>Ga0066256_1005214_pt1 | contig 10027 bp, 13 predicted proteins | sample ThiBio_1000_biof_FD_87107 | JGI IMG/M metagenome (GOLD analysis project Ga0066256, IMG submission 87107) | Wastewater bioreactor microbial communities from Cape Town, South Africa - Thiocy_expt_1000_biof (version 2) | ecosystem: Engineered > Bioreactor > Thiocyanate-remediating >... | reverse complement strand
CCGGTGAGGCGCTGTCCACGATCCTCGAACGGGACGGATCGCTCTCCACCGACAAGACGCTCGACATCGTCGCGCAGACGGCGGCGGCGCTTCAGGCCGCGCACGCCGCGGGCCTCGTCCACCGCGACATCAAGCCGGGCAACCTGCTCATCACCCCGGACGGCCGCGTCAAGATCACCGATTTCGGCATCGCCCGGATCGCGGATCAGGTTCCGCTCACCGCGACGGGTCAGGTCATGGGCACCGTCCAGTACCTGTCGCCCGAGCAGGCGTCCGGCCACCCCGCGTCGCCCGCGACCGACATCTACTCGCTCGGCATCGTCGCCTACGAGTGCCTCGCCGGCAAGCGTCCGTTCACCGGCGAGTCGCAGGTCGCGATCGCGATGGCGCAGATCAACGAGCAGGCGCCCCCGCTCCCGCCCACCGTCGCCCAGCCCGTCCAGAACCTCGTGATGGCGATGATCGCCAAGAAGCCGGACGAGCGTCCCGCATCCGCCGCCGCCGTCGCACGTGCGGCGACGGCCCTGCGCCGCGGCGATCACGCTGCGGCGGCGGCCGCGGTCCCGGCGATCGCCGGGGGTGCCGTGGGGGCGGATGCCGCAACCCAGCTGCTCAGCCCCGGGGCGACCGCCGCCGCGACGCAGCTGCTCCCCGCGACGGCAGCGCTCGCTACGGCCGAGGAGCCGGAGGAGAAGAAGAAGCGCAGCCCCTGGACCTGGCCGCTGATCGCTCTGATCGTGCTGCTGCTCGTCGTCCTGGCCGGCACCGTGTGGGCGCTGGTCGCCAATCAGGGCGGCACGCCCACGCCCACGAACTCCGGTTCTTCCGCCTCTCCGAGCGACACGCCGTCCCCCACCCCGACCCCGGTCGACGTGGCCGCGCTCGGCCTGGTCGGCAAGAACTGCGACGCCGCCATGCAGACGGCCAGCGCGGCCGGTCTCGTCCCGACGCAGAAGGACGGCCCGGCCGCGACGACGCAGGCGCAGGTCGGCACCGTGCAGTCGACGAACCCGAGTGCGGGCAATGTCGACAAGGGCGCGCCGATCACGATCACGTGCTACACCGCGCAGACGAGCATCCCGGCACCGTCCACCCCGCAGATCAGCGGCAGCGGTCCGTCCGGCGAGGTCGTCGCGGGGGGATCGGCGCAGATCAGCTGGACCGCATTCGCGGGCTGCCCGGCCGGCAGCACCGTCACGGGCTACACGGTGCAGGTGACCAACGCGCTGTTCTCGAACGGCACGAGCCAGGACACGGTGACGGCCACGAACGCGCAGGTCACGGTGGCGGGCGCGGCAGGTCAGAACCTGACCGTGACGTACTCGGCGGTGTGCGGCGGCAGCGGGGAGGACCGCAACTCGCCGAACTCGCCGACGCTGACGACCGTCATCCAGCCCGCGAGCAGCCCGAATCCCGGACCCGACTCGTCACCCACTCCCTGAGCGGCTTCGACGTTCAGGCCGGTCGGTTAGGCTGGCATCTGTTCCACCCAGGGAGTGACCGTGACAGCTGAGCCGCGCGTGCTTTCGGGGCGCTATCGCGTCGACGAACTCATCGGCCGCGGCGGCATGGCCAGCGTGTATCGCGGGTACGACCTGACACTCGGTCGCGATGTCGCCATCAAGATCCTGAAGCGCGAACTGGCCGTGGACAGCGCGTGCCGCACGCGGTTCCGGCTCGAGGGGCAGGCGGCGTCTCGGATGTCGAATCCGGCGATCGTGCGCGTGTACGACGCCGGCGAGGACAGCGAGGCCGCGATGGACGGCACGATCTCGCACATCCCCTACATCGTCATGGAGCTCGTCCACGGCCGGCTGCTCAAGGACATCCTGACCGAAGGCCCGGTGCCGGTGGCCGATGCGGTCCGCTATACCGACGGCATCCTCGAGGCGCTCGAGTACTCGCACCGCGCCGGCGTCGTCCACCGCGACATCAAGCCGGGCAACGTCATGGTCACGGATGCCGGCCAGGTGAAGGTGATGGACTTCGGCATCGCGCGCGCGGTCTCGGATTCGTCCTCGACCGTCGCCGAGACGACCACGATCCTCGGCACGGCCGCCTACTTCTCGCCCGAGCAGGCGAAGGGCGAGGCCGTCGACGCCCGCGCGGACCTGTACTCGACCGGCGTCGTGCTCTACGAGCTGCTCACCGGGCGCCAGCCGTTCCGCGGCGACTCGCCCGTCGCGGTCGCCTACCAGCACGTCAGCGAGACGCCCGTTCCGCCGACCGAGGTGGTCGATTCGCTGCCGCGCGCCCTCGACGCGGTGGTGCTGCGGGCTCTCGCGAAGGACCCGTTCCAGCGGTTCCCGGATGCCGCGACCTTCCGCGACGCCCTGGATGCCGCGACGGACGGCAAGGCGCCGACGAAGCGCGAAGTGGGCGCACTGACCAGCGAGCTCTATGGTCCGAATCCGCGGCAGGCGGCCGAGACCGCGCGGTCGCTGCGGCAGCTCAGCACGGACACCACGATGAAGCGCACCCAGTCCGGCCCTCCCGTCGCCTGGATCTGGGCGGGCGTCGCGCTCCTGGCCGTGCTCCTCATCTCGGTCCTGTTCTGGGTGGTCACGATCCATCCCGGCAGCGGCGTGCCGTCGGGAGCGCGGATCGTGCCGGACGTCGCGGGACTCACCTCGAAGCTGGTCGGGCTGACGCAGGCCGCCGCGCAGCAGGCGCTCGACGACGCCGGTCTCATGCTGGGCGCGGTCACCCCGCGCGACGATCCCGACCTCGCGGCGGGCATCGTCATCGCGGCGGACCGGGAGCCCGGCGCGACCGTGCCGAAGGGGACGGCGGTCAACATCGTCGCGGCCACCGGCACGGTGACGATCGTCGACGTCACGGGCTGGACGGTCGACGACGCGAAGAGCGCGTTCGGCGAGCTCAAGCTGACCGTCACGGTTCAGGACGATGCGAGCTGCCCGGCGGAGAATCCGCGGACGGTGCGGTCCCAGTCGATCGCGCCGGGCGAGGCCCCGATCCACTCGACCATCACCCTCACGTCCTGCTCGGGCAGCTAGGCGCCGCGCGCCGTCTCGCCACGGCGGGGTGAGAGCCCGACGGCGAGCACCGCTGCATCCGGCATGCCCGTCAGCGCGAGCCAGTTGCCGAGGATGCGGTACCCGCCCTCGGTGAGCACGCTCTCCGGGTGGAACTGCACGCCGGCGATGGGCGCCGACCGGTGCGCGATGCCCATCACGATGCCCGCGTCGGTCCAGGCCGTCACCATCAGGTCGTCGGGGAGGGTCCCGGCGTCCACCGCGAGCGAGTGATAGCGCCCCGCGGTGAACGGCTGCGGCATCCCCTCGAACAGTCCGCTCGTCGCGTGCCCCACCTCCGACGTCATGCCGTGCATCAGCTCCGGCGCGTGGCCGACGGTCGCCCCGAACGCCTCGGCGATCGCCTGGTGTCCGAGGCACACACCCAGGAGCGGGATGCGGGCGTTCGCGGCCGCGTGGACGACGGCGATCGATCCGCCCGCGTGGGCGGGGTTCCCGGGACCGGGTGAGATGAGCACACCGTCGTAGCCGCCGAGCGCTGCCGCGGCCGCGGACGGCTCGATCTCGTCGGCCTCCACGAGATCCACCGCGGCGCCCAGCTCGACGAGATAGTCGACGAGCGTGTGGACGAAGCTGTCGTGGTTGTCGACGACGAGGATGCGGCTCACTGCCCGCCGACCGTCACGTCCTGCGGGTCGATGATCGCGCTCACCCATGGGAACACGAAGAAGAAGAGCGCGTACACGATTGCGGCCGCGAGCACGAGGAGGATGACGACCCGCACCCACCACGGACCCGGAAGCACACGCCACAGCGCCGCGTACATCAGCTCACCGCCGCGAGGGACGCCGGCGCACCGGCCGCACGAGGGGTGAACGACTCGAAGGAGCTGTAGGCGACGATGCGCTCGGCCTTCGAGTACATCGGGCTGCAGCTGGTCATGGTGAGGTACCGGCCGTCGGCGGAGAGGCCGGACTCCTGCGGCACGGGCAGGAGCACATCGACGGCGTCGGGCTTCACGTACTCCAGCGTACGGAACCGGTAGGTGTACCAACCCTGCGGGGTCTCGATCACGATGGCGTCGCCGATGTGCAGGTCGGCGATGCGGTTGAACGGCTTGCCGAACGTGGTCCGGTGGGCAGCGAGCGCGACGTTGCCGACGGCGCCGGGCATCGGCGCTCCGGGATAGTGCCCGATGCCGATCGGGTCCAGAGTCCCCGCGCGGGTCACGCCGCCGGCGATCTTGACCGCGTAGTCCGAGCCGAAGCGCGGGATGTGCATGACGCCGAACACCTGGGCGTTCGCCGGCTGAGCCATCGCGGGCGGTGCCGTCGTGGCCGCGGGGGTCGGCGTCGACGACGGCGAGGGAGAGCCCGTCGCGTCGCCGCCGTAGCTCTTCTCCCACTGCTGCGACTGGGACTGACCGGCCGCGTTGTTCTGCGCGCCGATGATCCAGTCGCCGATCCAGAGCTGCCAGGCGACGAAGAGCAGCGTGATCGCGCCCACCGTGATCAGGAGCTCTCCGAGCACGCCGAACAACGTCACGCGTCGCCGCGGTCGCGTGCGCTCGCGCGTCACCGCTGAATCCTGCCCCATCGGCCCCCCAGCCGCAGTCGAACCCCTTACACGGCGATTCTAGCGATCGCACCTATGCCCCGCCTGGCAGTGCGCTCGATTCGGGGTGCGGTGCGGGCGCGCCCTCCGCCTAGAATGCTTGCATGGCACGATCTGGCAAGGACGACACCGTCACGGAGCGCAGCGAAGGCGAAGCGGCGCCCAACCCCGTGTGGTTCAAGCCGATCATGATCGGCCTCATGCTCGTCGGCCTGGTCTGGGTGCTCGTCTTCTACCTCAGCACGCAGCAGTTCCCGATCCCCGGCATCGGCGCGTGGAACCTCATCATCGGGTTCGGCATCGCCTTCGTCGGCTTCCTGATGACCACACGCTGGCGCTGAGTTCGCACCTCCCCACAGAGGGAATTACACGCGTGTGATTCATCCCCAGGTGGGGATGAATCTGTGGATAACTATCGGTACACCAGCACGGGCACGGCGAGCAGGGCCAGCAGCACGACCGTCACGGCGATGAGCAGGCCGATCTGCAGCCCTCTCCTGCGTACGCTCCGGGTGCGCGCGTAGACAAGGCCGACGGCCGCACCCGTGATCAGTCCGCCCACGTGCGCCTGCCAGGAGATCCCGGAGCTCCCGCCGGAGAGCAGGGCCACCACGAAGGGGAACGCCAGGTTGATGCCGATGACGATCGCGATGCCCGCGATGTCCGCGCCGATATGGCGACCGATCACGAGTAGCGCCCCGAACAGGCCGAAGATCGCTCCCGACGCCCCGACCACCCAGGTGCCCGGAGCGATGAGGGCGACGGCGACGGATCCGCCCAGCCCCGCGATCAGGTAGAGCACGAGGAAGCGCCAGCGTCCCACGAGGGGCTCCAGGCTGCGCCCGATCATCCAGAGGGCGAGCATGTTCAGGCCGATGTGCAGGATGCTCGAGTGGATGAGCAGCACGGTGAGCAGGCGCCACGGCTCGAAAGCCCCGTGGACCGGGTCGACGAAGACGCTGTTGAAGGCCAGGAGGTTGGCGAACCATCCCTGGAGACTGCCCGTCGCCCACTCGATCAGGTAGGCGACCACGGTCACCGCGATGATCCCGTAGGTCATCAGCGGACGCGTGTCGTAGGCCGCCGCGACCGTGCCGGAGCGCTGCCGTCCCCATCGCCGCTCGGCCGTGCGCTGGGCGGGCGACGCGGCGCCGCGCTGCTCGGCGAGGCATTCCGGGCAGATGACCCCCACGGCCGCCGGTGTCTGGCACTCGGGGCAGATCGTCCGCAGGCACCGCTGGCACAGCACGAAGCTCTGCCGGTCGGGATGCCGATAGCAGAAGTTGTCGCGGTTGCCCGCGAAGGCGGCCGAGGTCATGGGGGTGGCCTGCGGCCGGGTCAGACCGCCGCGACGTCGATGGACTCGATGACGACCGGGTCGATCGGGCGGTCGCCGGCTCCGGTCGGAACGGAGGCGATCTCGTCCACGACCGCGCGCGACGCGTCGTCGGCGACCTCGCCGAAGATCGTGTGCTTGCCCTGGAGCCAGGGGGTGGGGTCGGTGGTGATGAAGAACTGCGAGCCGTTGGTGCCCTCGACCGCGCCGGTGATGGCGTTGCGGCGGAGACCGGCGTTCGCCATCGCGAGGATGTACGGCGCACCGAACGTCAGCTCGGGGTGGATCTCGTCGTTGAAGGTGTAGCCCGGGCCGCCGGTGCCCTGACCGAGCGGATCGCCGCCCTGGATCATGAACCCGGGGATGATGCGGTGGAAGATGACGCCCTCGTAGAGCGCACCTTCACCCGGCTTGCCGGTTGCGGGATCGGTCCACGCGCCCGTGCCGTTCGCGAGTCCGATGAAGTTCTCGACGGTCCGGGGCGCGTGATCCCCGTACAGGTTGACGACGACGTCGCCGTGGTTCGTGTGCAGGGTGGCGACAGCGGTGTGCGTGGGCATGCGGACATTCTTTCAGAGTTCTGGGCATCCACGCCCGCCGCCGACCGCGTCTGGCAAGATGGGGAGGCACACTATCCCCATCTACAGGGAGGGCACCCCCGTGAGTCTCAGCCGCAAGCGCAAGAAGGAACTCCGCCGACTGCAGGATCAGGCGAACAAGCTCTGGGCTTCCCAGCAGGTGCTGGTCGGTGAAGCGACCAGTGTCGCCCGCGAGGCGGGCAGGCAGCTCGGCCACTACAGCCGTGAGCAGGTCGTGCCCCAGGTGCAGGCCAATTACGAGAAGTACGCGGCCCCGTACGTCGACAAGGGAGTGAAGTACTCCCAGCACGTCCTCAACGACCGGCTCGTTCCCGCCGCCGGTGCCGTCGCGGGCGGCGCGCTCTCCGTGTGGGACGCCGCGAACGACACGCGCGCGAAGCTGGCCGCGGACCGCGGTCTCTCGCTGCCGGCGGCCGCCACCCTCGCGAAGAACGCGAAGAAGTACGGCAAGAGCGCGACGCGCTCGTTCGCCGCCGCCGTCGAGCCGAAGCGCAAGGGCATCGGCGCGGGCGGGGTGATCGCGATCCTCCTCGGCGTCGCCGCGGCCGTCGGCGTCCTGTACGCCGCGTGGCAGACGCTGCGCGCGGACGACGAGCTGTGGGTCGCGGACGACCCGCTGCGCGCACCCGACGCGTGACCGACCCCACGGAGCGGGTGCGGGCTGCCGCATCCGCTCGAGGTCTCGACGTGGAGATCCGCGAGCGGCCCGCCGCCCGCAACCTTGCGGAGGCCGCGGGCCTCCTCGGCCTGGAACCGGCGGACATCGTCAAGACGCTCGTGGTCAAGCGGAGCGACGACACGTATCTGTTCGCCCTGGTCCCCGGGGACCGCTCGATCTCGTGGCCCAAGCTGCGCACGGTCGTGGGCGTGAATCGCCTGCAGCTCCCCGATCAGCAGCGCGCGCTGGAGGCGACGGGCTACGAGCGCGGGACGATCGTCCCGATCGGGAGCACGAACGACTGGCCGGTGTTCGCCGACACCGCGATCGTGGGCCGGCGTGTGGCGATGGGTGCCGGCGCGCACGGCTTCAGCCTGTTCGTCGACGCGGACGCGCTCATCTCCGCCTACGACGCCGTCGTCGCCGACATCTCTCAGCCGATGGACGCGGACGCCTGACGGCGCGGGATCTCGGTCAGTAGGAGACCTTCGCCAGCCGGAGCGCGATGTCGACGAGACGCACGCGCTGGAGCGAACGCACGGTCGCGAGCGGGAACCAGTCGGCGCGGTCCGTCGACCCGTCGATCTCGTTGCGCAACCGACCGCCCACGATGGTGGCGCGATAGACGATCCGCAGGGTGTGCAACGGCTCCGTCGCGCCGTCGGGGATGCGCCGACCCGGCGGGATCACACGGGAGTGGATCCCGAGCAGCTCACCCACCTGGGCGCGGTACCCGGTCTCCTCCCGCACCTCGCGCTTCACCGCTCGCTCGGGGTCTTCCCCCGGTTCCAGTCCGCCACCGGGCATGGTCCATGCGGGACGACGGCCCTCGATCCAGTGCGAGAGCAGGATGCGCTGATCGTCGTCGACGATCACGGCGTAGGCTGCGACCCGCATATCCATCCCTTCACCTTATGGCCCGCGTCGTGCGTCCCCCCGCAACGGCGGCTCCGGCGCCGCACCGCCCGCACCGGTCCCGACGTGGCTAGAGTGCGGGAGGGAGGATGGGATGGATCCGCGCGAGGAGGCCGGTGGCACGCACCGGGATGCCGCTGCGGATGCGGGTGACACCGGCGTCTCGCCAGGGCGCCGCCGCGGTCTGCGCTGGTCCGAGGCGGCCTGGCTCGCGATCCTCCTGGCCATCGGCATCGTGCAGGTCGTGCGCGCGCAGTGGTTCGACTCCTCCGTCTTCCTCGTCGTCGTCCTGGCTCTCGGCGCGGACGCCGCAGGGCTGATGCCGCGCTTCCGCTCGCGCGTGCGGCCGAGGCTGCGTCGGCTGATCGCCAGCGCCGCCGTGTTCGGTGCGGCGATGTGCGTCGCGCCGAGACACGGAGGATGGATGGCCGCCGTCGTGATCGCGGCCGGCGTGACCGCGCTGGCCCTGGCATGGTCGCAGCCGGACGGTCCGCCCGCGGCGCCCTGGGCCCGCGGCCTGCAGCGTCCCGCGATCCCGTGGAGCGTCATCCCCGTCCCGGGCTGCCTGTGGGAGCTCCTCCAGTTCATCCTCGGACGAGTCGAGCCGCGCCTGCAGTGGTTCGCGCTCAGCGACCTCGTCGACCCGCTCGTGTCGAGCCTCCCCGGGCGCGTTCTCTTCATCGCCGCCTGGGTCGTTGCCGGCGTGTTCCTCGTGCGACGCGGGAGGCGACCGTGATCTTCTTCGTCAGCGTGTCCTGTTTCGTGCTGTGCGGCGCCGCGCTGGCGGTCACAGGGTGGGTGATCGGCCGCCGCTATCCGGCGGCGACCGTCACCGCGATGTTCGACCGGCTCATGGCCGATCGAGTCATCCGGGTCGCGATCGTCGTGATCTGGTGGTGGCTGGGATGGCACATCCTCGCCGGTCGGACGGTCGATCCGCCGGTTGTCCCCAACTGACTCGGAGACCCCGGTGGCACCGCGAGCGCCCCGGATAGGGTGAGCGCATGACGCCCGCCGCCGGAACCGGGATGCCGTTGCGCGACTATCGCATCCACCGCTACGTGAACGCCTTCTGCCCCCGCTGCCACGAGGAGGACCCGGAGCGTCCGCTCTCGGAGGTCCGGCGCCTGTCGGGGTGGCTCGCCGATCGGGACGGCGTCGTGTGGCTGGAGCGCGGCTGCCCGGACCACGGCCTCGTCCGCACGCTGTACGACGAGTCGGCCGAGCTCCTCGCGTATCTGGAGCAGTGGACGGCACCGACGAAGGTGCACGGACCCGACACCGCCGGCAACTTCAAGCCGGTGCCGTCAGCCTATGAGGACGGCCTCCCGCAGATGCAGACTCAGCACACGTGCATCCTGCTCGAAGACCTCACCGACCACTGCAACCTGCGTTGCCCCACGTGCTTCGCGGAGTCCGGCCCGGCCGCATCGGCGATCGCGCCCCTCGCGGAGGTGCTCGCCTCGGTCGACGCGCGCCTGGCGAAGGAGAACGACCGCATCGACGTGCTGATGCTCTCCGGCGGGGAACCGACCCTGTACCCGTGGCTCGAGCAGCTCCTCGAGCACCTGGTCGCCCGTCCGATCGTCCGCATCCTGCTCAATTCCAACGGACTGCGCATCGCACAGGACGACGGCCTCGTCGAGACACTCAAGCGGCACCGGGAGCGGGTCGAGGTCTACCTGCAGTACGACGGGGAGTCGGCCGAGGCATCCGCCTACCATCGCGGGGCAGACATCCGCCGGTTCAAGGAGCGCGCGATCGCCCGACTGTCGGAGGCGGGCGGCGTCACGACGCTGACCATGCCCGCCGCTCTCGGCGGCGACCGCGGCCGGGATGCCGCCGTGATCCGCCGCACCGTGGCCAACGCGGCCCCCGGCGGAGTCACCGTCCATCCCGCGCTCGGCTC
>Ga0066256_1005781_pt1 | contig 10028 bp, 5 predicted proteins | sample ThiBio_1000_biof_FD_87107 | JGI IMG/M metagenome (GOLD analysis project Ga0066256, IMG submission 87107) | Wastewater bioreactor microbial communities from Cape Town, South Africa - Thiocy_expt_1000_biof (version 2) | ecosystem: Engineered > Bioreactor > Thiocyanate-remediating >... | reverse complement strand
TGAGATATAACCATCTGGGATGCCCACTCCTGTTTGGGTGCCGTCTGTTATGAAGATTGTCTCTTGGGCATTTTTAAATTGTCCATCATCACTACAGGCGCTAAAGCCTATAATGATTGTCCCTATTACTGCTGTTGTTATCAGCTTTTTATAAATTGTTTTCATATTCATCTCCTCCCTACTCTACACTCAGATTAGTTGTAACTTCTGCTGTTGTTTTAATGTATGTTTTGCCATTAATCTCTTCAATGACAACCGTACTACCTGCATTGTATGGTGTTTGAGGATCAAAGGTATTTTTGGCATCTGTAACTTCATCCGTTGTTGTGTTTCTTTTTTGGAATGTTGTTACTGTTTTCCCATTTGCATCTGTTTTAACCAAAGCTTCGTGAACCCAGGTATCACTGCCTATAATCTCATCTGCTTGTGTTGTTGGTGCTGCTGTTTCAACATTACCATTAGTTTTAATCATAGTTGTTGCACCGACTACATTTGAAGTTGCTTTTGTAGTGACTCCATTTACAGTGACAAGATGTTCTGCTGTTCCATCTGCATTTGCTTTGACTGCGATAGATTCACCTCCATTTGTAAGAGTTGTCTCTACTCCACCATCTGCGGTAAACTGTCCCTCTGCTTTTGATAGTTCTGAGATAGCTTTTGTCTCTTTTGGCCCTACTGTAACCAAGTGTTCTACTGTTGCGTTGTTATTATACGAAGCTACAGCATTATCAAGTCTATACTCTGAAGCTACTGAACTTGGTACGAAGGTGATTGTTTTACCAGGGATATTATTTATGGTAACTCGGCTTGGTGTACCACTTCCATCATCGTATGTTATTTCATAAGGACTAACATCTGAACCTGCCCCGCCTGAGCTTGCAGTTACTCCTGTCGCTACAGAATCTGCACTACTTGTTACTAGTTGTGTTGAACTAACTGTTGGTGTAGGGTCTGCTAATGTTGTTACATCGAAACTCGCATTTATATCTCCAACTGTTAAAGTTGTAGTTGTGGTTGTTGCGTAGGATGATGATGATGTTTGTCTAAGTGTTACATTTTCATCATTGTTTATGACTCCTGCAGTGCTGAGCCAAGCTCCATTTCCTATTTTATATTCACCGTTAATTATACTGATAGGCAGAGCATATGCTATACCTCTAATAGCTACACTTTGAGAGTCAATTACACTGCTTAATGCTTGATTGATTTTTGGAGTGAAGCTTATTGGATCTGGTGTACCATCAAGTACTGTAACATCAAAGCTTCTTGTAGAGTTTTTATCACTGTCATCTGCTGTGATTGTGATACGAACTATACCGTTCGCATTTGCAACAGTTGTAAGGTTGAAGTCTAATGCTTGGTTCGCCCATGTTGCTTGTTGTACTAGATTTGTCCAATTTTGAGTTACTTGCAGAATAGCTGTATCGTTTGAGTCTACTGTTATATTGAGGTCACTTCCCTCTATGTCTGAAACATTAAGCTCATAGTTTGTAGTTAGATTATCTTCTAGTAAAGTTATATCACTAAAAGTTGTATCTATTGTTGGTGCATCATTTACTGGGTTTATATTAAAGGTTATTGTCTGTCCATCTACTAGACTAGCATTATTATCTTGTGTAACAATTACATTTATAGAAACATTACCATTTGCATTTGCTACAGATGAGACAACAAGTTGATTCCCTACTACATTTACAGTAGATTTAGATACATCGTTTGAGGTTGCACTAAAGCTATAAGCATCACCCTCTGCATCACTCGCTTGTAGTGTAATGTTGAAATCACTAAACTCTTCATCTTGAGCACTAAGGTTAGAAACCGTTACGAGGACTGGTGCTTCATCTATTGTAGCCATACTTAGTTGTGTCGCTGCAGAGTTTGTATTGCCCACTGCGTCTGTAAACATATCTGCTGCTACATCAATCGTAGCCCCTGTTGTACTTCCGGCTGTTGGAGTAAAGCTTGCGGTATAAACAGTTGCACTTGTTGCTGTAAAGTTACTTAGAGTTCCACCTACTGCTGTTACATCTGCAAAAGTAAAATCTGTACTTGCTTCAGAGAGTGTGAATGTGATTGTAGCTACATCAGCATCTTTAAGTGCGTTGTTGTTTGTAGTAATAGCGATAGTAGGTTTAGTTGTATCTAGCACATAAGCTTGAGTAGCTACTGTTCCGTCATTCCCTGCTGCGTCTGTAACTTTGAATTTGATTGAACTAGTTCCATTTAGGGTAGCTCCATCCCAGCTGATTACCGTCACTGCTACTTTAGCGCTCACATCACTATACGTGCTACCTCCATCTACTGAACCATAGAGTATCTCTCCTGCCGCCAATGTAGTTGAGAGCGTAGCTGTAATTGTTTGTGATGCAGTCCCTGTTGTAAAGTCTGTCGCACTTGCCCCTGTATCTGCTGATATACCTATTGTACTGATTGTTGTTGTCGGTGCTGTTTTATCAAATGTAACACCAGTTCCACTTGTGAGAGCTGTTACTTGTGCCCCTGCATTAGTCGCTGCATCTGCGAAGTCAATTGTAAATGGTACAACTCCCTCTGCATCACCACTTGCCATTGTATAAGTAGCAGTGTAGTTATTTCCGCTTGGGTTTGTAACTGCTGCCACATTTCCTGCAATTGTAACTGTAGGATTTGCGCTAAGAGTTTCATTTGCAACGATACTAAGTGTTACTACATCCCCTGTTTTTGCTTTAGAGCTGCTTGCGTTGTTTGAAGCGATTGTTACTGTGCTAAGTGTTGGTATATTTGCATCAATTGAATCAGATGCTTGCGCTATAGCAGTTGTATATGCTGTACTTGTATTTCCTGCACTATCTGCTAGTGTAAAGTTAACTGGAATATCACTTCCGCTTAGAACATCCGTTCCACCACTTGTTACTGTAAACTGTGCTGTATAGGTTGTGTTATTAGTTTTAGTTAAACTTCCTAATGTAAAGCCACCAATTGTTCCTGTGATTGCACCTGAACCTGTAGTGTAATCATCACTGTCACTTGCTACTGTGATAGTTGCTGTTACTACACTTCCTATCTTCATAGCTGTGTTTGGGATGGAGACTGAGCTGATGGTTGGAGGGGTTGAATCGGCTACTGTTGTAAAGCTCCAATCCGTTGTAGCTGTAAGTCCTGCATAGCTATTGGCTGCACCATCCGTAAAGGCTGTTGCTGGGATGATTACATAATACTCTGTATTTAAGCTTAGTGTTGTAGTTGGGTTGATTGTTACGGCTGCATTACTCACTGTAACTCTAGCATCACCTACTGGGATAGTCTCTATGAGAGTATCTCCTATAGTTGTTTTTATGAGAATATCTCCTGTTCCAATGACTACATTTTCATTCAGTGTTATTACTAGATTTGAGTCTACTGCTATATTGGTCGCATTGTCTGTTGGGCTTAGAGTTGAGAGTGTTGGAGTTACATTATCTACTACTGTAATAGTAAACTGTTTTTCAAAATTGGCTATACCATCGTTAACATTGAGACGAACAGCATAAGTTCCCCCTGCCAATAAAGATGCGTCATTAGCTCTGAAGTTTGTTCCACTTATGTTAAAGCTTGCGTTATCTGTACTTCCTGTTCCTGCTACGAGTGTATAGGTATAGGTTTGACCTGTATCTGCATCAGTGTTTGAGAGTGTACCTACTATAGCATTAACTCCACCGCTTTGGTTTACACTTGCACTACTTAGGGCTATGTCTGTTGGGATGTCGTTCACACTTGTTGCTGTGATTTGAGTAGTTGCGTTTGCAGTTCCATCTACTGTTCCATCATTTGGAGTAAGTGTAAATGTTGAAATTACTGTACTTGCTGGTGCTACTTGGTTGGCTGTTGGGTGAAATACCAAACCTTGTAGGTTTGCTTGGACTGTAGCTAAGGCAGCGGAAGTCATGGTGTAACTTCCTGCACTTCCTGTAATACCTGTACCTGTTAATGTACCGTTTGCAGCTGTGTAGGTAATGGCAATACTTACGGGATTGCTATCTACATCTGCTACTGTGACACCGCTAAATGGGGTTGTTGTAGCGTTGTCATTTACTGCTCCTGCGGTTGTAAATGTTCCGCCTAATGTTGGAGCCGTGTTGGCTGCTAATGTTGTAAAGGTTCCGCTAGAAACAGTACTTACATTAGCTGCCGCATCTTTAGCTGCGAAATAGTAGTAGTATTGCGTACTTCCACTTAATCCAGTTACATTAAATGTTTTAGCAGTAGCTGCTGTTACTGCACTATTTGCTGATTTAAAAGCAGCTGCGCCTGTGTTGTCTTGTCCTGCTACTACTTGTGCAATTGTTGGAGCCACTGCACTTGTTGTTACAACATAGTACATGGTTCCAGTCTCATTGGATGTTGCGACTATATTTGCTGTTGTTATTGCTATCGTGTTGGAACCAACGGCTGAGAGAGTTGGTGGGGTGGTATCACCTCCGCATCTGTGTAAATAGAGTGTAGTTGTCCAACCAGAAGTAGAACATCCTAGAAATTCTTTACGAGATGCAATATCACCTGTAAGAGTTACCATTTGAGTAGAATCACTTAAAAGAAGATTTTCCTCTTCTAAAAATGCCAATACATTATTTTGAGAATCTTTAGTTTTCTTCATAGTGGTTTTTGAACTACCAAACACTCCAAAAGGGTTTTTAAACTCTTTTTTCTCCTCTATCTTAGTTTCAGCTTTCACACTATGTTGTACAACTGCTTTCTTTACTCTTGTGCGTGAGCCTGAACGAACAGAACTTCCCCCTGCCAGTGCAGGACTGCCTAAAAGCATAAATGGGAGTAGTGCTTTTGCTACTTTTATCTTTTTCATTTTTTCTCCTCTTTTAATTTTTCAACTATAGTTATATTTTGCATATCCATCTTAGAAAATGCAAACCATTTTTTGCCTAGATCTTTCAAACTTGCTCCTATGTGGTAGATTTGTTCATCATCGATTATCAAAAATCTATCGTGAGAATCTTTGAAGTTTTTTATGTTTATGGCTCTGTATTGAGCGTTGTATTTTTCTACATCTAGTTTTAGTTGTTTAGATATGGAGTTGGTGTAAATAGTTACATCTATATTTTGATTTTTACTAAAGAGTATTAAGACACTATCGTCAACGAAGTTGTCTATGAGGATGATATTTTTCTTTGCTTCTCTTATGAGATCTGATATGAAACTGTAAGCATCAAATATTTGTCCATTGTAGAAGATGCCTTGTTTAATGTCAAGATTATCATTTTTAATCATTTTAGATATATTATTTATCTCTTTTTTTAAACTGTTTACATCATTTTCAAGTGATACAAATCTTTCATTGGTAATTTTATTTCCATTTATAACATAACCATCTTGGATATAGTTTTTTAGTACTGATGTTGCCCATTGTCTAAATTTAGTGGCTTTTAGAGAATTTACTCTATAACCTACAGATATTATCATCTCTAAGTTATAGAAATTCATTCTTCTTTTTTTACCGTCAGATGCAACCTGTTCCAGAATGGAACAAGTTGATTTTTCTAAAAGTTCATCTGTTTTATATATATTTCCTATATGTTTTACAATGGCAGGACGATTAACATCAAAAATCATAGCTATATCTTTTGCACTTAACCAAACGCTCTCTTTTTCAATAGAGACTTCTAGTTCAATTTCTCCATTACTATAAACTATGCTATTTTTCATTATATCTCATCCCTAAAATCAAATATATGTCTTGTAAGTGAACTATTTACATTTAAAAGTTCAGGCATTGTGCTATCTGGTATGATGGCTATGTCATATATCTGATCCACATCTCCATCAAACTTAATGTGTCCTATCTCTGTATTATCTTCTAAATTTATCATCCACACACCTGCATAGGTTTCATCGTACATAGTAGATATCGGTGAGGGGGTTTTTATCTCACTGGCTCTTACTTGCGAGAGTCCTACGAACATCACTCCGCCGTAAAAGTAAAGTCCTCTTGTGAAACCTTGGAGTTTGACAACTTGAGCCTTCTCTTTCGTGATTGGGTTGTATCTCCAAACTACACCTAAACCCGATTCACAAACATACACTTCACCTTTATATACTTTTGGAGAGTGTGGCATTATCATCCCCTCTATAAGTATCTCATCGGTGTCTATATCTATAAGCGTGCCATAGTCTATGCGTCCCTCACTCCATGAATCTCGTGAATCTTCCATATTAAAGGTGGTTACATATTTTGGTTTGCCATTTAACATTGCCATACCGTTTAGGTGGCATCTATCTTCTGGAACAAGTTTGCTTATAAATTTTGGTTTCCATCTAGCTACAAATGAGTTATCTGGTGAGAGGGTTGAGAGACATGAAAAAGTGGAGTTAACAACCCAAAGTCCCTCATCTCCCCATGCTATGTCATGGATATTTATCATCCCTGTTGTTAAAGAAGCACGGGGAAGATGAAGAGCATCTGCTTTTCTAACTTCTGCTATCTCCTCATCTCTGTATTCTTTTAACTCCTGCATCTTCTCTTTATCTTTTTCAAGTACTTTTGTTGAGAAGGTTCCGGTGTTGTCTAGTGAGCCATTTTTAATACTCTCTAAAATATCATCAGCTCTTTTAAACTCTAACACTTGGTTAAAAGTACCTAGAGCGATATGGTTTTCATCTGCATAGATTCCCATAGGGCGAGGAAATGCTTTTAGGTTAGTATCGATTGTCTCCCCATCACTTCGTACAAGTATCAGTCTTGCACTTTGGTAACTTCTCACTGCTAGCGAGATATTGAGTGCTTTTAATATTTTGGCAAAGTTATCAGTTGCTGTACTTGAAAAATCAAACTCTGGTTCGGTTGATTCTTCTGATTTTTCAGTTTCCATATAACACCTTTTTTAAATCTGCGACTAGTTTTGTATATTTGGCATGTGGATTTTGGCTCATCTTTAATGCTAAAAGTCCTGTAATAAGCGGTGCTGTAGCTGAAGTGCCACCAAAGCTTCCGTAAGTTCCGTTTGAGTTTGTTGTGATTATACCACTTGGTATTTTAAAATCCAATATATTACCATAATTACTGTATTTTTGTGTTGCACCTACCGTTATTACTTCAGGGATAGAAGCTTCTGTGCTTAAAGGTTTTATCTCTTTATGAGAGTTTCCAGCTGCAAATACAATTGCCGTATCTTTTGAAAGATATTTAATAACATCATAAACAGGTTCTAAAAGTATTGGAGAGTTCCAAGAGCAGTTGATGATATTTGCTTTTGCTTTTTGAGCCACTGTAAAAGCCACAACCGTATCTGATGTGATATTTGTAGTTTGTCTTACGGCTATAAAGTTGGCATGTGGAACTATGCCGTCTATACCGATACCGTTATGTTGTGCAAAGATAATTCCCGCTACTTGTGTACCGTGAGTGTCGATGTTTAGTTTTTTGGAGGCATCAAGATTTTTGTTATCTGCATCGTAAGAAAACAGAACATGCACCCCTTTTAAATCTTCATGTTCTAGGTTAAATCCATCATCAATGATGGCTATATTTACACCCTCACCTTGTGTGGTTTGCCAGATTTTTTCTAGGTTATATTTTTTAGTGATGTTTTGAGATGGTTTAAAGTTTAGATTTCTTGTTTGAGATATATTTGGCTGGGCGTAAGAGATAAATTCTTTTTTTGCTAACTCTTTTGAGTACTCTAATGAGTTGTTTGAATCTATTAAATAAAGATTTGAGTTTTCTAAAAATGCTATCTGTTTTATATCTTTATTTAGTTTTTCTTTGAGCTCTTGTTTTGAGAGGGATGATTTTACTATGACGCTATTTAAGAGGTTAAAGTCATTGCAAACTTGTTTGTTGAAGTTTGTGATGCATACTTCTTTTGAAAACAATGAAGATAACATCAATAAATTTATTAATATCAAAAATATAAACTTCAACACTTCTATACCTTTATCTCTTCTATCGAGCAGTTGTAATATCAGATATGATAGGAAAATCTGAATAGTGTATGGTAAACTTAATGCTACTCTCATTTTGACTTACAATAGGCTTATCAAATAAATGGATAAAATAGTATCTTTTGTCATCTATAAGTGGCGAATAATCTATTTTAAGATTTTCATCAAGATGATAGACAAACCATATAACCATACCATGCAAGTTTTTATTTGATTTGAGTATCGTTTCAAATGTTTTATTCCACGACTGAGATGGCATAGCACCCAACTTAAAATTGTAAATTTGAACAGGTTGACTTAAAAGCTCGTATTCTATCCCCCTTAATCTTTCAAACATATAATAGGGTTTAAAACTGTGTAAAATTTGAATATCAACACCCATTGTATCTGTTGCACTCCCATAATTCCATAGCTCTTGACTATGTATGGGTGCAGCCATCATACTTATTGAGCTTGGAAAGACAGTACTCTGACTCTCTAAAAACTTCTCCTTTAAATTTTTAATCATCAATAAATTTTTATATGTGGGAAAAGTGTGTCTAAAAATATCAATCAACAAAAAATCCATCTTTTTTTCTATATCTTGACCAAATGTCAAGTCACTAGGCTCTTTATTAATTACTTTAACTCTAGATTCTACACCATTTATCTTAGCTAATTGTGTGGCTTTTATCGCTAAAAATGGTTCAACTATACACACCACCACCTCCTGTGTACCCTCTTTGGCACTTTTTATCGATAAAAGTCCTTCAGCATCAGAATACTCTAAAACTCGGCTATTTTGATGGATATGTTTTGCTATCCACTGCTCATAAATATCTAATGTTTTTTTATTATTATAAAATTCATATCGATAACTTGGAAATAACTTAGTATAAATTTGATTGATTGTTCCTGTAATGAAGTTGTTATGTAAAAGAGTCGAATCAATTTCAATGGCTTGTAAATAATTTTCCAAAGCTTCATTATGCACACCCATTCCATAATAGATTTCTGCCCTTTTTAGATAACTCTCTACATTTGTTGGATCTAAATGAACAACAGTAGTATAGTGTCCTAATGCTTGTGTATAATCATTCATCTCTCTACATACATTTGCCCCATACAAATAGGCTTGTACATTTTGAGGATTGTATTCTAAAGCTTTTTCTAACATTTTTTTAGACGTATCAAAATTTCCTTCTCTATAATAGATATATCCTGCATTACTATATGCATCTGAATTTGAGGGGGTAAGTTCAATGGCTTTTAAAAACTCATTTAATGCAGCATCATACTCATTTCGCATTAAGTAAACAACACCTAAATTATTTCTATAAAAACCATTATTTTGGTCCAACTCCACAGCCTTGTTAATATATTGAGTTGACAAGATTGTATCACCCTCACTATTAGCAATTAAACCCAGCATATTCATTGATTGGTGATGTGTTGGATACTCAACAATAATTTGTTTAAAAATCTCTTTTGCTTTAAAGAGATTTTTATTACTATAGTAATCCATTGCTTGTTGATAGTAACTATCCATTCTTCCCTCTTTTATAAATTTTTACATTAAACTTTTTAGCAAACTCTAAGAGTTTTTTGCCACTCAATTGCAAATGTTAATTGAAGAGCAAACAAGTATGACAATCGATTTGTCGATGTTTCCTTGAGAACTCTCAAACTAGTCAAAATTATCTATATCAATTTCTTGATGGAAACAATCCCTCAAGTGCAATACAGAAGTTCATCACACTGCTTGGTTGCATATTATTATGTGCAATGGGCCCACCATTACTACTAGATGATACATTAGCCTCATTAGTTGCAACAAGGCTTGATGCGGCTCCAAAAAGTTTATTTCCATCAGGATCATTGGCTAATAATGATTCACCCCCACGTGCAATGGCGCTTGTGCCATCTTCAGCACTTGCTTCAAGAAGATGGGTGTGTGATGCCAATTCAGAAGCATCTAAAGTGACTTCTTCTACTCCTCCATACTGCCCTGAAAAGTATCCATTTCCAATGTGTACTGGCACTCTTCCTCTTAGGTCTGGAAGATTAAAAGTGGTTATCCCATTTCCCCCAAACTGTGTACTTAAGAGAGCATATAATGCTTGGTTTTTACTAATTTC
>Ga0066256_1005778_pt1 | contig 10031 bp, 1 predicted proteins | sample ThiBio_1000_biof_FD_87107 | JGI IMG/M metagenome (GOLD analysis project Ga0066256, IMG submission 87107) | Wastewater bioreactor microbial communities from Cape Town, South Africa - Thiocy_expt_1000_biof (version 2) | ecosystem: Engineered > Bioreactor > Thiocyanate-remediating >... | reverse complement strand
ATGGGTCGGGGCGTCCGGGCGGGGCCCGGGGGTGTCGCCCTTTACACCCCCCCCCCCCCCCCCCCCCCCCACCCCCACCCCACCCATCCCGCAGGCCGTTTGGAAGGTGCCGGTGTGATCCTGCGCGTGTTCCTAGGCTTATTTTGGGTGCTGGCGGGCGCGTTGACCATGCTGACGCCGTGGCTGTACCTGCTGGTCGTCACGGCGGTGGGGCTGGTGCAGGCGGTGGCGTACTTCCGCTTCCTGCCGTTCTTCCGGGCGACACTCAATGGCCTGCGCCTGGCGGCCGCCGCCATGTACATCGCCGCCTGTGGCACCGCCATGCTGGGGCTGGCCATCTCGCAGCCGGACTACAGTGCCGCCACCGTGGCACTTCTCTTCCTGCTGCCCATCGCCGCGTACGGCGGCTACTCTGCCGCCGCCATCCGGTGGAAGGCGTTCGACTGGTCCGCCGACGCGTTTGCAGGGCACACGCCGGAGCTGGCGAGCGCGTACCAGGTGGACCTGCGCGCCCGCTTCCTCCTGCTGGCGGCGCTGGCGGCGTCAGAGTCGTCGCGCAACGCGGCAGCCGCGCTGGCGGCGGCGGCGGCCGAGGCACAAAGCGAATCCGCTGCCCGCCGCACCACGGCTGGCCCGTCCGCTGCCACCCTGTTTGGCACTGTGGACGGCGGGGTTGGTGATGTGGTGCAAAGTGCCGCCGACGCCGCCGCTGCCGACTCGCGCCGGTTTGCTGCCGCGCTGCGGTCACACGCCGGCACCACGCCGCATGGACACGGCGGCGGCGGCGGCGGCGGTGGCGGCGCCGTGGTGGCCGGCGGCATCATGCACCGCGCCATCCCAGGCCTGCGCCGCCTCACCCACGTATTTGCGACCCTCTTCCGCATTGAGGCGCCGCGCCGCGGCATTGACGACGCCGTGGTCACTGGCGGCGGCAGCAAGGGTGGGCAAGGCGGCGGCTCGGTGCACGCGGTGCTGCACGTCGCGCCGCTGCAGGCGGCGCTGTCCAACCTGCCGCACGACAACCCGCTGCTGGTGCAGCTGGGCGGCCTGTACAAGACGGCGAGCGCCGCGCTGCCCGCCTCTGCGCTGCTGGACCTGCTGTACGCCAACTTCCTGGGCCAGGTGGCAGACAACCGGCACCTGGAGCGCATGCACCTGCGCGCGGCGCAGGCCAAGGCGGAGGCGTCTGCGGTGGACGTGCAGTTCTTTGTGTGGCAGCGGCTGGACGCCATTGAGGGCGAGGAAGAGGCGCGCACCGCATCGCGCATGACGGTGGTGAAGCGTCTGCGCCTGGACGGCATGCTGGCGCGCGCGCGCGTGCAGATGGCGGGCACGCGCGCGCTGCTGTTGCAGTACTGGAGCGACCTGCAGGAGCGGTCGCCCGACCTGGCGCGCGTGGAGGCGGCGGGCACCGCCATCATGGCTAGCATTGCCGCCACGCGGAAGGGGTTTGAGGCCATGCTGGAGCTGGCGCCACAGGCGCCCTCGCTGCGCCGCCACTACGCCGCATTCCTGTCAGAGCTGGCCAACGACCCGCGGCGGGCGGCGGAGGCGCGCACGGACGCGGAGCAGATGGAAGAGGAGTTGGCGCGCGCACGGACGCAGGCGGCGGTCAGCTCCGACCTGCTGCTGGGCATGCTGGTGCCAGAGTTTGACATGGCGGGCGAACACGTCGCGCTGCTGCGCGTGTCGGCGCAGGTGGGCAACGTGGGCATTGTCACGTTTGCCAACAACTCGGCGCTGCGCCTGCTGGGCTACAACCGGCGCGAGCTGCTGGGGCGCGACATCAACACGCTGGTGCCGGAGCCCATCGCGACGGTGCACCCGCTGTTCCTCAACAACTACATGCAGACGGGCACGGAGGTGGTGATCAACACCAGCCGCGTGTACTTTGTGCAGCACCGCGGCGGCCACATGCTGCCCGCCGCGGTCAACATCCGGCCGATGGGCGACGAGTGGGCGGCGGTGATGGAGGAGTTCACGGCGCCGCGCCACGCCTTCATCATGTTCACGGGCCCCGAGACGGGCTGGCGCGTCACCGCCATCTGCCGCCGCGTGCCCACCCTGTTTTCCACCTCGCCACCCGAGGTAGCCGCCCATGGCACCTCCATGACCAACTTTCTGACGGACGTGCCGTCCGCGGTGCGCCGCCTCGCCTCCACCGACGACGGCGCCTTCATCATCATGCACCACCGTCTGGGACCTGGCGGCGTCGGCGGCGGCGGTGGCGGCATTGGCGCGCGAGGCGCACAGCTGGTCCACGCCGCCATCCAGATCCTAGAGATGCCGTACCTGCCCACGCCCGTGTACCTGTTGCGCGTGCGGCGGGCCACCCCTGCGGAGCTGAGCAAGCAGGGGTGGATGGCAGGCGCGGAGGGCGACACGGGGGGTGCAGCGGTAGGGGTGGGTGCAGGTGCAGCGGCGAGGATCAACGCGGCAAGCACCGGCGCCGGAGCCGGTGCAGCAGTGCCTCCCGTCGCACCGCTGCTGTCGCCATCGGCGGCGGGCGGTGGAGATCGCCTTGCTCGCGGCGCTAGCTCTGGTTCTGGCGTCGTCAGCTCATCTGGCGGCAGCGGCAGCAGCAGTGATAGCGACGGTGGCGGCCCTGGCCGCAGGCGCGGAGGGGCTGGCAGCGGCAGCCGCAGTAGTGGCGGCACGGGTGCAGCGCCTACCGGGACCGGCACCGGCACCGGCACCGGCAGCAGCGCCACGGGGCACCCGCCGGTGCGCGCCGGCAGTCGCGACATTGCGCTGTGCCCCGTGATGGGGTCGCGCCGGCCGGCAACGGCGAGCGGTACGGGCGGGCCAACCACGGACGGGTCGTTCATGGTGGGGTCACCCACGGTGGTGTCACCGGTGGGCTCCCCCGGCGGCGTCCTGGGTCGCGGCAGCAGCGGTGGGCACCTGTCAGCCGACCATGATGACACGGCGGCGCCGCACGGCGACGACCTCGCCGCGGGGTCGGGTGGCGCGCGGGTGCCAACCGAGAACTTGCTGCTTGGCACGCCGCGCGCCTCCCACCCCATTGCTGTGGATGCCGTGTCAGGTGGCTCCGGCGTTGCGGCAACGTCGGGCGGCGGCGAAACGGGGCGAGGGGCGGATGATGCGCATCCGACCGGCACGCGCGCCGCAGGCACCGGGGCTGGCACGCGCACGCAGGCAACCGGTGAGGGCCCGCGCGCGCAGAGCGTGGACGGGCGCGGGTCGGCGCACGGCGGCAGCATGTTCAGCCGCAGCTCGGGCGGCACGGCGACGGCGGTGAACGAGACGCTGCGGCGCGGCGTGCTGGGGCGCAGCCGGCGGCTGGAGCGCAGCCTGCGCATGCTGAAGCGCGCCATCATGCTCATCTTTTTGGTGGTGGCGGCCATGAACATCGCGGCGCTGGTGGTGTCGGGGGTGTTGTTTGGGCAGATGCAGGACAACATGGACCTGGTGACGCTGAACGGCGACCGCGGCACGTCGCTGCAGGGGGTGTACATCACCGCGGCGCGGCTGGTGCTGGCGGGCGAGGGCAAGGCAGGCTTGACGCTGTTTGGCGGCGTGAACGGCACGGAGGCGTGGCTGGCGCGCAACTTGGCCGATTTTGAGACGCTGCACCGGCAGCTGTACCTGCGCGTGGACGACCGGCTGGCGGCGGAGACGGCGCTGTACACGACGCCGTCGGTGCCGGTGGTGGACCTGGTGCCCGGCTCCTACGTGTCGCCCGACGTGTACAACGCGACGCACCGGGTGGCCAACCTGGCCAACCTGGGTCTGGAGCTGGTGGCCAAGGCGCGCCAGCTGCTGGCCATGAACCAGACTGACCGCGTCATGCGCGACCCCGTCGTGTTTTGGCTGACCAACAACGGCTACACGGGCGTGCGGGACGCCTGCAATGCCAGCCTGATGCTGGCGGACGCGCGGTCGGGTACGCAGGCGACCACCATGGCTGCCGCCAACCTGGTGGTACTGAGCGTGGCGCTGGTGCTGCTGCTGACGGTCGCGGCCGGCGTCATCATCCCCGCCGTCGTCGCCGTCACCGCCGCCAAGACCAGCACGTACGAGGTGCTGCTGGAGGTGCCCATCCCCATCATCCACGCGCTGCGCAACCGCGTGTCGCGCCGCATCGCGGAGGTGCGCGAGGCGGCAGAGGCGGAGGACGTGGCGGCTGACGCGGCGGCGCACGCGGCACTGACGTCAGACATTGTGCTTGGCAGCGGACGTGGCGGCGGCAGCGCTCGCGACGGCGGCGGCGGCGGGGTTGGCGGCGCGGCGGCGCGCCGGTACGCTGCCGGTGCCGCCGCTGGTGTCGGTGGTGGCGACGGTGGTGGTGGCGGCGGTGGCGAGGGTGACGACGAGGGAGAAGACACGGCGACGCATGAGGACGACGAGCTGCAGGTGGCGGTCACGTTCGCCACCCACAAGCTGGCGCGCGACCGCGCTGTGGCGCTGTCGGCGCACGCCAGCGGCCTGGGGGCGTCGCGTCGGTGCTGCGGCTGCGGCGCCGCCGAGGAGCAGCTGCTGAATTCGGAGGGCGAGCTGGTGCGCGCCGCCAAGGCTGCCGGCCGCCACTACCGCCACACCAGCCGCCAGCGCACGCGCATCCTGGTCACCGTTCTGTGGCCCATTGCCGTGTACCTGGTGTACTACATTGGCACCTACTACTGGAAGGCCAGCGCCATCACCAACGCGTCGTACGCGCGCTCCGAGGTGTTGTGGTCCAAGCAGGTACGCATCATTATGTTGTGTTGTGTGTAACGCGCCGCCAGTCACCATTCCACTGCACTGTACACCCCTACCCCCCCCCCACCCACCCTAACCCCCACCAGGTGGAGTTCTACGTGCCGCAAGTGATGTTCAACCTGCGGCAGGCGCTGGCGTACTGCGACCCGGTGAGCGGGGCGGAGCAGATTGCCCGCCTGCGGCGCGCGTCGGCGTTCATGGAGTCGCTGCAGGCAGACCTGCTGTACGGCTCGACGGTGCACAACGTGCGTGCCGGCGTGACGGCGGTGCCAGGCATTGCGGACCTGTTCCTGTCCGACGGCTGCGTCAGCGCGCCGATGTACTACACCGACGCCGAGTGCGCCACCTTCATGGACGGCCTGCTGCCCAAGTCGGGCCTGCGCGCCGGCCTGTCGGAGTACCTGGTGCGCGTGGTGCAGGGCGCGGCGGACCGCGAGGTGTCGCTCGCGTCGCCCAACTGCACCTGGTCCGGCGTGTCCGCCGGCGACCTGTCGCTGGCGCGCTACCTGGGTGACAAGTACCTGCCGCCGGGCTTCACCGCCAGCGCGGACGCGTTCCGCGCGAACGGCGAGGGCGACATTACCGACTTTGTGGCGGCAGACACCGCCGTCACCATCGTCAGCGTCCTCGCGCTCGCCTTCTTCTACGCCCTCGTGTACCTGCCCGCCATCTCGGCGCTGGACCGCGAGATCAAGACGACGCGCGGCCTGCTCCTCCTCTTCCCCGACGCCGTCGCGCGCACCGTGCCCGCCATCACCGCCGCCGGCCGCGACCTGCTGCGCGACACGGGCGGCGTGGACACCGGCTCCTCCGGCTCCTCCGCCATTATCTAACCGCACTGTGTACCCTGTACTTTTCTTATTGGTGGCCGTGTCCTTGACTCCATGTGTGTGTTGCGAACTTGCTACGACAGTGGCGTCTGTGTCATTCATTTCAACCTGCCGTGGTAAGTTGGTAACGTCAACGTGCCGCGGGTGGCCGCGATTGCCAACGCTTGCTGCGGCTTGCACACAGCAACCGAGCAACAGGCGGTAGCGCCCGACTCCGGGCTCGTCTACTCACAGTCTGCGTGTGTCTCAGTGGCGGTGTTGTCGTAGGCAGTACTGGTGCGTGCCGCCACGTCGCGGCTACGTGCGAACGTGCGACAACGTGCCACGTGGCAGCGCGTTCTGTTCTGCAGCGCCACTCACGGCTAGATGATTTTTTCCACTCGTTTCCGCCCCAAGAATGACCTGGATACGGGCCACTATTTCGCCACAAGCGCAGCGTGCGCACACAGCGCAGTTATGTGCGATCGGCGTTTTTCATTGAAAGCCGCTGCATAGGCGCCGCCCCGTTCTTAAGCATGGACCCTTTTGCAGATTTATTTGCCAGCGCGTCAGCCCCCCTCGCTCCTGGCGGCATCAAGACGACCCCTGGTCATCCTACCACTACTGGTCATCCTACTACTACTGGTACTGGTGGTCATACTGGTGGTCCTACTGGTGCTGGTGGTGGTTTCGCTGGTGCTGGTGGCTTCGCTGGTCTTGGTGGGCCGGCTGCGGCTGGGGCAGGCAGCAAGGCCGCCGCCGGGTCGGCGGCGGCGGCGGCGGCGGCGTCGGGCTTTGCCTTCATGTCATCTGCCAGCGGGGCAGCACCAGCAGCTGCTGCTACACCCGGCTCTTCGGCATTTGACTTCCTTGGCAGCGGTGGAGGTGGGAGTGGTGCCACCGGGGGCGGCAGTGGGTTTGGCTTTCTGGGGTCAGCGCCGCCGACCACGACACCTGGCGCCAGCAGTGGGTTTGACTTCCTGGGCGGCGGCGGCGGCGGCGGAAGCACCGTTGGCAGTGGCGGCGGCGGCGGGGTGAATGCGCTGGTGCTGGAGAGCGCGCTGAGCGGGCTGGGGCATACTGCAAGTGCCGACACGCCGCTGGCGCCGTTGGGCTCTGGTGGGGCGCCTCCGGCGAAAGCTGCGGCAGCTAGCACTGGCGCGGCACCGACGGCCGGGCTGGCGCCGGCGGACACTGACTTTGGGTCATGGAGCGGCGGCGCACTGAAGAAGTACCTGGATGGTCTGGGAGTGGATCACCGTGCGCTGGTGGAGAAGCGGGAGCTGGCAGAGCTGGCACGGTCAGTCACGTTGGCCCGCAGCGGCGGTGGCGGCGGTGGCGGCGGCGGCGGCGGTGGTGCTCGGTCTGCTGCCGCACCGCCGGTGCCGGCGGCAGCGGCAGCACGGCCGTCAGAGTGGCGGGCCACAACTGGGCCCAAGTCCGCGCTGGAGCGCGGCCTGCCCAATGCGTTTGAGCTGCACGGCGTGGCGGCAGAGGGCGGTGCGGCGAGCGTGTCGATCAACCAGCAGCGGCAATACGACGCGGCGGCGGCGGCCATGCCGGCGCCTGACCTGGCGGCGTACTTTGCTGCCGCGCGCTCCCTGCCTCTTTCCACGCTGGCCATCCCCACCGTGCCAGCGCCCAAGCTGCGCGTGCGGCTGCCCGCCGCCATTGCGCGCGCCGTCGTGCGCGAGGTGCCGCTGTCTTACCTCGCGGCATGCCACACGGGCCTGGGCGGGCGGGGGGGCCCGGCGGCGGTGCGGGGGGGGGCGCTCCCGGGCGCGGCGGGCTGTTGGGTGGGGGCGCCCCTCCCCCGCGCCGCGGCACCCGCCGCCCCGGCCGGCCTGCCGCTGCCGCAGCGCAACCTGCTGCCCTTCCTACCCGCTGCCGCCGTTGGCCCGCGCCGCGTGTTTGAGCTGCCGCTGCGGCCCGACGTGTCGGACGCCGCCGTGCTGGCGGCATTTGAGGCGGCAGGGCGCGCTGTGGCCTTGGACGTCGTGTCACGCACGCCGCGCGGTCTTGTGTTGCAGCAGCGCGTGTCGGTGCCGTCCTTCACGTATTCAGCATTCATTGCCAGCCCTGCCGTAGCAGGCGCGTCGGCCGCCACGGCGCGGCACCCCGTTGCCATCCATGCTGTGCCACCGCCCGCCGAGGTGGCGTCTGGGTGGTTGTCGGGCGCACTGGGCGGCAACCGGCCGACGGTGTACGTCAACAGCCTGACAGTGGTGGTGGGCACCAACAGCGCGCACCGCCGCGTGGCGCTGCTGCTGGCAGCGCGCTTCTCGCCCGACGGCCTGCCAGCGCCGCCGCCGGTCGGTCCAGTGTCAGCCACCGGTGCGCCGGCGGTACCGCCGTTTGGCCGCCTGGTGACCAAGAACCGCCCTGGTGGCCGCCGCGTGGTAGAGGGCGGCGGCACGGCCGGCGGCAGCGGCAGCAGCGGCGCCGCTAAGGCAGAGGCAGCACTGCTGGCTGACCTCACCGCCACCGGTGGCGGCATCATGTGCCGCGTCATGGACCTGCCGCCGCCGCCACGCTACGCGGCGGGCGGCGCGACCGTGGCACGCGGCGGCTTTGCGCCGGGCAGCACCACAATTGCGCCGCCGGCGGCACCCTCCGGGTTTGATGACCTGTTTGGCGCCCCACCGCCGGCGGCCGCACCGGCGGCACCCGTTACGTCTGAAGGCCCCCCGTCGGTGGACAGCGAGGGTGGCACCGAGAGTGTGGCTGAGGCTGCGGCACTGGCGGTCCCGCATCTGCCACGCCAGCTGGCGGTAGTGGCCGCGACGTTGAAGGCACGCGGGGGCGCGTACGTTGCCGCGGACGGCGAGGAGGCGGCAGAGGCGGATGCATCTGACCCCGAGACGGCGCTGCTGGCGGCATTTGCCGACGACGCCGTGCTGTTGGACGGCACGTCACACGCTGCCGGCAGCGATGCGTACCTCTGCGGCGGCGACCCGCTGCGCATGACGGCGCTGCCAGACTGGGCGGCGCTGCGTGTGTCGTTCTTGGACGTCACGGTGCTGCCGCCGCCGCCCGGCCCTGGCACTGCAGGCGGCGAGGCGGCGCCGGTTTCATCGGCGAGTGACGATAAGCGCACCATGTTTGCACTCAGCGACCTGGCAGACGAGCTGGTGGCGCTGTCATGCGAGTTTACCGCCGCCGTGCGCAGCGAGCGTGTGCTGGCAGAGAGTGTGTGGCTGGATGCGCTCGCTGCTGCACGCCGTGCACTGGCACGCGCCCGTGGCGAGCCCATTGCCGCCACGTCAGCACCTACTGCCAGCGACCTGCCTGCGTTGGGTGCTGCCGCTGTCGCTGCCGCCGCTGCTGCCGCGCCTGCTGCGCCGGCCGTCTCTGCCGCCGACGTGTTTGCCGCTGCAGATGCCGCCCGCGGCCCTGCGGTGCGCTCTGTGGACGACATCTTCCATCTGCTGGAGACGCCCGCGGCAGCAGCAGCGGGTACTGAACCCGCCCCGGCGCCAGCCCCCGCCCCAGCCGCAGCGGCGGCGGGGACACCAGCGGTAGGGGCGGCGGCCGCGCTGCCTGCCCCTGCATCCACTGCGCCTGCGGCGGTTGGCGCAGGGAGCGTGGCACCCGTGTTGTCGACGACAGCCGCACCATCCGCAACGGCCCCGGCGCGCACGCCGTTTGTGCTGGCGGCGGATGCGGTGGCGGCGGTGGACCGCGGGCACCATGACGACGGCGACACGCGCCTGTTTGCCGCCGTGGCGCCGTACGAGGCACGCGCCAAGGCGGACGAGACGATTTCGGGCGCGATTGGGAAGGTGGTGGCGGCAACGTATACGCTGCACCGCGAGGCGGCGCCAAAGGTGCCGTTTGTGCCGCGCCTGGACCTCCTGCCGCTGCCGCCCGTGGACGACGGCCTGACGGAGGTGGCGCCGTCTGCCGAGGTGCTGGCGCTGTCCACACCGCTGGAGGCTGCCGCAGCGGCAGCGTGCGCGGGCGGTGACGACGGCGGCAGTGCGCTGGGTGGCCTACCACGCCTGGTGCTGCCACCCACGCCCAGTGGGCTGACGGCGACAGAGGAGACGATGCGTGAGGTGTACCACCGTGCATACCTGGCGACGCGCGCGCTGGCGCGTGCCGAGGCAGTCACGGTGGCGCTGTCAGAGCACGCGGCGGCGGTGGATGTGGCGCGGCGGCTGCTGCGCAAGAAGAGCCACGTAGCGCTGCGCTGCGGCGCCGCTTTCTACCACGCTGTGGCGCTGCTGTCTACCATCCAGGAGAAGTGGGCTGACGCGGCGGTTGTTGCCACGCCGACCCAGCCCGCCGACGCCGGCCGCGCACTGCTGGCGTCCGTGTTCAACGTGGCCGGCGAGGCGGCGCTGGTGCACGTGGCCGCCACCGCGCTGTCCCTCATTGGCGAGGTGGTGGTGACTGCGAAGCGCCTCGTGTTTTATGCCAACACCGTCGGCTTCCGCACGCGCCGCAACTTTGGCATGGATGCCATCATGTACGTGGTTGTTGTTGGGGTGGTGGTGG
>Ga0066256_1005774_pt1 | contig 10038 bp, 9 predicted proteins | sample ThiBio_1000_biof_FD_87107 | JGI IMG/M metagenome (GOLD analysis project Ga0066256, IMG submission 87107) | Wastewater bioreactor microbial communities from Cape Town, South Africa - Thiocy_expt_1000_biof (version 2) | ecosystem: Engineered > Bioreactor > Thiocyanate-remediating >... | reverse complement strand
GGCCGCAAACGCCAAACGAGCTTGCCGAGCACAATTGCATCAATCTGCGTTTGCTAAGTTCCGGTGGCCTCTATGCATGGGAGCTGGAGAAGGATGGGCGGGAGCTTCGCGCCAGGGTGGAAGGGCAACTCACCGTCAACAATGTCGGCATGATCCTGCGGGCCGTGAAGGCGGGATTGGGTCTTGGCTTCGTCATGGAAGACCATGTGGCCGCCGATGTGGCGGAGGGGCGGCTGGTCTGCGTGCTGGAAGACTGGTGCGCGCCGTTTTCCGGCTATCATCTCTACTATCCGAGCCGACGGCAACCTTCGGCGGCGTTCTCGCTGCTGGTCGATGCTTTGCGGTATCGTGGTTGACTGCACCGGTGAAGGCTAGGCCGGAGGCAGCTAAGGTCATGAATGATGCTATCATATGGTCAGTACGCACCGCAGCGGCAGCGAACCGATGCCTCCATGGCCATATCGGCGGAAAATTGATCCATCCGTTGCCGATTATCCGGATTTCCGAATTGTAAAATTGCAAATTGCCGCTTAATTCCTTCCTTGATGCTCTTACATAGCGTGTAAAGTTATGTAGCGGCTTGCAGGCCGGCTGGGGGATAATGCATGCATCTTGAAGATTATGCCGCACTCGGCCGCTCGGCGTTGCGCGTCAGTCCGCTTGCGCTTGGCACCATGACTCTCGACGAGGGTTTCCGCCGACAGTCGCATGAAAATCAGCCCGATGCCGTCCTGGCGCGCTATCTCGAACTCGGTGGCAATTATCTCGATACCGGTAATGGAGCCGCCAAAGCGGGTGGCCAGACGGTTGTCGGCAGCTATGTCGCGAAGAATTCGATCAGACGCGATCGTCTTGTCATCGCCGCCAAATTCAATGTCGAGAGACATGGCGAAGCGCTCGGCCGTAAAGCCATCATTGCCGGTTTCGAGCAGGCTCTCCGACGGTTGCGCACCGATTATCTCGATCTCTATTGGCTGGACAATTGGGATATAAGGGCGCCTCTGGAAGAAATGCTCGAGGCGCTCCACGATCTCGTTCAGTCGGGGAAGCTGCGTTATTTCGGCATTTCCGATACGCCGGCCTGGAAGGTGGCGCATGCGCATCTGCTGACGCAGTCCAACGGCTGGGCTCCGTTCATCGGCTTGCAGATAGAATATTCGCTGGCCGCCCGGTTGTTCGAAATCGAGCTCATCCCCCTGGCGCGCGGACTGGGGCTCGGTGTGGTCTCGCATTCGCCGTTGAGCGGCGGTCTGATCAGCGGCCAATATACCCGTGCCAACAATGCAGGCATCGGGACGGGACATGCGGCGCAATTGGCGCAAAGGCCCGACGCACAGGATCTTGAGATCGTCGATGCCTTGTTCCGCGTCGCCGAAGAGCTCGGAACAACGACTGCACGCGTAGCCCTTGCCTGGGCAATGGCGCGCCTCGGAGTATCCTCGACGATTATCGGCGTTCGCACGCTGGAGCAGCTAAATGAGGACATCGATGCGCTTCAGGTCCGGCTTTCGCCGGAGCAGACGGCGACCCTCGACGCGCTCACGATCCCTAATCCGGTCGTTGCCCTGCCGTTGCCGCTGCAGAATGCGGCGCCACTGTGCTGCGTCGATTGAGCCGTTGCTTGCGAGTGGCTGCCGGTGCCGGCACTTGTCGACACTCGCAATAGCTTCCCTTATCGACTGGCACCCCTATCTAAGGTGCCAGTTGTCTGCATGAGGTATTGCATGAGCGGGGAGCCGCAGCCACCGAATGTCAATCGGAACGTATTGCGCGAACTTGTTGCCGGATTGAGCGACGGCATCATCCTGCTTGACCCTGAAGGCACGATTTCCTGGGCGAACGATGCCGCATTGCAGATGCACAGGGTTTCCGCCATCGAGGAACTGGGCGGCGACACCACCGGCTATAGGCAGGCTTTCACGCTGCGGTACCGCAACAACCATCCGCTGGAAGAGGGCCAATATCCCGGCGAGCGTCTGCTGAAGGGAGAGACGGTTGACGAGGTGACGGTCGAGATATCGCCCGCGGCTGATCTCGATCTTGTCTGGGTTCACACAGTTCGCAGCCTCGTCATCGCCGATGCCGGAGCGCGCCCGGACGTGCTTGCCCTCATCATTCGCGACGAGACGCCGCTTTTCGAGGCGGAGGAACGTTTCGAGCGGGCGTTCAACGCCAATCCTGCCCCGGGCCTGATCTGCCGGCTCGACGATCTCCGCTTTATCCGGGTGAACCAGGGCTTCGTCGAGATGACCAACTATGCCAAGGAAGAGGTCATCGGCAAGACAGTCGACGAGATGGGTCTGTTTGCAAATTGCGATACGGGCGCGGATGCGCTCGCAAAGCTCGCGGACGGTCGGTTGATCCGTCAGCGCGAGACGCTGATCCCGCTGCCTGATGGCGGCGATCGGCTTGCCATCATCGCCGGCGAGCCGATCGCTGTCGGTGAGGAGCCTTGCATGCTGTTCACCTTTGCCGATCTCGATGCGCGGCGAAAGGCGCAGAACGCATTGCGCCAGAGCGAGGAGCGCTTCCCCAAGTCATTCCGGCTCTCGCCGGCGCCGGCAGCGATATCCCGCCTGGGCGATTTCGTCTTCACCGAGGTCAACGACGCCTTTGTCCAACTCTCCGGCTACAGTCTTGAGGAAGTGATCGGCAAGACGGCAGGCGAGTTGCGCCTTTGGGACGATCTTGCCGCCCGGCGGGCGATGGAACGGAAGTTGACGGATAATATGCCGCTTCGCGACGAGGCGATGCGGATGCGGCAGAAGGACGCCGGTCTTGCGGATTGCCTCGTCTCCGCCGAGCGTGTGGAGATCGGCGATCAGCAATGCGTCATCTGGTCGGTGCAGGATGTCACGGAGCGCCGGCGAAGTGAGACGGAGCTGATCGAAGCCATAGAAAGCGTGATGGCCGATACCTCGTGGTTCAGCCGTTCCATCGTCGATCGTCTCGCGACCCTGCGACAGGTTTCCAACGGCAAGGTGCCGTCGGCGCAGCTTCTCGATCTCAGCGACCGCGAAAGGGAAATTCTCGCCTTGATCTGCCGTGGCCAAAGCGATGCAGAAATGAGCGATACGCTGCATCTTTCCAAAAACACGATCCGCAACCATGTCGCATCGCTCTATGCGAAGATCGGCGTCAACCGGCGCTCGGCCGCGGTGATCTGGGCAAGGGAACGCGGTTTCACGGGTATCTCTGCGGTCTCTCGGGGGAGGAAATCGAAATGAGTTGCCGCCAATCCGCTTACGGTTGCCTTCATCCATGGATCAACGCGTCGGACAGCCTCAAAAAGGCTATTTTCTACTAGCATCAATAGTACTTTCTGCTCTGCGCGCCATGCGTTACCGCCCTATTTCATTGTTCATGGCCCCGGTGAACCGCCGGCGCCTGCTCTTTTGAAAACTCAAGGAGATAAGAAATGGACAAGAACCGTGTCAAAGGCGCAGTCAAGGAAGCAAGCGGCTCCCTCAAGGAGGCTGCGGGAAAGCTGACGGGAAACGATCGGCTCAGAGCGGAAGGTGCGGCCGAAAAGATCGAAGGCAAGATCCAGACGCAAGTCGGCAAGGCCAAGGACGCCATCAAGAACGCGCTTCGCTGACGCCAAAGGGCGCGCGAAACCCAACCCTGCGATTTGTCGAGGCTTCCAATGCTTTTCCTGGCCAGGTTCTCATCGCTGACGACATCGTCGGATCGCTACGCAACCTGCGCGGCGATCCGCTGCCTGATCGCTTATGCGGAGGGGCTGGAGGATTGCCGTATCGATGTCAGCGTCACCGAAGGCGCAATCGTCCTGTCCGGGAGTGCGGCCTCTGATCAGGCTCGGCAACGCGCCATCTCGATTGCCGGCGAATATGCCGGAACTCGGATCATCAACAATATCGTTTGTCCAAGTTGATCTCGAACCGTCCAAGTAGGGCGAGATTGACGTGTGGCCGCTCTGGCGCCGACCGCCTTGGGACGGTGCTGAGACGACCGAAGGAGACATCATGAAAAACACTATCATTGCGGCTGCGATCGTCGCTGCGGCTTTTGCTCCCGCGGCTTTCGCCGCCAATAGCCAACATCATCCGAAGAAGCAGTCCGGGCAGGTTGCATCCGAGCCCAAGGAGCGCCTCGGAACGCTTTCCTGCGAAGTTGCGGGCGGCGGGCTGGCTCGTGGCGGGCGGGCTCCGGAACTGGCCGAGGCCGTCGAGCAAGCTCGGCATCGACATCGGCATCACCCGCAAGACCTATCTGAGCTGGGTCGTTGTCAACACTGCGCCCACACGCATTGGCGACGGCGCTCTGGCGGGTACTTATGTCGGAGCGTCGGCGGGTGCCTCTGTCGGTCTCGGGCTTGGAGCAAACGTTCTCGTCGGTGGTAATTCCAAAAACTTCGCTCTCCAGCCTCTGAGTGCGGAGGCGGGCACTGGCCTGAATGTGGCGGCCGGCGTCTCGCGTCTGCAATTGCAGTCTACCCGTTGAGATCAACAGGCAGCGACATTGCCATCTGTAAGTGTCGCTGCCGCCCATCCTAGGTGCTTTCATTCCACGTCGGCTGGTCAGCGATATGCGGCCGGCTCGTGTAAACCTGTCATGAGGTTAGTTCCATGAGTGAATCCGTTAGCTACAACAATGGCTTTTCGTCCTTCCCGGATGCCGTGCCTTTGCGGCAGGCATCCTTGAGTGCCATCCTTGCCGCAAGCGCCACTGCTCTCGGCGTCCAGATTGTGCTCAATCTCTTAGGTGTCGGTATCGGCGCTGCAATCGCCGACCCGGCCAGCGGCCAGAATGCGCCTGGGCTCGCTGCCTCACTCTCCGGGGCTGCCTGGTTCATCGGCTCAGGTCTGCTTGCTTCCTTCGTGGGCGGCTACGCCGCAAGCCGTCTTTCCGGATCAATATCGACTGCGATCGGAATCCTGCATGGTGCTGCAGCTTGGGCCGTCTCGACCCTTCTCGTCGTTTATCTGCTGACCACATCCGCGGGGGCTGTCGTCGGCGGTGCATTCAACGGGGTGACGGAACTGTTGTCGGGAGCGGGCAAGACGGCGCAAGCGGCGGCTATGCCAGCTATCGGCAAGATATCCAATCCAATCGATACGATCACGCAACAGATCCGCAATAGCGGCAATGATCCGCAGGAGCTGCGTCAGGCGGCTGTTGTCTCGGTTCAGGCCGTCCTGACCGGAGATCCCTCGAAGGCTGACGAAGCGCGCGCTCGCGCCGCCGATGCATTGGCTCGCGCACAGAATATTCCGGCTGACCAGGCAAAGAATGAAGTTGCTCAATACGAACTGCAATACCACCAGGCTGTCGATGCTGCCAAGGCCAAGGCGCTTCAGGCCGCCTCGGTCACCGCGAAGGTCATTTCCGTTGGCGCATTCGTTGCGTGCATTTCTCTCGTCCTGGCGATTGTTGCGTCTTGTATTGGTGCGGCTCTCGGGGCTTCTGCCAATCGCAACCAATACTAGGTCGCTAAGAGAGCATGTTCTAAGAGCAGACAAGACGGTGCGCCCGGACGCGATCTGAAACAGATCGCGTCCGGGCGCTTTGCTTGGTTACATCAAGCGATGTCGAAGCGGTCTGCGTTCATGACCTTCGTCCAGGCGGCAACGAAGTCCTGAACGAACGTCTTCTCGGCGTCGGCCTGGCCGTAGACTTCGGCGATCGCGCGCAGCTGCGAGTTCGAGCCGAAGACGAGATCGGCCCGCGTTGCGGTCCACTTCACGTCGCCGGTTGCGCGGTCACGACCTTCGAAGACGTCCTTGGCGTCGGAGACCGCCTTCCACTCCGTGCCCATGTCGAGCAGGTTCACGAAGAAGTCGTTCGTCAGGCTTTCCGGGCGCTTGGTGAAGACGCCGTGCTGGCTCTGGCCGACATTGGCGTTCAGCACACGCAGGCCGCCGATGAGGGCGGTCATTTCCGGTGCCGTCAGCGTCAGCAGCTGGGCCCTGTCGATCAGCAGCTCTTCCGAAGAGACTGTGTAGGCCTGCCGCTGATAGTTGCGGAAGCCGTCGACGATCGGCTCGAGAACGGCAAAGGCTTCGACATCGGTCTGTTCCTGCGTCGCATCGGTACGGCCGGGAGCGAGGGGCACGACGACGTCACGGCCGGCCTTCTTCGCAGCCTGTTCGATAGCGACGGAACCGCCGAGAACGATCAGATCGGCAAGCGATACCGACTTGCCGCCGGTCTGGGCATCGTTGAACTTCTTCTGGATGCCTTCGAGCTTCTGCAGAACGGAGGCAAGCTGGGCCGGCTGGTTGGCTTCCCAATCCTTCTGTGGCGTAAGGCGGATGCGGGCGCCGTTTGCGCCGCCGCGCTTGTCCGAGCCGCGGAAAGTGGAGGCAGAAGCCCAGGCAGTCGATACCAGCTGCGGGATCGTCAGGCCCGATGCGGCGATCTCGCCCTTGAGTGCGGCAACATCGTTGGCATCGATCGACGCATGACTGGCAGACGGGATCGGGTCTTGCCAGATGAGCTCTTCGCTCGGCACTTCCGGGCCGAGATAGCGCACGCGCGGACCCATGTCGCGATGGGTCAGCTTGAACCATGCGCGGGCAAAGGCATCGGCGAATTCGTCCGGGTTTTCGAAGAAGCGGCGAGAAATCTTCTCGTAAGCCGGATCGAAACGCAGGGCGAGGTCGGTCGTCAGCATCGACGGAGCGTGACGCTTGGACTTGTCATGCGCGTCGGGCACCGAGTTGGCGCCTGCACCATGCTTCGGGGTCCACTGATGCGCGCCGGCCGGGCTCTTCGTCAGTTCCCAGTCGTAGCCGAACAGGTTCCAGAAGAAGTTGTTGCTCCACTTGGTCGGCGTCGAGGTCCAGGTGACTTCGAGACCGCTGCCGATCGCATCGCCGCCCTTGCCGCTGCGGAAGCTGTTCTTCCAGCCGAGGCCCTGTTCTTCGATGCCGGCTGCTTCCGGCTCGGGGCCGACGTTGGCGGCATCGCCAGCACCGTGCGTCTTGCCGAAGGTGTGGCCGCCGGCGATGAGGGCGACGGTTTCTTCGTCGTTCATCGCCATGCGGGCGAAGGTTTCGCGGATGTCACGTGCCGCGGCAAGCGGGTCAGGATTGCCGTTCGGGCCCTCCGGATTGACGTAGATCAGGCCCATCTGCACGGCTGCGAGCGGGTTTTCCAGGTTGCGGTCGCCGGTATAGCGCTTGTCGCCGAGCCAGGTGTCTTCCGCACCCCAGTAGATGTCTTCTTCCGGCTCCCAGATGTCTTCGCGGCCGCCGCCGAAGCCGAAGGTCTTGAAGCCCATGGATTCTAGCGCGACATTGCCGGTGAGAATCAGAAGGTCGGCCCAGGAAATGCTGTTGCCGTACTTCTGCTTGATCGGCCACAGCAGGCGACGGGCCTTGTCGAGGTTGACGTTATCCGGCCAGCTGTTGAGCGGTGCGAAACGCTGCGTGCCGGAGGAGGCGCCGCCGCGGCCGTCGCCGGTGCGATAGGTGCCGGCGCTGTGCCAGGCCATGCGGATGAAGAGCGGGCCGTAATGGCCGAAGTCGGCCGGCCACCACTCCTGCGAATCCGTCATAAGGGCGGTGAGGTCCTTCTTCAGGGCCTCCAGATCGAGCTTCTTGAACTCTTCGGCGTAATTGAATGCCGCGCCCAGCGGGCTGGACAGTGCTGAATTCTGGTGAAGAATCTTGAGATTCAGCTGGTTCGGCCACCAGTCGCGGTTCGAACGGGCCGAAACGCTGGTGTTTCCGTGCGGAAACGGACACTTGCCGGTGCTCTCGACTTTGTTATCCATAATTTTTCTCCCTTACGATGATTTGAATTGTGACGACCGGAGATGGAGTTTTGCCAGCCCTCCGGGAAATGGTCCGGCTTGAAGGCGGGCATGGCGGCGACATGTCAGACGCATGAATCTCTCGTTGTTCTGGCCTCGCACGAAACGAGAGCGTGGAAACAGGCAAAGCTTGGGTTCTCTGCCTTACAACGCCCCGCACATCGATGAACCGAACGCAGTCAACGCTCGCAATATGAGCTTCGTATGACTGGCGGCCGCATCTCATCTCTGCGGCGGCACTATAGCTAAGGCCTTTCATTAATTTAAGTTGGATTTCCTGATTGCTGCGATAAGATAAACTTATGACAAACATCACACTCAAACAGCTGCGCTATTTCGAGGCCTTGGCGAAACACGGCCATTTCGGGCGCGCCGCCGATTTATGCGCGATCTCCCAGCCGGCCCTGTCGATGCAGATCAAGGAACTGGAGGAGCAGCTCGGTACCGAGCTCTTCGAGCGAGGTGCGCGGCAGGTGCGGCTGACCAATTTCGGTGAGGCCTTCGCGGTCCGTGTCCGCGATATCCTGCGTTCCGTCGACGAGTTGGGCGATCTCGCCCGTGCATCGCACAATCAGCCCGTCGGCCGGCTGCGCATCGGCATCATCCCCACGGTCGCTCCCTACCTGCTGCCGAGCATCATCGGCAATCTCACACGCATCTACGAGGGGCTCGATATTCACGTGCGCGAGACCCTGACCTCGAAACTTGTCGACGAGCTGGAGGAGGGGAGGTTGGATACGGCAATCGTCGCTCTGCCCATCTCCGAGGCGTCTCTGACAGAAGTGCCGCTGTTTGCGGAAAATTTCGTCCTGGTGCGACCAAGCGAGGACGAGGGCAAGCCGGTTCCCAACCGCGAGGCGCTTCGCGAGATGCGCCTGTTGTTGCTGGAGGAGGGCCATTGTTTCCGCGATCAGGCGCTTTCCTTCTGCAACATACAATCGGCACTGCCGCGCGAACTGATGGATGGCAGCTCCCTGTCGACACTGGTGCAGATGGTCAGCGCCGGCATAGGCGTCACCTTGATACCGGAGATGGCCGTGGCGGTGGAAACCCGTTCGGCCCCGGTCTCGACAGTGCGCTTCCAAAGCCCGCAGCCGTCGCGGACGATCGGCATGATCTGGCGCAGAACGAGCCCTCTCGCAAAGCAACTCCTGCAGATTTCCGAGGTGGTGCGCGAGGCCGCGGACGCGATGCGCGAGCAGCACGATTCAATCTGGCGCGCACAGGATCTGGAACTCGGCAGTCGCCCACGGCGGATAGTCGGAGCGCCGTTAGGCAAGGGTGTTTCGTCCGGTGCGGCCGATGTTCTGCCCTCGGCGGATAGTTCCGCGCGTTCTAATTAACGCTGTCTGCAGCTTTTTCCACAGGCGGATATATTTCAAACGATTGAAAAAATTTTAATCGTTTAAATAGTTTAATGCCTTGATTTACAAAGAAACTCTTCCATGTCATGCCCATACCGCATGACAATGGAGGTCGTGATGCAAGAGTTTGAAAACGTAAGAAATGAAATTCCTACTTACGTGATTGATCGCCTGGAAAATGAATGGCGGCTGGTGCAGGCCCAGGGCGCGCAGGCGGAGGCCGGGGTGTCTTCGGAGGCAGCCACGAAGACGGCGCCTGTCGCATCCGACAAGCTGGCATCCCTCGACAAGTAATCATTTGCGGAGACCGGATCGCGCCGAGCTCATTTGATGACGAGACTTTGGCGAGGTCGATAAGGGTACTCTGCTCCTCCCATCATAAGCCACTAACGGATCAGCCCCGGCTCATCGCCCGGGCTGTCGGTTGCTTGGCTGTCTGCTGGAGAGGCAACCTTGTGGAGTTGCCTCAGGCGTCGAGATAGCGCTCGGTCAGCCGTGCCCACATGGCGGCGCCGGTGGTGAGGCTTTCGTCGGCGAAATCATATTTGGCGCTGTGGAGGATGGCCGAATTCACGCCATTGCCGAGACGAAGGAAGCTCCCGGGCTTGTGCTCGAGATAGTGGGAGAAATCCTCGCTTCCGGGGATCAGGCCGCAGGTGGTGACCTTGTCGGCGCCGACCAGTTCTTCAGCCACCATGCGGGCAAATTCCGTTTCCTTCTCGGAGTTGACGACAACAGGGTGGCCGTAGGTATAGTCGATGTCGACGCTTGCGCCATAGCCGTCTGCGATCGATTCCGTCAGCTTGCGGATGCGGGCCTCGAGCAGCTCGCGCACCTTCGGATCGAAGGAGCGGACCGTGAGCAACATCTTCGCGCTTTCCGGAATGACGTTCG
>Ga0066256_1005431_pt1 | contig 10038 bp, 11 predicted proteins | sample ThiBio_1000_biof_FD_87107 | JGI IMG/M metagenome (GOLD analysis project Ga0066256, IMG submission 87107) | Wastewater bioreactor microbial communities from Cape Town, South Africa - Thiocy_expt_1000_biof (version 2) | ecosystem: Engineered > Bioreactor > Thiocyanate-remediating >... | reverse complement strand
AGCCGCTTCAGCCTCGATGAGTGCCACGCCGATATCGAGGCCTTCTACAACGAGATTGCGCGGGCCGGCGTGATCCCCCTCTCGGTCGGCGGCGATCACTCGATCACGCTGCCGATCCTCAAGGCGCTCGGCCGCGAGCGGCCACTCGGCATGGTCCACATCGATGCGCACTGCGATACGGCCGGCGAGTATGAGGGCGCCAAGTTTCATCATGGCGGGCCCTTTCGCCTCGCCGTGCTCGAAGGCGTGCTCGATCCCGAGCGCGTGATCCAGATCGGCATTCGCGGCGGCGCGGAATATCTCTGGGAATTCTCCTTCGAGAGCGGCATGACCGTCATTCATGCCGAGGAGGTGGGCGAAATGGGGCTCGCCACGGTCATCGCGAGGGCGCGGGAGGTCGTCGGCAGCGGACCGACCTATGTGAGCTTCGACATCGACAGCCTCGATCCGGCCTTTGCACCGGGCACCGGGACGCCGGAGGTCGGCGGTCTCATGCCGCGCGAAGCCCTGGCCATCCTGCGCGGGCTCGCGGGCATCGATATCGTCGGCGGTGATGTGGTCGAGGGGGCGCCGCAGTACGATGCCAACACCACGACGGCGCAGGCCGGGGCGCAGATGCTCTTCGAGCTGCTATGCCTCGTGGCACTGCGCGGGACGGCACGCGGCGCCTGAGTACCTCTAGCCGAGCCCAGCCTCGGCGATACGCGCGTAGAGCGACTCGCGATCATAGGGCTTGAGCACGTAGTCGTTGGCGCCCGCGGTGATCGCGCGCGAGAGCTCGACCTTGTCGTTCTCGGTGGCGCAGTAGAGGATGAACGGCCGCTTCTTCTTGTTGAGCGGCCGGAAGGACTGAAGGAACTCCATGCCCCCCATGACCGGCATCTGCCAGTCGAGCAGGATCATGTCCGGCATCCCGGAATCGCAGATATCGAGCGCCTGCTGGCCGTTCTCCGCCTCGATCACCTCGAAGTTGAGGTTGGTCATGATACGACTGGCGACCTTGCGGATGACCTCGGAGTCCTCGACGATGAGACACTGTTTCATGCACACGATCCAATTGGAGCGCCACACCGCGGCGCCAGGCTGCAATTGAAGAAAGGGCCACATCCGATCGGACGCGGCGCGAGTGTGCGAAACAAGCGTTAAGAATTTCCTGAGACTTGGATTGCATTCCGCTCGGAAGACAGGCCGCCGGCATGACGGACACAGAGCAGCAGAACACCAGAGACACGGCCGGCGACAGCGATCTCTGCCGGTCGTGCGGCGCCTGCTGCGCGCACTCGCACGAATGGCCACGTTTCACGCTCGAGAGCGATGACGAGATCGCCCGAATACCACCGGCACTGATCGCCGCTGACGGGTCGGGAATGCGCTGCGACGGCGAACGCTGCACAGCGCTCGCCGGCACCATCAACAGCGCCGTGAGCTGCACGATCTATGCCGTGCGTCCTATCGTGTGCCGCGACTGCCTGCCCGGCGATGATGCCTGTACAATGGCCAGGACTGCACGAAACCTGCCGCCCATCACCTGAAGCGGCGCCGAAAAACAAGCCGCCCCGAGGAGGACCCCGGGGCGGCATCTGCTATCGGCACGCACTGACTATAGAGGTCGGTCAGATATCGATATCGTCCGAGCCGCCACCCCAGTCGCCGTCACCATCGTCGGCGCCGGCATCGTGGTAGTCGGTATCGTAGTTGCCGGGATCGTTGTTCGAGGAGTCCTGATGGCTCACCTCATTGGGCGTGGAGCCGCTGCCGCTCTGCCCGGCGTGTGCCTCTCCGCTCTTCGGGCCGCCGAACATGCCGCCAAGGCTGTTGGCGAGAAGCGTACCACCAGCAACGCCGGCTGCCATGGCTGCCGCCGTGCGGAAGAAGCCGCCACCACCGCCCGACTGTGCCTGCGGCGGAGGCGTACCAGGGCCGGGACCGGGAGGCGGAGACTGCGGACGCCCGCTGCTCCATGATGGGCCACGCGCCGGCTCAGGCGACGAGTCGTACGCACTTGGGCCGCTGCGTGAGCCGATCGGCGGAATGCCGCTGCCGCGGTCGTCGCCGTACCGGCGGTCATCCGCATAGCGGCGGTCGTCGGCATAGTCGTCGCGCTGCGGGGGGGCGGTGCCGCGCCGGCCACTGAGGAAGCCGCCACCGCTCGATGCCGGGCGAGAAGCGTTGGCGAGCTGCTCCTCGAGCTCGTTGATCCGGCCTTCCAGATCCCCAATATGAGCCTCTTGAATGAGCGTGGTCTGCACCAGGATGTAGGCGCTGTCAGGTGTTCTCCGCATGAGCTGGTTGATCAACGCGTCGGCCTCGGGGTCCTTGTCGGCTGGACCATTGGCCTGAAGGCGCGCGAACAGATCATTGATTGCGTGCCGCTCGTCTGGGGTTAATGCCATCTGAGATTCTCCGCTCCCTTTACGTCGATGACGCGCGTTTAATGTCGTGAGCGGCAGGGGCGCGCACAAGGCCACGCGCCTTTCTCGCAAAAATTTAATGTTGGGAGACGTACACGCGAACAAGCGCAGAACAGATGGTGACAGCCACGCTCGCGCGTTCTTCAGGCTAAGTTATCGCCCCTGCCGGCTGGCGCAGATCGAAGACCCCGAGCAGCAGCAGGCCGGCAGCAAAGCCGCCGAGGTGGGCTTCCCAGGCAATGCCGGCGGCATCGGTCAAAACAGGCGCCGCGAACGCAACGAGAAAATTCACCACGACGAACGCGATGATGGCGAACAGCATGCGCCGGCTTTGAAAGCATTCGCCGACCGTGGCGAGGCGGACCGTGCGCGGCGACTCACGCATCTCATGGAAATCGCCGTTGTCGATCGTCGGCAGGAGCAGGCGGAAGCCGGCCGCCATCAGCCCCGAGATCGCCCCCGATGCGCCCACCATGGGCACGACCTCACCCCATCGCACGAGCATGAAGGCAAGCGCGCCGGCAATCCCGCAGACGGCGGCAAACAGGAAAAAGCGGGTCGTGCCGACGCGTCGTGCTACCGCGCTCCCGAACACCAGCAGCCACGCACTGTTGATCAACAGGTGCGTCAGGTCTCCGTGAACGAGCTGATGCGTCAGGAATGATGTCCAGGACGCGAGGGGGCCGCCCGGAAGCTCGCCCGCAAGGCCGACGTAGCGTGCCGGAATGAACGCCAGCACCCAGACTAGGTGCTCGTCGTCGACGTCGGTGAGACGCGCCATGCCGACGTGCACAATCATTAACACGGCAAGCGCGGCAACGACGGCAGCCGGCACGTTCAGGATCGGTTCACGGGTCAAGGAGTGGCCCCAGCTCTGATATCGCTCTGCAGGTAGTGCATGATGCGGCCACCCGCAACCCGGCGGATGGAAGGCCACAAATCGGCACGATCGTTAACTGGCACGAAAGCTGCTGATCGAGTGTCGTGCAAGCACCATGTGGCGCGCCTGTCCTACTTTGGGCCGGTCTCCGCGACCCGTTGGGCGCCTGTACACGCGTCAATGGAGGGAACTCCACCCGGTCGGGGACCAGGAATGCAGCATACGACAAGCCAGATCCTCTACAAGTACTGGAACGAAATTCGTGGCCGACGCATGGCGCCACGCCGCTTCGAGATCGAGCCGGCGCGCTTCGCATCCATCCTACCCGAAACCTTCGTCGTCGAGTGCGAAGAAGGCGAAGGACACCGCTTTCGCCTCGCGGGTACGCGCGTCACCGAGAAGCTCGGCTTCGATTTGCGCGGACGGGAGTTCTCCGATCTTTTCGATGGTTCAGAACACGCAGATCTCAAGCCATTTCTTGCATCCATTACCGGGCAGGGCGCCGTCGGGGTCATCACAGCCGAGATGTCGACGGCGAGCGGGCGCAAAGCACTTTTCGAAACCCTAGTTCTTCCGCTCATCCATACCGAGGACCGCATCACCCGCCTCCTCGGCGCTCTATCGACCCGTAACCACGAGCCCTGGCTCGGCACCGAGCCGCTCAAACCCGGGCGGATCGTCGCGAGCGACATCATCTGGCCCGACGGCCGCCCACACGCCGTAGCCGAGCGCATGGCGCCACCACCTCCGAGCCCCTTCAAGTACGACTTCACGCGCTCGCGCCTCGTGCGAAGCCGGCGGCGTCTGTTCCGCGTCTACGAGGGCGGGCGGTAAACAGCGTCACATTCCGGGACAGCAAGGATCACGTCCAAAAGTAAACACGCGAGGTATTGGTTCAGCGTCCACCGCGATCTGCAGCAGCCTTGGCATCGGCCGTGAGCACCTCGCTCGCCCGCGCGCAGTCGATGTCCATCTGCGCCTTCAGGGCATCGAGGCTGTCGAACTTGCGATCGCCGCGCAGGAACTCGACGAACTCGACCTCGATGCGCCGTCCGTATAGATCGCCGTCGAAGTCGAACAGGAAGACCTCGAGCACCGGCGAACCATCATCGAAGGTCGGCCGCGTACCGAGGTACGCAGCACCCTGGTAGCGTTGCCCCTCGAAGTCCACGTGGACCGCATAGATGCCGTGGGCGAGCGCCGCGCCGCGCCCAAGCGCGATATTGGCGGTCGGATAGCCGAGCCCCGTGCCACGCCGCGCACCACCCTGCACGATGCCCTCGACCTTCCAGCGGTGGCCCAGCATCTCCGCAGCTCCTTCGACATCACCCTGCGCCAGCTCGGCGCGCACCGCACTCGATGAATACACTTCGCCACCGCTGCCGATCGGCGGCACGACGGACACGCCAAAACCGAAGGCCTTGCCGAGCTCCACGAGCTGTTGGGCGTTGCCGGCGCGGCCCTTGCCGAAGAGGAAGTCGTAGCCGATGACGATATGCGCGACGCCGAGCCCCGCGACCAGCACGCGCTCGACGAATTCCTCCGACGACATCTGCGCGAGCTCGTGCGCGAACGGCAGCACGAACGTGATCTCGACGCCGTAGATCTCGAGGAGCTTCAGCTTCTGCGGCAGCGGCGTCAGCGTGAAGAGCGGCCGCGCCGGCTGGAAGAACTCGCGCGGATGCGGCTCGAACACCACGGCGCCGGCGCGAATGCCGAGGCGCGCTGCTTCCGCCCGCACACGTGCGATCAGAGCCTGATGGCCCTTGTGGACTCCATCGAAGTTGCCGATCGCGACCGATGCGCCGCGCGCACCGGGCGGGACATGATCATAGCCCTGGAAGACGTCCATGGGACTGGCTGCTCGATCCTTTGCCGCCGAACCTTACTGTGCCCCCTCCATGCAACACAGGAGGGGGAGGAAAGAAACAGCCGCCTAGTGTGATGATCGAGAGAAATTCGCCACATCTCGCGGCACGGTACGGAGCGAATTTCTCGATCATCTGCGACGGCATCAAGCCGGGCGCGCGGGCACCATCAGAATGGCCTCGCCGTCGAGCACCGTCTTTCCGTCGACCGTGCACACGCAGTCGAAGCGCGCGCGACGCTTGGCGGGGAACAGCTCGGCGACCTTGACCTTGGCGACGACCTCATCGCCGATCCTCACCGGCGCCTTGAAGTTCAGCGTCTGGGAAATGTAGATCACGCCCGGGCCCGGCAGCTCCATACCGAAGACGGCTGAGATATAGCTCGCCGTCAGCATGCCGTGCGCGATGCGCTCCTTGAACATCGTGCGAGCGGCGAAGTCCGTGTCGAGGTGAACCGGGTTCTTGTCGCCAGTGACCTCGGCAAAGCCGATGATGTCGGTTTCTATGACCGTCTTGGCGAAGCTCGCTTCCATGCCAGGTTCGAGGTCCTCGAAGTAGTAGGACTTCCGCGTCATAATTGTCATGATCCTGCTCCCCCAGTAAGCGTCCTCCGCGCTGCCCCTTCGGGTCGGCGGCTGGCGCGGCGCAACACTAGGTCCCGTCATAATGCGATGCAACAACGAAAGTTGCGTATGGCACCGCATCGCACCAATGAACTGAGCTTTGGTTTCCAAGTCCGGGCCAGATCGACCATTTCTGCCCTTGGCGACCGAAGCCCGGAGCGCCGGGAGCCATGCACCCTGTTCGCGCCTGCCAGACGGACCGATCGAGTTGTAGTGCTGGACGGCGCGAAGCGATTCGCAGATGGTCCGCCCGTGGCGCGTCGCGCCCCCCGGAGCTCAGGAAAATGATCTCAGGGCCTTGAGCGCGTCCTAAAGCAACGGACTTGAAATTCGCCTCACCTCGAGGTGGGGCAGTGAGCGAATTTCAAGTCCAAAGTTGCTTTGGAACCATTGATCCTAAAGCGTCTTTGGACCTCGAATGCGACTTTGAGCCCGACCCGAACCGTGGGTCGCATTCGAGGTCCGACGCTTTAGCCGGGAGCTGACGCAGCCGATGACTGCCACTGGTACAATGCTGAACGTTTGGCGCAACGTCAGTCTGCTTGCGCTTTCCCAGGGCCTGTTCATGTCCGTGCAGGCCATGGGCATCGCGACAACGCCGCTCGCTGCCCACTCCCTTCTTGGTGCCGACAAGTCGCTCGCGACCTTGCCGATCTTTGCGACGCACGCCGGCATCATGCTGGGAACGATCCCGGCATCGCTGCTCATGGACCGCATCGGCCGGCGCATGGGCTTCACGCTCGGCACGATGATCGGTTTCATATTCGGTCTGGTTGCCGCCTACGCGATCACGGTCCGCAGCTTCGAGTGGCTCTGCGTTGCGGCAGTGCTGCAGGGCCTCTCGGCCTCCTTTGCCTGGTACTACCGCTTCGCCGCCGCAGACAGCTCGCCCGTGGACTTCAAGGCGCGTGCGATCTCCTACGTCATGCTCGGCGGTGTGATCGCGGGCTTCGCCGGGCCGCAGCTTGCCAAGTGGTCCGTCGACTGGTTCGCGCCCATCACCTTCAAGGGCGTCTACGTCACGATCTCGCTGGTCAGTCTCGTCAGCATGATGGTGGTGCAGTTCCTGCGCATTCCGACACTCAGTGCGAGCGAGCGCGCCTCTGGCGGCCGGTCGCTGCGTGTCATCGCAGCCCAGCCGACGTACCGCGTCGCGCTCTGCTCCTCGATGCTCGGCTATGGCGTCATGACGCTCGTCATGTCGGCGACGCCGCTCGCCATGCTGGCCTGCGGCTATGGCTTCTCCGACAGCGCGACGGTCATCCAGGTCCACATCGTCGCGATGTTCCTGCCGTCGTTCTTCACGGGCACGCTCATCCAGCGCTTCGGAGCGCTTCCGATCATCGCTTCCGGCGCGCTGATCCAGCTCGCGTGCGCGCTCGTCAATCTCTCCGGCGTCGACTTCTGGAACTTCCTCATTGCCAACCTGTTCGTCGGGCTTGGTTGGAACTTCACGTTCGTCGGCGGCTCCGCCCTACTCACGCAAACCTATGAGCCCGCCGAGCGCGCCAAGGTCCAGGCGAGCCACGACTTCACGGTCTACGCGACGACGGCGACGGCGGCCGCGCTCGCCGGTTTCCTCCAGCAGCGCGCGGGCTGGACCGTGCTGAACCTCGCAGCGATCCCACTCATGGCAACCGTCGTCGGAGCCACCATCTGGCTCGCCATGCGCCGGCGCCGGGAAGCGGTCACGGCACCGAACCCGGCCGAATAGCGCCGCGGGCAGCACCTCGAAGTCGGAACTTTTCGTTCGGCGCTGGCGTTCCCGAGGCCGGCTGGCCCCGTAGTGCCGCGGCTGCGCCCACGTCTCTGTCTTGGATTGATGCCATGAGCGACGAGAAGGACGCGCGGCCGGCCGCCGCGCGCGAGGGCGACGCGCAGCCTCCCGACGCCCCTCCCGTGGTGGAGGAAGATATCCCTGAAGAAGGGGAGGCGCTCGAAGAGCTCAGCGAAAGCGAGAGGCGCCGCCTCCTGCTCTGGCGCTTCCTGCATACAGCACGTCGCTTCTGGACGGAGCGCGGGTCGGCGCGTGCGTGGCTGCTGACTGCCGGATTGCTCGCCGTCATTCTGGCGATCGTCGGCGCGGCCTACGCCATGAACGTCTGGAACCGCGAGATATTCGACGCGCTGGAAAAGCGCAATGCGCCCATCGTCGGCAAGCTCGCGCTCATCTACGTCGTCATACTCGCCGTCAGCGTTGCCTTCAGCATTCTCCAAGTCCAACTGCGCACCGCATTGCAAAGAGCCTGGCGGAGGTGGCTCACGACGCGCCTCGTCGCGCGCTGGCTCGATCACGGCCGGTACTACCAGCTCAATCTCGTCACCGGCGACCACAAGAACCCGGAAGCGCGTATGTCGGAGGACATGCGCATCGCGACCGAAGCACCGATCGACTTCGTGAGCGGCGTGCTCCAGGCCTTTCTATCGGCCGTGACGTTCATCGTGGTGCTGTGGACGATCGGCGGCGCGCTCGATCTATCGATCATCGGCATTCCGCTCGTGGTGCCGGGCTTTCTCGTCATTGCCGCCGTGCTCTATGCCGTCATTGCCAGCGGCGCGATGGTGCTGATCGGCAGCCGTTTCGTGCAGGCCTCCGAGGCCAAGAACCAGAACGAGGCCGAGTTCCGCTACGTCCTCACGCGCGTGCGTGAAAATGGCGAAAGCATCGCCCTCATTCGCGGCGAGGAGGAGGAGCGCGCGGGCCTTCAGAAATCGCTCTCGAACGTCCTCGCCGCCTGGCGGCGCGTCGCCATCCAGACCATGAAGACGACGGCGGTTTCGCAACCATCCTCGTGCCGCGCCCCCGTCCTCCCCATCATCCTTTGCGCGCCGAAATTCCTCGATGGCTCGATGTCGCTCGGTCAGAGCATGCAGGCGGCCTCGGCGTTCACGATCGTGCAGGCTGCCTTCAACTGGGTGGTCGACAACTATCCCCGCCTTGCGGACTGGACGGCCTCGGCCGTACGCGTCGGCTCGCTCATGGCCTCGCTCGATACGCTGGAGCGCGCGGAGAAGGGCGATCAGGTCGGCCGCATCGCGATCAGCAACGAGGGCAAGGATGCAGCGCTGAGGCTCAACGATCTTTCCGTCGCGCTCGACGATGGCACCGCTATCCTCGACGAAACCGAAGTGGAGATCATGCCCGGCGAGCGCGTGCTGATCGCGGGGGAGTCCGGCACCGGCAAGAGCACGCTCGTGCGCGCGCTCGCGGGGCTTTGGCCATGGGGCGGCGGCTCGGTCGAGGTCAAAGAGGGCGCATCGCTCTTTCTGTTGCCGCAGCGCCCCTATGTGCCCGTCGGCAGCCTCAAGCGCGCCGCGACCTATCCCGAGGGGCCCGACAGCAAGACCGACGCGGAAGTTGCCGAAGCCCTCGAGACCGTGGGCCTCGCCCATCTCGTCGAGAAGATTGCCGAGGAAGGGCCGTGGGACCAGACGCTCTCCGGCGGCGAGAAGCAGCGGCTCGCCATTGCACGTATCCTGCTGCACAGCCCGGACATCGTCGTGCTCGATGAAGCCACGGCTGCGCTCGATCCGAACAGCCAGGACGAGCTGATGGCGCTGCTCGTCGATCGCTCACCGAACACGACCATCGTCAGCGTCGGCCACCGGCCGGAGCTCGAGGCCTTCCATACACGCAAACTCACGCTCGCCCGCCGCCGCGAGGGCGCACGTCTCGTGCGCGACGACGTCTTGCGCGACCGCCGTCCGAAGCGGTCACTCACCAAGTGGCTCTTCCGGCGAAAGGCCGCGTGAGGGATGCGCGAGGCTTGTCGTGCCTCGCGCAGTTGCTGGCATCAGTTGGCCGGCCTGATGTTCTGGTTTACGCGAAAGAGGTTCGTGGGGTCGTATTTCTTCTTCACGGCCTGCAGGCGCCCGTAGTTCTCGCCGAAGGTCTCCTTGATCCGCGCGTCGCCCTCGTCATCCATCATGAAGTTCGGATAGGCACCGCCGAGATCGTAAGGATGAACAGCCTCCCAATAGGCCTTCGTCCATTGCGTGACGTCACCGGCCTTCTTCGCATCCTGATCGATCCCCGCGATGACCATCGACCATGTTGCATCCCGGCAGCTCCACGCCGTCTCGCCTATGCCCACGCGATGGATGGCACCGTCGATCGGATAGAGATGCATGAGCGAGAGCTCGCTCGGCGTGTTGGCGGCTTGGGCGAGATGGGCGTCGATCGCCTCATCCGACAGCGTCTTGACGAAGTCGCCGCGCCAGTACCACTGCATGCCCTTCGGATAGAGCCCATCGAA
>Ga0066256_1005772_pt1 | contig 10039 bp, 9 predicted proteins | sample ThiBio_1000_biof_FD_87107 | JGI IMG/M metagenome (GOLD analysis project Ga0066256, IMG submission 87107) | Wastewater bioreactor microbial communities from Cape Town, South Africa - Thiocy_expt_1000_biof (version 2) | ecosystem: Engineered > Bioreactor > Thiocyanate-remediating >... | reverse complement strand
GGCTGGGCATGCGCACCATGCATTCGGAGAATCTGAAGGAGCTGGTCGAGGGCAAGTTCGTCGACGCGCTGCGCTCGGTCGCGGCGGGAATGACGATGAACCAGTTGCACGAGCAGCGCTCCGACTTCGTCCAGAAGGTGCAGCAGGTGTCGTCGGCCGACCTGGCGATGAACGGGCTGGAGCTCGAATCGGTGTCGCTGACCGGGCTCGACCAGACCTCGATCGAGCATTTCAACGCCAACAACGCCTTCGACGCCGAGGGCCTGACCAAGCTCACCGAGCAGATCGAGCTGCGCAAGAAGGCGCGCAACGACATCGAGCAGGATACGCGCGTGCAGATCGAGACCAAGAATCTCGAGGCGGCCCGCCAGTCCTTCCTGATCAGCCGGGACAATGAGTTCGCGCGGCTGGAGCAGGAGCGCGAGGTCGAGATGCGCCGTGCCGTGCAGGCCGCGGAAGTGGCGCGCGAGCAGGCGCTGCGGCAGCAGGAAGCCGATCAGGCCAAGATCGAGGCCAAGAAGCTGGTCGACAGCCAGCAGATCGAAGCGGACCGTGCGGTGCAGCAGGCCAGGATCGAGCAGGAACAGGCACTCGAACTCGCCCGGCAGGAGCAGCAGATCGCGGTGCAGAATAAGAGCCGCGAGGAAAGCCAGGCCCGTGCCGAGGCGGACAAGGCGCGTGCCGAGGCGGTGGTCGCCGAGGAACGGGTCGGCACCGCGCGCGAGGCCGAGGTCGCCGAACGCCAGAAGCGCATCGAGCTGATCGACGCGGCGCGCGAGGCGGAACGCGCCGCGATCGGCATCAAGGTTCAGGCCGATGCCGAGAAGCAGGCCGCCTCCGACCGTGCCGAGGCGGCGCGGCTCCAGGCCGAAGGCGAGGCGGAGGCCGCCAAGCTCAAGGCCGAGGCCGACCGCGTCCGCTTCGAAGTGGAGGCCGCGGGCCAGCGCGCGATCAACGAGGCGGCGAACCTGCTTTCGTCCGAGACCATGTCGCTCCAGACCAAGCTGGCGCTGCTCAAGGTGCTGCCCGAAGTGATCCGCGAAGCTTCCAAGCCGCTCGAGGCGATCGATTCGATCAAGATCGTCCAGGTCGACGGCATCACCGGGCGCGGCGGTGCGGCCGGCGCCGCCGAAAGCGGTGGGGAGGGCGATCGCAACCTCGCCAATTCGGCGGTGGCGGCGGCGCTGCGCTATCGCGCCCAGGCGCCGGTGATCGACGGGTTGATGCGCGAGCTGGGCTTTGACGGCGGCACGCTCGACGGGCTCGTCGCGGGGGCGGCGGAGATGGGCGCCAAGGGCATTGCCGCGGCGCCGTCCGACGATGACGACGACGCGCCTGCGCCACCGTCCGGGGCTTCGTCGCGAAAGGCGCGCTCGGGCAGCTGAGCGCGTCGCCTTTGGGGGAGGGGGACGACATGTATCTTCTGCGGAAGGATCCGGCGCTCGCGCTCGTATGTGGCGTGCTGCTGCTGGTGCTGGCCGGCGCGCTGCTGGTGTCGGATCGCTATTGGGTGGCGGCCAGCCGCCCGGTCGTCGACGATCTGGCCGAAGTGACGGTGCCGCCCGAACTGGGCGAGACGATCTCGGCGATCGATGCCTATGGCGTCCATATCCGGCGCGTGCCGAGCAAGGCCGAGCAATATGTCGCGATCAAGCGCGCCAGCTACGGGCTGGAAGCGCCCGCGCCCGCCTATACCCATATGCGCGGGCCCAGGTTCGGCTATTCGGTGCGGGAGGCGACCTTTCTCGGCATGCCCTTCTGGTACCATGTCGAATATGGCCATGTGCTGTTCTTCAGCTCGGACTGGGGCGTGGTCGCCGCGCCGCTCAACGAAATCGGCCATGCCGCGCTCGACAAGGCCAATGGCCGCGATCTGCGCGCGACGAGCATGATCCCCTGGTGGAGGCATGTCTGGGGCTGGCCGTTCGTCGCGGGGGTCGCGCTGGCGCTGTGGCTCTGGCATCGCCGCACGGTGCGCTGGCGTGCGGAGAACGGCTATATCTGATCATAAGTGGCACTTATGTTTCGGATGGCTGTTTCTATTGGACGCCGCGCCATGGCTGGTTCGAAGAACGGCCGATCAAGGGAGGAAATCATGGCTGCGCTGGTGCTCCACGAATATGCCGCGTCGGGCAATTGCTACAAGATCCGGCTCACCGCCGCGCATCTGGGGCTGCCGCTCGAGCGGCGCGAATATGATATCGTGAAGGGCGAGACGCGCACGCCCGAGTTTCTGGGCCAGGTCAACGCCAATGGCCGGATCCCGGTGCTCCAGCTGGGCACGGACGATTTCCTGCCCGAGAGCAACGCCGCCTGTTTCTACCTGGCCGATGGCAGCGACCTGATCCCGCACGACCGGTTCGCCCGTGCCGACATGCTGCGCTGGCTGTTCTGGGAACAATATAATCATGAGCCCAACGTCGCGACGCTGCGCTTCTGGACCGTCTGGATCGGCCTGGACAATCTCAGCGAGGTGCAGCGCGCGATGCTTCCGGCCAAGCGTGCGGTCGAGGAGGGTTCGCGCCGGCTGATCGGCGTGCAGGCGGTCGCGCCGGAGGCGGGGGGACTGGTCCCGGCGGCCGCGCCGGCGGGGCGGGCCCCGGTGGGTGTGGGGGGGCGGGCCCGCCCAGTGTTTCCCCCCCCCGCCAATGTGGCGGGGGGCAAGCTCGCCGCGCCGACCCTCCCCCACGGCGGGGAGCAGCCGGCGGCGCTGCCGCGGCACATTCCGATCACCGCCTGATATAGGGAGCGCCTGATTCGGAGAACGTAAGCGATCGATTATGCAGGTTTCTGTGACATCCGCGTGAAGTCGAAACGATTCCAATTGTAATATTCCGCGGCCATTTAGCCGGGCCAGGCAAGGGCATTTGCAGGGCTGGTTAAATGGCCACGATCACCAGGCTTCCGTTCGACGCGCAGCACGTTGCGGATTTCCATGCATCGACTCCGTCGATTCCCGAAAAGGCGATCACCGAGCGCAAGCGCTATCGCGCGATCTGGATCTCCGACATCCATCTCGGCACGCGGGGCTGCAATGCCGAGATGCTGATCGACTTTCTCGACCATGTCGATTGCGACGTGATGTATCTGGTGGGCGACATCATCGACGGCTGGGCGCTCAAGAAGCGCTTCTACTGGCCCGATTCGCACAACGACATCGTCTGGCGGTTCCTGAAGCGGGCGAAGCGCGGCACCGAGATCGTCTATATCCCGGGCAATCACGACGCGATGTTCCGTCAGTTCTCGGGGCTGAACTTCGGCGGGGTGCACATCCGCCGCCAGGCGATCCACACCACCGCCGATGGCCGCCGCCTGCTCGTGCTGCACGGCGACGAGTTCGACGCGATCACCATGTCGCATCGCTGGCTCGCCCATCTGGGCGATGCCGCCTATGAGATGATGATGGGCCTGAACCGGCTGGTGAACCGGGTTCGCCGCTGGCTCGACATGCCCTATTGGTCGCTGAGCAAATACGCCAAGGCCAAGGTGAAGAACGCAGTCGAGTTCATTTCGAAATTCGAAGAGATCGTCGCGCACGAAGCCGGTGCGCGGGGAGTCGACGGCGTGATCGCCGGACATATCCACACTGCCGAGATGCGCGACATCGAAGGCATCGCCTATTACAATGACGGCGATTGGGTGGAGGGTTGCACCGCGCTCGTTGAGCATTACGACGGTACCATGGAAATTCTCCATTGGGCCGAAGAGATGGCGAAACGCGAGAGCGAGGCAGCATCCGGGGTCAGACTGGCGGCTGCGTGACGGCAACGGAGGTCGGGCCTGTGCGGATAGCTATCGTGACCGACGCCTGGGAGCCCCAGGTGAACGGAGTCGTGCGCACGCTGCAATCGGTGCGCCGGGTGCTCGAAAGACAGGGTCATCTGGTCGAGGTGATCTCGCCCGATCTCTTCTACTCGCTGCCATGCCCGACCTATCCCGAGATCCGCCTCGCGCTTGCCCGCGTCGCCAGCGTCGGGGCGATGCTCGAGGCGTTCGGGCCCACCGCGATCCATCTCGCCACCGAAGGGCCGCTGTGCGTCGCCGCGCGGCGCTGGTGCATCCGGCACGAAATGCCCTTCACCACTGCCTATCACACCCAGTTCCCGGACTATGTCTCGGCGCGCTCGGGCGTGCCGGCCGAGTGGATCTGGCGCTATATCAAATGGTTCCACGCGCCGAGCCAGGCAATCCTCGCCTCCACCCCCTCGATCCGCCAGTCGCTCACCGATCACGGCCTTTCCCATGTGAAGCATTGGGGCCGCGGCGTGGACCTTGCCAATTTCCGTCCCGGCCTCGATCCGCATCCGGCGATGAAGGATCTCGATGGGCCGGTGCAGCTCTATGTCGGCCGCGTCGCGATCGAGAAGAATCTCGAGGCGTTCCTCAAGACCACGCATCCGGGCACCAAGGTGGTGGTGGGCGACGGGCCGGCGCGCGCCTCGCTCAAGGCCCGCTTCCCCGAGGCGAAGTTCCTCGGCCCGATGTTCGGCGCCGAACTGGCCTCGGCCTATTCCGCGGCGGACGTGTTCGTCTTCCCGAGCAAGACCGACACGTTCGGGCTAGTGATGATCGAGGCGCTGGCGTGCGGCGTGCCGGTCGCCGGCTATCCCGTCACCGGGCCGATCGACGTGCTCACGCCCGAGACCGGCGCGATGGACGCCGATCTCACTCGGGCGATCGGCGAAGCGCTGACCCGGGACCGCGCGGCATGCGCCGCCTATGGCAGGACCTTCACCTGGGAAGCCAGCGCCCGCCAGTTCCTGAACGCGCTCCATCCGATGCATGGGGGACGGGCCGCGGCCTAGTCGAAAACGCCGTCCCGGCGACCGGACCCGATCCGGGGTTGCCGGGAGGACGACAATCGCAGGCGCAATGTCTTCGCCGTCCGCCCCTTTTCCTTGCTCTTCGCGCTGCATCGCATTAAGTCAGGCCCGTTACAGGCCGCCCGTGAAGGGCGGCCCTTTCTATTTCTGGAGACTGTAAGTGGCCCAGCCGCTGATGCCCCATGCGACCGCTTCCTGGCTGGTCGACAACACCTCGCTCTCGTTCGACCAGATCGCCGAGTTCTGCGGCCTGCACATCCTCGAGGTCCAGGCGATCGCCGACGACACCGCCGCGACCAAGCTCACGGGCCGCGATCCCGTCCGCGCGCACGAGCTGACGATGGACGAGATCGAGAAGGGCCAGAAGGACCCGAACTACGTCCTCAAGATGCTCAAGGGCCCCGAGCAGGTCCGCCGCACCAAGGGGCCGCGCTACACGCCGGTCTCGAAGCGCCAGGACAAGCCGGACGGCATCGCCTGGATCCTACGCAACCATCCGGAGATCTCGGACGGCGCGATCGGCAAGCTGATCGGCACCACCCGCACCACGATCGCCGCGATCCGCGATCGCAGCCACTGGAACATCGCCAATATCGTGCCGAAGGATCCGGTGACGCTGGGCCTGACTTCGCAGCGCGAGCTTGACGCGATCGTCGCCAAGGCGGCGAAGGCCGCCGGCATCGAGGCCCAGGTCGATACCCGCCTCGAGGGCGACCGCGAGGCGCTGATCGAGCAGCTCCGCGCCGAGCGCCAGGCCGCTACCCGCGATGCCGAGGCTGCCGGCGAGGATGCTCCGGCCGCTCCGGTCGAGCACACTGCCGAGACGCTGTTCCGCAGCAACAGCAGCAACAGCTGACGACCGGCCGGCCCCGCCGAAACGGGGCCGGCTTTCGTTGTTCCGCCCGGCAAGGGGCGCGCGGCTTCCCCCCGAACCCGATTCGGGGGGATTTGCGTATGGGCGTCTCGTTTCCCCAGGGCGTGCTCGGCAGGGGCCATGCCGCAAGGGGGCAGGCGTCAGGCCTCGTCCGGGAACAGGGCGGCGTGGCGGGCGCAGACGGTGCCCCACAGGTCCGCCGCTTCCGGCAGCCGCAATCCGAAGCATCGCTCGAGCCGCTCGACCAGTGCTTCGGCATCGGGAAGCAGTTCGTGCGTCTCGCCCGCGGGGCCCCGCCGGGTCAGCACGCGCCCGCGCAGCGTCGTGTGGCGGTCGCCGCGGCGCTGCAGGACGACGAGATTCTGGACGAACGGCGATTCGGGCTGGCGCTGCAATTCGCTGCAACGCCGCGCGAACAGCGCCTCGTCGGCGGGCGCGTCGTGAAAGTCGTAGCTGAAGGGGTCGCCCTCGCCATACCGCTCCTCGAAGCGCCACCAGCCTTCGACCCGGCGCAGCGCCACGTCATAGGGCGGGTGGTGTTCGCTGCCCGGCGCCAGCGGCAGCGGCGCCGCCTGCATGCCGCCAAAGCCGACATCGACCAGCCAGGGCCGGCCCTCCAGCGCCACCATGAGCGCCAGATGGTTGCCCATCGCGCCTTCGCCATGGACATGCCGCATCACGCCCGCCGAGATGCGGCGCACGTCGAAGCCAAGGGCTTCGAGCACGCGCCCGAACAGTCCGTTCTGCTCGAAGCACCAGCCGCCCCGCCGGCGGACGACCAGCTTCTCGAAGATCGCTTCCGGCTCGATCGAAACCGGCCGTCCCAGCTGCACGTCGAGATTCTCGAAGGGGAAGGCAGCGAGATGCGCCTGCATAAGGGCGGTCAGCGTCGCGCGGTCGGGGGCCAGCGGCCCGTCATGCCCGATCCGCGCGAAATAGGCCTGGAGATCCATGCGCCGCCCCCTTGTGATTGGGCGACGCATGCCGGGGTCAGCCGTCGATGTCGAGCCCCAGCGCGACGCGGGCGGCCAATGCGTGCTGCGGTTCGCGCTGCAGCGGGTGGAAGCGGGCGCCCTGCACGTCGCGAAGGGCGCGTTCGAGCCCGGCCTTGCGATAGAAGCCCGCGCCCCCGGCGACGTCCATCGCCCGGCTCACCGTCCCGATCGTGGCGTCGCCGAGCAGGGTGCGGCACGTCATCGCGCGGCTCGTCGTGGCCGGCCCCGGCTCGCCGTCGACCGCGATCGCGATCATCTCGCGCATCGCCATGTCCGCCGCGGCATGGGCGTTCTCCATCTCGCCGATGCGCTGGAGCAGATGGGAGTCGGGCCGGCGGGTGCGCGCGATTTCCAGCGCGCGCCGCCGCGCGCCGTCCGCCACGCCCATATAGGCCGAATAGATCGCGGCGAAGGCGATCATGCCGATCACATGGAACAGCATATGCCACTTGCCCTGCGGCCGCCGGCCGGAGATCGCGGCGTCGGCGACGAACACCCTGTCGAGCATCAGATCGTGCGAGCCGGTGCCTCGCATGCCCAGCACGTGCCAGCTATCGGTGATCGTCACGCCCTCCGCGCGCAGCGGCACGCCGAAATGGAGCACGGTCGGCCCCGCCTCGGGATCGTCGTACACCGCGCTGGTCATCAGCAGGTCGCCCAGTTCGCAGCCGCTCGAGAAGGGTTTGCGCGCGGTGATGCGGAAGCCGCCTTCCACCTTCTCGGCGGTGCCGGCGCTTTCCAGCCAGTCCGATCCGCCGCTCGAGACGAGGATCAGTTCCTCGGCCGCCACCCGGCGGAGCAGGCCCTCGGTCGGCGCACCCTGGTGCTTCAGGCGCCACGCCGCGGCGGCGACCAGATGGGTGTGCATCGAGAAGGCGAGCGCGGTCGAGCCGCAGGCGGCGCCCAGCACGCGGATCGCCCCGCAGACATCGGCGAAGCCGGCGCCGCCGCCGCCCAGGGCTTCGGGCACCAATGCCTTGAAGAAGCCCGCTTCCTTCAGCCGTGCATAGCCTTCGGCCACGAAGCTCTCCTCGGCATCGTGGCGCTCGGCATGCGCCGCGATCTCCGTGGCGATCGCCTGGGCCTCGGCGATCCAGTCCTGCGGCATGAGCTTGCCTTCCATCGTCATTCCCCTTTCGGTCGATTGGTCGCGCCACCAATCGGCCATCCTCCCGGCCATGCTCCAGTTCAGAAACTGAACTTGCCCGGTACAGACTCTGAACTACCATGAATGCGCGTTCGTGAAGTATTGGGGCGTGAAGTATCCGGCGTGAAGGATCGGGGATGACGCAAGGGAGCTACAAGCAATTCTGCCCGGTCGCGATGGCCGCGGAGATATTGTGCACGCGCTGGACGGTGGTGCTGCTGCGCGAGCTGTTCGCGGGATCGACGCGGTTCAACGACCTGCGCCGCGGCGTGCCGCGCATGTCGCCCGCCTTGCTCTCGCAGCGGCTCAAGGAACTCGAATGCGCGGGCATCGTCGCGCGCGAGGAGGGCGGCACCGACTATCGCCTTACCGAAGCCGGGCGCGAGCTGGAGCCGGTGGTCGAGGCATTCGGCATCTGGGGCCAGCGCTGGGTGGCATATGAACTCTCGCTCCAGCATCTCGATGCGCAGCTGCTGATGTGGGACATGCGCCGCCACCTCGATCCCACGCCGCTGCCGCCCAGGCGCAACGTGATCCAGTTCCGTTTCCCCGAACAGCCCGAGCCGCGCCGCCGCTACTGGCTGGTGGTCGATCCGCAATCCGGAGTCGACCTGTGCTCGATCGATCCCGGCCACGAAGTCGATCTGTTCGTCTCTTCGGATCTGCGGACCATGACGGCGATCTGGATGGGGTATGAGACGGTGCGGGACGCGCTCGATCGCGAGACGCTGCTGCTCACCGGTGCCCCCGGCATCGCGGCGCAGATGCAGCGCTGGCTCGGGCTCAGTCCCTTTGCCCGCCATGCCCGCCAGGATCGCCTCGCGGCATGACGGAAGCGGGCGGGGCGTGTAGCCTCGCCGCCGCGACTCGGCATGCCGGGGCGCCATCCGAGATCACGGAGGAATCCCATGTGTGACGAGCTGACCGCCGCCGACAATGCGCACTTCCTGCTGACTCGCCGCGAATTCGGCGCGGGCGCGGCTGCGGCGGGCGTCGCGGTGCTGCTCCCGGTTCCGGCCGGTGCGGCCGAGATCGCGGGGCGTGACGTCATCATCGCCACGCCGGACGGCAGCTGCGACGCCTATTTCGTCGCGCCCGCGACCGGCAGGCATCCCGCCGTGATCGTGTGGCCGGACATTTTCGGACTGCGGCCGGCCTTTCGCCAGATGGCCGACCGGCTTGCCCAGTCGGGCTATGCGGTGCTCACCGTCAACCAGTTCTACCGCTCGACCAAGGCGCCCTTCGTCACGCCGGGCCAGGGCTTCGACGATGCCCTGCGGGCCAAGGTCGGTCCGTGGCGCCAGCTGCTCACGCCGGATGCGAGCACCCGCGATGCAAAGGCCTTTGTCGCCTGGGTCGACCGGCAGAAGGAAACGGACACCCGGCGCGGCATCGGCAGCACCGGCTATTGCATGGGTGGTCCGATGGTCATGTACACTGCGGCGGCGGTGCCCGCACGCGTCCATGGCGGCGCGACCTTCCATGGCGGCGGGCTCGCGGCCGATGGCCTGATCGCGCTCGTGCCCCAGATGAAGGCGCACTGGCTGATCGCGATCGCCGAGAATGACGATGCCCGCGCCCCGGAGGACAAGGACAAGCTCAAGGCCGCCTTCGCCGCCAGCAGCCAGCCGGCCGAGGTCGAAGTCTACAAGGGCACGATGCACGGCTGGTGCCCGCCGGACAGCCAGGTCTATAACGCGGATCAGGCCAATCGCGCCTGGGAGCGCCTGCTCGCCACCTTCGCCGCGCTTTGAACGACGCTTGACGCGATCGGTTGATTTGTTCACTTTATGTTCGATTGATCCGGAGAGAAACCATGGCAGGCGATCTGACCTTCTACACCCATCCCCAGTCGCGCGGGCGCATCGTCCGCTGGGCGCTGGAGGAGGCCGGTGCATCCTATGAGACGCAGGTCGTCGAATATGGCACGACGATGAAGGGCGAGGATTATCTGGGCATCAACCCGATGGGAAAAGTGCCGGCGATCGTCCATGGCGGCCATGTCGTCACCGAATGCGCCGCGATCTGCGCCTATCTGGCCGAAGCCTTTCCGGCGGCGGGCCTCGCCCCCGATGCGAGCGAGCGCGCCGATTATTATCGCTGGCTGTTCTTCGCCGCCGGCCCGGTCGAGCAGGCGGTGACCAACCATGCCGCCCAGTTCGTCCCCAGGCCGGAGCAGGGCCGCATGTTCGGCTATGGC
>Ga0066256_1005771_pt1 | contig 10039 bp, 1 predicted proteins | sample ThiBio_1000_biof_FD_87107 | JGI IMG/M metagenome (GOLD analysis project Ga0066256, IMG submission 87107) | Wastewater bioreactor microbial communities from Cape Town, South Africa - Thiocy_expt_1000_biof (version 2) | ecosystem: Engineered > Bioreactor > Thiocyanate-remediating >... | reverse complement strand
CCAGGGCTGCCCAGCAGCAGCGCCACCGCGCCATCGCCCGGCGGCGCGGCCGGCCGGCCGCCGCTAGGACTCGGCTTCAATGGCGCCGGTGCCGGCGGCGGCACCAGCGGAATCGGCATGTTTGCCACTGCCACACCCGCCGCCGGCAGCAGCGGACTCACAGGCAGCGGGTTTGCGCGCGCCGTGCGCGAGCGCGAGAATAGCGGCGGCATCGGCTTCGCGCCGTACACCGACAGCAGCGACGGTGAGGGCGGTAGCGGCGGCGGAGGTGGCGGCGGCGCATCGTTGCTCGCAACCCGCACACCGCCCCGCAGCACATCCGGCGGTCTAGTTGGCGGCGGACTCGGTCTGGGCGGCGGCGGCGGCGGGGACACGCCCGCCGGCAGCCCCACCGCCTCCTCCCTCCTGCCCACCTCCCTCGTCCCGCCCGCCTCTTCCCCCGTGCCGCCCGACGCACGCGGTGGGGGCGGTGCATCCGCGGCGGGCGGCAACGACCGCCTGTTTGTGCGCGTGTCGCGCCCCGTCGTCGGCTCCGAGCTGCTGGCGTACGCCATCGCGCGCTCCGGCACCACCTCCGCCACGGGCGACGACGGCCGGCTGGCGTACACGTGGCTGGCAGAGCCGCCCGCCGTGGCGGCGCGCAGCGACGCGCGGTGCGCATACAGCCGGTGCTCGCTGGCACGCGACTTTGGCGCGTCAGACGGTGCGGGCGGCGGCGGCGGTGACGGCACCGGCGTCAGCGGCATTGGCGGCAGCGGCGGCGGTGGCGGTGGTGGTGGCGTTGGCGGCGAGCGGCCGCTGCCACGCGCACTGGTAGGCGGCCGGTCTGGCAGCGGGGATGCCTCCGGCGGCGGGCCAGGGGGAACGCAGGTGGTAGTGCCCACCGGCACGCCGGCCGGCATGGCGGGCGTGGCGTGTAGTCTGTGCGCCGCCAGCGCGACGCAGGCGGCGGCGGGGCGCTTCTGCTCCGTCGTGTGCTTCAGCCGCGGATGGCGGGAGCACGTGGCCATGGTACACGGCGGCGGCAAGTCGGGTACGCCCCCCACTGCGACCACCGCGGCGGGGTACAAGGAGGCGGCGGGCGCGTGGGTGCACAGCCGGGCGTCGGGCGCGCTGCTGCCGGGCAGCCCGCCGCTGCTGTCCACGCCGGCGGCGTGGGAGGAGGTGGGCCGCGCGCGCGCTTTCACACCGGGGCCGGCCCTTGTAGGCCGGCGCCTGCGCCTGGTGGTGCGTGCCGCCATTGGCGGCGAGGCGGGGTCGCAGACACGTGTGCTGGAGACGGAGCCGGTGCTGGCAGCGCCGCAGGTGGCGCCGCCGCGCCGCTGGCTCCTCCTGCCTGACGCCGCCTCCCGCGCTCAGTTCGCCGCGCTGCCACGTGGCTGCCTGCTGCCCACCGCGCCGACCGGCGTGCGCGACGCGCTGGCAGGGCCGGCAGCGGCGGCGGGCGGCATCGCGCTGCGCGTAGTGACGTACAACGTGCTGGCAGAGATGTACGCCACCGCGTCGCTGTACTCGCACTGCCCCGACTGGGCGCTCCTGCCCGCCTACCGCCTGCCGCGCGTGCTGGCGGACCTGGCGCGCCTGGCGGCGGACGTCATCTGCCTGCAGGAGGTGCAGGGCGACGCGTTTGACTCCGTGCTGCAGCCCGAGCTGGCGCGCGCCGGCTACACGGGCCTGTACAAGCCCAAGACGCGCGACTCCACGGGGGTGGACGGCAAGGTAGACGGCTGCGCCCTGTTTGTGCGCTCTGACCGCCTGCGCGTGGTGCAGTTTGGCATGGTGGAGTTCAACGACGCCGCCGAGGCGCTGGTGGCGGCAGAGGCCGCCCGCATCCAGAGCCGGCGTAGCGCGGGGCACATGTCTGCGGAGGAGCACGCGCGGCGCAGCGCGCAGCTGGTGGACGCCGCCAAGCGGCTGCGCAAGGACAACGTGGCGCAGCTGGCGCTGCTGGAGCTTGTGACTCCTGTGGCGGCGCCTGGCACATCGGGTGCGGCCAGCGGCACCGGTGCCGGTGCCAGTGGTGCCGGCGGCGGCGCGGCAGCTGGCGGGCGCGGTCTGCGACGGCTGTGCGTCGTCAACACGCATCTGACGTGGGACCCCGCGTTCAGCGACACCAAGCTGGTGCAAACGGTGTGCCTGCTGCGCGAGGTGCAGCGGCTGCGGGACGGCGAGGGCAACGCGGGCCTGCCCATCATCGTGGCGGGCGACTTCAACTCGGAGCCGGGCGACGCGGTGCACAAGCTGCTGGCGGGCAACTGGGCGGCTGCCACCACGGCGGCGTGCGACGCGTCCATGTGGGAGCGCGCGGCGGCGCACGGCGCCATGCCGGCACCGCTCACGCTGGCGGGCCCGCTGGGCGCAGTGGCGCCTGCCATGGCGCCGTCCGACCTGCCGCCCGACCCGACCGACTTCCTGCCAACCCTTGGCACCATCTCGCACCGCCTGCCGCTCGTGTCTGCGTACGCCGCGGTGGCGGGCGCGGAGCCGCAGTACACCAACTACACACGCAACTACCGCGGCACGCTGGACTACGTGTGGGTGACGGGCGACGTCATCCGCCCCGTCGCCACGCTGGCCATCCCGCCGCCCGCCCGCCTCGTGCCGCACCCCGCGCCCGCGCGCCCCCTGCCCGCCTACCTGGCACGCAGCGTGGCAGACGGCGTGGAGGGCGCGCGCCTGCCGTCCTCCGCCGTCATGACGCCCGGCACCACCTCCGCTGGCGCGACGCGCTTTGCCGCTGCCGTGGCGGCGTCGTGCACCGTGGCGGCGGACGCCGCTGCAGGCCTGGAGGACGCGGCGCGCGCCGCCGCACGCAAGGACGCGCTGGCGGACATTGGCGTGGCGCAGTCCGCGGTGCCGGCCACCGTGCGCGACGAGGCGGGCTGGTACGTCACCGGCCTGGTGCCGTACCAGGGCTCCGCCGACGTCAGCTGCACTGACGAGGACGGCGAGGGCGTGCTGCTGCCGTGCCGCTACCACCCGTCCGACCACCTGCCCGTGGTAGTGGACCTGCTGGTGGGCGCGCAGGCGGTGGTGCACCAGCCCACCGTGGACCTCACCTTCCGCGCCGCCACCAAGGGCGAGCTGGCGGGCATGGACGGCAGTGTCGGCCTGGGTGCCGCTGCCGCCGCCACCGTCGCCTCCCTGCTTTGAGCGCGGCTGTTATGCGGCCGCGCCACCCAGTCACGTCTCGCCCACCCGTCGTCGACCCGCGCGGCGGCTTTGTCGTCGTCGTCGTCTTCCCTGTAACACCGTATCCCTTCTCGAGCTGTTATTGTGGTGCCCGTGGTAGGGTTGATGAGCGCGCGGCGTGATTGTGTGCGTGTGTGTTTTTGTGTGTATGAGCACGCGCGACCGCCTTGGTGATTGTGTGTGGTGCTGCGTGCGCGTGTGCGCGTTTTGATGTGGGTTGTTGTGTGTGTGTGAGAGAGAGTGACTGTGCATGTGCTTCCGCGCGCTGGCGTCGGGGCAATGTCAGGGCTGCCGCGGCTGGGGACGCATTGCACGTGCCCGCCCGCCGGCAGCCTTAGTGACTGGGCAACTACTACTTGAGACGTTAGTATTCACGACTAATATTCAGTGGGGGGCGGCGGTACGCCAGCACGCCGTCGACGATGGTGGCCACCACGTGCAGCGACGCGTCCAGCACGACGTAGGAGCCAGGCGGTGCGCCGGCAGCGGCAGACGGCGGGGGCACGGGCGGCAGGGCGAGGACGCGGCGAGGCGTGGCGGAGGCGGCGGCGACAGCGGCAGCGGGCGGCGCGCGGGTGTAGGCAGCAAAATTGCGGACACAGGCGTCGAGAGGCAGGACGGCGCCCGCCAGCGTGGCGGTGCCGGTGACGACGACGTGCGGGCCGGCGTAGGTGCCGTCGCCAGCCTCCGCGCCCGCGTGCACCGTCACCGCCAGGTCGCCGTACGTGAGCGGCCCCGGCGGCAGGCCCAGCGCCTGCATGGCGTCTGTCACCAGCACGACGCCGCGCGGGTGCGCCTGCCAGGCCAGCGACACGGCGGCGGGGTGCACGTGCGCGCCGTCCGCAATAATGCCCCAGTACGGGCGCGGTACCGCGTGGGTGGACAACAGGCCCAGCGCGCCGGGCTGCCGGTGGCTGTACGCCATGGCATTGAACAGGTGCGTCACCATGGTGCCGCCCGCCGCCACTGCCGCCTCACACTGCTCCAGCGTCGCACCCGTGTGCCCCACCGCCACCACCACGCCGTGCCGCCGCAGCCACGCCGTCAGCGCCGTCGCGCCGTCCAGCTCCGGCGCCAGCGTCACCACTGCCACGCGTCCTCCCTCCACCGCCGCCGCGCCCACCTCGCTGTACGTCGCCACCATGGCGGCGCGGCCGTCGTCGCCTGGCACTCGAAGGTGGCCGGGCGCGTGTGCGCCGCGCTTGTCAGCCGCCAGGAAGGGACCCTCCAGGTGGATGCCGCGCACGCGGGCGCGAGGCTGCGACGCGGGTGTGCCTTGACGGGCGGTCACGTCAGCCAGCGCAGCCAGCGCGGCGGCGTACGTGTCTGCCGAGGAGGAGATGAGGGTGGGCACGACGTCGGTCACGCCGTACGCCGGCAGTGCCGCCAGCACGCGCTCGATGGCGTCTGCCGTGATGTCGGGCCGGCTGAAATCCACGCCCAGTGCGCCATTGAACTGCATGTCCAGGTAGCCAGGCGCCAGGAAGTAGGTTGCGGGAGTGGGGGCGGCAGTGGGGGCGGCACCGGGGGCAGTGGTGGGTGTGAAGGTGACGGTGGCACCGAGGTGCGGCGGCAGGTGCACCTCAAAGGCAAGCGAGGTTGAGTCATCGGCGTCGGCGTCCAGCCAGGTTGCTACCAGCGTGGCGCTATCGCCAGCACTGTCAGTAGCTGCTGCTGCCGCCGCCATTTGCGCCAGTACCGGTACCAGTCGTGAAGTGGTGGAAGCGGAAGTTGTCAGCGGCAGCAATGCAACGCCCAGGCGTCCACAGACTGTCAGTGGCGAATGCAGTTAACAAGGGGCGTTCAAAATCAGTTCGTGGCGTCCACAGCCAAGTGGTGGCGCCCACACGTAGCACCCGGAGGTAGCCGCAGTTCACCTTCGCTTACGGCTGTGTGAGACCGCGAAGGGGGCCCAGAGTGCGCACAGTATCTTATAATTACAAAAATCGGGTGCGAGTGTTACAACAAAAATAAGGTCGGAAAGGTGGGAACCATACCAATACGCGCTCATTCCATGCATAAAATACATGTGTCAATGCGCCGTGCGCATTTGGCATACTAAGATATCATCACCAGCCGGGGTCGTCATTTGCCGCCATCCAGCGGTACCCGGTACCACGGTAGTACGGTACTACCAGTCTACCACCGGTAGCTGTTGGGGGCGATCGGACGCAGGAGTACACCCCCACTACCCGCGCCGAGTCTGACGGCCCGAGTCACATCGACCCGCGCCGACTTGTGACGTGTCCACGTCACCAACGGCCAGGCCCGGCACACCTCACACCCGGCCTGTCACCGGCCGCCGCCCGCACCACATCGGTCTCCATTCCGTCAGCCCGCGTCCTGTTGTGTGGGCCGCGCCAGACTGCGCCAGAGGGAACCGTTTATCTACGACTCACGGCGTCACGCAGGCAGGCGGGCACGATGGCGGCCCAGGGCAGGTAGGAGTAGGGCGCCGGCAGGTGTGCTGCAATGCGCAGCGCGGCGTTCGACTTGGTGTACGCCACGCCGCCCTCCACAAACGTGATGGAGCTCAGCGCCTCGTCCCGGCGGCGTCATCGGCGGCGGCCACGGCCGACGGGTGTGGCGGCAAATGTAATGCCGCCGCCGCGCTTGTGTACCGAGCCTCCTGGCGACGACGCCGTGCTGCTGTTACCACCACCCCCGCCGCCACGTCCAGCTGCTTGCGTTGGAGCAGCAGCGCACGCTGCCGTGCCGACAACATCCGCAGCGTCGTCGACGCCACCTACAAACCCACCAGCGCTGGTGGACGCCAACGGCACCTGGCTTGGCAGTTCTGGTGCAGGGGCGTCACCAGCGTGCAAGCCCACAATTCCTGGCGCCGGGGCGACCCGCGCATGCAGCGGGTTAATTGTGGTCGACGCCGGGAATGTCGCGTCGGCGCCCTCAGGGCGTGGCAGCGTCTTGACCGGCGGTGGCCGCAGCGCGGCTGGCGAAATAGAAGCAACACGCAGGCTCGCCACGCGGCGCACAATGCCGCAGGCGCGTGCACACTGCAGGTGCAGCCACAGTCCCGCCAGGACCGCAAACGTGCCCACGTTCATCGCCGCCAGCGCCACCGTCACCGTCCACTCAATGCCCGTCATGGCGTCCGGCGGGTGCAGCTCGGCGGACGACACGCCCACGTTGTACTGCAGCAGCGCGGTGGAGATGATGGCGGTGAGCAGGGTCGTCAATAAGCTGGCGGTCTCCAGCGCATTGAAGAGGCGATTGATGTACGGCGCGTAGCGCAGTTGCAACAGCAGGGCAGCTAGAAACCACAGTGACGCGCCGACACACTGCAGGTAGGGATTGCTCAGCGTCACAGCCAGCAGCACCACGCCAGCTTTTCGGCAGAGCACCACTGCCTCCCACCACACGCGGCTGTCGCCGCTCACCACCCACGCCTGCATCAGCCGCTCCGGTACCAACGTCGACCGCCGGTGTCCACGGCGACCGCCGCCTGGTGTTGCTGCAACCGCCAGTTTGCCGCCTGGCATATGTGGCTTCTTGTGCAGGTTGCCAACTACCGGTACCGGTAAGTCGCTACAGTGCCCAGTTGGCGGCGGTGCCGCCGCCAGGCTGCGCGTTGGCGCGCGGTAGCCGTCAAACAAGAAGCCCCAGGTGGCGTAGAAGGCGGGGTCCACCAGCTGCTCGTTGCGCGCGGTGCCTAACAGCCATGCCAGGCCAGCAGGGAAGCCAGCGCCGAGTACAATCAGGACTGCATACGCCAGCGCCTGCGCGGCAGCATGCTGCCCCACGCCACACTCCACACGTAGGTCGGACCGCAGGTATCGTACCCCTGCTACGGGTTCAATGCAATCCAGCGCACGCAGCGACGCCGACACGATGGGCATGTACGCCAGGAACAGCACAAACAGCAGCGTGGACAGGTGGCGCTTCGACGCCCACCACGCCGACACTGCGGATCTGAACGCCGTCGTGTCGATGCCGCAGCGCGGCCTGAAGTGAATCGACCGGCTCGTGGTCGCAGCGTGAAAGATGACCACCACTGCCAGCGACGCCGCCACTGGCAGCGCAATGGTTGCAATGTACTGCACCAAGTAGGGCAGGCGGAGGATGCATTGCAGCGCGCCTACTGATAACGGGCTAGCGCTCACGACCTCCGTCCACCCCATCACGCTATCGTACGCCTTGGTGCTGCCGGCACGGAACACGCGCAGGCTGCCCACCGCCTGTAGAAACCCCAGCGTGATTCGCAGTACAATGGACGCGTCGGAGCGGCCAGACTCCTTGCGCAGCGCCACGCGGGTCAGCACCGCCAGAACCACCAGCACGGCTGCTGTCAAGAATGTCCATGACGCGCCTGCGTCCCAGCAGATTGCACACGCCTCTCCGAACCGCGCGTAGTTGACGGCCGCATCACACACGCCGCACAGCGGTCCGGTGTAGCCGTATGCGCAGCCGTACGCCGCGCCGCCACTAACGTTGCCGCCCACCTGCAGCGTGCACGCCTCCGCGTTGTAGCATGGGTGTAGCTCGGTGTCGGGCCCCAGCGGCTGCCCTGCCTGGCCTGCTGGCCGGAAGTAGTGCGGCAGCAGCGTAAGGATGCCGGCGACGCACGTAGCGCCTGCAGGTGGGCAGCCGGTACAATGTGCACCCTTGCCACCAAGACTGAACTCGCCGCCACCACACGTCACACAAGTCACTGATTCCGACGCCTGCCCCGCCCGACACCCTTCTATCTCCACCGCAAACGCAAGCGGCGGTGGGATGACCAGCCCACCAACCGCGCAGGTAAGGGACAGGCCGTACGTCTGCCCCTGTGGCGCTACCAGCGTGAAGGCGTCAAACACTGCGATGTGGCTGTCGGTGGCGGCAAGCACGGCAGTGTGTTGCAGGAACACAGATGAGGTGTCATTGGAGGTGGATGCTGACGCATTGAGCGCGATGGTGCACACGATGGGTGGCAGCACCGGCCCGCCAGTAGTGTCGCAGGCGTGCGTGACGGCGCCGCTGGTGTTGGTGGCTATGCCCACAGTAAATGGGGGCAGCGCAACGTTCATGGCGGTGAGGGCCGGCGGCGCACTACAGAAGGCGGCGCGCAGCTGCACAGCAGGGGCGCTAATTGTGAGCGTCGGCGCCGCGTCGCCGGAGGCAGCCCGCCGGCACACAACCGTCAGCGTTACTGCTGGCGTCGTGGGGCTGGTCTGCACCACAAACGACGGCACGCGTACCACACCTGTCACAGCGTCTGCTAGTATAGACAGTAGGGAGGAGGCCGTTGCCGCGGCATCCACCACCACCAGCTCTGCGCCAGCCGTGGACGTGCCAACGGCGCACGTGGCATCCGTAAGGGCCTCGCCGCCCTCCGCCGATTGTACGGTGAGCGTCAGTGGCGGGTCCAGCGGCCAAGGCGACGAGGCGTCGCTGGCAACAAAAGACGTCGGCAGCACGGAGGTCACTCGCACCTCCAGCGCAGCGGCGGTGAGCAGCAGTGGCGGCGACACCACCGCCTGCGCCCACGCCTCACATGTTGTCCGCACGTACAGGCGTGTGCCAGGCGGCGCTTGCAGCGTCACATTGGGTGCAAAGACCGTGGCAGTGCCTGCAGGCGCGCCGGTATCCAGCGCCATACTCCAGCCATCTGCCGCCAGCGAAGCGCTGCGTTCGGTGGCATTCAGCAGCAGCAGGCTGCATGTCGCAGTCGTGGCCGTGGTGACGGCGGCCGTCGCCGGGGCAGTCACCTCCAGCGCCACACGAATGGAGTGCGGTGTACGGCCAAGCAGGACGCTTGGCGGCAGGGGTGCTGGCCATGCCAGGCGTAGGCGCAGCACCATTGCTGGCAGGGGTGGCAGGCGGATGCGCTCGCCGGTGGCAGTCCACGTGCACTCCGCGTACACCACCACCGACCCAGCCAGCGGTGCAGACGCAGCTGTCAGTCCCGCAAAGGCCAAGCCAGTCGTCGCCACAGCAGGATTGCTGCCGAGCACCGTCCCTGTGGCGCTGGACAGCACGTCGCGTGACGGCAGGCGGTCAAGTGCTACACCGGGCGCAGGTGGCTCGGCGCTTGCAGACATGAGCACGGCGGTGCACGATAGAAACGAGGTGACAGCGGCGGCATAGTTGACCAAGCTTATCTGCGCGTTGGTCCCCGGAACCACCACACTGAATGCCGCCGACAGGTCTGGCAGCAGTCCTGGTACCAGCACCAGCGGCGACGGCAGCGTGTGATTCCAGGCCATGCGCCACGCTGCCAGCACCACGGCGGGGTTGTCCGCCGCCCCGGCGGGGGTGGTTGTGTTGCGGTTGGCACAAATACGGGTGGCCAGGGGCGTGGCGGCCCACACAGCCGCCCCGCTCCCTGCCGGGCCCCCCGGGGTGAGCGACGGGGGCGTGGTTTTCTCTTGGCCGCGGGGGCGCCGGGAAGGGGGGGGGGCACCCCCCGCCTGCACCGCCATGCCAGCGGTGGGGCGTGCCAGCGTCGCGTTACTGTTGCAAGCGCTGGCGTTCAGGGAGAGCGCGCACGTGGCGACCTCGCGCGACAGCACCGTTAGTGTCGGCGACGGTGTCAGCAGCGTGCCTGGCAGCGCAAGCACCGCAGTGCCCGCTGCCCAGCTCGCAGCAAACGCGGCGGGGTACATGACCGTGACGGCTTCGGTGGAGGACTTGCCCGCCGCGTTCATAACTACCACCGGCACCACGGGGAACCCATCCGTGGTTGCCAATACGTCAGGAGTGGTGCACTGCACCGCTTGCCCCGGCAGCACCATCATGTCACGGCACGACACATCGCCAATGTACACCTCAGGCGGCGTGCGGCTTGCATCCATGAACCCATCGCCAGCCAGCACAATTGGGACGCCGGCGGCGGCGCTGGTGGGCA
>Ga0066256_1005768_pt1 | contig 10042 bp, 8 predicted proteins | sample ThiBio_1000_biof_FD_87107 | JGI IMG/M metagenome (GOLD analysis project Ga0066256, IMG submission 87107) | Wastewater bioreactor microbial communities from Cape Town, South Africa - Thiocy_expt_1000_biof (version 2) | ecosystem: Engineered > Bioreactor > Thiocyanate-remediating >... | reverse complement strand
GGGGGTGATCCGCAGGGAGGTCGAGGCGTGCGGCGGCGACCGCCTGCTGGAAGCGGCAGGGCGCGAGGCGCTGTGGCTGATCAAGGACGGCATATGCTCGGTCGAGGAACTGGCCGACATCATGCGCTACGGCTTCGGCCTGCGCTGGGCGCAGATGGGCATGTTCCAGGTCTATCGCGTCGCCGGCGGCGAGGCCGGCATGCGCCACTTCATGGCGCAGTTCGGGCCGTGCCTGAAATGGCCTTGGACCAAGCTGATGGACGTGCCGGAATTCAACGACGAACTGGTCGACCTCATCGCCACCCAGTCGGACGAGCAGTCGGCCGAATGGTCGATCCGCGAACTCGAAAAGATCCGCGACGAAAACCTCGTCGGCATCATGGAAGTGCTGTCCAGGACCAACAAGGGCAAGGGCTGGGGCGCCGGCGCGCTGCACAAGGACTATACGAAGCAGCTCGCCAAGCTCGCGGCGAAGAAGCCCGTTGCTTCCAAGGCTGCCGAGAAAGCCAAGGCCAGCAAGCCGGTGAAGAAGGCCGAGAAGCCGGCAAAGGCCGGCAAGGCGAAAAAGAGCGGCAAGAAGAAGGGCTGAGGCATGGATTTCGGTCTTTCGGAAGAACAGAAGCTCATCGTCGAGACGACGCGCGCCTTCGTCGAGAACGAGCTTTACCCGCATGAGCTGGAGGTGGAGCGCACCGGCGTGCTGCGCCACGAGCTGATCAAGGAGATCCAGGCCAAGGCTATCGAGGCCGGGCTCTACGCCGCCAACATGCCGGCCGACGTCGGCGGCGCGGGCCTCGATACGGTGAGCTGGCTCCTCTACGAGAAGGAGCTCGGCCGCGCCAACTACGCGCTGCACTGGACCTGCGTGGCGCGCCCCTCCAACATCCTGCTGGCGGGAACGCCGGAGCAGCGCGAGAAATACCTCTTCCCCTGCATCCGCGGGGGGAAAAGGGACTGCCTGGCGATGACCGAGCCCGGTGCCGGTTCCGACCTGCGCGGCATGAAGGCGACCGCCGTGCAGGACGGCTCGGACTGGGTGCTCAACGGCACCAAGCATTTCATCAGCCATGCCGATATCGCCGACTTCGCCATCGTCTTCATGGCCTCCGGCGAAGAGGATTCGCCGCGCGGCAAGCGCAAGAAGATCACCGCCTTCTTCGTCGACAAGGGCACCAAGGGCTTTTCCGTGCGCGACGGCTACCGCAACGTCTCGCATCGCGGCTACACCAACTCGATCCTCGAGTTCGACGACTGCCGCCTGCCCGCGAGCCAGGTGCTCGGCGAAGTGCACAAGGGCTTCGACGTCGCCAATTCCTGGCTGGGCGCGACGCGCCTGCAGGTCGGCGCCACCTGCCTCGGCCGTGCCGAGCGGGCGCTCTCGCATGCCATCGAATATGCCGCGCAGCGCCAGCAGTTCGGTCAGCAGATCGGCAAGTTCCAGGGCGTCTCCTTCAAGCTCGCCGACATGGCGACCGAACTGAAGGCGGCGGACCTGATGGTGTTCGAAGCCGGCTGGAAGTACGATCAGGGCACCGTCACCGACCAGGACATGGCGATGGCCAAACTGAAGGCAACCGAGATGCTGGCCTTCATCGCCGACGAGGCGATCCAGATCCATGGCGGCATGGGGCTGATGGACGACCTGCCGCTGGAGCGCATCTGGCGCGATGCCCGCGTCGAGCGCATCTGGGAAGGTACGTCCGAAATCCAGCGCCACATCATTTCGCGGGCATTGCTGCGCCCCTTCGGAGCCTGATGCATGCATAAATTGGAGCGTCTTCTGCGGCCCAAGTCGATCGCCGTCTTTGGCGGGGTGCAGGCCGCCGCCGTCGTGGCGCAGTCGATCAAGATGGGCTTTGCCGGCGAGATCTGGCCGGTGCATCCGACGAAGGACGAGGTTGCCGGCCGCAAGGCCTACCGATCCGTCGCAGACCTGCCCGGCGCGCCGGACGCGGCCTTCGTCGGCGTCAACCGGCATCTCACCATCGAGGTCATCAAGGCGCTGGCCGAGCGTGGTGCGGGCGGCGCCGTGTGCTTCGCCGCCGGCTTCCTCGAGACCGAGGCCTATGACGAGGATGGCGAGCGCCTGCAGGCCGAACTGGTGGCGGCCGCCGGCCAGATGCCGATCATCGGTCCGAACTGCTACGGCCTGATCAACTATGCCGACGGCGTGCTGCTTTGGCCCGACCAGCATGGCGGCATCCGGTTGGGCGACGACGGCAAGGGCGTCGCCATCATCACCCAGTCGTCCAACATCGCCATCAACATGACGATGCAGAAGCGCGGTCTGCCGATCGCCTACATCATGACGGCCGGCAACCAGGCGCAGACCGGGCTTTCCGAAATGGCGCTCGGCCTGATCGAGGACGACCGCGTGACCGCGCTCGGCCTGCACATCGAGGCCTTCGATTCGGTCGCGGGCTTCGAAAGGCTGGCGGCACGCGCCCGCGAATTGAAGAAGCCGGTCATCGCCATGAAGGTCGGCCGCTCCGAGCAGGCCAGGCAGGCGACTGTCTCGCACACCGCCTCGCTCGCCGGCTCGGACGCCGCCTCAGGCGCCTTCCTGAAGCGGCTCGGCATCGCGCGCATCGATTCCATCCCGGCCTTCATCGAGACGCTGAAGCTGCTGCACATCACCGGGCCGCTGCCCGGCTACACCCTGTCTTCGATGAGCTGCTCCGGCGGCGAAGCTTCCGTCATGGCCGACAGCGCAGAAGGCCGGCTGGTGCGGTTCCCACGGTTGACCGATCAGCACCGCGTCCATGTCAAATCGACGCTGGGACCGCTGGTGGCGGTCGCCAATCCGCTCGACTACCACACCTTCATCTGGAACAACGAGCCGGCCATGACGGCCACCTTCACCGCCATGGTGTCGGGCGGCTTCGACCTCAACATGCTGGTGCTCGACTTCCCGCGTCCCGATCGATGCTCGGTCACCGACTGGTGGGCGACGCTGCGCGCCTTCGAATCGGCGCTGAAGAGCAACAAGGCGAAGGGCGCCATCGTCTCCTCGCTGCCGGAGAACCTGCCCGAGGAGTACACCGCCGAGCTGATGGCGCGGGGCATGGTGCCGTTGTTCGGCATCTCGGAAGCCATGGACGCCGCCCAGGCGGCCGCCTTCATCGGCTGGGCCTGGCGCGAACCGCAGGCGCAGCCGGTCGACACAACGGCCGCCGGAGCGGCGGACGGCGAGCACACGACGCCGAACGAGGCCGACGCCAAGGAAAGGCTGATCAAGGCCGGCCTGCCGGTGCCGAAGGGCGAACGCGCAGGCAACGCGGTGGAGGCGGTGATTTCCTCCATGGCGCTCGGCTTTCCCGTGGCGCTCAAGGCACTTGGCGTCACCCACAAGTCGGAAGTGGGCGCGGTGCGGCTCAATCTCAGGGACGCCGAATCCGTCAGCACGGCGGCGCATGACCTGCAGCCGCTCGGCACCGGGCTCTATGTCGAGCGCATGGTGCGCGACGGCGTCGCCGAACTGATCGTCGGCTTCACCCGCGACCCGATGTTCGGGGCCGTGATGACGCTCGGCACCGGCGGCGTGCTGGTCGAACTGCTGCGCGACAGCGTCACGCTGATGCTGCCCGCGACGCGCGACGACATCGAGGCGGCGTTGCGCGGCCTGCGGCTCTATCCCCTGCTGGAAGGCTATCGCGGCCGGCCGAAGGCGGACGTGAAGGCGGCCATCGACGCCATATCGGGCATTGCCGACTTCGTGCAGAAGAATGCCGGCGAGATCGAAGAACTCGACATCAACCCGCTGATCGTCTGCGCCGAGGGCAAGGGTGCCTGGATCGCGGACGCCCTGCTGGTGCTTGGAGAAAAGAAGAATGGCTGACGTCATAACCACCCGCCGCGAAGGCGCCATCCTCGAAGTCACGCTCGACCGGCCGAAGGCCAACGCCATCGACCTCGAGACCTCGCGGCTGATGGGCGAAACCTTCAAGGCGTTCCGCGACGATCCGGAATTGCGCGTCGCCATCGTCAAGACTGCCGGCGACAAGTTCTTCAGCGCCGGCTGGGACCTGAAGGCGGCGGCCGGCGGCGATGCCGTCGACGGCGACTACGGCGTCGGCGGCTTTGCCGGCCTGCAGGAGCTGCGCGACCTCAACAAGCCGGTCATCGCCTGCGTCAACGGCATGGCCGTGGGCGGCGGCTTCGAGCTGGCGCTGTCCTGTGACCTCATCTACGCATCGGACCATTCCTCCTTCGCGCTGCCCGAGATCCGCGCCGGCACGCTGGCCGACGCCGCGACCATCAAGCTGCCGAAGCGCATCCCCTACCATGTCGCCATGGACCTGCTGCTCACCGGCCGCTGGATGGACGTCGCGGAAGCGCATCGCTGGGGCCTGGTCAACGAGGTCCTGCCCAAGGAGAAGCTCGAGGACCGCGTCTGGGAGATCGCCCGCCTGCTCGCCAGCGGCCCGCCGCTGGTGTTCGCCGCGATAAAGGAGACGGCGCGTGTCGCGGAAGCACTGCCCTTCCAGGAAGCGATGAACAAGGTGACCCTGCGCCAGCTGCCGACCGTCGACATCCTCTACGGTTCCGAGGACAACATGGAAGGCTTCCGCGCCTTCGCTGAGAAGCGCGACCCGGTGTGGAAGGGAAAGTGACCTGCTGAGATGACAGTGCCAGGCACCCCCCTCTGCCCTGCCGGGCATCTCCCCCGCAAGGGGGGAGATCGGATATCGCGAAGGCTTTCGCCAATCTCCAACGCTGCAAGAACGGCGCCGAGTCCGATGCTGCCAATCTCCCCCCTTGCGGGGGAGATGTCCGGCAGGACAGAGGGGGGTGCCCAGGCTCAACCTTGCAAGTCGGTCCGGCCAGCATGACCGACTACAAAACCCTCATCGACGCCGAGACCTGGGCCTTCATCGAGAAGACCAACTCCTACTACCCGCCCGACACGATCGACTACACGATCACGCAGCAGCGCGAGATCTATGATCGCATGTGCCGCGAGTTCTTTGCCGGCTATCCGCGGGGCGTGACCGCGGAAACGAGTGCCATCGCGGCATCCGGACACAGCATCCCGATCCGCATCTATCGCAACGCGACGCCGAACAGGGCCGCGATGGTGCTTTATGTCCATGGCGGCGGCTTCATCCTGGGCGGGCTGGACAGCCATGACGATGTCTGCGCCGAGCTCTGCGCCCGCACCGGCTTCGAAGTGGTCTCAGTCGATTACCGGCTGGCGCCGGAGCACCTGCACCCGGCCGCGTTCGACGACGCGCTCAGCGCCTTCGAATGGGCCGCGCAGACCTATGATTGCCCTGTCGTGCTTTGCGGTGACAGCGCCGGCGGCAATCTGTGCGCCGCAGTCGCCCATGCGACGCGCGGCCATGCCCGCAGGCCGATCGGCCAGGTCCTGATCTATCCCGGCCTGGGCGGCGACCGTTCGAAAGGCTCCTACGTGACGCATGCCGAGGCGCCGATGCTGACCATGCGCGACCTCGAATTCTACAAGCACATCCGCACCGGCGGCGCGGACCGGACCGGTGACGTCACGCTTTCTCCGCTCGCCGATGCCGATTTCGCCAACCTGCCGCCGACCGTTCTGATCACAGCCGAATGCGATCCGCTGTCTTCCGACGGCGAAGCCTATCGCGACCGGGTCGTCGCGGCGGATGGACGGGCCTGGTGGCATGAGGAACCGGGGCTGGTGCACGGCTATCTCAGGGCGCGCAACATGGTTGGCCGCGCCCGCGCCAGCTTCAGCCGTATCGTCGATGCCGTCTCTACGCTCGGACGCGGCGACTGGACCTGGTAGGGTCAAGCGGCCCCTACAGGACGATGCGGAAGCAGGCGCCGCCCCTGGGCGCGTCGGCGACAGAGACATGGCCGCCGTGCCGGGCGACGATCTCGCGCACGAGATTGAGCCCCAGGCCGGCGCCGCGATCGCGCGGCTGCAAGCGATGGAACGGCTCGAAGATACGCTCGCGCTCTTCCTGCGGAATTCCCGGTCCCTCGTCGGTCACTTCGATTACCCTGTCGACGGCGACGCGCACGAGGATCGCGCCGCGCTGGCCGCCATGCTCGATGGCGTTCTGCACCAGATTGACCACGGCACGCTCGAGCGCGCCCGGGTCGCCGGCGACAATGACGCTGCGCTGCTCGGCCTCGAAGGACAGTTCGTAGCCATCGGCGATGGCAAGCGGCGCGAGATCGGCCGCCACCTGGCGACACAAGGGCACCAGGTCGATGGAGGCGAAAGCGGTGCGGGCATGGTCCAGCCTCTGCTCGGCCAGCCCGGCGATCCGCCCGGCATCGGCAAGCAGGCGATTGCGCAACGCACCGTCGGCCATGGTCTCCAGCCGTGTCTGGAGGATTGCGATGGGCGTGCGCAGTTCATGCGCGGCGTCGAGCATGAAACGCTGCTGGCGCTCATAGCCTTCATCCAACCGGTGCAAGGCGCCGTTCACGGCCTGCACCAGGGGCTGCACCTCGGCAGGCACGCCTGCCTCCGGCAGCCTGTCGCCACGACGGTCGATATCGATCGCCCTGGCGCGTTGCGCGACCATCGACAGGCTGGCGAGGGAACGACCGACGATCCACGGTATGGATACGACCGTGATCAGCACCAGAACGATGACAAACGGGATCATCAGCAGGTTCGACAGAACCAGCACGACATAGGCGATGCTGAACATGCGTCCGCCCGCCAGTATGTTGAACTCTCCCGCCGGGCCGGAGGCGCGGCGCACCACCGCGGCCAGCGAGTAAGGCGGCACGGCGTCGCGGATATCGGCAAACGCCACCTTGTCGAGGTTGGCGCCGAACGCCCGGTAGATTTCCGGCACCGGCCCATGGCTTATCATGTTGCCGTGTTCGTCCCGCGCCACGAACCACAAATCGGGGACGGATTGCCGCAACTCCGCCACCTCCTCGGTCTCATCGAATTTGAGGCTGCCGTCTGGATTGCGGGCAATCGCCCGGGCCGCGATCTCCGCCACCTGCGGATCGACGACGACCCCGCCGAGGCCCGCATTGACGATAAAGGCAAGGAGCAACACGGCGGCGAGCAGCAGGACGCCAATCTGACAGGCGAGCAGTTGAATGATGAGGGTTCGCCGCAGCGAGCTCCTGCGCAGCCACATCAACATGCCGGTCTCATGAGATAGCCGACGCCGCGCATGCTATGGATCGTTACCCCGGCGTCCGTTTCCACGAGCTTCCGGCGAAGTCGCGAGACGTGGGAATCGAGCGCGTTCGACTGTATCTCGTCGTCGAAATTGTAGACGGCCTCCTCCAGCGCCGAGCGCAGCACCGTGCGGCCCTGACGTCGGACAAGCGCCTCCAGGACGAGCAGTTCGCGTCGCGGCAGTTCCAGCGGTTTGCCATTCACGAACACTTCGCGGCTGTCGAGGCTGAACTCGAGCGCGCCGATGCGGACGACGAGCGCGTTCATCGTGGGAGGGCGTCGAAGCAGCGCCCGCACGCGGGCCAGCAATTCCTCGACGGCGAAGGGCTTGGCCAGATAGTCGTCGGCGCCCCTGTCGAGCCCGTGCACGCGGTCGGCGACGGTTCCTTGCGCGGTGAGCACGATGACCGGCGTCTTCGAGCCGATCGAACGCAGGTGGAGAATGAGCGATAGACCGTCGCCGTCCGGAAGCTGGCGGTCCAGCACGATGACGTCATGGACGTTGTCGCGCGCCGCATCCTCGGCGATGGCGAGCGTCGCCGCATGGTCGACGATGATGTCGTAACGCGACAGGGCCACGGTCAGCGCATCGGCCATTTGCGGTTCGTCCTCGACCAGAAGCAGGCGCATTGTCGAATCCCCGTTTTTCAAGCGGACATCTCCCGCCAGACCATTGCGGGAGCATTACGGCCAGGCACCCCTTCATGAAAGCGACGGAGCCTATCCACACGTAATGCAGCCGCAATGCAGCGCATGCAGACAAGCGCAAGGGAGCCTCACAGCGAGGAATTCGCAGACATGACCAGGCTTGGCAGCGCTTTGGCGCTCATCCTTTGCGCCGCGACGCTCAGCGCGTGTGTCGACACCGACGACTACCGCGATCGCCCTTGGCGCGCTCGCCATTGGCGTGACCATGGCCGAGACGGACCATGGCGACCGGATCGTCCCTGGCGTCCCGATGGGCCATGGCGGCCGGATAGGCCGGATCGTCCCGACCGACCGGACAGGCCGGATAGACCCGGCCGTCCGGACAGGCCAAGCCGTCCGGACAGACCTGACCGTCCGGGATGGCCGGATGGGCCGCGACCGCGCGATCCCGATTGCCGTGGCGGGCCGGCGACGACGCCATCGCCCGATTGCATCGACCGCTCCGAACCCCGCCCGAGCGGACCGGACTGCCTTGGCGGTCCCGCGACCACACCATCGCCCGATTGCATCGAACCCCGCCGCCCGCGCCGGCTGCCTTCATGATCTGGGCCTCGCGGCGCGGGTCAGCCGACCACTGATCCCGACCGCCCCCGCGATCGGCAACCAACCCGTTCCGGCCGCGCCTCCAGCCGGAACGATCGGCCGGCTTCGAGAGATCAATCCCCTGCCGGCAGCGTATAGGCCAGCGCCAGGATTTTTGCCGTCACGCTGAAGCGAACGCTCGACTTGACACCGTGCGACGTGACGGCCTCGCCCGCTTCGAGATCGACGGCGATGTCCTCAAAGCCGAGCACGTGGCCATCGAGCGGAAACGACGCCTTGTAGGCAGCTTCCTTGACCGCGAACAGAATGCGGCCGGCGATGCCGGGATCGAATCCGCCGACGCGATCCCTCGGCGTCATCACCAGATCCCGAAGGCCGTCGGGCAACGGCGAGGCGGGCTCGATATCGACGCCGACGCTTCCGACCGCGCCGGATCGCGCGGCAACGGCCACGGCCATCTCTTCGTCATGCGCGATGGAACCGGCGATACCCTCCGGCCAGATGGGATTTCCCAGGAGGCCCCGCGCTACGGCCATATCGGCGCATTGCAGTCGTTGCAGCAACTCATGCGCAATCTGGCGGCCCGCCCCGCTGGCACTGCGCGCCCGGCTTTCGCGCGTGAGGATGGAGGCGCTTTCCGCCGGCAGGAAATGTCGTTCGTCGTCGGCACGGATGACGCGGCAGCCAGCGATAAGGCCCGGGGGCGCCAGGGCGGCCAATGCGCGCTCGACCGCCTTCTCGATCTCCGGCGATGCCCCGTCCGGTCGCGTGCTCAACTCATCCGCCCAATTCGAGCATCGCGATCATCTCGCCATCCTCGTCCAACCCGTTCTCGACGAAGCCGAAGCTGGCGTAAAGCCGGCGCGCGGCGGCGTTCTCGGGTTCATAGCAAATCGAAACGTGGCGCGTGCGGGCGAGGCCGGCGATCTCTTCCAGCACCCTAGAGACCGCGGCCCGGCCGAAACCCCTGCCCTGTTCGCGACGGTCGATCATGAAGCGATAGATGATCGCCTCGTCCTCGTCCTCGGGCACGCTGTACATCAGAAAGCCGACGACGCGCCCGTCCGCGACAACGGCCCGGGCGATGGCCTCGTTGTCGTGGCGGGCCTCGGCCAGCGACTCGGCGTTGGAGGCGACGAACCCCTGCTGCTCCGGCAACAGTTCGAGCGCCAGGATCGCCGCCCGATTGCCCTTGCCGACGGGCTCCAGCGTGACCGACGGAGCACCAGCGCCGGCAGGGCTGCTCACGGAGCGTGCCCGATCTTCATGGCGCGCGCATCGATCGGCGTCACGACGCCGTAGAGCTTCGCCGGGTTGCCGCGCCAGACGGTGTTCGGCTCGAGGACCTCGCCCTTCATCACGAAGCAGTCGACGTCCGCCACGGAGCCTTCGCCCATCACCACCGCATAGTGGACGAAGGAGGAAGGAGCGAGCGTGCAGCCGTTGCCGATGCGGATGTAATCCGACTTGAACGCGCCCTCTTCCAGAGAATGTGGCTGGATGACACAGCCTTCGTTGAGCGTGACATCATCCCCCATCTCGACCAGCGAGCGCTCGGTGATGATGCTGCCGCCGTCATAGAGGCGCCGCCCGACCTTCACGCCCAGCATGCGCAGGATCAGCGACCGGAAGGGCGTGCCGGTGAACAGC
>Ga0066256_1005767_pt1 | contig 10044 bp, 10 predicted proteins | sample ThiBio_1000_biof_FD_87107 | JGI IMG/M metagenome (GOLD analysis project Ga0066256, IMG submission 87107) | Wastewater bioreactor microbial communities from Cape Town, South Africa - Thiocy_expt_1000_biof (version 2) | ecosystem: Engineered > Bioreactor > Thiocyanate-remediating >... | reverse complement strand
GGCCCGGACGTTGTTGCGGCAACGGAGGCAGGGGCGTTGGGGAGGAGTACAGGGTGGCGACCAGAATGGAATTGCGATGTTTCATGATGGGCTTCTCCTCTTTGCGTTTGAAGGGTGCGTGATCACTGGCTGCCGTCACGGCTTGGCGGGTTCGCTTTTGAGCTCCAGTCGATCGAAACGATCTTCCAGGCACCGTTCGTGCGTTGGAGCTGCATCATTTCGTGGCTGCGCAGCGTGACGGGCCTGCCTTTGGAAGTGGGCCGGATCTCGCTTTCGGTGACCACCTGCGCGCGATCGCCCGATGCCGCGGACACACGCGACAACCGTTTGACTTGCGCATTCTTGAGAAAGGCGATGTCTTCGCCCAGGTGGTGCGAGGCATAGTCGGCACGGCTCTGGGTCGATCCGCCCTCACTGATGCTTGCGTTGTCGGCCAACAACGCCACTGCCGCATCGCGATTGCCGTTGTCGAGCGCAGCCTGGAAAGCCTGCGCTGTGGCTTCGGCTTGCGGCGAGCCGCCAGCCTTCAATTCGAGGTCGGATGGCGCGGCGCCAGGCATGTCCATGCCGGACATCGACGCAGACATCGCCATACCCGGCGTTGCGCTGCCTTCGTGCTGGTCCTGGTGCGCCGCTTCGCTGCCATGTGAATGGCTGTGTCCGCCGTCTTCGTCCATGTCCATGTCTTCATCCGGCGGCGCCTTGGCAACGATTGCCTTGTACTGCTCTGGTGTCATACCCGGCAGTTTTTCCAGGAATGCGACCATGCTCCAGATGGTCTGATCGTCATGGCTGCCATCAAGGCCCCAAGCCGGCATCGCGCTCATCTTGATGCCATGCTTGATCACCCAGAAGGCATCCTGCGGATCGACGTGCACCTTCGAAAGATCGGGTGGCTGCGGATACATGCCCTTGCGCAGTTCCGAATCCTCCATGCCGGGCCGCAAGTGGCAGCCCGTGCACATGGCGGCGTACTGGCCCGCGCCTTTCAGGATCAGTTGCGGATCGTCCAGACTCGGAATCTTGATGTCTTTCGAGCGTACGTGGATGGAGCGGTCACGCACCGTTTGCAGCGCGTTGTAGGTGACTTTCCAGTGGTGATCGTCGGCGCCGATGTTGTAGAGGCCCGACCAGGCCCAGATGGCAGCGCCAATCGCAATCACCACCGCCAACACGACGATGACGATGAGGTACTCGGTGGTCTTTTTCATGTGGAGGGTTCCCCTTCAGAACCAGAAATGGAAGCCGGCGACGAATTGCAGGTCGCTCGCGGGTTCGCCTTGTGCGCGATAGAGATCGGCGGTGGGGCCGAAGCGTTGCCGCCAGACCACGCTGGTGTAAGGCGCGAATTCGCGCTTGAACTCGTAACGCAGGCGCAAACCCAGTTCCGCATCCGAGAGTCCCGAGCCGATGCCGCGCGCGGGATCGTCCTTGCCGTACAGGTTCACTTCGAACTTCGGTTGCAGCACCAGGCGCTGGGTCAGCAGTTCCTCGTATTCGAGCTGCACACGCGCCGCGGTACGGCCGTTCTGGCCGACGTACACCGTCGCTTCCGTCTCGAACCAGTAAGGCGCCAGCCCCTCGACACCGAAGGCGGCCCAAGTGCGGCCCGGTCCTTCGCCGAAATCGTGGCGTACCCCGAGTTGCGTGCCCCAGTAGGTGCTGATGGCGTGGTTCCACAGTGCCTCGGTACGCAGGTCTTCGAGCTTGCCGTGCATCTGTTCACCCTCGAACTTCAGCCAGAGCTTGTTGAAGTCCTCGCCGTACCAGAATTGCCCGTCGAGAAACACGGCGTTGTTGCCGTGGTTGTCGTGGCCATATTCGAGCTGGTCGATCATCAGCATGGCGAGCTTGGCGTGGTCGGACATCGCCATGCCGGGCATGTCGGTGTAGCGGTAGCCGTCCGAATAGTCCGGGCTGCGCGCATCTGGCGGTGCGTTGCCGCCCTGCATCGAAGACATGTCCATGCCTTCCATCGAGGAAATGTTCATGCCCTGCATCCCTTCGGCAAGGCCGCCGGGTTTCGGTCGCACGCCGATCATGTTGCCGAAGTGCAGGTGCTGCATTTCAGCCGGCTGCGAGGGCCGCATCGGCATCTGCATACCGGGCATGGCTTGCGTCGATGTCGCAGGCGCCGGGGACGGAGCGTGCGCGCCGTGCTGCGAGTGCTCGGCTGGTTTCGTCGCGGGCTTCTGCTGGGGCATTTGCATGTCGTGCATGGAGGGCATGTCCATTCCGTGCATCCCCATGTCTCGCATGGCGCCACTGCTGGAAGCGGAGGCCGGCGGAGCGGTGCTCGATGCTGGTGCGGGCATCTGCATGCCCTGCATCGCGTCCTGCTGGGCCGCGGCCGGCAGCGCCATCATGGCGCTGACCGCAAATGCGAGAAGGTTCACTCCGAGAATCGTTTTCGTGTTCATGCCGTCACCACCTCGCGGAACATGCCCGCTTCCATGTGGTAGAGCAGATGACAGTGGTAGGCCCAGCGGCCGGGGTTGTCGGCGGTCACGGCATAGGTCACGCGCTGCGCGGGTTGCACGTTGATGGTGTGCTTGCGCGCGATCACCTTTCCTTGAGGATTCTCCAGTTCGCTGAAGATTCCGTGCAGGTGAATGGGGTGATTCATCATGGTGTCGTTGCACAGCACGATACGCAGCCGCTCGTTGAACTTGAAGTGCACCGGTTTGGCATCGGAGAACACCACGCCATCGAACGACCACACGAAACGCTGCATGTTGCCTGTCAGGTGCATCTCGATCTCGCGATCCGGTTCGCGCGGATCGAGCGGACCCTCCACGGAATGCAGATCGGCGTAGGTCAGCACGCGGCGGCCGTTGTCGCGCAATCCCACACCTGGATCGTTGAGGTCTGTACGCGGCCAATCCACGTGCATGTCCACGCCCGGATTGTTGTATTCGGTGCGGGCGTGGTGCGCCTTCTTCATGCCAGCGGGATCAAGGCTCATGCCGGGCATGGCACCCTGATGCTTGCCTTGCATGGTCGACATATCCATTCCGGACATGGAACCGTGATCCATGCCTTGCATGTTCGACATGCCATGTCCCTGCGCCATCGCGCCCATCATGTCCACCATCGTCAGCGTGGGCACCGCATCCATGATCGGCACCTCGGCTTCCATGCCGGTGCGTGTGGCGAGGGTGCCGCGTGCGTAGCCGCTCCGGTCGATCGATTGCGCGAAGATCGTGTAGGCGTGGTCTTCCTGCGGTTGCACGATCACGTCGTACGTTTCGGCGACCGCAATCCGGAACTCGTCCACCGTCACGGGATGCACGTCCTGGCCGTCGGCCGAGATCACGATCATCTTCAGGCCGGGAATGCGCACATCGAAGTAGCTGTTGGCCGAGCCGTTGATGAAACGCAGCCGCACCCGCTCGCCCGGCTTGAATAGACCCGTCCAGTTGCCGGCGGGCGTCGCGCCGTTCATCAGATAGGTATAGGGGAAGCCACTGACATCGATCGCATCGCGCGGGCTCATGCGCATCTGGTTCCACATTGCGCGAACCTGCAGCGCACCGCGCCGGCCCAGCATTGAGGTGTCGCGCAGGAAATCGGGCAGCGTGAGTTCGTTGAAGTTGAAGTAATCGCTTTGCTTCTTGAGGATCGCGAAGATGCGCGCTGGATCGACATCGGTCCAGTCGTTCAGCATCACCACGTAATCCCGTTCGGTCGGGTTGCGCTCGGGACCGGCCGGCTCGATCACCAAGGGACCATACGGTCCGTTCTGCTCCTGAAAATGCGAATGACTGTGGTACCAGTAGGTACCGCTTTGCTTCACCGGAAAGCGGTAGACGAACGTTTCACCCGGCGCGATACCGGGGAAGCTGATGCCAGGCACGCCGTCCATGTCGGCCGGCACGATGATGCCGTGCCAGTGGATCGAACTCTGCACAGGCAGACGATTGGTGACGCGCAACGTGACAGTCGTGCCTTCGCGCCAGCGCAGAATCGGCCCGGGCAACTGGCCGTTGATGGTGTGCGCGACAGTGGGATGGCCGGTAAAGTTGGCCGGCGTGGGTGCGATGTCGAGATTGAATTCGGTGCCGGACAAGACGTTGGGTTGACCTGGAGCGGTCGATGCCCACGACAGCTTCGGCCACGCGCCCAAGGCGGCAGCGGCGCCTCCAAGCGCCAGCCCCTGCACGAAGCGGCGGCGCGAAAATCCGGGCAGCGTCAGGCCCGGTAAGGGTTTGCGATCTTCCATGTTGAACTCCCGAACGGCGCGATGGCGCGCCGCATGCGATCAAGATGCGCGTTTGATGCGAGCAGCGCTCACAGGCAAACGCGACGAGCGGCGCCAAGCGCCGCGATCGGGAGTCAGACGATGGGTGGTCGGAGGGGCGGCGCGGCTTGCGTCAGCGCCGGTGCCACGTGGACGGGTACCAGCACCGGCGCGTGCAGCGGTGCCCAAGCCATATCGAGATAGGGCACGTCGACGATGCTGGTGCACAGCGACGCGCAGTTGCAACTGCCGTGCTGGCAGCAGCCATGGCCATCGCCGGCCGGATGCGCGGGCGCGGGATGCGAAGACGGCGACACGTGCCCCATCGGCATGCCGTCGCAGTGCGTTCCGGCGGCCCCATCCATCGCCGTGGCCGCCTGCGTAGTAGTCGCGCCGCTATCAATCATGGCGAGAGGCTGGCCAAACGCATTGAACGCCAGCGCCGTCCACGCGAGCAACGCCAGCACCAGCAGGCTGCGGAAAATGCGTGAGCGGGGGTGAAGCGAACGGCGCATGACAAACAGCATAGTCTCGCCCCGCCCGATCTACAACTTGGGATCAAGGCTGGTGTTCATCGAATCCGTGTCTTAGGCGGTGCAGCCCACCATGATGTGCTTGCGGCTATCGTCGATTTAATCCTGCTCGATGGTACGACCGAGGAGCACTTGGTACGATACTTCGCTGCGACCATGCCTTTTGCAAACGAGCACGGATAAAGCGGTTGATGAAAACGACACCGAATAACCTGTCCTGGTAGGAGCGTGACCGCACCTGCGTTCATCTGAACATTCATGGCCACGGTCGAACACTACCTTGAAGCGTCGGAGCGCAAGAACACTCGTCGCAGTTACGACGCGGCACTGCGTCACTTTGAGGTCGAATGGGGTGGCCATTTGCCGGCCACTCCGGATGGCGTGGCGCGTTATCTGGCCGAGAATGCCAATGACTACGCCATCAATACACTGAAGCAACGTTTGGCAGCGCTGGCACATTGGCATCATGAACATGGCTTCGTGGATCCGACCCGAAGCGCTCACGTGCGCAAGGTGCTGAAGGGCATTCAAACCCTGCACCGCGCGATCGAAAAGCAAGCCAAGCCACTGCAGCTCGTTGTATTGGCGCAGATCGCGGATTGGCTGGATGGCGCATTGGCCGCAGCCCGAACCCGCGCCGACCGCGGCAGAGAACTACGCTGCTTGCGTGACCGGGCCCTGGTGCTGTTGGGGTTCTGGCGTGGGTTCCGTGGTGACGAATTGGTCCACCTGCATGTCGAAAACTTGCGGCTGGTCCCCGCCCAAGGCATGACCTGTTTCCTGCCGCAGAGCAAAGGCGATCGTCAGAACATCGGTACGACCTACAAGGTGCCTGCGCTCTCGCGCTGGTGTCCGGTCACCGCAACGGCACAGTGGCTCGAGGCTGCGAAGTTGACTCAAGGCCCGCTGTTCCGCCGAATCGACCACTGGGGGCACGTCGCCGAGGGGCCCTTGCACGCGAACAGTCTGGTCCCGCTGTTGCGCCGGCTGTTTCGGTCGGCGGGCGTTGCCGATGCGCAAGCCTACAGTAGCCATTCCCTTCGGCGCGGCTTTGCCAACTGGGCCAACGCGAATGGCTGGGACATCAAGGCGCTGATGGAATACGTGGGCTGGCGCGACGTGAAATCGGCGATGCGGTACCTCGACGCCGACGATCCCTTTGCGCAGCAGCGCATCGAGCGGGGCCTGACGGAAGCCCCGGCGGCACCTGTACCGCGACTGCCTGCGCCTCAATCCGGCGACTAAACCCTCGACCTCGATTGCGAGATCGTTCCCATCGACTTTAAGCGAGAGATCCCGGAATAGCTTCGAACTTTGCCGGTCGTGCGCACTCGGCCTGCCAACCATCAAAGCCCGGCGTCCTGCATGAGATCGGAAATCTTGCAGTCAAGGCCGTCCGCTACACGCTTGACCGTCGCAAGCGTCAGGTTCCGCTCCCCGCGTTCGATCGACGAGTAGTACGCACGGTGCATGCCGATCGCATCGGCAAACGAATCCTGGCTGTACTGGGAGGCGAGGCGTCGGCGCCGCATGGCGGCTCCGAGTTTGGCTTGCAAGGTCACCGTATTCATGGCAGTGACCGTACGCAGCCGCCACTTTTACAGCCACGCCCTTAGATGTAGTCTATATATATGGGTAATACGGTGGCGGAATCATGGGCGTGCGCCTTGTCTATGACGATCTGGATTTATCCCTCGATCTGCCCGGCATACCCGCCATCACGGAGGCGATCGGGATGCAGATCGAGCGGTGCCTGATCCAAGGCGGCGCCTCCGGCTTCGCATGGCGGCTGGTCGGGGAAATCACCAACATGCTGGACACCGATCTTCAGCCACCATCCCCGCAGCAGATGACGATTGCGACTCTGCTGGCCAAGACCTTGAATATCTCGCTGCCAGGAGAGGTACTGCGCTATCGAGGCTGCATGGACGAATTCTTGGAGCGTTACCAGCCGATGCTGGATTCCCGGTACCCGTCATTTCGCCGGCACACCTGACCAACGCGTTGCGCGACGTACTGAGCGAGCAAAGCAGATGCCGACGCAAGCCGAGCGGCCACGAGGTTGGCAATGAATGCGCCCGACTCATTTGATGAATTGATGGAGCAATCCATCCAAGATTTTCGGAAGGAGCCTGAATTCTTTCGAGCGTTGCTGGATGCCACCGTTTACGCGCACGCGCCGCTCAATGACGTATCAGAGCGATTGCGCTTGGTGATGTTCAAGAGTCCGGACGATGGCGAGCTGGTGGTACCTGTGTTCACCGATGCGGCGAAAGCCGAGTTCGCAGCACGAGGCAATGTCCGCATTGTCCCGCTGATCGGCCGAACTTTGTTCGAAATCACCCGCGGCGCAATCTTGATGCTCAACCCGAACGATGCGCGATGCACACTGTATCCGGAAGAAATCAACGAGCTGCTCGCTAGCGGTACCGTCGCACCGGTTTCGAAAGATCAGTTTGTGGAAAACGGGACGCGGTGCTACAAGCTGAAAAAGCTACCGCAACCGCTGACGAAGGCCCTGAAGAAGTCGCTGCCGGAAATTCGGGGAATCGAGATTGCCTATATCGCCGGACTGAAGTGGCGAGAGCCTAATTTGCCGGACAGCGTAGTCATCGCACTAGGTGGCCATCCTGAAAGCGCGGAGCGCGAGGCCCGTGCCGTTGCCACTGCACTCCATCGAACAATCGACGCGCTCAACCAACCCGTGGACCTGGTTCATTTTGATTGCAATGGCGCCAAGCCTAAGTGGATTCGCAATCTTGGGCTAAAGCCGGTGTACCGGCGGCGCCCGGGCCCACCGATGCCAATATCCAAATTCAACTGACGCCAGACTTGGTCATTGCTCAGTCGCAGCAGCGATGCGCAAACTGGCAACCGCAAGCGTACCGCCAAAGTGACGAGACGGCGCGTGCGCGCAATGTTGCGGGGTAGTGATTCAGTACCAGCGCCTTATCGATAACGTATACAGAGTGTGCGAGCTATGGGAGATGATGCTCCATCGGTCCGGGAACTCGCAGATCAAGTTGCTGCAGCATTCGTGCACAGGCTCTTTCCAAGCCTACGCTCGCCGGCGTACTTGGCGGGCCCAAACGATGAATGCGCAGACCGTTGTCGCTTCGCGATTGCAAGAGCCGCAAGCAAGCGGCGGGTAAAGACGGAGGTCGTCGATCTAAGGCCAGCTCCCGCGGCGCGACTCGATAGCATTACGGCGCGGTTGCGAGACATCAACGACCGCACGAACGACGACAAGCATCCTTGGCCGACGCTCCTGATTCTCGACGGCTTCGATTTGCTGGAAGGCAGCAAAAACGACGCACCGACGTTTCCGTTCCGATCGAGGTTTCAGTTTGACCGAGAGCACTTGTGGCTGTTCATGGGACGGGATCTCAAGCGTCTCCGCAGGATGTTCGGAGATCATCGGCTACCGCTTTACTTGGCGGCTTCGAATATCACGCCGGAACTTTGGCGAGCACAGTCCAAAGTTTTCGGAAAAGATTCCGCCGCGCGATGAGCACGTATAGACGGATAGAAGCATTTCCTGCATATGGATCCCCTTGGTGCCAAACCATTTGTTCAGGCCGCTTGCGCCTCGTCAATATCCAACCGGGTGTTCATGTCCAAGTCGAATCGCCCATAGGGGTTGATATGCGCGTAAATCAAAGGGCACAGCGCCCGGAGATCCACCGCGGTCATGCGATGTTGCCAACGTTTGTCCGCCAGAACGTTCTGGATCATGAGCGTATTGACATAGACCAAGCACTGCTGCAGCAAGTGTAGCGACAGCACGGAAAGCTCCTGGTCCTCCAAGCGGTTCGTAGCGACTTCGCCGCCTTTGCCGTAGAAGATGAATCCGTTGGCAGAGTTCCAGTTTTCCACGACGTTCAAACCCCCATGGATTCCCCGACGCTCCGCTTCGCCGCGTCGAGCCGCCCCTCGGACGGCCGGCCGGCGGGGCTGCTGATCCTCGCTGGCGACACGCCGAAGCGCCCCGCGCCGCCGCGCCCCCTCGACCTTGTTGGGCTGCTCGCTCTCGGCGCGGCGCTGCTCGCGGCGACCTATGTGCTGACGCAAGGCAGCCGCTGGGACTGGTTGGAGGAACAGCGCATCGCTTGGCTGAGCGTGTTCGCGATCGGCGGTCTGGCGCTCGTAGCCGCGCGCCAATTTCGCGCCGGCGCCTCGGGATTGTTCGACCTGTCGGTGTTCCGCACGGAAGACTTCGTCTTTGCCTTCTTCGTGAGCTTTGTCGCTGGCGCGGCGCTGTTCGGCAGCGCCTTCGTCATCCCCGCCTTCGCTCTGTCGGTGCTCGGCTTCACCCCGACCGAGGCGGGGGCGCTGCTGCTGCCGAGCGGCGCCTGTTTCCTCGCGACCCTGCTGTTGTCGGCATGGCTGATGCAAGCGCGCGGACTGCCGCCGGTCGCGACGGTGCCGCTCGGGATATTGTCTATCATGATTGCGATGTGGATGCTGTCGGGGTCCAACGCCCAGAGCGGCGCCGCCGACATGATGCCCGCGATCCTGCTCCGCGGGCTCGGGCTCGGGTTCCTCTTTCTGTCGATCACCTTGATCGCATTCACCAAATTGCCCGCGGCGAGCGTCGCCTACGGCATCGGCATCTTCAACATCGGCCGCCAGCTCGGCGGGCTGACCGGGGTCGCGGCGCTCCAGACCTCGATCGACCATAGCCTCGTCCACAACCAGACGATGCTGGGCGCCGCGATCACCTCCGGCTCGCCCGCGCTCGCCGAGCGCATCGCGGCGATCACGAACCTGCTCGTCGCGCGCGGGGTGGAAGCGAGCGCGGCGGCGAAGAGCGCGACCGCGATGGTCGGCCGCGCGGTCGGCGGGCAGGGCGCCGTGATCGCCTTCGACACCGCCTTCAACCTCGTCGCGCTGCTCTTCGTCGTCGGCGCGCCGTGCATCGTCGCAATCAAGATTCTCCTTGCGAGGACGATGGGGAAATCCGCTCCAGCAGAGGCTGCATCATGACCCAGTCCATCCGCACCCGTACTGCACCGACCGCGCTGCTTGCCGCCGCGCTCGTCGGCTGCACCACCGTCGGCCCCGATTACCGCCCCCCCGAAACGCAGCTGAGTGAGGCCTGGGCGAGTCCGGTCAGCAGCGAGGCCGTCGACGGTATGTGGTGGCGGCGCTTCGACGATCCCTTGCTCGCCGAACTGGTCGAGGCGGCGATTGCGGGCAACAAGGATATCGAGGAAGCCGGCGCACGGCTGCGCGAGGCGCGCGCCAATCGCGACGCGGTGTACGGGCGCG
>Ga0066256_1005766_pt1 | contig 10044 bp, 5 predicted proteins | sample ThiBio_1000_biof_FD_87107 | JGI IMG/M metagenome (GOLD analysis project Ga0066256, IMG submission 87107) | Wastewater bioreactor microbial communities from Cape Town, South Africa - Thiocy_expt_1000_biof (version 2) | ecosystem: Engineered > Bioreactor > Thiocyanate-remediating >... | reverse complement strand
CGTGAGGTCACGGCGGCGCAGGCGGGGGCCGGGCTGGTGTTTCAACGGCGCGTTGCCGCCCCGGGGGGGGGGGGCGCCGAAGGCGGACGCGTTTGGCCGCGCGCCTCTGGGGGGCGGCTCCGGCTTCCGCGGCCTTGCGTACGCCTTCTTGTGCCACCCCCGCCCCGCCCCGCCGCCCACCCGCGCGTGCCCCGCCCGCCCCCCGCGCCGCCCCCCCCCCCAGCAGCGCCGGCGGCGGGCGTCCGTTGCCCCCCCGCCGCAGCGCGTACGCCACGCCGTCCTCCACGCTCACCACCTTGTACAGCGTCGTCACGTACCCCAGGCTGCCCGTCACCGCATGCGTTGCCTCCGCGCCGCCCGCGTCCAACACCATCACGCTGGTGAACTCGCCCGGCACCTCCCGCACGCGCGGGTGCGACGCCGGCAGCGCCGCCGCCGACAGCGCGCGGGTCGCCGCGTAGTACTCATACACCGCCTCCGGCATGAACTTGGTCACCCACGTGCGCCGCCGCACCGCGCCCGCCGCGCGCCCACCGTGTCCGCCATGCCCGCCATGTCCACCATGCCCATGCCCGTGGCCGCCGCCATTTCCATGGTGCCCACGGATCCCCGCCACGCCGCGTCCCTCACCTCCACCCCCGCCGCCTGCCAGCAGCGACGCTAGGAAGGGTGCCGTCAGGTCCAGCTGCCCTCCCCCTCCCACCTCCGCCATGCTCCTAGTAGGGGGCAGCAAGGGGCGACGAGTAGCAGGTAGTAGAGGGCGTAGAGGGGGCAATAGGGGGTGGGTGGGTGGTAAAGTGGACACACAATAATTGTCAGCTTTCAACCCAGAAACGCCGCAAACCCGCCCCAAATGATGACACAATGCGATCCCCGCAATGAAATGGTGCGCCGCACGCCCCGCGTCGTTGTCCCACACCTGTTTCCACCCACCCAGCCGTTAGTGTCTGCGGTGCTGACACTCAACCCTCTAACCGCCTGGCAGCCAATCAGAGGGTTGAGTGTCAGCACCGCAGCGGTAACGGCTAAACGGGTGGCCAGTCAGAGGGTTGAGTGTCAGCTCCGCAGACATGGGGTGGCAACGCACACACGCGGATGCGTCGGGTAGCGTGCGGGTGGACGGGTTGTCAATTTTTGTGGTGGCTTGTGAAAGAACATGGCTGGTTGCTTGGGATAGGGTGTTGAGCCGGTGTATTTTCATTTGGCGTGTGCGTTGCACTGCCACGTTGCTGGCACTACTACTACTAGCAGAGAGCAGACAGCCAGTGGGCCCACCTGCCATCCTTACTACTCCTGCTGCCTCTGCTTCTCGCTCTCTCTCTCTCTCTCTCTCTCTACAGCCTCTTTCTAGGGTCTTGGCCCTTTCGCCTCTCGTTGCCTCTCCCATCCTGCTTCGCGCTGCCTCTCTGTTTCGCTCTGCCTCGCTAGCTGCCGTCGACGCAGCCGCCGCTCCGCTCCTCGTGCGTTCCTGTGTCGGCGGACGTATTCTGCGCCACGGCAGGTGGACGCCAACAGTGCAGGCAGCGATATAGAGCGCCCTAGTTGCGACAAGGTATCATCCCATTGCCCAGCCTCTGGCGACTTGTGCCAACGATAGCAGCTGGCGCGCGGTATGGCAGCATCGGCGAACGACAGAAGAGGACAACAACGTGCATGACTGGCAAGCTCGGCATAGCTGCCAGCGTACCCATATCGATAGATAGATAGATAGATAGTAGCACCGGTAGCAGGCGGTGCACCGCAGCAGGCGCTACCTAGAATGCCGCCAGCCGCAGGGAGCCGGCGTGCCGGCACCGGCGCGGCAACGGCGGCCGCAGGGTTGAACAAGCCGTCTGGCAGTGGTACGTGCGCCCCGCTTCGTCTGCCCGCCTGCCCGCCTGCTTGCTTGCTCACCGCGTTGTTGCACCCCACCCCCACCCAATCCCTCTCCCATCCCAGTGGCCCGCGTGGTGTGCCTGTTCCTGCTGGCGACCGCCGTATTCCTGTTTGGCGCCATCGCCTCCACCCACATCTTTGACGCGCGCGGCGCGGCGACCGACAGCGTGAAGCCGTGGGTAGGGAAGACACGGCAGCACCTGCGCATCCCATCTGCGCTGCCGCCCGGGCTGAAGCCGCACCCGGAGCATGACGTGGCAGGCCCCGGGACGGGTAGTGGGACGACGGGGGGCAGTGGTAGTGGCAATGCCGCGTCGTCGCGGGCGCCGCCGCCGCCAGTAGAGGTGCCGCCCGTGCCACAAACAGAGCCCAAATCCAGCGCCGACGGGCTGAGCCTGGCGGAGGTGGCGGTGAAGGGGCCAGCCAGCTGGGGCGACTTTAATGGTCGCGGGTTGGAGTTCCGCGGCTCGCTGGACAGCCCGCAGCTGTCGTTTGGCGCGTGGGTGTACCTGGACAGCCGCGACCGGTCGCCCGTCATCAAGATGATCGCATCGAACCGGCACGGCGGCTGCGCGCGCGACGACGCGCACCGCGGCTGGTCGTTTTACATCAACAACTGGCAGATGGAGGACCGCGCGTTGGTGCTGGAGTGGCGCAACGCGCGCGACGCGGCGGACGGCTGCGCGCGCCTCAGCTCTGACGCCGGCACCATCCCGTACGATACGTGGGTGCACGTGGGGTTTGCGCTGGCGGCGGGCGGTGAGGCGGCGGGCGGGCAGCAGGCGCTCCTGTTCCTCAACGGCGAGCTGCTGCGCGCCGCCTCCGTGTCACGCAGCGCCGAGGACGTGCAGGGCGACAGCGTGCACCTGTGGCTGGGCGGCTCGCCTGACAAGCAGTACTCCTTCAATGGTGCGCAGCGCCGTGCCCCCAAAAACTCGCGCAGGCTGCAACACCAACACACCACCACCGTCGTACCCCCCAACACCCACCCACCATTGTAGGGCGCATTGCGCAAGTGTTTGTGTCCAAGACGGTGGTCACACCCGCGCAGCTGCTGGCGGCGGGGCGCATCGTGGACGCGGAGGGCATGATTGCGCTGGCAAATGCGGGCAAGAGCAAGCTGGCGGCGCTGCTGGTGCTGGCACCCAACGGCGGGAAGGAGGCAGAGGATGCGGCGGACGATGTCGACAAGGCAGCAGAGGTGGCGGCGGCACCCGGCACGCTGCAGCGCGTGGACAGCGAGCTGTACGTGGCGGACCTGATTGGCGAGACGAGCCTGGTGCTGCCCAAGCCGGCGCCGGCGGTGGGCGGCACGGGTGCCAAGCTGCCGCCACTGGTGCTGCCAGCGTCGGTGGGGCGGCCACCTCTGGCGACGGACGTGAACGAGCCGTTCCGGGACGCTGGCAATGCTGCCAAGACACCCGCCACCATCCTGCGCGCGCCGCTGCCGGGCACGCTGCCGGACGGCGCGGTGGCGGATTTTACGACGGGCGGCAACCAGTGGGTGCCGCGCACCATCCGCGTGCCGGCGGCGGTGGCCAACGAGCCGGTGACCTCCAAGGAGGCGCTGGCGGCAGGCACGTTCAGCGACGACGTCACGCTGGAGGGCCTGGTGGCGTCCGACAAGCTGGGGCGGTCGCGCGCGGGCGCGGTGGTGGCCACCATGCGCCACGCCTGGTCCAACTACCGCGCCAAGGCGTGGGGTTCTGACGAGCTGCGGCCGCGCAGTGGCACGGGGCAAGACAACTGGTCTGGCGTCGGCATGACGCTGGTGGACAGCCTGGACACGCTGTGGCTCATGGGCATGACCGCCGAGTTTGCGGACGCGCGGGCGTGGGTGGCGGCGAACCTCAACTTTGACAAGTACTCTGCCATCTCCGTGTTTGAGATCACCATCCGCGAGCTGGGCGGCCTGCTGGCGGCATACGAGCTGTCGGGTACGTGGGCGTGATTACGTGTGGGTGGGTGCGCGGCGGCCTGCGAATTTAACGAGGTACATTATTACCACCCCTCACCCCCTCACCCGCCACGCAGGCGACAATCTGTTTGTAGAGAAGGCGCGCGAGCTGGCGGACCGGCTGCTGCCGGCGTTCAACACGCCCACGGGCATCCCGCGCTCCACCATCACGCTGGCGACGGGGCAGACGTCGGTGGCGGGGTGGACGGGCGGCGCCGCCATCCTGTCGGAGCTGGGCACGCTGCAGGTGGAGTTCCGGCGGCTGGCGCGGGCGACGGGGAAGGCGGACTACGCGCGGAAGGTGGAGGCGGTGATTGAGCGGCTGGAGGGGCTGCGGCCGCCCTCCGGCCTGTACCCCATCTACATCTCGCCCGACTCGGGCACCGCCACCAGCACGCAGGTGACGTTTGGCGCGCTGGGCGACTCGTTCTACGAGTACCTGCTGAAGGTGTGGGTGCAGGGCGGGCGGACGGAGGGCATGTACCGCCGCATGTACGACACCGCCATGGCCGGTCTGACAGACAAGCTGCTGAAGCGCTCCACACCGTCGCGCCTGCTGTACGTGGCGGATTGGGACGGCGCGTCGGCGGCGGACAAGATGGACCACCTGGCATGCTTCGTGCCCGGCATGCTGGCGCTGGGCGCATACACGTCGGCGGGGACGGCGGGCGAGGCGCACGCGGTGCGTGACCTGCAGAACGCCAAGGCGCTCATGTACACCTGCTGGCAGATCTACGAGCGCACCGCCACCGGCCTGTCGCCCGAGTTTGTGGAGTTCCCAAACGGCCGCGACCCGGTCGTGCCCGACCGCGCGCCCTTCTACATCCTGCGCCCCGAGGCCGCCGAGTCGCTCTTCATCCTGCACCAGCTCACCGGCAACCCCATCTACCGCGAGTGGGGCTGGAAGATGTACCAGGCCATCGAGCGCTACACGCGCCTCGAGTTTGGGTACGGCGCGCACCCCGATGTGCGCAGCCCCGACCGCGTGCCGGACGACCGCATGGAGTCCTTCTTCTTGGCCGAGACGCTCAAGTACCTCTTCCTACTCCAATCGCCTGACCACCCCATCTCCCTGGACCGCTACGTCTTTAACACCGAGGCGCACCCCACCCGCATCTTCTCCGAGATGCCGCCCAAGGCGTAGTTATTTGCGGCGTCACTTTGTTGTCTCTCCCTCTGCTCTCGTCTGGCTGGTGGCCACACGCCCCCTCACCGCCGCAAGTCCCCCACACGCGCGGCTGCGCGCCACGCTCCCTAGCTGTGCCCACACCTCTGCTCTGTTGCTGTGCCCCTCGTTCCTCTTGCGCTTGAACCCCAGTACAGCTAGATGGATGGTATACGTTGTGGTGATGCTGGGCGGTGACGAAGGGGAGGGAAGGAGAAGATTCGTGGCATGGCGGGGGACGCCTGCACCCAGCGCCGCGGCGCGCAACCCGCCGCATACCACACATGTCGAGGCACGGGTCCCACTGCGCGCGCCGCGCTACTTACTGGCCGGCTGGTTCGTGGACGCGCGTCACGCGTGTGCGAATGACGTCGGCGCCCGGGCAGAACGACGTCGCGTCTGTAATTGCGGCGGCAGCGAACAGACGCATCGCGCCGACAACAGCGGCTGCAGCTGCAGATTGACAGCAGCAAGGGTGAGAACTAGCAGCAGCTGTGTGTTTGCGGCAGCGGCAGCGGTGGCAGGTTGTAGTGGCTGGCGTTGTTGGGCGTTGGGCGGCGGCGTCAGTTGGGCAAAGTGGAGCACGCAGGCAGGATACGCCAGGCTGGAAAGCGACAGTACACGCCAGCAGCACACCCAATCAAGCCCACAGGCACATTGTGCATACCCGGCGGCGACGCTCCGGTGTCGTACGGGTGTCAACGTCGCCTCTGCGCTGTGAATTGACGCACGGAAGCTGGCGTCACCGTTGGTTCCGGTCCGGCCCGCCGGGCCTGACCGCGTAGGCGAGCTCGCGCACAACGTGCCCCACCATCATGCCGCCATCAATCACTTTCACCATTACCACCAACGCCGCCCGCTGCAGCCGCTGCGCAGCGTGTGGGATATAATAATATGTGCGCCGCGTGTCCGCCCGGTTGCGTGCGCGCGCGCTGGTACGCGGAACCGAAGTAACCGTATGTGTGTGGAGAGCTGCCAGCGTGCCACGGTGTGCGCATGCGCCGGGTCAACATCACGCCACGCTTCACCGCTGTCGTCACGCCGCGGCGGCCGCCCTTCCGTCGCCACCCGCAGCACACTCTGCCCGCCCGACGTGCGTACGTGGCGCGTGGGGGCAGGCGTGCACTGCCACGCGCGCCCGTGTGCGCGCGCCAGTGGTGGCGTCATACCGCGGGAGGCGCACCGGCAGGTGTACGCACGCACGCGCGCGCAAACGCACCCGCCCCTTTGTTCTCTGTGCCCCCATGTGCCTCACTACTACTACTACTTACCAAACGTGCAGTACGTTCACCGTGCGCCCCGCCGCCATGCAACATGCGACGCGTGCACTGCGGCAGCATGCCGCCCCCCATGTCATGCCATGTGGTGCTTGCCTGTTTACCAGGCCGGATGCGGATGCGGAGGAGGTGTGTGTGACGTCGCCGTTGTTTCCCCGCGCTCCTTCACCTCCTCCTCCAGTGGGTACCGGTACAGCATCCTCAGACCACCACCAGGTCACCACCGCGCGCGCAGCACCAATTTATACGTCGGCCTCCCGACGCGCAGCCACTGCAGGTACGTGCTCGCTCCTCCCACACGCATGCCCCGTTGGCGTTTGCCGCCGCCGCCCACGTGCGATCGCCAGACTCGTGGTGGGTGTCAGTGTCACATCATGTAGTGGGAGACGAGAGGAGGCGGTGAGAGGGAGAGGAGAGGAGGAAGGACTGCTGTTACTCACACACTACTCACTACTCAATGGCTGGCAGCAGCGACCTGCCACACGCGTTTGCACACGCGCGCGCACTCACACACACGCACCCGTGCCGTCGCCGGTGGCGCAGCTGCTGTGCGTGGCGTGGGGTGGTGCAGCGCGCGTCGCCGGCCACTTTCTCAGCGAGGTCACCTACCGCCGGTACCAGCGAGCGGGCCAATTGTGACGCTCGCTACTGCGCTCCCCCCTCGCTCTCTCTCTCCCTCTCACGCCGCACTCAACCACCGCGACAATCCTCCGCGCGTCCCGACTACTCACTCACGAACAGTGGTACTTGGTGCCACACCTGGTGTGGTGCACCGCTGCGTTGTTGTTGCTGGCGTTTTTGTTGGCGCGGGTGCGTGTGCTGCAGCAGATGACATGTGGTGGTGGTGGCAGGCACATCATCATGGCGTGCAAACGCGCGCGTGCACGTCTGCTGCTTCTAGCCGACCGACACAAACACAGCACAAGCACCCGCACACACACGGGCAAGCTGAGTGGCGTGGCGCCAAACCATGAACACACAGAGCGCAGTTGGAGGAACTTTGCTGGGGTGGTGGGAGTGGCGGTGGGAGGTCCGTGTGCGTGGCGCCGGCGCCTCAGAAACGAATAACGGACAGCCAGCGGGCTATCCTTGCAGCTGGTGCGCGGCACACACAGGGAGGGTAACGCGCGCGTCATGGATGCTTGACTCACAGGTTTCTCCTCCCTACCTCGCGGCGCGCACGACGCCACCCAGCACGCTCCAGTGCCACTCCCTGTGCCGCCGTCGTGCGACGGTCGGACCATCGCCCTGCCGCGCCGCTTCCTGACGTGCATGGGCCGTGCGCGCCCTACCGCCAGCCCGCGCCCTGCCGGCGCGCAGGGCCGCTCCACCGGATTATCCGCCGGCCCGGCTCCCGGCCCGGCCCGGGCAATGCTTCTTGCTCTTCAACGCGGGCAGGGGGCGCCACTGCCGCGCCGCGCCGTGTTGTGGCAGGGGCGCATTTGCGTTGCACGACTCCACACTCGCGCGCCCGTGCGCACAGGTTCCGTGCGTGTCCGTGTGCGTACGTGGGTGGCTGGGAGGGTGCGTGAGAGGTGGGTGCGTGGGGGTGAGCAGTGGCCGCTTCTACCACTCGTGCTTCTGCTGCTACTTGTGGTGACGGCGGTTTGACGCTGCTGATGCCGCTGCCGCGACGTCGCGCACAGCAATGCGGACGCGCGCGCGTTGGCGACGCAGTGCGCTGCCCGGCGCCAGGTGCAGCGTGTGTGTTGTGAGTGCGCGCGCGCGCGCGCGTGTGCCCCGGTGCCGCGTGGTGGTGGTGTGGGGTCGTACCGGTAAACAGGACGCAGGTAGGGCGCAGAAACCACTACCACCTGGTTGTCACAGCAGCAGCGGTAGGCAGGCAGGCAGGTAGCAGCAGCAGCAGCAGCAGTAGCCGTGCGAGGGGCAGACACTGACGTTGACAGCAACCCAGCGTCTGCTTGCGCGCCGTGGTCGCACCGAGGCGCGGTGGGGAGGAGTGTTGGTGGTTACTGCAACCGCCACATCAGGAGCCGCGGCGGCGGCAGAGACGCGGCAGTTGCTGGCAACAACGCGTGGTGGCGCTGCTCTGAAACGCCTCCCCCCATCACGCCACTACCCTACGCGGTGTGTGCGCCACGCGGCACACCACGCCGCCACTGCTACCGCCGCCAGCGTGTGGCTGGCCACGCGTGGGCGGGTGGGACGTCGCCGCGCAGTTTGTGCTGCCTCCGCCCTTCCAGGGCTTCCGCGTGCTCGCCACGCAGACGTACACGTCATGACACCGACTGACCGCCCTCCCACGCACACATCAACTGCAGGTGCTGCCATGTACAGTAGTGGGTTGCTTCTGCCAACCGCGCCGGTGGCGCCAGGTGGCGGCGGCGGCGGCATGAATGGGTTGCACGCCTACGGCGGCGGCGCCATGCGCGCTGCTCCGGGCGGCGGCGGCGGCGGCGGCGGCGGCGGCGGGATAGAGACGGCCTTTGGGCGGCTGGCGCTGGATGTCCCTGGCAGCGCGCCGGGCGGCGGCAGCGGCGCGGCACCCGCGGTGGCGACGGCGTACAGCCTGGCGCTGGATAGCAGCGTGTACGGCGCGGCGTCGTTGCTGGCGGCGTCGCCCATGTCAGCCGGCAGCAGCGGCACCGCCGCGCCGGTGCAGCAGCCTCGGCGCCCTGCAGGCAGCGGTAGTAGCGTAGGCAGCGACGGCAGCGGCGGCTTGCTGATGCAACATGGCGCGCCGCACCTGGCAGCCGGGTTAGCGCTGGCTGGTACGGGTTTGGGCGTGGCCGGCGGCGGCGGCGGCGGCGGCGGCGGCGGTAGTGAGGAGGGTAGTAGCATGTACGATGGCAGCGGCGGGGTGGTGGGTGCCGGCGGACCTCCCGCGTCGTCACCGCATGGCAGTATGGGTAGCCATCTGGCGGGGTGGGCGGTGCCCGGCGGTGGCCGTGGTAGCGGCGGGCCCACTAGCCCGTCCCTGCCACCGCCGCCGGCGGCCACCTGGGGCGGCGTCGGGTGGGGTGGCGCGCCAGGTGGTGCTGCCCCGGCACTGCACGGCCACGAGTATGGCACGGGGGCGGGCGAGCTGGCGGCACCGGCCACTTCATTGCCGCCGCCCACCGCTGCCGGCTGGCCGTACGGCGGCGGACCCATGCCAGGTGGCATGTACCCTGCCGGCTACGGCATGCGCATGATGGCGGCGCTGGGTGGCGGGGCAGATGGCAGCGTCGGCGTTGGCGGCGGTGTCGGCGGCGGCGGCTACGGCGCGCCGATGATGGGCATGCACATGGGCGCGCCATTCCTTGGCGCCGGCATGGGCGGCGGCGGCGGCGCCGGCATGGGTGGCATGGGTGGCATGTACGGCAACCCGGCGGCCATGGCGGGCTATGGCATGGCGGCGGCGTACCCGGGCGTGGGGCTGCCAGGGGGCGGCTACGGCAGCGACAGTCGCAGCGGCAGCGACAGCCGCAGTGGCAGTGGTGGCAGCCGCGGGCATCATAGTGGCGGCGGTTACCCTGGTCATCATCATGGCGGTGGGGGCGGCGGCGGCGACGGCCATCACCACCACGGTGGTGGCCACCCTCATCACGGCGGTGGGCATGGCCACATGTACCACGGCGGCGCACCACCACGCATGCAGCATGGCGGCGGCGGCGGCGGCATGGCACATGGCGCGAGTGGCTTTCCCCCCCCCCCCCCGCCCCCCCCCCCCCCCCCGCCCCCCCCCCCTTCCGCGCCCCCCCCCGCGGGGGGCGAGGTCCCCCCCCGGCCGCCGCCCAGCCCCCGCCAGCCGCTGCGGCGCCGCCCCC
>Ga0066256_1005764_pt1 | contig 10046 bp, 5 predicted proteins | sample ThiBio_1000_biof_FD_87107 | JGI IMG/M metagenome (GOLD analysis project Ga0066256, IMG submission 87107) | Wastewater bioreactor microbial communities from Cape Town, South Africa - Thiocy_expt_1000_biof (version 2) | ecosystem: Engineered > Bioreactor > Thiocyanate-remediating >... | reverse complement strand
GGCGTTCAGCCGGTCGTTGACGACGGCCATGGCGACGGGCTTGGTGGCGACGAGCGTCGCCCCGCCGCCGAACGCGCGGTTGCCGTCCCCCCTGCTGCCGCCGTCCGCCTCGCTTTTATCCGCGGGCGCGATGGCGGCGACAAGCGTGCCCGGCAGGCCCGCGGCCTCCAGCATGTCGTTCGCCCCCGGCGCGAAGCGGCCCCATAGCAGTACCCCGGCCAAAATGACGCCAAGGCTGATGAGGAGCTGTTTCCAAACCCGCATGCACACTCTCTCCAATGGAAGCGAACCGCCGCCTGTTGCGACGCGACATAGGGCGAGTATCCCGCTTTGGAAATGAACCGGCAACGAAAGAATACGATCATTACGCAATTGTAAGATTGCAGCGCCGGTCCATTACCGAAGCGTAAGAAAAGACGGGGAAATCCTCTCCCGCCGCGCCCTGGCGCAGCCGGCCGGCGACAAACCCCGAGGCGCCCGTGGACGGCGTCTTCGACGTCGGCCCCGCCAAGGCCCGAACGGCCGCGGTTTCCACAATCTTTCGGCCATCGTTCTTCCCCGTGGAATAAAAGCAGAACGGAAAACTGGCCTTTCGGGACCGAATCACTACATTGAGCCGCATGATCAGCGGTTACGACGACATTCCCTTCTTCGACGAGGACCCGCAGCTCGGTGGCAAGCCCGTGGCGCCGGCCAAGCCCGCCGGCGGCCTCGGCATCGCCGCGCGCGCCATGGCGGCCCGCGATGCCCACCGGGCGCCGGACTATCTCTCCGGCCTCAATCCCGAGCAGCGCGAGGCGGTCGAGACGCTGGACGGACCCGTGCTGGTGCTCGCCGGCGCAGGTACCGGCAAGACGCGGGTGCTGACCACCCGCATCGCCCATATCCTCGCCACTCACCGCGCCTTCCCGAGCCAGCTTCTCGCGGTGACCTTCACCAACAAGGCGGCGCGCGAGATGAAGGAGCGCATCGGCCTCCTCGTCGGCGGCGCCGTCGAGGGCATGCCGTGGCTCGGCACGTTCCACTCCATCGGCGTCAAGCTCCTGCGCCGCCACGCAGAACTCGTCGGCCTCAGGTCGGATTTCTCGATCCTCGACACCGACGACGTCGTGCGCCTGATCAAGCAGATACTCCAGGCCGAGGGCATCGACGACAAGCGCTGGCCGGCCAAGCAGTTCGCCGGCATGATCGACACCTGGAAGAACAAGGGCCTAGACCCCGCGCAGATCCCGGAAGGCGACGCGCGCGCCTTCGCCAACGGCAAGGGCCGCGAACTCTACGTCGCCTACCAGAACCGCCTGAAGACGCTGAACGCCTGCGATTTCGGCGACCTGCTGCTGCACCCGATCCGCATGTTCCGCGCCAATCCCGACGTGCTGGCCGAATACCACCAGAAGTTCCGCTACATCCTGGTCGATGAGTACCAGGACACCAACACCGCGCAGTACATGTGGCTGCGCCTCCTCGCCCAGCGCCCCAAGGGCACGCCGCAAAACGTCTGCTGCGTCGGCGACGACGACCAGTCGATCTACGGCTGGCGCGGCGCGGAGGTGGACAACATCCTGCGCTTCGAGAAGGATTTTCCGGGCGCCAGGGTCATCAAGCTGGAGCGCAACTACCGCTCCACCGCCCATATCCTCGGCGCCGCCGGCCACCTGATCGCCCACAACGAGGACCGCCTTGGCAAGACGCTCTTCACCGACCGGCACGATCCCGACGACGACAAGGTCGTGGTGCACGCCGCCTGGGATTCCGAGGAAGAAGCCCGCGCCGTCGGCGAGGAGATCGAGCAGCTCCAGCGCAGGGAGCACAAGCTGAACGACATGGCGATCCTCGTGCGCGCGTCCTTCCAGATGCGCGAATTCGAAGACCGCTTCGTCACGCTCGGCCTCAACTACCGCGTCATCGGCGGCCCTCGCTTCTACGAGCGGCTGGAGATCCGCGATGCGCTCGCCTATTTCCGCCTTGTCAGCCAGCCGGCCGACGACCTCGCCTTCGAGCGCATCGTCAATACGCCCAAGCGCGGCCTCGGCGATACGACGATCCGCAACCTGCACGACTATGCGCGAGCCCGCGACATCCCCATGCTCGCCGCCGCCGCCGACATCGTCGAGACGGACGAACTGAAGCCGAAGGCGCGCAAGGCGCTGTTCGACGTCGTCGCCGATTTCCGCCGCTGGCAGTCGCTGCTGGAGACGATGCCGCACACCGAGCTTGCCGAGCAGATCCTCGACGAGAGCGGCTATACCGCCATGTGGCAGGCCGACAAGTCGGCCGAAGCGCCGGGACGCCTTGAAAACCTCAAGGAACTGATCCGGTCTATGGAAGCCTTCGAGTCCCTGCGCGGCTTCCTGGAGCACGTCTCGCTCGTCATGGATGCCGAGCAGAACGAGAACCTCGACGCCGTCTCGATCATGACGCTGCATTCGGCCAAGGGCCTCGAATTCGAGACCGTCTTCCTGCCCGGCTGGGAGGAAGGCCTCTTCCCGCACCAGCGCGCGCTCGACGAGGGCGGCCGCTCCGGGCTGGAGGAGGAACGCCGCCTTGCCTATGTCGGCATCACGCGGGCGAAACGCCGCTGCCATATCTGGTTCGTCTCGAACCGGCGCATCCACGGCCTCTGGCAATCCACCCTGCCCTCCCGCTTCCTCGAGGAACTGCCGGAAAGCCATGTGGAAGTGGCCGAGGTGGAACGCTCCTATGGCGGTTCGGGCCGCGGCGGCTACGGCCAGTCGCGCTTCGACAAGCAGGAGCCCTTCCAGAACGCCTATTCGACACCCGGCTGGCGGCGCGCGCAGGCGAACCGCACGGATGCGACGCGGGACAACTGGGGCTCACGCTCCGGCCACGCGGTCGAGCGCATCGGCTATGGCGAAAGCGGCCCGCGCGGCCGCACCATCGAGGGCGAGCTGGTCGCCAAGTCGACCACGAGCGAGCCGTCGCAATTCTCGGTCGGCGACCGGGTCTTCCACCTGAAATTCGGCAACGGCAACGTGGCGGCGGTCGAAGGCAACAAGCTGACGATCGATTTCGACCGCGCCGGCCAGAAGCGCGTGCTCGACGGCTTCGTCGAGCGGGTGTGACGCCGGTTCGACTTTCCTGCCGTGAGAATTGAGATGCCAGGGGCGCGGCAGAATAAATCCCTCCCCTTCGCGGGGAGGGATTCGGGAAGCAGCCTTTACACCCCGGCCTTGCGGTAGAGCGCGGCGAGCTGCGTGCGGGACGACGGCAGTTCCGGCACCACGACCAGCATCGTCACATGGCCGCGCTTGAAGGCATTGAGGAACGGTTCGTAATTCTGGAAGGCGACGCAGCCGTGCGAGCCCTTCTGGTTGCGCAGGAGATTGGTGTGCGTGAGCAGGCCCGTGCGGTTCTTCGGATCGCGCCCGTCGACGGAGAGCATGCGGATCGCCTCGACACCGTGGAAGCGGCGCTCGCGCATCTTCAACCGATAGACGCCGGCCGGCGTAGGTCCGTTCATCTTGACGTGCTCGTAGTCCGGATTGTCGCGCATCTTGCCGATGCCGGAATGGGCGCGCAGCTTCGTGCCGTCGGGCATGTAGACGGTCGCGTTGGAAACGTCGTAGACGGCGACGCGCGTGCCCTTGCCCGGCCAGCCGCTGCCGCTCTTGCCCGAGAAGAGGCCGCCGAAGAGCGAACGCTCCGGCTTGACGATGGCGACGTCCTCGTCCTTGTCCCTGGTCTTTTCACGGGCGATGCGCGGGGCGGGCTTTTCCCCCGCCGGCTTGCGCTCGATGGTGACGGTTTCCAGCGCCGGCCGGGCCTCCGGCAGCGGGATCTCACCGAGGATCATATCCTCGTCGTCCTCCTCCGCCTCCGTCTTCTTCATCACGAGGCCGAAGGGCTGGAGGTCCTTGCGGGGGGAATTGTCGGGCAGCAGCGCGGTCACCAGCGCGGGCTGGCCGCTTACGGCCTTTTCCTGCTCCACCGAGCGCTCTGCGCGGGCGAAGGCGGCCTCGAGCATCATTGCCTTGGCCTTCTCGCGCTTAACGGCGGAGGCGAGCTGGATGGAAATCTTGCGCTGGTGCGCGGCCTGGATCGCCTCGGCGGTGAGCTGCTTCTGGCGGATTTCGCTTTCGGAAGGCGGGGAGAGGCGCGAGAATTTCGCGACCTTGATGACGCGCTCCGGCTGGTTGCTTTCCACGCCGGGCGATACGACGTGAAGGGTGGCGGCGATGTCCTTGCGGCCCTCGGATAGCGAGGTCGCCGCATCCCGCATCGCGCCGAGCGTCGAGACGACGGCCCAGGCGGATCCGGCGACGACGCCGCAGGCGACCAATGCGCTGAGAAGGATGCCCCCGGAACGGCCCCGACGGGATTTCGGCGCGGAACGCGCGGAATTGCTGACAGACGCCATGATACTCGTTACCCGATACTCGTTACTCGACGCGGCCGCGGAACAAAAACTCCGGAAGCCTTTACGCTGGCGGCAGTCGGGACCGTCCGTCCCGGGCCTCTGCCGAACGAGCAAAGAATGACGAAATATGGTAAGCAATTCCTAAACGGCGCCTCGTGTTTTTGAAGGGGTGTGCCGGGCGGTCCTCGAAACCCGGCAAGGCGTGCCTTTCATAAAAATGCGGCGCTCGCGTGGCCGGATGCCCGCACTCGCTAGAATTGGGGATGCCGGGCGAGCCAGTCGGTCGCCCCTTCATAGGCGGCGGCGGCGGCGAGCACGTCCCGGTCGGAGCGTGCGGGACCGATGATCTGGATGCCGGCCGGCAGCCCGTTTTCCCCGAACCCGGCCGGCATGGCCGCGACGGGAAGACCGGCGAGCGTCGGCCCGATCACCACCTCCATCCAGCGATGATAGGTATCCATCGTCCGCCCGGCGATCGCCTTCGGCCAGTCCAGCTCCGCCGCGAAGGGAAAGACCTGCGCGGAAGGCAGGATCAGGAAATCGTAGGTTTCGAAGAGGCCGGCGACATGGCGATACCAGTCGCTGCGCCCGAGCGAGGCGGCGTGGACCTCGGCCGCCGAAAGGCCATGGCCGTTCTCGATCTCCCAGATCATCTCCGGCTTCATGCGCGCCCGCCGCTGCGGGTCGGCATAGTCGGCCGCCTGCCCGCCGCAGACGAGGAAATGGCGCAGCGTGCGCCAGACCTGCCAGAGCCGCGCCATGTCGAAGCCCGGCGCCACCGCCTCCACCGTGCAGCCGAGCCGCCGGAAGACGTCGAGCGAGGCGCGGCAGAGCTCCAGCACGCCCGGTTCGAAGGCGAGATAGCCGTCGAAATCGCCGAGCCAGCCGATGCGGGCGCCCGACAGGTCGCGGCCTTTATCCAGCGACAGGTCCTCGCCGGGCAGCGACAGCGGGTCGCGCGGATCGTATCCGGCCTGCGTGGCCAAAAGCGCCGCAACGTCGGCGACGCTTCGCCCCATCGGGCCGTTGACGGCGAGCTGGCCGAGGAAGAGTTCGTTGCCGAGCGAGGGCACCCGGCCGAAGGACGGGCGGAAACCGACGACATTGTTGAAGCCGGCGGGATTGCGCAGCGATCCCATCATGTCGCTGCCGTCGGCGACCGGCAGCAGCCGCGCGGCCAGCCCGGCCGCCGCCCCGCCGGAGGAACCGCCGGCGCTCTTCGTCGTGTCGTAGGGATTGCGGGTGACGCCGAAGACCGGGTTGTAGCTGTGCGAGCCGAGGCCCATTTCCGGCGCGTTGGTCTTGCCGATGACGATGGCGCCGGCCGCGCGGATGCGCTCGACATGGATGTCGTCGTAGTCGGGCACGAAGTCCGCATAGTTCGCCGAGCCGAAGGAGCACAGGATGCCCCTGGCCTCGGAAAGGTCCTTCACCGCGAAGGGCACGCCATGCAGCCAGCCGCGATAGTCCCCGGCGGAAAGCGCCCGGTCGGCCTCCTCCGCCTCGGCAAGCAGCACCTCGGCCGGGCGCAGGCTGACGATGGCGTTGATGCGCGGGTTGATCGCCTCGATGCGCGACAGGTAGGCGGCCATGACGGTACGGCAGTCCAGCCGGCGCGCGGCGATGGCGGCGGAAAGGGAAAGGGCGGAAAGGTCGGTGATGTCCTGCAAGGTCGGCTCCGGCAATCGTCTGATGCAAGAGCTAGCAGGCGCGGCAGGGCAGCGCCAGCCCGGCGTCATCGCTGCCGCCCGCGACAAGCCCGGCCGTCGATTTCCGCGGGCGCCTGCGGCGAGCCTTTCGACGCCGGAAGCCATGTACGCCTGCGAGCGGGGCCGCCATCAGCCGCGTGAAGACCTGCCGTCAAGCATCGGAACCGGCGCGGTTTTTCGCCGAAAACCTGCCCTGCCCCGCCGCCGACGGTCCGGATTCTGCCCCTGCGCAAGCGGGACGATCTCGCAACCTATTCCTTTTGAACGGTAAATGTGCTTATATTGAATGAACGTTCAGCAAGATATGGGGAACAGGATGAACGAGATGATCCGCGACATCAGCGTTCCTGATGACTGGGACAGGAGCGGACTTCCGGGCTGGTGTTACCACAGCCCCGCCCTGCTGGAGCTGGAAAGGCAGCATGTCTTCCGCGAACACTGGCAGATCGCCTGCCATGTCTCCGACATTCCCGAGGCAGGCAACTATCTTGCCATGGACGCGGCGGGCGCCCGGCCGCCCCGCGGGCGGGGGGGGGCCGGCCCGGGGCGCCCTTCCCAAATATCCTCCCCCCCCGGGGCCCCCCGCCTCGTCGGGGAGGAGAGGGGGTCGTGCCGCACCGCGCTCGTCTGCCCGTCCCCCGGCGGGGTCTACAATCCCGACGGCACGCTGCGCGGCGCCGCCCGCCCCCGCAGCTTCCCGCCGCTCGACAAGGACGAATTCGCGCTTAAGCCGCTGGAATGCGAGATCTGGCAGGGCTTCGTCTTCATCCGCTTCGCTCCCGGCCCGCAGCCCGCCGTCGCCGAGCTGATGAAGCCCTTCGAGGAGGAACTGTCGCACTACCGGCCGCAGGAGATGGTGCCGGCGGGCGGCATCTGGACGCAGGAAACGCCGGTCAACTGGAAATCCGTGCGCGACGTCGACAACGAGGGCTACCACGTCGCCATGGCCCACCCGGCCCTGCAGGATCTCTACGGCTCCACCTATTACGACGAGCCCTTCGTCGACGGCCTCTGCCGCTCCTTCGCGACCTACAATCCGCATGCCGGCCGGCGCTGGAGCGTGCGCAACTATGTGAGGATCTCGCCTGACAACACGCGGCTTCCCGAGCGCCTGCGCAGGGCCTGGATCTATTTCGGCCTCTTCCCGAACTGCGTCATCGCGGTCACGCCGGAAACCGTGCAGTTCTACCAGGAATTCCCGGTCTCCGTCGGCAGGACCCTGCTGCGCGGCGGCGTCTATCGATACCGCGACGAGGACCGCGCCCACCGCCTCGCCCGCTACCTCGCCTTCCGCATCGACCGCGACACGCAGGCCGAGGACGTTCAGCTCACCGTCTGGTCGAATGAGGCCATGACCTCTGCCGCCTTCGCCGGCTTCTACCTCTCCGACCTCGAATACGGCGTGCGCACCCACCACGACCACCTGCGCCGCGTCCTGCCGGTCGTGAACGTGAAGGATGCGCCGGAGGAAAAGGACATGGCGGACATCAATGCCGGCCTGAAAGGCTGATCGAAAAATACACCGACTGCAAAAAAGGCCCGCATTCGCGGGCCTCCAGACTGCTGGCAAAGTGCGACAACGTCTCTTTCGCCATGCTCGGGCCTGTCCCGAGCATCTGCAACGTCTCTATTTGTCAATGCTTTAGCGGATCCTCGGCACAAGGCCGAGGATGGCGGTGGTGGGCAGGGAGAGGCTTGTCAACAAGCCGCAGGCCTGCATTCGCGGGCTCGAACGGCTGGACCGGGCAATGGTTGCTCCAGGCAAGCCATCCGTGGAAGGGCTCAGCCCTTCCACAGCCCCTCGCGGGCAAGATCGTCCATTGTCAGCTCGATGCCCCGGCGCAGGATCGCCGCCATGTCGTCGATCTGCGCCGTCGAGATGGTCAGCGGCGGCGACATCACGCACATGTTGATGAGCGGGCGCACGAGAAGGCCGAGGTCCTGGCAGTGCCGGTCGATGCGCTTGCCGACTTCGAGGTCGAGCGTCAGCGGGTTCTTGCTGTCGCGGTCGGCGACGCATTCGACGCAGGCCATCAGCCCCAGCCCGCGCACCTCGCCGACCAGCGGCAGGTCCTCAAGCGCCTTGAGGCTCCGCTGGAAATGGTCCGAAACCGCCCGCGTATGCTCCAGCAGCCCGCCTTCCAGGAGGTCGAGGTTCTTCAGCGCCACCGCGCAGCCGACCGGATGGCTGGAATAGGTGAGCCCGTGCGCGAACATCGCCTCGGAATGGTTCGAGCGGCGCAGTTCCTCGAACAGCCGCCCGGCGATCATCACCCCGCCGAGCGGGAAATAACCCGACGTCACGCCTTTGGCGAAGGTGATCATGTCGGGCTCGATGCCGAAGACGTCCTTCGAGGCGAAGACGTGGCCGAGGCGGCCGAAGGCCGTCACCACCTCGTCGGCGATGAAGAGAATGTCGTTTGCGCGGCAGAGCGCGTGCATGCGCTCGAGATAGCCGGCGGGCGGCACGATGACACCGCCGGAGGCCATGACGGGCTCGGCGATGAAGGCGCCGATCTTGTCCGCCCCCCTCTCCTCGATGACCGCCCGGAACTCTTCGACGAGAAAGTCGCAGAAGGCCCCGACCGTCATGCCATCGAGCCGGCGGAACGGGTCCGGGCAGGAGAGCTTGACGACGAGATCACCGGCGCTGTCCATCCAGTCATGGTCGCGCGGCCGGCCGTTGAGCGAGGCGGACAGGTAGGTCGAGCCATGGTAGCCGCCCTGCCGGGAAACGATCAGCTTCTTCTCCGGCCGCCCCTTCACATTGTTGGCGAACTGCATGAAGCGCAGCGCCGTCTCGACCGCCGAGGAACCACCCGTCGTGTAGAACACATGGTCGACGCCCTCGGGCGCATGGCCCGCCAGCCGCGCCGAGAGCACGGCGGACGGCGCGTTCGTCGTGTACCACGGCGAATTGTAGGAAAGCTCCATCGCCTGCGTGGCCATCACGTCAGCCAGCGCCCTGTTGCGATGCCCGGCATTGACGCACCACATGCCGGCGGGACCGTCGATCAGCCGGCGGCCGGCCGCGTCCGTCACGTAGATGCCGTCGCCGGCCTCGATGCGCCCGCGCGCCTCCGCGCCGATGGAGCCGGACACCGGCCAGGGCTGCACCAGATGGCGCTCGGCAAGCCGGGTCACCTCGTCGGCCGCCGCGCCCTCCGCGCGCCTGCCCTCGTCCCCGGCCTTCGCAATTGCCGCCATGTTCGCCTCCATCAGGATTCTAAGAAATATTCCCGGAGCAACAATATGAAAGTTCTAACATTTTTCTATCATATTGAATGTTCGTTCAATCAATATTGCAGAAGTGGGGCTTGATTTCAACGGGGATTTGGGCGCATGTTGGCACCAGGGAACAGCGACGCCGCCCGCAAGGGACGCGCGCAAGCCGAAAAGGCGCCGGACATGGGAATGGAAAACCTCACGCTCCATGAGAGTTGTCGTCGCGACGGTTTCGTCCGATGACGGCAACGGCGTTCGATACGATCGCTGGAACGCCCTCTCCCGCCAGGCACCGGGCCTGGATGCGGAGCGAAGAGGCCCGCGGCCTCGCCATGATCTCGCCGACCTTCCTTTATGCGCTGGCGCTGCTCTTTTTCCCGGTCCTCATCGTCATCGCCTACAGCTTCTGGACCCAGGACTATCTCGACATCGACCGCACCTTCACGCTGGAAAACTACCGGCAGGCGCTGACGGAACCGATCTACCGCGACCTCTTCGTCCGCTCGCTCTGGATCTCGCTGACGGTCAGCATCGTCACCGTCGTCTTCTCCTATCCGATTGCCTGGTTCATCTCCTTCCATGGCGGGGTACACAAGAACCTCTGGCTGTTCCTCGTCACCGTGCCCTGCTGGACCAGCTACCTTTTGCGCGTCATGTCGTGGAAGGTCATCCTCGGCTATGGCGGCGTCTTGAACACCGGCCTCATCTCGATGGGCCTCATCGACAAGCCGCTG
>Ga0066256_1005762_pt1 | contig 10049 bp, 1 predicted proteins | sample ThiBio_1000_biof_FD_87107 | JGI IMG/M metagenome (GOLD analysis project Ga0066256, IMG submission 87107) | Wastewater bioreactor microbial communities from Cape Town, South Africa - Thiocy_expt_1000_biof (version 2) | ecosystem: Engineered > Bioreactor > Thiocyanate-remediating >... | reverse complement strand
CCACCCACCCCCCCCTCCTCTCTCCTCTCCCCTCTCTACTCCTACTGCTGCAGCAGCTGCTGCAGCAGCAAACGTGTTCCAAGGATGAATGTGGTGGGTGGTGTTCCACCACCGGTAGCAGCGGGAGCAGCAGCAGGTGGACGGGCAGCTGCAGCGGCGGCAATGATATGCGGCGACTGCCATGAGGCGCGGGCAGACGTGGTGTGCTGTGACACGCCCCTGTGCCTGCTGCATGCCCGCTGCACGGTACATGCCGGTCACACGGCGCGGTGGCGGGCGGTGGGCGACGTGGCGGCGGCGGAGCGGGCGCTGGCACGCGTGCATGCGTCGCTGGTGCAGGAGCTGGCAGACGAGCTGGCGGCGGCGCAGGCAGCGCTGGACAGTCGTGCCGCGCGCGAGGCAGCTGCCGCCCGCGGCGTGCGCGCGTCAGCGGCAGCAGCAGGAGGCGCGTCGCACCCGTCGGCAGCTACCACAGCGGCACTTGCAGCACTGCGGCAAGCTTCTACCCTCCCTGCACCGCCGCTGACCGGCCAGGCTTACCCAAAGCCAGCGCTGCCCACCTTTGACAGCGTACGACGACGCGCGCTGGACGCCGCCGCCTCCGCCACTGCCGCCGCCCGCCCGCTGCCGCCGCCGCGTGCCTCGTTGCTTGCCGACAGTGTTGGTGCACCCACACCCGCCGCACCTGCTCCCACCGCCACTGCCGCTCTGCGGGCACCCTCCGTGGATCAGGTGGATGCCGCGTTTGGAGGCGGCGCGCGAGCGGTAGGCGCCGGCAGCGGGCGCGCAGCCATCGTGCGCGCCATTGCACACGCGCTGGAACGCGGACGGGCCGCCGACGTCGCCGCCGCCGCCTCCATTGCACCTGGCGCTGTGATTGACGACAGAACCGTGGTGGCAACCGCCACGGATGCCGCCCTGGCGGCGCTGGCGGAGGGCGTGGAGGGCGCGGTGTGGGAGGCGGGCGGCAGCAGCGCCACGCCCGCGTACCGTGACCAGGTGCGCCGCTTGGTGGCGGCACTAGCCGCCAGCGATAACAGCGAGCTGCGGGCGCGCGTGGTGGGCGGCGAGCTGCCACCGCACGCGGTGGCGCGGCTGGATGTGGGGGACCTGGAGAGCGCCGCCACCCGCGCATTCCGCGCTGCGGTACAGGAGCGGGAGGCGCGGCCGCAGGCGGCGTGGACATGGACGCCGTGCGGCGGCGCCTGCCCTGCCTGCAAGGCGCTGCACACGTGCCAGTACACGCAGGTGGCCACCGCCAGCGATAGCCGGAAGGCAGAGATTTGGGGCAGCTCGGCGGCCACGGAGGTGCGCGCCTTCCGCCTGCGCTGCACCGCCTGCGCGCACGAATGGACGACCGACGCCGTGCCGCCCGCCGTGGCGTAGCCATGATATCTTTGATAATAGGGAGCACGCGCAAGAGTTGAAGTCGCAGCAGGCGTGGCGAGGTGGGCACAACTGCTGCCACACACCGCGTCCGCCGCCGCCGGGATATAGATAACATGCAGGCATGCAGGGAAATTATGCAACCAGGGCGCACAAGCAGCGCGAGGGCGGGGGATCACCGTAGCGGTGTGCTGCCCAGCGGCCAGCCACACACGTCGGCGGCACCCCGGCGCACGCGTGCGGTGGCCAAAAGAGGGGGAGGGGGGAACCAAGCAAACATCCATGCAAACATGCAGGGCGGCCACCGTGCTTACACCTCCGTGCCCACCACATTGTGCGGCGCCGTCTGTGTGTGCTCGGTAACCACTGGCGCAATTGCAGACGCCGTGGCAGTCGGCGCTGCCTCCACTGCCACCGGTGCAGCCACCGGCGCGGCTGCAGCCTCAGCAGCCACCGGCGCAGCCACCGGTGTCGCAGCCGTCACGGTAGGGTCCACAGGTGCGGCGGCCGAGGCCACAGGGCTGGCCTTGGTCACTGGCACGGAGCCATCCGCCCCTGCAGCCGGCGGCACCACCGCAGCCGGCGGCGCTGCGGCTTCCACGTCAGCCGCCTTGGCGGCGACGGCGGCAGTGGCCTCGTCAGCCACAGCGGCGCCGTCCTCGCCCCCCGCCTCCCCGCCCGCCGCTGTGGCGCCGCCCTCCACGACGCGGCCCGCCGAGGGCAGGTGGACGAACACGTACCACGCGGCCGCCAGCAGGATGACCGCACCCAGCACGCTGCCGGTGACAGCCCCAGCAATGCCGCCGCCCGTGATACCGTCGCTGGTGTCAGGCGCGCCGCCGCCGCCGCTGCTGCTGCCGCCCGTGTTGCGGTCGGCGGCCGTGCTGATGAGGAACTCAAAGGAGCCGTCGGTGAGCGCGCTGACGGTGAGGGACGCCAGGTCGCTGCCGGTGAGCGGCCGAGCGGAGGACGCGACGGCGGCTGCCAGGTACTGGCTCAGCGTCGTGCCGCCCGCCGCCGCCACGCTCAGCTGCGATGCGGACGACAGCGCGTCAGCGGTGGCGGCGGAGGAGGTCAGCGTGATGCCGCCCAGCGTAAGCGTGAACACGGTGCCGGCGGCGGCGGCTGACGCCGCCAGTGCTGCATCATCGTCACCCAGCACCACAACCACCGACAGCGAGGTGCTGCCGCCGCCTGCCGTCATGCGACGGCCGCCGCTGCCGCCGCCCGACCCATCATCGCTCGACGTGTAATCCACCGCCACGGTGCCGTCCGGCACGCCCATCACACCCTGCACGCTGCGCGAGATGTTGGCCAGCGCCTCGCGGCGCTCGGCGGGCGACAGGACGCGCAGGTCGGTGGGTAGGTTGATGTCGCGGAGGTGCACGCGCGGCGTGACGTCGCACGTGGTCAGCGGCGCGACGGTGAGCGCCACGGTCAGGGACGCGGTGGGTATGCCGGCTGCAGCCGACACCAGCGCCGCCGCCGCCGCTGTCACCGCGGGTACCTGCCACGCCAACGTGTTTGACGCGCCGGGCGTCTGCATGGCGGCCGCGGAGGGAGGCAGGCAGATGTTGATGCCGCTGGACTGGAACGCACCCAGCGCGGCGCGCACGGACGCGAGGTCGCTCTGGCTGCCGGGCCAGGTGGGGAACGCAAAGTCCAGTGTCACCGTCACGCCCGTCGCCCACCGGCCGCCCGCCGCCGCGCACGTCGTGCACGTCTGCATACACACGGCGCGGTCCGGCACCGGCATCCAGCCCGCGGTGGCCGCCGCCGTGATGAGGTCGCCGGTGGATGACAGCACGTCGGCGCACGCCGTGTCCAGGTAGTCGCGCAGCGCCGGCAGGGGCGCCGACTGCAGCAGCAGGGTGGGCGAGCGCGCCCACTTGATGACCACCGACGCGTTGGCGGCGGAGCTGAACGCAACGACGCGCACGTACACGGGCGCCGACGACGGCAGGTCTGCCGGCACCGTCCAGCCGTACGACCCGGCGGCGAGCGGCACGGCCGGCGCCACCACTGCCACCACCGCGTCGCCCGACGACGACCAGAAGCGCTCCTGCACCAACGCGATCTGCACCGTGTCGGCGGCCACCGGCAGGTTCACCGCCGTCCACACCACCGTCACGGCGTCGCCCGAGCGCCACACGCTGCCGCCCGACGACTCCGCCACCGACATGTACGTCGGCGGCGGCGCCAGCGTGAAGGAGGCTGACGTGCCGGTAACGGTGGTGTCATCCACCATGGTGACGGTGACGGTGCACGCGGTGGCGGCGCTGACGGCGTCCACCGGCACCACCAGCCGCAGCGCACCCGAGGCGGGCATGGTGCCCAGCGCGCGGGCACTGGCGCCGGCGCACACCAGCGCCACCGCCACGGAGGAGGAGGATGACAGGCCGGTGGCGGTGAACCACACCTGCATGGCGTCGCCCGTCCGGATGGCGGCGCCGGCCGCCGGCCGCGTCACCGTGATGGTGGGGCGCACCGCGGGCACCACTGCAAACCGGGCGGTGGCGTCGCTGAGCAGCCGGCTGGAGCCCGTCAGGATGGGCTCCAGCAGGAGGAAGGCGGTCATAGCGGAGGCGGTGGCGGGGATTGTGACGGTGCCCGCACCGGCCGCCAGCGCAGCGGCGGACATGGGCACGGTCAGCAGCCGGGCAACAACGCCGGACGTCGTCTCCTGCATCAGCGACACGGACATGGACGCCACCGCCGTCGCGACGCCATTCACCTGATGCGACCACGTGAAACCCACAGACGCGCCCGCCACCTGGCGTGCGGAGCCCGTTAGGGTCGCGCGGAAAGTGATGTCAGCAGGCGCGACGGCAAACACAGCTGACTGCGCCACGGAGGCGCCGTCCGTGCCGGTCAGCTCCACGTAGCAGGTGGCGGCGGCCGCGGCGTCCAGCGGCACCGTCGCGGTCGCCGCGCCGGCCGTCACCGCCATCGTGCCCATGGCCGCCACCGTCACCGTGCCGGCTGCCGCAGAGCTGCAGCGCAGCGCCGCGGACACTGTCACCGACGACGCCAAGGTGGTGGTCCACGCCGCCGCCACCGCCGTGCCGCCGGTAATGCTGCCGCCTGCCGCCGGTGCGGTGAACGTCACCGCCACCGACGGCAGCGCGCGCAGCAAAAACTTGGGGGACAGCGACACCAGGGAGCCGTCGTCGGAGGCGGAGATGCGCACCGCGTACCACACGCCGTTGGTGGTGAGGGGCGCGGTGGCGGGCAGCGTCACGTCCGTGCTGCCGCACACCACGTCGCCGGTCGGGCAGGGGAACGCCAGCGGGTGGCCCAGCGTGGCGCGCGGCACAATGTCCAGGCGCACCGTGTTATCGTCGGTGGCCAAAATGGGCAGGCTGGCGCCGGTGTCAACCATCACGCGCGCCACGGGGATGAGCTCCACCACGATGGCGGGGCAGGTGGTGCCCAGCCCCGCGCCCTGCCACTCCACCGCCACGGTGGAACCCAGCGTCAGCTGGCTGGAGGCAGACGCCCACATCAGGCGCAGCGTGCGGGCGGGCGGGTTGATGCCAAACAGGGGTGACCCGCTTCCCACGTTGGAGTCGCTGAGCCAGTACACAGACACGAAATAGGCGCGCGCCGCCTGCAAGTTGAGCGACGACGTGGGCCACACCAGCACGCCGTCCGACGCCAGCGGCGTGCCTATGACCTGGCGGCCCCCGGTGACGGACAGCACGGACACGCTCACGCGCCCCGTCACCGCCTCCGACGCCGTCCAGGTAACGGTCAGTGCGTCGCCGCGCGTCAGCACAGTGCCCGCCGTGGGGCCCGTCACGGTGAGGTACGCACGGTTGGTGGCCAGCGTGAAGGTGTCGGAGGTGGCAAACAGGGTGGCGTCGCCCTCTGACACCGCCGCCAGGTAGAAGGTGCCGGTGGTACCATCGCGCAGCGGCAGCGCGACGGGCACCGTCCAGTCAATGACCGAGCCAGACTGCTGCGTCGCCACCACCGTCATGAAGCTGCTGCCCACCTGCCGCAGCTCCAGGCGCACGGGCGCCAGGGTGGGCGACACCGCCACGTCGGCACGGCGCGCCACCGTGACGCTGAGGCTGTCGCCCGAGAAGGCGGCCGCGACGGGGGAGCGCAGGTAGACGGAGAACGGGTCGCCGCCGGGCGGCAGAATGGAGAAGGGGCCAACGTCCGACGACGCGCCGGACGCCAGGTCAGACGCCACACGCAGCACCCAGGCCGACGACGACGACGCGGAGCCGTGCAGGCGCGCGGTGTCCAGCGTGATGGTGGCGGCGCCGGCGGATGCCGCCACGCCCGCCGCCATCGTGTACACCGCGCCCAGCAGCGGGTTCAGCAGCAGCACGCGCACCGTGCCGCTCGCTGCCGCGCCCGCCGCCGTCCAGCTGGCGGTCAGGTTGGAGCCCAGCGTGAACGACGCGCCGGCGGCGGGCGTGCTGATGGTGATGGCGGGCGCCGCCACGGTGGAGAAGTAATCGGAGGTGCCTGCGACCGCGGCGCCGCCGGCGGGCGGCGTGTACGTCACCGTCACCGCCCACCGGTTGCGGCTGCCGGCGGCGGCGGACACGTAGGCACCCACGTCCAGCACCACGGCGGCGGACGGCGACGTGCCGGCTGGCTGCGGGAAGTCGACGGTGGCCGCGGCACCAATGGCGTCATTGGTGAGGCGGACGCTGAAGGCGCCGGCGGATGACGTGCCGGTGGAGGCCCACTGCACCGTCAGCGGCGTGCCGATGGTGAGCACGGTGGCGCGGCTGGGCAGCTGCACGGTGACGGTGGGCGCGGCCAGCACCCACAGCGCCACCGACTCGGCGTACGTGGCGTAGGAGGCGGACACGCGCAAGACGTACATACCGGGCGCGTTGGGGACCGTGAAGGGCGTGCCAGATGACGACGCCGGCAGGCCGGTGCCGAGCGGCAGCAGGGTACCCATGAACAGGTCGCGCAGCTCCACCGTCACGGCGCCATCTGCCACCGCCGCCGACGCCCACGCCGGCGTGAACGTGTCGCCCACCGTCAGCGTCAGCGGCGACAGGGGCGCGGTGATGGTGAGCATGGGGGCTGCAGTGAGCGTGAACTGCTCACTGGCGCCAATGGGCGACCCCGCCGCGTTGGGCACCACCTGCACGACAAAGGAAGACCGCGTGTCAGCGCGCAGCGCCGACGCCGGCACGGCGCCCACCGTCGCGGCGCTGATGATGAATGCGCCCGCCGCCAGCGTCGGCGAGCCGGCGGCGACGGCGTAGCCCGTCGCCAGGTTGCGCAGCACCACGCGTACGTTGGGCGCGGCGGCCACCGCGGCGGCGTCAAAGTTGCCGGACGCCCACACCACGGGGATGGTGGAGGTGGTGGTGAACGCGCTGCTCGCCGCCGGCGCCAGCACGCGCAGCCACGGGGCGGGGACCACGACGGCGAGGCGGCTGTAGGCACGCACCGTGGGGTACTCGTTGCACGACACGGTGACCAGGTAGTCGCCCACTAGGACCGGGGGCAGGGTGTATGTGAGGGAGCCGGCGATGGGCAGGGAGGCAGACACGATGGTGGGTGACGCGCCGGTCGCAGGCGTGAGGGTGAGGGTGGCGGTGGCGGCGTCACCGGGCAGGCCGGCGGCTGTCCACACAAATGACACCGCGGCGCCGGGGTCCACGACGGCGCCCGACGTTGGGTAGCTGATGGCCATGACGGCGGCCAGCGGCGCCGTGATGGCAAACGGCCCCAGTGTGTACGTCGCCACGACGGCGCCGGCGCGGGAGGCACGGAAGCGGATGACGTAGGTGGCAGACGCGGGCAGGCTGCCCAGCAGGCGCCACACCACGATGTCCGTCGGCGCGCCGCCCGTCAGCAGCGGCACCGGCACCATGCCAAAGCCCGTGTTGGATACCTCAGCCGCCACCGTCACACCCGTCAGGTCGCCGCCGGCGGTCATCAGCATGTACGCCACCTGCACCGTCTGCCCCTGCTGCACGCTGCTCAGCGTGGGCGACGTGATGACAATGTAGATGGGCGGCGCGGTGATGTTGAAGGCGGGCGATGCCGCGGAGGCGTACGGCGCGCTCTTGAACGTGATGCGCAGGGAGAAGGCACCCGCCACGGCGGGCGACGTCAGCAGAGAGGTCAAGGAGGCGGGCACCACCCACGTCACCATGCCGCTGGCGGCGGCGCTGGTGCCGGACGGCAGGATGGATGGCAGGATCGGGTGGGTGGTGTTCAACACAGAGTTCCACAGCGACACCACCACCTCCGCGGTGGTGGGCGCGCCGTAGTACACCCATGACAGCAGGACGGGGCTGCCGGTAGTCACGGCGCCCAGCGCCGCGCCGGTGGCGGCGTCGCTGGCAGTGAGCGACGTAAAGCCCATGACGGGCTGCACCAGGCTGAAGCGCATGGCGGAGCGCGCAATCTCCACGCCGCCCGACGTCACCACCGCCATCACGGACACGGATGGCGTGGCCGGCAGGTCAGCCAACGTGAGCGCCGGGCTGCTGCTGGACACGGTGCCGGTGGAGGTGGCCAGGGTGCCGGTGAAGGCGGTGTAGGTGAAGCTGGCGCCGTCGGTGAACACGACGGTGACGGGCGCGTGCACGCCGTACACGTTCATGAGCAGCGGCACGCGGTCGCCCACCGTGTAGGACGAGCCACCCACGGGTTGCAGCAGGGTGGCAAACGGCGTGGTGGGCTCCAGCGTGAAGGGCACGCTGCCGCACTCCAGCGGCGCCGGGCTGGCGACGCCCGACGCCAGCACGCCGCGGGCACGCAGGGTGAAGGCGGTGGGCACGGTGGCGGCCAGCGCGGCGGGCGTGGTGGCGGAGGCGGGCACCGTCCATGTGAAGGTGTTGGACGACGCCGCCACGCGGCCAACCTCCGTGGTCGCGCCCGACGCCAGCGTCAGCAGCACCGCGACGATGTCGGCACTGCCCACGCCGGCGGACGCCCACGTGAGCGTGATGGTGTCGCCGGCACGGAAGGCGGTGGCGCCCGAGCGCGCGCACGCCGTGACGGAGGGCGGCACGGTGGACTGCACCGTGAAGGCAGGCGTGACGTCGTACACGGTGGGCACGGTGGTGACGCGCGGCACCAGCACCACGGTGGCGGCGGTCAGCGCTGCGGTGGCGCCAGTGGCGGCGCCAACCGCCGCCAGCAGGTCGGCGCCCACCGTTGCATTGATGGCGTAGGTGCAGGTGGCGGTGGGGCCGCAGGTGCCCGGCGCCACGGATGTCACGGTGCCACCCACGGTGGCGATCGGGTTGCCCGTGGTGGCAGCGCCCGCCACGTACACGCCCACCGTCATGGCCAGACCCGCTGGCAGGCCCTGCGTCGTCCAGCTCACCACAAACCGGCCACCCACGGGCACCGTGACCGGCGCGGTGGGCGCCGTCACGCGCAGGACGGCGGCGGTGGGGTCAGGTGCCACCACCGCAAAGGTGGCGCTGGTTGCAAACACGGACGCGGTGTCGCCGCCCGGCACGCTGACCATCACGTAGTGCGGCCCGGCCGGCTCTGCAAAGCCCACCTGCGTCGTGAAGGCGTACGAGGTCAACGAGTTGCCACTTGTCCACGCCGCTGCCGGCACCCTGCCCACCAGGCTGCAGGGGGCGCCAGAGCCGGGCGTGCCGGTGCACAGCGACACGTTGAAGGGCGTGCCTGGCGGCACGGCGGCGGCGCCCCACCGCACGGTCAGCGGCGAGCCCTGTGCCACGGACGCGGGCGTCACCTCCACGTTGCGCACGCTGCGGCTCACAACCAACGATATGTTGGCGACGGCGGTGGCGGAGGGGTAGAAGGGACTGTACACCACGGCGGTGTACTCGCCGGGGGGCGCATCGCCGGGGATGGCCAGGTCGAACGACCCGCTCTGCGCCGGGAACCCAAAGGTCGAGGGGTAGTGATAGTACACCATGTCGACGCCGCGCGGGCCCACCGCCACCTGTACCACATCTGACACGCCCAGGTTGGCCACCGTCCATGCAAACGTCAGCACGCTGTTGGGCGTGTACACCGCACCGGCGGTGGGCTGCAGCAGCGTGATGCCGGGCGCCAGCGCACCCGTACCGGTATTGGGGGTTCCCGCCGCCACAGTGAAGGTGGCGTTACGCGTCAACCCCGTCGCGGGGCCGGACGTCACCCGGAACACCAGCTTGTAGGTGCCAGGCGTGTAGGTGAACATGATGGGCAAGCCGGTGGACGACGACGAGCTGAGGCCGTCCACATAGTAATCGCCGCTGCCCACCTCCACGTTGGACGCCACCACCGTCACCAACGCGCTGTCGGCGACGCGATACAAGCTGACGGTCAGGAGAGCGTCACCCTGCAGGCGCGTTGAGCCCCACGCCACCTGCGCAATGGTGCCTTGCTTAAACGCCGCGCCCGGCGTCGGCGACATGATGAGCAGGTCATACACGTCCAGGCCACTGCCGCTGGCAGCGCCGCAGTCGGTGTGCACACGGAAGGTGTTGGAGCGGAACGTGAGGCCGGCACCAGCACCCGTGCTGCTCGGTGTCAGCCGCAGGTAGTAGGGCTGCAAGCTCGCCACCGTCGGCAGCGACACGCCGCCCAAGGCGCCACCCGCGAAGGTGAGGGCGGAGGACAGCGGCAGCTGGGCGGCCTGTGCGATGACGGCGGACGAAGTACCGTTGATAACCTCCACCCGCCCCGTGTCGCCGGCCGCC
>Ga0066256_1005758_pt1 | contig 10052 bp, 9 predicted proteins | sample ThiBio_1000_biof_FD_87107 | JGI IMG/M metagenome (GOLD analysis project Ga0066256, IMG submission 87107) | Wastewater bioreactor microbial communities from Cape Town, South Africa - Thiocy_expt_1000_biof (version 2) | ecosystem: Engineered > Bioreactor > Thiocyanate-remediating >... | reverse complement strand
GTGCTGAGCTTAGATTTGCTCTACCGCCTGGAAGTTATGCAACCGCTATCATTCGTGAACTCATCGCAGAGCATTAGCGAGAAGCAAAAGAGGCAGACACCTCTCTTTTGCTCCCTCTGTCTTATCCTAATGAAGAAATCGGGCGAACCCACGGATTTAATTTACGCAAGGGTGGGGGTAATCGCGCGATGGATTGCTGCGCCTCACTCATATTACTAAATTCTCCAATTGTAAGCACATACCATACTTCTTTATTTTTTTCTAAGTAATGACTCAGGCGGGCATTAGCATAAAGTAATTTATTACTTTTTAAATAGCGCTCCATATCCCTTTTATCTGGACTTGCAACAAGCTGAACTGTATAACGTTTTTCTTCCTCTACGGGAGAGGTTTGCGGACGATTAAGCTCTTCCTTTACCTGTGCACGCGTTGCTTCAGCAATTACAGTTTTGTTTTCCAGAGGGCTGTCCAAATTTTGATTGATTGCAAGTTTATGTTCGATAATTTCATGGGTTGCCTGCTGTTGCCAGTGGGCAATAAAGCTTGGCATTGACTCTGTTTTAACCGCTACCTCATGCTGTAGGGTCGTTTCAGGAATACTGCTTTCATTAATCAAGTTTTTTACAAAAAACAAACAAATGAGACCTGCTCCGAGAGCGCTACCGATAGGAATGGCAATTTTTTTTATGGTATTGATTAAAGGCTCTTTACTCGTGCTCGTAGTATTGAGAAGAAAAGACTCTATCAAGGTGTTAATGCGCGCGATACTTCCATCGGTAGTCTGATAGAATTGTTTTAGCTGCTTCTCACTAGGCACAATTGCATCGAGACGCAACTGTTTTGCCCTGATTTTTGTATAATCCAATGCTTCAGAAGCGGTTAATTTACCTAAATCAAGTATATGAATCAGTCCCTTGAAAAAAGATGCCGCAAAACCATTTAAAGTGCCGACAAGAGAATAATCAGCAAATAGACATATATGGAAATAGTTAAAACATTCCTGGTTTTTTATTGCCAATAAAACTTCCTTAATGAAAACCTCTGGTAGATGTTGTGCATCATCAATTATAAGTAATACGTGTGAGCGACGCTCATTAATTTGCGCCACTAAGGACGATATATCGGTATGCTCATCATTTTTTAGGTGAAAGCGTGTTGCAATTTCATCAATAATTAGTTCACGATTACAAGGCGCCCGTGCGGTAATAAGCATGGGTTTTATTTGTTCATCTAAATGTTCTAGCATTAAAGAAGCAAGCGTAGTTTTACCGCCATATTGTTCAGCCAATACCGTAATAATCATGTTGTTAAACAAGATTAAGTGATTGATAAATTCAATTTGCGACATCCAGGATGCAGGCTTTATTCCAGGTTGAGACTGTATCCTTGATACCATCTCAGACCCCCATAATCCATCATGCATTTATTACTCTCCTTCAACTGCAGCCAATAGCACTTGGTTCAGCTCTTGCTCACGAATATGTTCGGCGATGAAACAGTCGCCTGGTTTTTTTAATAAGATAAAACGCAAACGCTGTGCTTGTACTTTCTTATCCAAGCTCATCAGGTCGCGTAGAGTGCTCAGATTTATATCCTGAGGAATTTTATAATTTAATTCTGCATTTTGCAGCATTTCTGCAACCAATTCCACTAAATCTGCAGCAGCAAAACCGGCTTCATAAGATAAAAGACTTGCGCAGTATAAACCTATAGCCACCGCTTCACCATGGAGCCAACGCGTATATTGCGTATAACTTTCCAGAGCATGTGCAAAGGTGTGGCCTAAGTTTAACAAGGCTCGTGATCCTTGTTCCTTTTCATCGCTTTCTACAAAAGATGCTTTTATCCGACAACATTGCTCGATTAACTTTGGCAACTCTGGTGTTTGCGGGTAAATTCCTCGAGCTAAGAGTTGACGCAATTCATCGAGAAACACTCCACCAACCAGCAAGCCATACTTGATAATTTCGCCCAAACCGGCGCGAAATTCACGCGCAGGGAGCGTGGTTAAGGTATTCACATCGATGTATACCGCTTGCGGCTGGTAAAAGCTCCCGATGATATTTTTTCCTTGGGCATGGTTAATCGCTGTTTTACCACCTATAGACGAATCGACTTGCGCCAAAAGCGTGGTTGGTATTTGAACAAATTTGACCCCTCGCTGATAAGTGGCTGCAGCAAAACCTGCAATATCCCCGATAACACCGCCCCCTAGGGCGACAATCGTTGTATCACGATGGTGACCATGAGTGATTAAGCATTCAAAAATTGTCTGTAGGCTCGATAAATTTTTATATTGCTCACCATCTTCCAGAATTAAAGTATCACATTGTTTTTCGGAAAAAGCTGAGGCAACCACACTCAGATAATGAGGAGCAATGGTATTATTGGTTATAATTAATAATTGCGGTGAGTGAATCAGTTCACGTAATACTTCCGGGCAGTATAGGCCTTGACGATTTATATAAATCGGATACGAAGCGTCAGGTAACCTTAGATGAAACTGCCCATAAGCATTATATTTCGCCATAAATATATTTAATGATGTTATTGGCAACTGCTTTAACCGTCAGTTTATCTGTTTCAAAACTAACATCAGCCAATTCATCGTAAAAAGGTTCTCGCTCATCACGAAGTGACTCCAAACGACCTTCCAAATCATCAGTTTGTAGTAAGGGGCGCTTCGTGTCACGCTTGGTGCGTTCAAACTGCTGTTGTAACGAGGTTTTAAGATAAATCACCGTGCCCCGTCCAGCCAAGGCATTGCGGTTTTCGGGCGTAATAACCACACCACCGCCAGTGGCGAGAACAATATTCGATTTCTGCGTGAGTTCATCAATAACTTTTTGTTCACGACGTCGAAAACCTTCTTCACCCTCGATATCGAATATCCAGGAGATATCGGCACCTGCACGCTGCTCAATGACCTCATCAGAATCAAAGAATTCCAATTTGAGCTCCTTTGCCAAAGCACGACCAATTGTACTTTTTCCTGCACCCATAGGCCCAATTAGAAATATATTTCGTACTTTAACCATGCTCATTTTTGATTATATACCTCTTTTCAGTGATGTCATAAATTATCAGTTATGATCTTCTGGCAAATTACCGAAAGTGGGCGTGTTATCCCCAGACTCAGTAAAATCACCCCTTGTTCCTATCCTCCTGCAATAAAGTCTTATATTGAATCATGTTTTCAATATTTATCGACTAAATCGCCAGATGAACGCTAATCATTCTCATTTTATAATGGAAATCAGCGTTACCGCTAAAAGTGTCCGGTATTTTACACAATTAACAACCAAAAACCCATAAAAATTATTTTAATTGGTCGAGCCATATTAATGTAGATAAAATTCCCTCTATATTCTAGTAAACGAAGACTTCCCTTTTAGAGCTGAGGTTATGATTTTAGGGGTTATAAAAATCAGTAACTCTTCATTCGTCATAGCAATATGCTTGTTTCTAAATAAATTTCCGACCACAGGTATTTTACCTAAAAAAGGGACGCGTGTAACCTTACTGGTTTTATCCTGCTGGTAAATTCCTCCCAAAACAATCGTTTGACCATTGTTCACAAGCACGTGAGTCTGAATTTCCTTAGTAAGTATAGCAGGAACCCCGTTAAACATTTGCGCCGAAGTACTGTCTTGATTAATTTTTAATTCGAGCAGTATTTTATTGTCGGGCGTGATTTGCGGCAGCACCCTAAGACTTAAAACGGCTTTGCGAAAAGTGACGGCTGTCGCACCATTGCCTGTAGTCTCTTGATAAGGTATTTCTTGACCTGAATCAATAATTGCGGGTTGTTGATTGGTGGTGATTAAGCGAGGACTTGAAACTAACTCAGCTTTCCCTTCGCTTTCTAATGCGGACAACTCAAGATCAAGAAGATGATTATTATTTAAATGTACTAGAGCTAAGCCTAATGCCGCAGGTGTGAGACCACCAAGGGGAGAGGCAACTAGATCCAGGTTAAATTGACCTCCTCCTGCTTTTTGTAGGGGTATGGTTGTACCCTGTTCTCTTTGAGCCCCGGGGGCCATTCCCCAACGGATACCTAGGTCTTGAGCAGAATCCTTTGAAACTTCTATAATTCTTGCCTCAATTAACACTTGTTTTACCGGGACATCAAATTGACGTAATGCGCGCTTTATTTCGGCGATAAAGGAGGATTTATCCTGCACCCATAAGGTATTGGTACGACTATCTGCAGCCACTTTACCTACAGGGGATAAGAGTGAGTTTTGCTGGTTATTAATCAATGTTGCTAATTCTGTGGCCTTAGCATAGTTCACAGGAATTAATTCTGATTGCACCATTTCTACTTTGGTATCCGTATTTCGTGCCAAGGCTCCGCGCTTTTCAATGATTAATATATTCCCCTGCAATCGCTTGTTAAGTCCTTGCATCCGTAAAATGATATCTAAAGCCTCATTCCAGGGGATATCCTGTAACCTTAAAGTTATATCGCCATGAACGTTATCCTTTACAATAAGATTAATCTTAACGAAATCAGCAAGGAGCTGCAAAACAGCCCTTACGGGAATTTTTTGAAAATTTAATGTTATTTTTTTCTTTAAATGAGTTAAGTCCTGATCTGGGCTTGTGGTATGGCTTGTTAACTGAAAATTATGTTTCTTTTGTAACGGGCCTTGCAGTAATAGGCTCACTTTTTTACCATGCTGCGATAAGGTGTACGGTATAGTCTGTTGTAAATTAAAAACGATACGTAAAAACTGCCCTTCTTTGCGCACCTCGTAAAACGGAATCCAGGCCTTTGCGGTGCTGCGCGCATAAGCGGTGACGAAAGACTCTGAGGGGAACGTTAGAGTCAGTTGTAAAGGATTTTCGTTGACCTGACACAGCGGTTTAAAGTGAACCGCCTCTTTGAACGTAAAATCGATACGAACCTTTTCTTCGGGTAAATCAACGAGTTTGATTGATTCCAGCGGGTTCGCGCCGCAAACGGGCGCGATAAATATAGTACAAATAAAAAACAAAATTGCAGGGTACATCATGACTCCAAATGATCACTGGAAATAGGAACGTTCATTTCGTTATTAAGCGCACGCTCAGAACCTGCACACGAAGACGATAAAATTAATTTTTGCTCCTCAATAATTTTAATCTGGGCGCCATCTGTACCTATTCTATCCCCTTCTTTAGCATAGATAACCTGCTGATTAGGTAAGATAATAAGTGCCCAACGCATGTTTTTATCGGTTAGCAACCCGACAAAACGCAACTTCTTTAATGGATAAATTGATAATACATCGGTTAATCCTACTTGAGATCCTGCACTACGCTTAGCCGCAACAGCTGGTAAAAAGAGATGGTTAATGCGCAGTTGGGTGGCTGTCTTTTCTAGTACTGGAGATTCCAAAAAACTTGGCAAGGGTTCAGGCTCAGGCAGTTTTTTTTGCTTTATTTGGTAAAAATGTTGTGACAAACCCTGATTCCCAGCCACACCCTGAGTAAACAGGATTAAGATAAAAAATATTATTGTTAAAATACACCGCATCTTAATCTCGATAATGAATATAAGCGTTTATATTAAGCATGAGTACGACTTGATCTTTAGAACCGTTTTTTGACAATGAGAGTTTTATGTCTTTCATCATCATCTGGTTTCGCGGCTGATTCATAGATATCAAAAAATCAATTAATTCCTGATAGGAGCCGATTAGCGATATGCGAATTAATTGCTCGGAATAAAATTTATGATGCGTCAGAGGATCTGGATAATAATAACGCAATTTTAAATTGGTTTTATGTGCAGACAAATAGCGCAAAAAGGGAGACCTCTCATTGCGTGAGGGTAAATAAGTTAAGCGCTCATGTACACTTTTTTTTAGTGCAACTATTTGCCGCTCCAGAGTTTTTACATTAACCAATTCGCTCCAAACCTGGATCGATTGATTCACTAATTCAGCTTCGCGATGAAGATTAGTCTGATAAGCCTCGAATACATTAGGCAGTAATAAAAAATATTCTGCTAAAAAAATGATCCCAGAAAAGCTCATAACAATAATTATTCGCATCCATTGAGGCCAATCGTAAATAGGTCTCCTATAAGAATTGTTTAATTGTTCAAAAATTGTCATTAATTATCCATTTTTGTTGCACACGGAGTTTAAACTTCTTATCCGGATCCTGGTCATTAATGTTTTTTATTTCATCCAACAGCGGTTGATTAAACTGGGGACTGTGCTCAATAGCATACATAAGCGCAGATATCTCTTCCTCACTTTGTGCACGGCCCTCAAGAGCTACTTGCCTTTCGCTACTTGATATTTTTTGGTACGTAATCGTCTTAGGTGTAATCGCCGACAATTCTTCGAGTAACCTCAAGAAGGTACCTGCTGAGACAGTCCATTCCTGGAGCGTACGCATTCTTGATATTAAGGTGTCTTTATTCTTTTTTAGTTTTCTAATGGTAAGTAATTGCTGCTTTATTTGATTAAGCTCATATTGTGCTGCACGATTACGTGCCTGCTGCTTGTGAAGTAAATGCTCATAATGTCTTTTCACTCCGTACATCGCGACAGTGATAAAAAATAGGCTTGAAAACATCATAAATAATAATTGCCGCTGCGCCTTTTTTTTGTTCAATTCACGCCAGGGAATGAGATTAATTTTTGCCATCTAAAACCCTTAGTGCCAACCCCACTGCAATCCATAATGCAGGGGCAATATGCAGTAAATCCTCGGAGAGATGGTGATTTGGATCATAAAAATCAACGACAGGATTTGCTAATTGAGTGACAATTCCCAGATTAAGCTCAACTCTTTGCGCAAAATTTGTGCCCTCAACAGCCAATTCACCCATGAGTAAAATATGCTGAATGAATAAAGGATTGGTGGCCTGGGTATATTCAACAACTTGTTGTATTTGCTGCGCCAATAGTGCTTCAAATGACTTATTGTCAGAATATGTGCAATCAAAATGTACCTCGCGCATAAAAACAATTTTGTTTTGATGTACTAGGAAGAACAATAGGCTTGATGCACTTATTTGAATTAAGGCAACATTTTTATTTTGCAAATTTCCCGTCATGCGCGGAAAAATATACTGTGCTGCCCGCTCCACTGCGTGAGAGACAAGTTCTATGGCCTGGGGTTTTAGTCCTGCAAAATGTAATAACTCCATGTGTGAATGAATGTGCTCTGTTTTCGCAGCGACCAGTAAAACGTTTTGTTCCAAGTTTGTTTCATTAAGCTCAAGTGTTTGGTAATCCCAGCTTAACTCGGACCATTTATGGGGAATACTTTTTCGCACCTCCAGAGCAATTGATGCTTCGAACTCCTCTAAAGATAATCCGCTGTTAAGGGTTAAAGATTTACTTATGGCTTGTTGATCAGGCAAAGCAGTGACTGTTCGTTTCCCAGACTGATTGTTTTGACTAATAAACTCTTTGAACACTAATTGAGTTGCAGGAGCACCGTTATCGGCTTGTGACGCAGGAAAAGATGCATGCGCATAGGATATGAGGGACAGCGATTTGTGGTCGTATCCTAATTCTACCATGTATACAGCCGTAGGGTTTATATCGATTCCAAGAATCGAGCCGTGACGCTGATAAACCGTGCGGAACAGCTGTTTAATTCCATTAAACTGTTCTAGCATTTATAACATATCTTCAAGGTTGGAAATCCATGATAACGTGAATCCGTTTCAGATACAAAGTGTTTCCGAAACACTTGCGCTTATTAGAAACATTTAATATAGTGAAAAATCAATATGTAATGGATTTTCACATGTACAAGGAGATAGTTATGGCTCATACACTTTCAGATTTGATTCAATCTATGGGGGATATATTAGTCGAGTACCTAAATTATGTAACCAAGAATAAAGAGAACTCTCCTTTCAAAGCAAGTATCATTTTAAAACAGCCAAATTATCAAACTCAGCTAGCAGATTTAATCGCACGGATACCAGATAAAAATATTAATCGAAAAGTTTTGTTAACTTTTCTTTTAGACGAAATTGTCTATCTTAAAGAATTCGAGAAAAGAATTGAGCCGTTAAATAATTCTGAGGAAAAGCGATTTAAACATAAGTTAATTCAGCTTCTCACCGATCTCAACTCTATCTGTCAGGCGGACAAGAAGAATGAAATTACGGCTAAAGTAATCCGCTTGGAACAGGATGCACCAGTCCACGAAAAAAAAATTTTTGGGTGTTCCAAAAAAGGATATTGGGGAACAATTTACTGTACCTCGGGGACATACATTGAAAAATTTATACAGAAAAAATTTGAATTAAACAGCCCCTTGAATATTGGAGAGGTTGAACAGTTGGTGGATATGATTTTTATAGACCTCGATAAGACCATAAAAGCAAATGCCTTTTTGACTTTACAAGAACAGACTCGCCGACTCCAGAGCGAACTTATTCAAGCTAAAAAAGATCTAGAGAACGTTTTATCAAAAAATAATGAGCTTGAAAAAGAGATCAATGCTTTAAAGTCAAAACCTACAGACCCTGCTCCAAATAGTTTAGGCTCAGTACTACATATAACGAGAACCAACCTATTTGCTAATCATCCTATCTATCGGAATACTACTAATGGTGATCTGAAAACATTGGTTCAAGAATTAGGATCGGATGAGGACCAAGATAGCTTTGGCATATTGGCACCGAATCAATAAACCAAACTTGCGTATTTTACTAAGAAATTCTTATCAGTAAAATGCGCTTTCTGGCCTAATTTAAACAAAACTCGCCATATTTGCTAGAAACGCGTTATAATTGCCCCCAGTTACTCATATCATGTGGATCTTGAAAAAATGTCATACTTTTTGCGGAAAGGTATTTGGACGCTGATTAGCTTGTGTTTTTTATTTTTAGTCGCTGGCAGCTTTTTATATCTTTACCTGGAAAGCCAACTTCCCAATGTGGACTCTTTAAAAACAGTACAACTTCAAGTTCCCTTACAAATTTTCAGTAAAGAAGGATTGCTCATTCAAGAATATGGTGAAAAAAAGCGCATACCACTGAGTTATGAAGAAATTCCACAAACCCTAATCCATGCCTTGATCGCTACCGAGGATCAGCGCTTTTTTGAACACCCTGGAGTGGATATTATGGGATTAGGTCGCGCTGCAGTACGAATGGTTCGCACAGGCACTAAATCACAGGGTGGAAGCACCATTACCATGCAGGTAGCACGTAATTTCTTCCTGACTCGCAAGAAGACATTTCTTCGCAAATTCAATGAAATCATGCTGGCGATTAAAATCGACCGCGAACTGAGTAAAGAAAAAATTCTTGAGCTTTACCTCAATCGCGTCTATCTGGGTAATCGTGCTTATGGCGTAGGTGCAGCAGCTATGGTTTATTACGGTAAATCCCTTAAAGATTTGAACTTGGCTGAACTGGCAATGATCGCAGGCCTTCCCCAAGCGCCTTCGACTAAAAATCCTATTGCCAATCCATTAGCTGCGAAAAAACGCCGTGACCATGTGCTCGAACGTCTACTCGAAGAGCATTATATCACCGATGAGCAATATCAAAATGCCATTAAGCAACCCATCACGGCCAAGTATCACGGCGCTGATATTAAAGTAAATGCACCTTACGTTGCCGAAATGATTCGACAATCACTTTATGAGAATTTTGGTCCTGACGCATACACCAAAGGATATAAAGTTTATACAACTATTGATGGACATCTACAAAATACCGCCAATCAAGTAGTTGAGAAAAATCTCATCGCCTACGATCATCGTCACGGCTATCGCGGACCGGTAGCAACGATTGGTGCGAAAGACAGTAAATCCTTAAAAGCGATTCATCAAAATTTGGAAAAATATCCTGAACTTAGCGAATTGGTTCCTGCTGTGATTAGTGAGGTACACGATAAAGCGGCCACGGCTATTCTGCAAAATGGTCATTCCATTATTATTCCTTGGGCGGGAATGTCATGGGCGCGTCCTGCGCTGAAAAATGGTTGGGTCGGTAAAGCACCAACAAAAGCGATGCAAATTGTTGCTGTAGGAGATATTGTATATGTCCATCCTACCGGGAAGCATTGGGAACTTGC
>Ga0066256_1005756_pt1 | contig 10054 bp, 8 predicted proteins | sample ThiBio_1000_biof_FD_87107 | JGI IMG/M metagenome (GOLD analysis project Ga0066256, IMG submission 87107) | Wastewater bioreactor microbial communities from Cape Town, South Africa - Thiocy_expt_1000_biof (version 2) | ecosystem: Engineered > Bioreactor > Thiocyanate-remediating >... | reverse complement strand
GAAACAGGCCAAAGCAACCAAACATGTTCAGCACCCCGGCAAATGCCGTCACCAAGGTGACCAGACCATAGTCCTCCGGGGTCAGCAGCCGCCCCAGGATCATGAGCGACACACCTCGAACGCCGAAACTGAATACGCGTGAGCCAACATTGATGAGGCCGGCGCGAACGGCTCTACTCTTCAGATCCTGCATCTCAATCTCAATTTTCGATTCAGAGAGCCAATTTGCGAGCGTAGAACGCCTCGGCGTATCCGCTCGACGCATTGCATTCCATGCCGCGCAATCGCATTAGCGCTAGGAAGGTCGAGCGATCGAACCAATGCTTGTTACCCTGCGATTTGAAGGTATCAACAATCAAAGTAACTTTCCGCTCGCAGATATCCGCCGAAAGAGCCTTGAAAACGCTGGGTTGCCCGAGATCGCCGTCATACTTGGGAATTTCATATTCCAAGATCAGGTGGCTGCGAAACGTGTTCCACGTCAACTCGGCGATCAGCCGATGATCCTGATGAGAATCCAGGCGATTGTGCGTGAAGATAATATCCGGCGACACTTCGCGCTTCAGCTCTTCGAATACATTCTTGATGTCGGCGCCCACAAACGGCATGTAGCCGTCCTGAAAATCCTTCACGATGATCCGCTTCATCCGCGTGGGATCGACGAATTGCTTCGCCCCGTTTGTCGCTTCGGAGGCGCGCACGCCGCCGGCACTGAAAACAACCCAGTGAAACACCGCCTCTGGATATTCCGTTGCCAGTTGCAAAACCGTCCCGCCGCACCCGATTTCGATGTCATCGGAATGGCAGCCGAGGCATAGAATCTGCAACGGATGCTTCCCACCGCCATCCAGTTTCAAGCGAAGCATGGTCACGCCACCTTCACCATCTCGCGCTGCGGAACAGCAGTGCAATTCTTCCACACTTTCCAGGGCGGATTGGTGTCGTTAAGTTCTTCAAGGCGCTGTTTGTCCTTGAACGTGTCCATGCATTGCCAGAAGCCGGAGCACTTATGCGCCAACAATGTGCGACGTTGAATCAATCGCGCAAAGGGCTCCCGCACCAGTTCGTCGCCATGGTCTATATAATCGAAGATCTCATTCCGAAAGACGAAGAAGCCACCGTTGATCCAGATGTCGGATTGGCTTAAAGCGGCCACCTCGATGATCTCGCCAGCGGGAGATGTCTTGACGATATCGAAGCTTGCCGTCGGCTGCACCAGAAGCAATGAACCAACGGCATGGCTCTGCTGCAACTCTTCGATCATTGTCGGCAGATGAAGATCGCTGAGCCCGTCGCCGTAATTGGCAAGAAAGAATTCCTCGCCCCGCAGATACGGCTCAACGGCCTTCAGACGTTCGCCGATCGTCGCGTGCAAGCCGGTTTCCACGAAAGTGATCGTCCAGTCGTCGCTGTCGCGATTGACAAAATCGATCTTTCGGCCGCCCTGCGACCACACGAAATCGTTCGAGATCGATTCATCGTATTTCAGAAAGTAATCCTTGATGGCATAGCCTTTATGACCAAGGCAGAGAATGAAGTCCCTATGGCCGAAATGAGCGTAGTATTTCATTAGATGCCAGAGGATCGGGCGCGAGCCGATTTGCACCATGGGCTTGGGAACATCGTCCACATAGCCCCGCAGCCGCATTCCAGCACCGCCGCAAAACAGCACGACTTTCATGACACTCTCCCTCGCAAGACCGTAGGCTGGATTCGATAAGTCTCAGGACGCCGCTACGCTTTTGGGTTCGATAGAAAGCTCATATCCATAACGTTTCATCGCCTCTTCATCGGCCGCATTAAGTACCGCCCCGATAAATTTTGCGCGCGCCGGGCCGGCGGACCTGAAGGCCTGCCGAACCAGCTCGGATTTGGTCTTCCCCCATTTCACGACGAGCAGAAATCCATCCAGTGACTGTGCCGCAGCACGCACCTGCGGGCTTTCCACCAATGAAGGCATGTCGACGATCACGAGGTCGTATTTTTTTCCAATCGCATTCAGAATGCCGTCCAACAGGTCGGGAAGGATGAGAGGCTTCCCGCCCCCGAGGCGCCCCGCAAGCGGCAAGACATGCAAACCGGCCTGAACCTCGACGATGTGGTCAAGCCCCGGGTGCTCGGATTTGGTCCCCGGAAGCAATGGCAGGCTCGGGAGGTCCGCGATCCAGCGCGACACCGAAGGATTTTCCGGCACGGCATCAATCAGCAGAACGCGCCTTCCCGATACCGTTGCCATCTCCGCCAGGCCGATCGCGAGCGTCGTTGCCCCCTCACCCGGCAAGGTTGCCGTCAGGCCGATCGTTCGCAATCCACGCGATGAGGCATCTTGCAGCATGGCAACGGCTCGCTGCAACGGCGGCCTCTTCAATGCGAGCAGTCTTCGCGCGGGGAAATCTTCGCGCTGAACGCCAATGTTTGAGAAGCGGCGCACGATGCCCAGACACTCCAATCCAAGGACGTGCTCCATCTGTTGCCGACTACGAATTGTGTCATTGACCGCATCGAGAAAGAGGGCGAAGGCCGCACTGACGAGCAAGCCAAGCAATGCCGCAACGGCGAAGATCAATACTGCCGGGGGGCCATCCGCTTTGAGCGGCGGCTCGGCCTGGGAAACCACTTGAGCACTCGGGCCAAGGTTCTGGTAAATCTCGCGTAACGTCGGAGTCCTGGACGAGGCCGCATCCGAGGCTCGCGTGCTTTCCTGCAGATAGATGCGGATCACGCTATTGACTATGCGGGCCGCTTTTTCGGAATCGGACGCCCGGAAGCTCACGGTAATCATATGGCTCGTACCCACCTGGCGCACGCCAAGTTTACGGGTCACCGCGTCCAAAGTGGCTGCGTAGGCGGACCTGTCCTCCTCGATTGACGAGGACGAGGTCTGGGAGCCGCTTTTCGCCGGTTCCAGCGATTGGTGAGCGCCGACGAATTCCGGATCATGGGTCAATTGCAGAGCTTCGATTTCCTTCCCCAGCACATTGCCCGATCGCACCAGCTCAATCGGGTCCTGACCCATCGGAAGACGGGCCCGGCCCGGCAGGACCGCAAGACGAGGGCCTGTCAGGATCTGCCGGATGAAGACCAGAATCTGGCTGGACGCGGTGTATGTCGCAGAACGGGAGCTGACATAGAATGACGCGCCCGCCAGCCCCAACAGAATTCCGGCGGCGAGGAGCCACTTGCGGTTCCGCAGGCTTCCCAGACCAAACGACGGACGCGGTCGCACATTGATCCGATAATCGAACCCATCCGGACTCTCTACGATCTGTCGATGGAGCTTTTTGTCCAGCATGGGTTTCCATCAGGATTGGGGTTCATTTCGAACGCTGGATCTGGCTTGCAGGCTCATGAACGAAGGAAACCTCCGCCATCGAAACTGCGTCGCCGTCAGCTCAAACCATGAGCGCCCAGGCCGCCTTCACTCGATCTTTTCCCGGCTGCAGTGGCATCTACAGAAGAAACGTCGGGCGCTGCGCCCGCGTTCCTGCAGCAAACGCCCTCGTGAAATTCATTCAGTGAATAACGGGGTCCGCTTGCCCCTGCTGGACCGCCCGAAATCGGTGCAGACATGTCGGCCGCCGGCTAATCCATCACCGCGCTCGTCGTTGCGTCCGGCAGGATCTCCTGGCGGATCCAGGCATAGATCGTGCCCATCATGAACCAGAAGTACCAATTGAAGGACAGATAGAAATGCATGTTGTCCGAATAGGACTCGAGCAGATATGACGTCAGAATGCACAGCAGAACTAGGATACCGGGCGGATCTCGCGGGTAACCGCTGATCAAGCGATAGGCCACCCAGCCGAACAACCAGACGAGCGCCAGAATGCCCGCAAGCCCCATCTCAAAACTGGTCTGCAGATAAAAATTGTGACCGTCGATACCTTGAAGGCCAACTAATGGGAAAAAGCTCGGTGTCGACGGCTTGAACGACTCGAGGCCGTGCCCCAGGAGCGGCCGCTCCAGCACTTGCGGAATGGCGGACTCCCATAAGGCCTGGCGCCACACATAGGAGTTGAGCCGCGTGCTCTCATTGAGTTGACTGAAGCTGTCGACCTCCGTTGCCGTGGTGACATCGGCCAATCTATCCATAAGGCTGGGATTGGCGACCAACAGAACCGGAATCAGAAGAAAGCCGGCGAGGAACCGACGGTCGATCTTGAAGGCATAGACCAGAAACATAAACCCGCACACGCCCCATGCGCTGCGCGTCTTTGTGAGCATCAATAGGACCACCAGAACCGGAATGTAGAGCATAATGAGCACGCGAAGACGCGCTGTCACGCGGACGATGCGCGAAGACGAGACATAGAGCCCGAGCCCCATCAGCAGAACAAGATAAAACGCATAGATGTTGGGATGCGAGAACGTGCTTTGCAGCCGGAACTCCGACAGATCGGACAGCCCCCGCGCAATATCCACGACTGCATAAAGTGTGACCGGAATGGACGATCCGATCACCACGAAGATAAATCGGGAGACATCAAGTGAAGACCGCAGAATGAAGAATGGAATCGCAAAGAACGCCCAATAGGAAAGCAGAACAAAAGCGAGACGCGCGGCAGCCATGAAATCCGGCGCATAGAGCGTCGAACCGAAAGCCACCAAGAGGAACGGCCCCCAAATCGCAAAGACGGGAAACGGTGCCCGTACGGGCTCCATCGCGAGGAATAGGACTGCGAGCCCGATCGCCAGCACATTGAAGATGGCGCCGACCCCCATCGACGCGGCAGACTCTCCACCCAGCAGATTGAAGATCGGATCGGATGATGCCCGGACCAAAAGAATCCCGAACACAACCGCGCGCAACAAACTCCATATGGCTCTATAATTGACGAAGCGAACCGACGCCGTCTGTCGAGCCTCCGCTGCACTGTCGCGAGGCGTCGCGCGATGTTCGATCTCGATTGAACCAGACCCGAGCGTCACGCTTCCTGCTCCGTGATTCCGGCCTCTAGACAAGAATGCGAGACGCGAGGCTGGGCCGCGTCTCGAATCGGCTGCAGCCAGAGTTCAGCTTCGCGACGCCACGACGCAGGCACCGCGGCAGCTGCGCGCGCCTGGCCCACTTGATCCAGCATATGCGGTGCGATCAGCGCGCCAACCGCCCGCGGCAGCTCCCGCCAACGCCCATGCCTAAACGCGAGCGTGGCAAAAATGGACGCGGCAGGCCAGCGTTGCCCCCCTCTTACCAGTTGCTTGGCGAGATAGCGCTCGTGCTGCGCCTCGTCGGATTTGACGCCATAAGCCGTCGCCAACGTCGCATATCGTTCGGCGATCGCCAGACGGCCCGCCCGCATGGGATCGATCCGCATCGACAACGATTGTCTGCCCAGCCGATACGCGATCAGCGGACGGTCCACGGCGGTCAGCGGCGAGTGCTGGGCCAGCCTGATCCACAGATCCCAATCCTCCGAACCACGGAGCTTCGGATCGAAGCCCTCCACTTTCCGAACGAGGTCGAGCTCGGCAATCACTGACGACCCGGTGGGAATCCTGTTGCTCTCCAGCAAACCCTCCAGGACGTCTCCCCCTTTGACACGGTGATGCCCGACGACCTCCAGTACTTCATTCACGACCGCGACGCCGGTGCATCCCCAACGCGCCGAACCGACACGCAACGCGGCAAGCTGCACGGCCAATTTGTCGGGCGCCCAGAGATCGTCGTCGTCGCAAAAGGCAACCCAATGCCCGGTGGCGACGGCAACGCCGGCATTCCGCGCGGCCGAGATAAAGCGGGGCTGGGCATGATGCACGACCCGGACCCGGGGGTCGGTGACGGCGAACCGATCAAGCCAAGCACCCGTTTCATCGGTCGAACCATCGTTGACCACGATGAGTTCGAGCGAAACGTTCTGCTGGCCCAAGATTGAAAAGACCGCCTGCGGCAGAATCCGCCGACGGTTGTGAGTAGGAACGATGACCGAGACATCAACCACTCAGCTCTCCGGATTTGCTTTTTGCGCATCGGAAACGATCATCCACCGCCTCCGACCAAGTCTCTCGATCACAGCGAAATGACATGGTCCGACATCACTTCTTGGTCCTCGGAGGTCCCGGCCTCGTAAGACCGATGCTTCCCGATCGGCTCGAGCCAATCGAGGGTCACCGATTCGGCTTTGAACAAGGCAGCCAGCTTTCGACATTCCCAGACAATGTCATGCTGCTCCAGAACGCGTTTACGCCCCCACACGCCCATGATCTGTATCAAGGCATCCGGCGTATTCAGACATTGTCTGATGGCGTCAATGAGCTTATCGACACTTCCCGCTGGAACGAGCCAACCGCTGACCTGATCGGTGACCAATTCGGGAATGCCTGCGATAGAGGTCGTGATGACCGGACGGCCGAGCGCCAGGGCCTCCATCAGAACAACAGGCAATCCTTCAGCAAAACTCGGCAGAACCAGTGCCCGCGCCTCACATATCGCGGCGCGCACTTGGGCACTGCTCATCCAGCCAACGAGCTCGACATGCTGATCCAATCTCAGGACACGGATGTTGTGCTCCAGCTGGTGCCGCAGCGGGCCATCACCGATCATAGTCAATTTGAAAGGCACGCCCTCGCGCGCCACAACGGCGAGAGCACGGAGCAGAACCAGTTGCCCCTTCTGCTCGCTGAGCCGCCCAACCGTTACGAGCTGGGAGCGCGGAACATGGCGAGGAGGCGGTGCGTCCAGGAAATCGCCATCGAGCCCGCAACGCACCACCTTGATCTTTGTCCACTGATCCGGCGGAATCCAGCGGCAAAGCTGGCTGCGCGTGAACGAGCTGACGGCGCAAACGAATGCCGCATGCTTCACCTTGGTTGGCAGGCCGAGATATTCGGGACGATCGAATTCATCTGGTCCATGCACGGTGAAGCTATAAGGTATGCCCGTCAGAAGATGGCATAGCATGGCGACTTCCGCGCCATTCGTTCCAAAATGCGCATGAATATGCCAGACACCCGCTTCCCTCACCCACCGCGCCAGGACGAGCGCTTCCGCCAGATAAACCAGATGGAGTGGCGCCGGACGACTCGAACGCCGCATCAACCTAATCGCGGCGATGGTCGCTCTGGCCATAGCACCGGGGTTTCGCACCATCGCATTGGCAAAAGCAGCGACAAACTTGCCGATCCCGCCCTCAAGAATGTAGCGAGTGCGTGCCTTTTCCTCGATGTCATAGGGATCCGCGAGCTGGCGATCGCAGCTGCGCAGCGAAACACGCAGAACCGAAACGCCGGTCCGTTCCAGCTCGGCGATCTCCCGCCGAATGAAGGTATGGGAGTTAGCCGGATACTCGGATACGAAGTAGCAAACTCGCATAGGCGCTTTCCTCAATAGGCGTTTATATGCGCGCGCCTGGATATGATCGTCATGATCAGAATCTTGATATCGAAGAAGAAAGACCAGTTGTCGACATAGTAGAGATCATGCTCGATCCGCTTCCGCATTTTATCGAATGTATCGGTCTCGCCGCGCAGGCCATTGACTTGAGCCCAGCCGGTAATTCCCGGTTTGACGTTATGGCGCCGGAACATCTTGCGGATATGATCGGCGAACATACGGTTGTGGGCGATCGCATGCGGACGCGGCCCCACAATCGACATCTCGCCACGCAGGACATTCAGCAGCTGCGGCAATTCATCGATATTGGTCTGGCGCAGCACCCGCCCGATGCCGGTCACGCGCGGATCGTTGCGCACGGCTTGGCGAAATTCATCGTGCGCATCGTCGAAAGTCGTCATGCTGCGAAATTTCAGAACCCGAATGGGCTCGTTGTTGAACCCAAGACGCGCCTGCTGAAACAGCACCGGACCTCTCGAGTCGAGCTTGATCAGAATGGCAACCACGACGAACAGCGGCCACAAAACAAGGATCATCGACGTGGCAATGACGATATCGAAGGTGCGTTTCAGGAACCGGTCGCGCAGCGAACAAGGACCGCAAAACAATTCGAGCACTCGGAGATGGCCGTAGCTTCCCACGCGGCTGCGTCGCATGAGATCTGTCAGCTCGACGGGCAAGAGCTGAATCCGCACCGGTAGCTCCGACAATGCCTCCACGGTATGCGACACCACATCCATATTGTCCGCGCCAAACAGAACGAGTACGGCATCAATAGGCAGAGCCCGGCACTCGGACCTTATCTCTGAAAGTTGTACCTCCAAAGAGGCACTCCCATTGATCCGGTCGGACACCGACGGGAAATCTATCCAGCGCACGACATGTTCCTGCCGAATCGCTAGCCGCGCGCGAATATCTCCGACGTCCCGTGCGCCCGGCATGACCAGCACGGCCATGCTTTCGCGACGCCACTGCGCATTCAGACGAACATGATCGATGACCTGCCAGAGAACCGCTCTGATGGCGATCTGACCCAACAATGTAGCCACCAGTTGCGCGAAGAACGTGCCGCGCGAATAGCCGTCAAGACTGTTAGTCGCATATCCGATCGCCAGCAGAATGACGAACGAAAGAACGATCGTGGCACCGCCCCGCGAACGACTATGTTCATTCCATTCCTGGCCTAAGAGATCATACTGATTATCGGCGACGCAGAGGCCAACATACAGGGCCCCCATAGCTATGGATGCCAAAGCATAGTCGGTTCGAAAGAAGACAACGCCATAGACCGATGCCGAATATGCGAGAAAGGCACCATAAGCGCAGGCGACGATGACGATGGCCTCGAGACCGGCAACAACCGCAGTCCAAAAGACCTGCGTCCTATGGGTCGGCGCCGTTCCAGCAAGAGGTTGAGCGCGGGGAAACATCGCGTTGAGTGACATTGCTTCGTCAAATGCTCCCATAGCGTGGAGGCTCGGCCGCCGCACAGGTTTAATGCGAGCAATGGGCGCGGGTTCTTCGCTTTCTGCGCATCGCGACTCAAAAGCGCAACCGGTTGCGCATTTTTGCTGACGCGGAATCAATCAACGGATCATCTCTCACACGGCAGCAGTCGCCTCAGCGCGAACAAACCAGCCGCTTCGACCATTAGCTCTTTGAACGGTGGCCACGCACGCCGACAGCTCGCACGCGGCCGACCGTTCGTTTCGCTTGGAGATCACCGGTCGAGGGATTCCAATGCCATCAGACATCGCCATTCCTGTCGCAACCAAAGCCACTCCATCCATCCAGATTCTGAATGGCCGGTTCGATCGACTCTCAGCTCATCAGACCGTGGAAGAGCTCGTTCGCGCCACTCGTGCGCGAGAGCGCGGCGTTCTGTCCACGGTCAATGTCGCGATCCTCATGATGATGCGGTCGGATCCCCGGCTGCAACGCTTCGTCGACACATCGCGATGGACGGTTGCCGACGGCCAACCGCTGGTCTGGGCCTCGCACCTTTGGCGGCAGCCGCTGCCGGAGCGCGTGGCCGGCATCGTGCTTGGCCTGCCGCTCAACCTGGACGGCAGCGAATCGCCGCGCAGCCAGTCCACCCGCGCCTTCGCCCGCAACATCGCAGATCTGGCCCTGCCGCTGCTGTTATGGGACGAACGCTGGTCCACCCAGGCGGTGGAGCGGATGATGATAGACGCCGACATCAGCCGGGCGAAGCGCGCCGAGCGGGTCGATACGCTGGCCGCCGCGCACATATTGCAGGGCGCCATCGACGCGCTGGCAATGGGCGTGCCGCGGCAGGAATATTTTATCGACGAGCAGTGGAAAAACCTTGGTGCGCGGATCGTAATCGGTGTCGGCGGCAGCTTTGACGTGATTGCGGGACGGCGAAAGCGCGCCCCGCCGTTTATCCAACGCGCGGGGCTTGAGTGGGCTTATCGCCTCGCACAAGAACCGCGCCGGCTGTTCAGACGCTATCTGATCACGAACTCCCAGTTTCTCGGATTGATCTCCCGAAACGCTGTTGCCCGGGCCTTTCACTTGCAAAGCCCAATCCCACGACCTTGAACGGGGGTGGAAAGCCCATGATTGGCGCAATCACTTTTACGCTGCTGATCCTTGGTTTTCTGACCATGATTCCTGCGGTCTTTCTCACCCTGCAGATCGGCGCGGCTCTCCTCCCGATCAGGCGGTCCGCGTCGGTCGCCTCCGTACCCTGTCCGCGCT
>Ga0066256_1005755_pt1 | contig 10054 bp, 7 predicted proteins | sample ThiBio_1000_biof_FD_87107 | JGI IMG/M metagenome (GOLD analysis project Ga0066256, IMG submission 87107) | Wastewater bioreactor microbial communities from Cape Town, South Africa - Thiocy_expt_1000_biof (version 2) | ecosystem: Engineered > Bioreactor > Thiocyanate-remediating >... | reverse complement strand
GCACGGCAGGCGGCACCCGGCACGCGCGCCACGCAGGCAGCATGCCCGCCAGCACGCTCGCGACGATTGCCAACATCACTGTGCCAACCAGCATCGACGGATCCATCGAAGCGAGATGCGCATAGTCGTCGGGGCGTTGGCGGATGCTCCACAACCCGATCTGCGAAATGCCGAGCCCGAGCAAGCCGCCGGCCACGCCCACCAGCGCGGATTCGATGCCGAATTGCACGAAAATGTCGCGCGTGCGCGCACCCATCGCGCGCCGCACGCTGATTTCGCCGCTGCGACGCAGGAATTTCGCGAGCAGCAGCGCCACGATGTTGAGCATGGCGACGCCCAGGAAACCCAGCGCCAGCCACATCTGCAGCTTCACGTCATCGGGTACCAGATTCTCGTACTGCAGCCAACCCATCAGGCTGTACAGCTTCGCGTTCGTGGGCGGCCGTTGATAGCGGCCCAGGGACTTCTGCTCGGCGGAATAGTCAACGAGGAATTGCCGGTACGTCGCCACCTGCGTTGGCGTATCCAGCTGCACCCAGAATTGAATCCATGTCGTGCTCGGGTCTCGCAGGTTGTCCCCGTTGGAATCGCTCCAACCGGAAATGTTGCCGGAAACCCGAAGGTCACCGTCCAATTGCTTGCTATTCAGTACGTCCGACAGTGGCAGGAAGAACTGATCGACATCACTGTAAAACTGGGCCGAAGCGTCGGCGTAAAACAGCGGCTTCGGCGCCCAATCCTTGGTCACTCCGACCACGCGATAGTCGAGTTCGCCAAGACGGACAGTTTTGCCCACCGCATTCGCGGCACCAAACAGCTTGCGCGCCAGCGTCTGCGTCAGAACCACTACGCGTGCGCTGGCCTGATCGTCCGTGGCTGTCCAGCCGCTCCCCTCGACAAACGGCACGCCGAACATGTCGAAGAATGCGTGCGTGGTGTAATGCCCATCCACATAGAACGGTTGCACATCGGTGCGCTGCGGCCACAACAGGACGCGGCCACCCGCCATGGCCGCCTGCCGCACCGCGCGGTGCGCGTGCAGTAAGGCCATCGCATCCGGCCAAGTCAGGTTCTGGTTCGGGTTGGTACCCAGCGGATCGGTCTTGTAATTGGTCGGCAACGGATCAAGATGCGGGTAATACAAATGCGCGCTACGCCCCGGCAGCGGATCCTGCGTCATCACGTGCAGCACCGTGAGCATGGTCATGCTGGCGCCGATGCCGAGCCCGATCGCCAGCACCATCAGCGCGGTGAGTACCGGCGTGCGCTTCAGGCTGCGCAATGCGAGTTCGATGTAGTAGCTGAACATTGATCACCCCTCCTTCGCCAACCTCGTCATTCCGGGGCTGCCCGCGGGCTGCGCGGGCAGAACCCGGGATCGGTCTTTTGCCACGGAGACCGATTCCGGATTCCATCGCCGATGGAGCCGGCGCGACCCCGGAATGACAACTGCCACAAGTCGCGTTGCTGCGTTCCTCGTCACCCGCCCCTCGTCGCCACCACCGGCGGCACGTTGGACGCGCGCAACGCGGGGCCCAGCACCGCAAGTTGCCCCAGCAACCACAGTGCGATCGCACTGGCCGGCAGGTAGTACCAGGGCATGCGCAGCATCCGGCAGTGCTGCATGAGGTCCAGGGTGAGGCCGAACGCGAGCAGCACCCCGGCCGCCCCTCCCGGCGCGCTGAACGGGAAATCCTGGGTCTGGAAGTACTGGAGGATGTGCGCACGCGTCGCGCCGCCCGCGCGCCGGATGCCGATAGGCCCGCGCGGCGGGCCGCCCCAGAAACTGGTCAGGCCGACGTTCCCGAAGGCGGTCACCGCCAGCATCACCACGCACACCAGCACCAGCATCCAGCCCATGCTGCGGCTGTCGGCGAAATACTTGTCGCGGATTTCGGTGAAGGTCTTGCCCTTGACCACCGCGTTGGGCAACAGCGCCTCGGTCTTGCGCACGCCGTCGCGCAACACGCGGTCGCGATCGGCAGGTGCGCTGCGTACCACGTAGTTGCTGATGTTGGGGCCGGGACTGATCGGGAAGAACAGGCTGTGGTAGAAACCGGACAGTCCCTGTCCGTTCTCGCTGGGGCGCAGCACATTCCCGACGATGCCGACCACCGTGTAGTGGAGATCGTCGCCAATCCAGATTTGTTTGCCCAGCGCCGGCTGGCCCGGCCACAGGCGCCCGGCCAGACTGGGGGTGACCAGCACCACGTGGCCGCTGGGCAGGTAGGACCCCCCGAGTTTGCTGTCGGCGTATTCGGTGGCGGTGAAAAAGCGGCCCTTCAGCAATTGCAGGCCGAGCGCCTTGTCGCCGCTTTCGGTGAACATGTACATCATCACGTTCGGCGCATTTTTCTCGAACAGTTTCCCCGGGCCGGTCGCGACATCGCTGTTCCAGCCGTTGTTCGTGAGCGGCAGGCTGTTGAACGCGGCGGCGGCGGTCACGCCGGGGATGCCGCGCAGGGCGGCAAGGTCACGCGGCACGTCCGCGGCCATCGCCTCGGGATCGAGCCCCCTGACATCGAGGACAGACACCCCCGACTCGTCGATCGCATTCGACAAATGGATCTCGCCGAGTCGCTGGCCGATCATGAACACGGCATTGCAGAGCACCGCGCAAGCCAGCGCGATCTCGAGCACGATCAGTGCAGTCGGAATCTTGTGCTTGCGCAGGGCCGCGAGAATGGGCTGGATTTCCATGGGCGTGCTCCTCAGACGGCTTTCAGCTGCGGCGCCGGCGCCACCACGCAGGCGCGCCATGCAGGCAGCAGTCCCGCGACCAGGCTTGCGATCAGCGCGACCACGAAGGTGAGAGCGAACATCGCAAGGTCGAGGTGCGCGAGGCTGGCGTACTGTGCCGGCTGGTGGCGTACCGCCCACAATCCGAGTTCGGCGAACACCAGCCCCAGCACGCCGCCGGCCACTCCGACCATCGCCGATTCGATCATGAACTGCGCGAAGATCGCGCTGCGCGTCGCGCCCAGCGCACGGCGCACACCGATCTCGCGCGAACGGCGCAGGCACTTGGCCAGCAACAGGCCCACGGTGTTGACCACGCAGATCAACAGGAATCCGAACGCCAGGTTGGCCTGCAGGCGCGCGTCGCTGGGCACCACCTGTTGCTGGGCCAGGTAGTCCGCGAGGTCCGGCAGCGCAACTTCGGGATGGTGGAAGCGCCCCAGCGAAATCTGCTGCGCGACGTAATTGGACAGGAAGGTCTTGTAGGCGCCCGCATCCGCGGCACTCTCCAGTTCCACCCACAATGACACCCATGCGCACGGCGCGGTTTCCAGACTGGTGATGTCGGCGACCTGCCAGCAGTTGACGTTCTGCGGGTTCATCTTGTCGGCGCTGCCCGACTGCAACGGCAGGAACACCGCGTCGCCGTCGCCGTAACCGCGCCCGCCCAGGCTCACCGCGTAGAAGCGCGGTTGCGGCGCCCATTTCCCGGCGACGCCGAACAGTTTGTCATTGAGCTCGGCCGCGATCACCGCCACCCGCGCGCGGTCTTCGCCGTCCTGCTCGCTCCAGCCGCCGCCGTACTCGAAGGGCACGTCGAACATCGCGAAGAACGCCGCGGTCGTCATGACCCCGTTGCTGAAGAACGGGTGCTCGCCGGCTTGCTGCGGTCGAACCTTGACCGGGGTCAGCGCCATCGCCGCCTGCCGTTCGGCCCTGTGCGCGCGCAGCAGGTTCATGGCGTCGGTGTAGCTCATGATGTTACCCCAGCCGCGCCAGAGATCCGCAGGCTTGGTGGTACTGTCCGCGGGCAGCGGATCGATTTCCGGTGCGAACACCCGCGCACTCTTGTGCGGCAACGGATCGCCGGACAACAGCTTCAACACCGTCAACGTGGTGATCGACGCGCCGATGCCGAGGCCAAGTGCCAGCACCATCAGCGCGGTGAGCACGCGGTTGCGCCTGAAGCTGCGTACTGCGAGGTCGAGGTAATAGCCGAACATTCAATCGTCTCCTGATTCAACTCCCCTCTCCCGTCGGGAGAGGGGTTGGGGGTGAGGGTCCGGGTCTTGCGCAGGCGTCACGCAAGTTGCGTACCCTCATCCGCCCCTGCGGGGCACCTTCTCCCGGAGGGAGAAGGAAACAGCAGCTTCAAACGCTCCTTGTCGCCACCACCGGCGGCACCGCCGCGGCCCGCAGCGCCGGCGCCAGCACCGCCAGTTGTCCCAGCAGCCACAGCACCAACGCGCCGATCGGCAGGTACCAATACGGCAAACGAGGGACTTCGAAGAGCTTCATCAGCGACAGGTTGATTCCGACCGCCAGCACGATTCCCAGCACGATCCCGAACGTGACGATCAGGAAATTCTCGATCTGGAAATAGCGCAGGATGTCCGCGCGCGTCGCACCCAGCGCGCGGCGGATGCCGATCTGCTTGCGCCGCTGCGCGACCCAGAAACTGGCGAGCCCCACGATGCCGAGTGCGGTCACCAGCAACAGCGCCGCGATCACGCCCAGCAGGATGCCGGCCATCGCGCGGTCGGTCTTGAAGAAGGCATGGCGAAGTTCGCCGACGGTCCTGCTGGTGTCGTGATCGAGCACCACGTCCGGTGCGATCGTGCGAACCGCGGCCTTGGCTTCCGTCATCACGCGATCGATGTTTTGCGGATCGGCGCGCACCACGTAATTCCCGGACAGCATCCCGCCCGGCGCCGCCGGCACGAACACCGACCAGTCGGCACCGCGCACGCCAGTCTCGGTGTACTGCGAAACCATCAAATGCTCGACCACGCCGATCACGCGGAAAGTGATGTTCATCCCCCAGAACTCCTTGCCCAGCGGGTTCTCACCCGGCCACAGGTGTTCGGCGAGCGTGCGCGTGATCAACACGCGGGGATTGGGAGGCATGTAGCCCTGCAAAGGCTGGTAATCGTCCGCGCCCGGCATGTGCCCGGCCACCAGCCTCAGGCCCAGCGCCTGCGGCGTGCCCGGACCGCCTTCGTAGAATTCGATGACACCGCCGGAACGCTTGCCAGCCTGATCGAGCGAGATCCCGGCGACGCCCCACTGCGGGCCGAACGGCACGCTGCTGACCACGTTCGCATCCTGCACGCCGGGGATCGCGCGCAAGCCCGTCAACATGCGGGCATTCAGGTCGTTCGCCTGCGCGGGATCGAAACCGGTCACGGCAATGTTGCCGAGCGCGCTTTCGTCCACGCCGCTGACCATGCGCATCGCAGCGATGCGGCCCGCGATCATCGACGTGGCATTGCACAGCACCGCGCAAGCCAGGGCGATCTCCAGCGCGATCAGGATTGTCGCGAGCCTGTGTTTCCTGAGTGCCGCGAGGATGGGTTGGATTTGCATGGTGTATTCCGGCCTTTGCGTTGTCTCCTTCCCCCGCTTGCGGGGGAAGGTGCCCGAAGGGCGGATGGGGGCGAGTTTCGTTTGCCCCCACCCTGCCCCTCCCCCGCCAGCGGGGGAGGGGAAATGGATTACAGGGTCTTCAACTGCAGCGCAGGCGCGACGCGGCTGGCGCGCAAGGCGGGCAACGCGCCCGCGAGCAAACTCACGGCAACCGCCAACGCGAACGTCGCCACGAACATCGCCACGTCCAGGTGCACCAGGTCGGAATACGGCATCTTCTGGCTTCGCACCAGCCACAGGCCGACCAGCGTGAGCAGCCAGCCAGCCACGCCGCCGATGAATCCGATCAATCCGGCTTCGGTCAGGCATTGCGCGAGTACCGTACGTCGCGATGCGCCCAGCGCGCGGCGCACGCCGATTTCACCGGCGCGGCGCAGGAACTTCGCCAGCAACAAGCCCACGGTGTTGAACAGGCAGATCGCCAGGAACGCAAACGCCAGCCAGGTCTGCAGCTTCACGTCGCTCGGCAACACGTGGTTGTAGTCGAGCCAGCCCATCAGGTCCAGCATGCGCGTGTCGGTCTTGGTGAACCGCCCCAGCGCCTTCTGCTGCTGGGCGTAGCTGGCGATGAAATCACGATAGCTGGCGACTTTCGCGGCGCCCTCCAGTTCCACCCACAGGCTGACCCACACGCACGGCGAGTTCTGAAGATGCCCCGGCGTGGATGGCATGCCCCAGCAGGTGAATTGCTGGAACGCGCCATCGTTGACTTCAAGGCCGGTCTGGAACGGCACGAACACGTCTTCCGGCTTGCCGTAAAAACCCGCGGTGTCGCCGTTGGCGTAGTTGCCCGCGACCACCGTGTAGAACTGCGGCGACGGCCGCCACGGCTTCAGCACGCCAACGATGCGGACGTTGCTGTCCTTCAGGCGCAAGGTCTTGCCCACGCTGTTCTTGCCGCCGAACAGCCGGTCGTTGAGGTTGCCCGAGATGATCGCGACGCGTGCGCGATTCTCATCGTCGGCCGGCGTCCAGCCGCTGCCGTATTCGAACGGCACGTTGAACATCGGAAAGAAGTCCGACGTGGTGGACAACATCGTCAGCATCAACGGCGGCAGGTTCGCCTCGGGCGCGCGCACCTTGACGCTGCTGTCCACGATCAATGCCTGGCGGTCGGCGCGATGCGCGCTCCACAAATCCACCGCCGAACGGTAATCCAGCATGTCGAGCGGATTCTTGTTGTGCCAGTCAGCGGGCGTGGCATCGACCTGCGGGTAATAGATGTTCGCGCTCCTGCCCGGGAGCGGATCGCCGGAAAGGATGTGCATCACCGTCAGCGTGGTCATCGACGCGCCGATGCCCACGGCGATCGCCAGCACCATCAGGAACGTGAGCACCGGATTGCGCTTGAGGCTGCGGATGGCGAGGTCGAGGTAGTACGCAAACATTGTTGCTCCTTGCTTGGAATTCCTCTCCCATCGGGAGAGGGTGGCGCGAAGCGCCGGGTGAGGGTCCGATCACACGCATGCATCACGCGGGTTCGCACCCTCATCCGCCCCTGCGGGGCACCTTCTCCCGGAGGGAGAAGGGAACAGCACTCACACCGATCGCGTTGCCTCCACCGGCGATACCTTCGACGCACGCCGCGCCGGCGCGAACACCGCGCCCTGCCCCAGCACCAGCAGCACGACCACCCCGACGAGCACGTAAGTGATCGACATCCGGTCCATCTGGAACTGCTTCATCAACCACAGGTTCAACCCGACCGCGAGGATCGCGCCCAGCACCACGCCGACGCCCGCGATCATCAGGTTCTCGGTCTGGAAGTAACGCAGGATGTCGACTTGCGTTGCGCCCAGCGCGCGGCGGATGCCGATCTGCTTGCGCCTCTGGCCCACCCAGAAGCTGGTGAGGCCGACGATGCCCGCGCCGGTGACACACAGCAGGATCAGGCAGATCACGCCCATCAGGACCGCCATGCCGCGGTCGGCGCGATAGGCGTACCTGCGGATCTCGGCGAACGAATGCACAGATTTGTCTTCGAATTTGGCGCCGGTTTCGATCACTCGCATCGGATTGGACGCATACAGCGCCTTGGGCGCCTCGCGCATCGCGGCGTCGAGGCGGCCGGGCTTGGCGCGCACCGCGTAGCGGGAGAAGCCGGCATCCAGCCGCGTGGGAATCAGCACCGAATTCCAGAACCAGCTGTTGGCCCAGCTGTTCACGCTCGGCACCTGCATCCGTTCGACGATGCCGACGATGGTGGTGGGATTGCGATCGATGTAAACCGTCTTGCCCAACGCGTCGCCTTTCGGGAACAGTTTGTCGCCCAGGGCCTTGGTGACGATGATCACGGGCGGCTTGTTGTGGCCACGGAACCCCATGTGGCCGATTTCCGCGGAAGTGAAATTGCGGCCCGCGACCAGCTTGAGCCCCAGCGTGGGAACCATCTGCTCGGTGCCGAAGTAGAGCGCCGCCTGCGCGGTCGAACGTTGCTGGTCGGGCTTGAGGCTGATGCCCGTGCTCCAGGTGCTGTTGACCAGCGGCAACGTGTTGACGGCGATCGCGGATTCGACGTCCGGCAGATTGCGCAAGGTCGCGACGTCGGCCTGTTGCATCGAATCGAGCTTGTCGATGCTGCCCTCGTCGTCGCCGGTCGGCGCGCCGACCCAGCTTTGCGTGACCAGGAACAGGTTGTTTTCGTCGATGCCGCTGGGGCGATTGATGCGGTCGACGCGCTGGCCGATGATGAACACCGCGTTGCACACGATCGCCAGCGTCAACGCGATCTGCAGGGTGATCAGCGTGACGCCGGCCTTGTGCTTCTTCAGCGCCGCAAGGATGGGGTGGAGTGTCATCGCGCGATCCTCAATTCGATTTCAACTGCCACGCCGGCTGCACCGCCGCCGCGCGCATGGTGGGATAGAGGCCGGCCAGCATCGTCGCCACGATCGCCACCGCAAGCGTGGTCGCGAACAGCGATACGTCCAGTCGCGCCAGGTCGGCGATGTCGCGCGGCAGTACCCAGCCGACGCCGACGATGCCCAGCCACGTGAGCAGCAAGCCCAGTGCGCCGCCAGCCAACCCGACCATGCCGGCCTCGATGAGGAACTGCGTGTAGATCTCGCGGCGCGACGCGCCCAATGCGCGGCGCACGCCGATCTCGCTGCTGCGACGCAGGAATTTCGCCAGCAACAGCCCCGCGGTGTTGACCAGGCACACCAGCAGCAGGCCCAACGCCACGTACAAGGAAATCCGGGTGTCGGGCGGCACCACGTGCTCGTGGTCCAGCCAGGCCATCAAACCGCGCAGCCGCACGTTCGGCGCCCAGCCCGGATAGCGCTGGCGCGCGAAACCTTCGAGGTAATCCTTGAAGCGTTGTGCGTCCGCGGCGCTGTCGAGCTGCACCATGTATTCGATCCAGATGCAACTGGAACGCTGCAGGCCGACGAACCCGGTTTCCTTGGGCGCCTCGGAGCAATTGGTGTTGCCGTCGTTGGACATGTCCGCGGCGATCGTGGTGTTGAACGGCAGCAACACGCCTTCGTCCTGGCTGAGGAACCCGCCGGTGTTGACGACGTCGTAGAAGCGCGGCTGGGGATTCCATTCGCCCATCACACCGACCACGCGGTAATCGTGGCCGTCGATGTTGATGGTCTTGCCGACGCTGTCGCCGCCGCCGAAGACCCTGCGGTTGACCTTGCTGCTGATCACCGCGACCTGCGCGCGACTCTCGTCGTCCGCGGCGCTCCAGCCGCTGCCGTACTTGAACGGCACGTCGACCATCGGAAAGAATTCGCTGAAAACGGCATGCCCCATGGTGTTGAACGGGTGCTCGCCGACTTTCGCCGGAACCACCGACGGCGAGAGCATGTACATCGCCGATTGCAGCTTCCCGCGATGGTCGCGCATGAGGCCGACCGCATCACCGTAGGTCAACGCATCCGGCGGGCCCTTCTCCGGATCGGGATTGTTCTTCTGCACCGTCGGCCCCCACGCATCGATCTGCGGCACGTAGAGCTTCGACGACTTCCACGGGATCGGATCGCCGGCGACCCCACCGAACACCGACCAGGTGGTCATCGACGCAGGCACGCCGAAGCCGATGGTCAGGATCAGCAACCCGGTGAGCGCCTTCATGCGCTTCAGGCTGCGCAGTGCGAGGTCGAGGTAATACGCAAACATGTCATTCGCCTTTGTCGATGCAGCCGTTTTCGCTGTGGACGAGGGTGTCTTGTGCCGCCCATCGAAGGGCGGTTGATGCTCGCGTGTCGCGTCGTCGCCACCGGCTCCAGGCCGGACCCGGGCGGCGCCCGCTCCGGATCACCCGCCCACCGCCACCGTGCACGGCGTCGCGAACGAGTAGTACGGCATCTCGATGCAGGCGGCCTGGCCGCCCGCATCCGCCTGCGGCGGTACGACGGCCGCGCTTTGCTCGCCGCGCAGCGCGCGCAGCTGGTCCGCGCTGGGATGCACGTGGATGACGGGCAGCGTGATGATCGCCGGGGCTGCGCCGGGAGCCGGCGCGGCACTCGCAACCACGGCGGCGCTCCACGCATGGAACCATGCGAGCACGGCACAGTTGATCAGGATGGCGGCGGTGATGGCGATGAGCTTGCGGATCATGGTTGCGGTCCTCGGTTTGCTGCAGTAGCCCCTGTGGTTGTCAACACATCCCCAATGAGCCTTGCGTCTCCACCCTCGTTCGTGACGGCGGTCATTCCCATCC
>Ga0066256_1005752_pt1 | contig 10059 bp, 7 predicted proteins | sample ThiBio_1000_biof_FD_87107 | JGI IMG/M metagenome (GOLD analysis project Ga0066256, IMG submission 87107) | Wastewater bioreactor microbial communities from Cape Town, South Africa - Thiocy_expt_1000_biof (version 2) | ecosystem: Engineered > Bioreactor > Thiocyanate-remediating >... | reverse complement strand
AATTAAAAATACAAATAACAACCAGGGCAGACGTCAGTGCGCTATTCACATATTTGTCACCAGCCGCCCACAACGCTGCTATTTGCGCGCTCTATCGCTGCCCCCTTCCATTACTCGTATATACCACTTTGACTGCCCCGTAGCAGAAAGATACCGTTGCCCGCCAAGACTGCCCGCCAAACCCCACTTGCTGCTGCTGCTGCTGCTGCTGCTGCTGCTGCTGCTGGATTGCTGTTGCTATCGGACACACAAAGTGCTGGATATGGAGCACCCAGAGGAAGCGTGGCGTGTGCGTGCAGATGTGGGTGTCACATGATGACGGCAGGGTGTCTGCAAGTGGTTGGTGGTGTTGTTGTTTCGGTTGATAAATGCTCTGATTATTGCGAGTAAGGAGGCGAGTGTAGTGATCGCTGACACGTGCCAGGCTTGCAAAGCTGCGGACGGCTGCGCTGTCGCAAGCAGCAGGAGCAAGCAGCAAGTAGCAGGTAGCAAGTAGCAGCACCCGTCACACTCACATCGGGCGCAATGGCGGCGGTGGAGGGAAGGAGCAAGACGGGGCCGCAGCGGCGGGTGCTGGGAGTGGTGGCGGTGGCTGGAGCAGGCGGGTACACTGATACACATGCCGCGGGGACCAGCATGGAGCTCACAACCGGTACAGCGGCGGATGAGGGGTATGCAGCGGCGCTGCTACCAGCTGCATACGCGCCCGGCGCGGAGCACGCCGCGGACGGCAGCAGCTCACAATTTGGTGCGGGGGCGCGGTCGGCGGTGGTGCAAGTAGCCGCAGCGTTGCATGCCGTCAACCTGTTCACGCGACCAGTTATTGTTGACGACGCGGCGGCGGTGGCGGTGGGGCGCGCCAAGACGCGCATCTTCGTGGTGGCGCTGCTGGTGGTGGTGCTGGCGCTGACGGTGCTGAATGCCGTGCAGCCTGCCACGTACCGTGTGGAGGTGGACGCGCCGAGCCTGCAGACGTACGCCGACCTGGTGGCGCGCGACCTTGCGCCGGTGTGTGCGTGTGCCAATGGCGACGTGGCGCTGGGTGACGTGCTGGAGTACAATGTGGCGCCGCTGGGGAACTACACCTCCAACATCTGCGCCGGCCTCAGCACGGTGTATTTGGCCTGCCTTGCCAACGGCACCATGACGCCAGGCGGCATCCAGCTGCCGGGCTGTAGTGCGACGGACGCCGGCGCGCTGCTGTACAGCGCGTTCCTTGACCCCATTATTGCCACCTGCTACTTCTATGTCACCACCTTCCCCACCATCTTCCGCAACATTGCACGTGTGGCGGTCGGCGCCACCCTGCCTACCAACGCGACCTTCCAGGCCACCGCCACGTCGGCGGTGCTGCAGGAGCTGCGCCTGTTCGTGTTGTCCACCTCCTCCCTTGTGCAGCCGCTCGGCACGCTGGGCACCACCAACCTGGTGTCGGCGCTGGAGCTGACGGCGGGCGCGCGGTACCGCGAGCCAGAAAACTGCACCTGCGCCGGCACGGTGGCGCAGGCGTCACCGCGGCAGCAGATGGCGGCGCCCTGCTTGTTTCAACCGGCATTTGACCTGCGGCCGCCATCGCCTGACACCGCCGGCTTCACCTGCAACGCCGCCGTGCGCACCCTCTTCTTCCCGCTCCCCATTCTGCCGCCCCCCGCCTTCACCCCGGCCGCGGGGGCCTCGCCGCCGCCGGGGCCCAAACCCGTGGGGGCGGCGGCGTCGTGGCGCGCCCCCCCTCCCACCCCCCCCTCCACCCCCTTCCGGCCCCCCTCCCTGCATGCCTACTTCCCCCGCACCGCCGATGACAACATTGACTACTCCACCCTCGCGCCCGGCTTCATGACCGCCAACTTTGGCCGCCTGTTTGCCGCCTGCGCGCCCGTCTCGTGCGTGTACGTGTACACCTCGCGGCCGTCCGCGCTGCAGGTCGTCACCGCGCTGCTGGGCGTGCTGTCCGGCGTGCAGACGGTGCTGACGCTGGCTGTCGACCGCGGCTACGACGCTGCCTACAGTTTTATGCGGCGACGGCAGCGGCGGCAGGAGCCGGCGGACTCGGAGTCTGGCACCGTGCCGCCGTCCAAGGTGTAAGTGGCAGCATCGTTGTTCGGTCAACCACAGATGATACGGCGCCGCGGATACGACTGTCGGTGGTGGTGGTGGTTGGCGCCAGTTGTCAGTGACTGTTTGTGTATGCGATCATAGCGCGTTTGCTCAGTTATAGCATGTTATTTGCATGTGCCCCGTTGCCTCCCCTCACTAGTTTGTTGTGCGGAGTGAGTGTGTGTCTGTTGATATAATTAGTGTGTTGATAAGTTACGGTACTCGTTTGTCTAGTGTCGAGCTGTTGGACTACTCCAACCCGCAGCTGCACTCAAGACACACACGGCAGGTACTAAACAACAATGGCAGCAGCGGCAGCGGCGGCGGGGAAGTTGATGCGGCGCTGTATACGGCTGCAAGATGGCGGGTGCGGCAGCGCTGCGAGACGCGGCGTAGCGACGGCCGCACCACCACCACCACCACCACCATCGCCGGCATCATCGTCGCCGCTGCAACCCATGCTCACACGCGACTTTATAAAGCACGCGCTGTATGACGCCACGGTGGGGTACTTCACTGCTGGTACCATCATTGGCGGCAGCGGGCAGGCGCTGGCGTTTACCGACATGCTGGGGCGGATGGAGTACCTGACGACGCTGGACAAGCTGTATGCGGCGGCGCGCACCGGGTGGCTGACGCCGTGTGAGGTGTTCACGCCGTGGTACTCCCACGGCCTGGCGCGGCACAGCGCACCTTCTCTGAGTCCTACCGCCCCGTCAACGACGCCTGGATTAGCCGGCTGCTGGCAGACGGCGGTGAGCTGGTGGCGCGCGGTCCACCACAGTCGTCACACGGCGGGCGTAACACCGTGGCAGCCGCCTACTCTGCCGTGCGCGCGCTGGCTGCGCGGTTGACCGGCGCACCACCGGCCGCGGCAGCGGTGGCGGCGGGCGCGTATGGCCATGGCGTGCCGCCGCCCGGCGTGGCAGGCGCACGCTTCATCCCCACCGGTCTGCTGCAGATGGTGGACGCGCTGTACACCGCCCTCCCGCGCCACCACCTCATTGCTGCTGACTTTGACTACCTGCCGCCGCCCACCCTGCGCGCCGCGTCATACGTAGCACACGGCGTGAACGGCGTGGGCACGCATGTGGCGGCGGCGCCCGGCGGCGGCTACGCGCCACTCGTGGCCGCCAAGGCGGGCGGCAAGTCCATCGACTACCCCAACTACCTTGCCGCGCCGCTGGGCGCCGCTGACATTTTCTTCCCCACCGACTTCCCCCTTGCGTGCCGCCTGCTGGATGCCGCGCGCGCCAGGCACCCGCACACTGGCGGCGGCAGCGCGCGCACAATGTCGCACCGTGAGTTTGTCACCAACTACGCGCCCCTGCAACACACGCGCACCCGCTCCGGCTACAACCCGCTGCTGGAAGACTACGGCAACACGCGCATGCTCCTAACATAGCTGTATTTATCAATAGTTCAATTGTCCCATCAAACCGTTCCTCAGCGACAACACCCGACAGGTGCTCGCCATCCGTTTACTTATTATCGCTAGAACACCACCGAAGTCGTGCGAGAAGCCATCCCATCAGGTGGATGCAGGTATATGACCCCTGCGCCAGCGATGGAGAGCACGTAAAACACCGATAACAATGGCTTATCAGCGGACAATACTGGAGCGCGCGCTGCTCCCGCCGCTGGTGGTGCTGCCAGACCGGCGCGCCACAAAGCCGGTGCCCGGCGTGGGTGCATGCGCCGGCGCCCCGGAGGCGGAGCCATCCGAGGGCGCTGCCGCGACGGCGGCGGCGGAGGTAGAATGCGGCGACTCCATGCCAAGGGCGCCGTCCTCGCTGCCGTCGCTCGTGGCGCGCGGCGGTGGGGCGCTACCCGAAAACAGAGACGGGAAGCCCAGCCAGCGCGCCGCCGAGGCGGACGCAGAGGTAGGTGCCGAGGGCGGCGGAGTGGGCGTGATGATGTGGCCGCTGGCATCTGACGCCATGGAGGCGTTCGACACGCTGCGGGACACGCCGGCGGGCGGCGCTGCGTCATAGCCACCAAGAGCGGCGGCGGCACCAGCGCTGCGACGCCCACCGCCGCCCTCTGCTGGCGACGCATGCGCCGAGTGCGGTGCCGAGTGGTGAGCGGCGGCAGACATGGGGGCAGCAACCAGGCTGCCTGGCAGCGCGCCCGTCCCAGGCGGCGGCGGCAGTACCACATGCGCGGCGGCGGCGTGGGCGCTCACACGGCCAGACGCGCTGCCGCCCCACCCTTCCGCGCCCGGCGGGCTGGTGGGTGGCGACGGTGCGCCAAAGAAGAAGCGCGACAGGGAGGAGGAGGAGGTGGGTGACCGCTCGCGGCGCGTGCTGTCGCTAGTCGCCGGCGCCGTGCTACTGGTATTCACAGCCACCGCTGCCGGCGGCATGGCGGCAGTAAAGGCGGCGCGCACCTGCGAGGCGGCGGCGGTCACTGCTGCCAGGCTCTCCACCCCCGCGGTAGCACTGCGGCCAGATGTCGACGCTGCGGTCGTGGACGCTGCGCCACTCGTGCTACCAGCTCCACTCAGCCCAGCAGTCACCACGGTCGGTACCGTAAAGGGGGTAAATGGGGGCACCGCGGGTCCCCGCATCGGCACGGCAGCAAGGTGTCCACCGCGGCCACCGCCTGGCATCGGCGGTGGCGGCGGCGTGCCAGCGCGTACCAATGGCTCCGTCTCTTCCTGCTCCCCGTCGTCATTCCTAGCATCGCTGCTGCCGCCACCGCCGGCTGCTGTCGTTGGCAGCCCCACCGGCTGCTGCACAATAGTGTGCCACCCGGCATACAGGTGAGATCCACCGCCTGTGCCGGACGTGGTTCCCTCCCCGCCGCCACTGCCACTGCCACCGCCACGGCCCCGCTTGTCACCACCACCACCACCCATGCCAGCGTGCGCCTGTACCGACGAAAAGATGCCGCGCAACGATGCGAACACATCGCTGCCGCCCGGCGTTGGGGCAGTAGCGGCAGCAGGTGCGGGTGCGGGGGCAGGGGCAGGCGCGCTGGAGGACGCTGCAGCACCACCCTCCCCGCGTCGGCTACCGCCACCGCGCGCAGCCGTGCTACTGCTACGTGTAGTGGCAGTGCTACTACTAACTGCCGCTGTGGATGCAGCCGCCGCCGCCGCGCCGCCACTCGTGCGCGCTGCCAGAGCGGCAGAGATGGGGCCGGCGGACGAAGTGGACGACGCGGAGGCGGCGACGGCGGCAGCCTGGGTGCGCGCAGCGGCGCGGCGTGCCATGCGTGCCTCCTCTGCCGCCGCCTCAGCGCGCAGCCGCTCCTCCGCGCGCCGCCGCTTTTCCATGATGTCATCCACCGAGATGTCCTGCATCTCGGCGCGCAGGCACAGGTACTCGCCCAGCGTGGCGGCCAGCAGGAAGGAGGCGACGTACACCATCCACCAGGTGGCGTTCCAGGGGAAGCGGTTGTCCAGTGCGCTGGTGGCGACGGCGTGCCAGAAGTATGCAGTGAACACAAAGTCCAGGCTGCGCTTCATGCGCGCCACCACCACCGCCACCGCCACGCCCGCCACCGCGCCGCCAAACACGACGGCGGCAATGTGCACCCACCCCGCCGCCGTCAGGATGGTGACGTCCTCGGCGCGGAACACGGAGGTGGGCACCCCCCCGAGCGGGCGGCGCGGGCGCCCGGGGACCGCCGCCCCCGGCGGGCCGGCCAAAAGCGCCCCCGCGGGGCCCGCCTGCCCCGCGGGGGGGGCCCCGGGCGGGGCGGGGCGGGGCCGGTCGGGCGCCCCCTTGTGGGGGTGGGGGGGGGGGGGGGGGGGGGGGGGGGGGGGGGGGGGGAGGGGGAGAGGGGAGAGGAGGGAGAGGAGAGAGAGGGGAGGGGGGAGAGAGAGAGAGGAGAGAGAGAGGTGGTTGAAGGAGGGATGGGCAATGGAGATAAGCGGGGGGAAGAATCTGGGAGGCAAGGGAGGAGTACAGTACCCAAACAAGCGCATTGCCACCCCTATTTTTGCATGCCACCGTTGCCACTCCATGCCAGCATGGCCGGAACCGGGCAGGGAAAGGAGGTCCGAGGTTGGTCACGTATCTTCCGAGGTGCGTATCTCCAGCACCACACACATGTCACATGTCACGGCCAGAACGCCGCCAGTGCCCGCCACTACTGATTCGCCACCGCTTATTCCTTGGTACGAGTCCGCTGGCTGCTGGCATTATGGGCGTAGGCGCCAGCAGCAGCAGTGCAGCTGCAACTACCGATTGGCATCGAGCTGTCCCCCTCTCGCCCTGAATAAGCATATCACCCTACATTCGCCACTCCGCCCACGCCATCAGCAGCACAGCTCCGCGCCGTTCTGCCTCTCTCTCCCTCGCCCAGCTCCCTCCCTCCCCCAACTGCAGCCATGATGCAGCGTCGACGGGCGGCGGGGGTGGCGCTGGCGGTGGGCGTGGCAGCGGTGGTGGCGGTGGGGAGGGTGGCGGCGCAGACGGGTGCGCAGTGCGCGCTGTCGGATGGCAGCAAGTATGACTGCTACCCGTGGGATGTGTCGAACGCCACCGTGTGCGCCGCGCATGGCTGCTGCTGGTCGCCCTCCCCCAATGCCGGCGTACCGTGGTGCTTCTACCCGCAGCTGCCAGCACCTGCGCAGGCGGCGTGCTCGGCGGTGTCCACGCCCTCCCGCGTGGACTGCCACCCGGAGCTGAACGCGGACGCCACCAGCTGCGCGGCGCGCGGCTGCTGCTGGCAGGCGCCGCCGGCGAGTGGCGCGGTGGCGGGCGTGGCGTACTGCTTCTTCCCGCACACGGATGGGTACACGGCGGGCGCGGCGACGGCGACGGCGAGCGGGTTCACCGCGCCGCTGACGCTGGGTGCCGCGGCGGGGCCGTACCGCAATGACATCAGCCCGCTGACGCTGGACGTGGACTACGTGAGCTCCACCACGCTGCGCTTCCAGATCTATGACGCCACCACGCCGCGCTGGGTGCCACCCGTGCCGCTGCAGCCGACGCCGGCGGCGCCGCCGGCCACCACCGACTATGCGGTGTCCATCACGAAGGCGCCCGCGCCGTTTGGCATCACGGTGACGCGCGCCTCCACCGGCGCCGTGCTGTTTGACAGCCGCGTGCAGGCGCCGCCCGCCGTCGTCACCAACGGCCTCATCTTTGAGGACCAGTACCTGGAGCTGTCCACCGTGCTGCCGCCGCCGTCGGGGCCCGACGGCGGCATCCACATCTACGGCCTGTCGGAGCACGTGACGCCGCTGCAGCTGCCGGCGAACGGCAGCATCGGGCAGACGTACACGCTGTTTGCGCGCGACCAGGGCACGCCCGTCAACTCGGCGGCGGGCGCCACCAACCTGTACGCCTCCATGCCGTTCTACATGGTGCTGGACCCCGCCACCGGCGACGCGTTTGGCGTGTGGCTGTTCAACTCCAACGCCATGGACGTGGTGCTGCAGGGCAACGCGCTGACGTACCGCGTCATTGGCGGCGAGCTGGACGTGTGGCTGTTCACGGGGCCGTCGCCCGCCGACGTGGTGGCGCAGTACCTGGCCGTCATTGGCAACCCCGCCATGCCGCCGCGCTGGGGCCTCGGCTTCCACCTGTGCCGGTGGGGCTACAACTCACTGAACGAGACGCAGACGATCTGGCAGTCCATGCTGGACGCGCGCCTGCCGCAGGACGTGCAGTGGAACGACATTGACGTGTGGGGCGAGCGCCTCGACTTTGTACTGGACCCTGCGTACCCCGCCGGTCCCATGGCGGCGTGGGTGAATTCGCTGCACGCGGTGCACGGGCAGCACTACGTGCCCATCATCGACCCCGCCATCTCGTCGTCGCAGGCGCCCGGCTCCTACCCGCCGTTTGACACCGGCGTGGCGGACCGCGTGTTTGTGAACGATTCCGCCGGTTCCGTCTTCATTGGCTCCGTGTGGCCCGGCTTCACCGCCTTCCCTGATTTCTTTGCGCCCAACACGAGCGCCTGGTGGACGGGCCTGTTCCAGGACTTCCACGACAACGTGCTGCCCATCGACGGCGCGTGGATTGACATGAATGAGCCGTCCAACTTTTGCAATGGCGCCTGCGGCCCCACCCCCGCGCCTCCCATGATGGTGGCGGCGGCAGGTGATGTTGCTGAGACGGGCGACACCGGCCGGCCCGCCCCCGCACCTGCCCCCGCTCCCACGGCGCGTCCCGCCGTCGCGGCGGCAGCGGCGGCGGCTGCCGGCCTCGCGCCGGTGCGCGGCCCCAACAACGGCGCGTACCCCGGTGACCCCAAGTTCCCGCCCTACCTGCCTGGCCGGCTGGGCGGCGCCACGCTGCTGGAGACCAAGACGGTGTCCATGTCGGCGCGCCACTACAACGGCCTGCACTACAACGTGCACAACCTGTACGGGTGGGGCGAGGGCCGCGCCACGGTGGAGGCAATGGAGGCGGTGCGCGGCAAGCGCGCCTTTGTCATCTCGCGCTCCACCTTTGCCGGCAGCGGCGCGATGCACGGCCACTGGCTGGGCGACAACGCGGCGACGTGGGCGGACCTGTACTACTCGCTGCCCGGCGTGCTGACCATGAACCTGATGGGCGTGCCGCTGGTGGGCGCCGACGTGTGCGGCTTTGGCGGCGACGCTACGACGCCGGAGCTGTGCACGCGGTGGATGCAGCTGGGCGCGTACACGTACGGCTTCTACCGCAACCACAACACGCTGGGCAAGGCGGAGCAGGCGCCCTCCGTGTTCCCGGACCCCTACAAGTCGTACATGCGCACCGCGCTGAACGGCCGCCTCGCCCTCGTGCCCTACCTGTACACCCTGTTCCACCACGCGCACACCAACGGCACCACCGTCTCCCGCCCCCTGTTCTTTGAGTTCCCCACCGACGTCAACGTGACGGCGCTGGACACGCAGGTCATGCTGGGCGCCGCGCTCATGGCGTGCCCCGTGATCACACAAGGCGCCGTCACCACCCGCACCTACTTCCCCGCTGCGATCTGGTACGACTGGTTCACTGGCGCGCGCTACGCCGGCGCCGTGCCAGGCTGGAACACCATCCCCGCGCCGCTGTCCGCCATCCCCGTGTTCATCCGCGGCGGCTACGTGGTGCCCACGCAGGACCCCAACATGACTACCGTGTTCTCCGCCCTCAACCCCTTCCGCCTCACCGCCGCGCTGGACGCCAACGGCGCCGCGGCGGGCGACATGTTCCTGGACGACGGCGACGCGCTGCGCTCGTTCGAGACGGGCGTGTACACGTACGTGGCATGGGCCGCCGCCACCACCACCGGCGGCTCCGCCGGCACCCTCACCTCCACCGTCCCCACGGCCGCCTACTCGCCGCCGGGCGGCCTGGCATCCGTGTCCATCCTGGGTGTGGCGTCCTACGGCGCCGCTGGCAAGGCGACCGCCAACGGCCAGCCCGCCACGGCCACCTTCAACACCACCACCGGCGTCCTCACCCTCGCCTTTGCGCCGCTGCCGCTCACGGCGCCCATTGCCATCCAGTGGCAGGGGTAAGGGGGCAACTAGGGCGTGTCTGCCCATGTGCCCGTCGTGCCTTTACTTTTGATTTCTGATTTAATTGTATTGCTACGCCGCGGAGTATTTCTCAACGTGCGTGTGTGGCAGTTGACGCCGGACGCCGGTCAGGCGCCGCACAGCACACCCAACAGGGAAGGGCGCGCAGCAAGGGAATCACAATCAATGCAATTCTTATTGACACCGCGCCGTACATTGTTTGCATGTATTAGTAGTGGTTGCGTTGCCGCTCTAGTGTGTAACTCTTGTGTTGTTGGGTTGGAGCCGGAGAGCCGAGAGCGCTGCCGCTACCGTCACCTGCCACACACACACGCATACCAACTTCTAGAGCCATCGGGTATTCAGTGCATAAGTATGCAAAGCTAGCAGGTGGGAGCAACAACATCAAGTCTAGGGAGCATATTGTTGTGTGGCCCAGCGAGTGGCTGCAACCCACTGGCGGGTGGCGCACGTGCTTGTGCGCTGCAGCGCAAACTCTCCACCACAAGTCCGCTTCC
>Ga0066256_1004892_pt2 | contig 10062 bp, 8 predicted proteins | sample ThiBio_1000_biof_FD_87107 | JGI IMG/M metagenome (GOLD analysis project Ga0066256, IMG submission 87107) | Wastewater bioreactor microbial communities from Cape Town, South Africa - Thiocy_expt_1000_biof (version 2) | ecosystem: Engineered > Bioreactor > Thiocyanate-remediating >... | reverse complement strand
TGATGCCATAATTGCCGATCGGCCCGCCCACCTGCTCGCGCGTCAGCGCGGGATGGGCGAATGTGCCGAACCGGCCAAGCCGATAGTTGAAGGTGACGAGGATCACCCCGCCACGCGCGAACATGGCGCCGTCATAACTCGGGAAGGACCCTGCCCCCATGATGAAGGCGCCGCCATAGATCCACACCATCACCGGCAGCGGCGTCGCTGCGGCCTGCGCCGGCCGCCATATGTTGAGATAAAGGCAATCCTCGCTGGTCGGGTTGTTGAAGCCCGGCCCCGGCGGCACGCTCTGCGGCTCCTGGATGCAATCCCTGGAAAATGCGGTCGCGCTCCGCACGCCGCGCCAGGGCGTCGGCGGCAAGGGCGCGCGCCACCGCCGCTCGCCGACCGGCGGCGCGGCAAAGGGCACGCCAAGGAAGGATTCGACCCCGGCCCTCTCGCTTATCCCTTCGATCGCCCCGGTCTGGGTCTGGACGACAGGTCCGGCCGATGCCGTACCCGCCATTGCAAGGACAAGGACCGGCAACAGCGCGCGCAATGCCCAATGGTCCGTTCGCATGGCCCCTCCTGCGTTTCCGCACAGGCTATCAGCCCTGCCGGCGGCTTCTTGCCCTGCGGCGCACGGGCATTTGACCGCCGGCGGCGGAAGGCATGGGATGCGGGGCGATCGTGGTAGCGCGTGGCCCAGGCAATATCGTTGGAATTCCAACATCAACCATGTTGGAATGGACCGTAGTCGAAAGGAAAAAATTCCCGCTAAGTCCTTGAAATGGATGCCCCGCGAGGATTCGAACCTCGATAGACGGAATCAGAATCCGTAGTCTTACCATTAGACGACGGGGCAGCAGCGGAGGCGCGGAAATAGGCAGCGCGGCGCTGGCTGTCAACGGTCGGTCGGACATCGCTTGCGGGGAACCGGACCAATCGATAGGTTCCGGCTCAAGTACCGGCGGTATCCCCGTTCCGGAGAGCAAATGAAGTAAGGGCCCGCAAGGTGGACCATAGCATTGCGACGCCGGAGCGCCGCCCGGCGCGGACGGCCTCACCCGACGCTCCGCCTCCCTCCTATCGCCGCGCTTATGGCGCGCTGGACCTCGGCACCAATAATTGCCGGCTGCTGATCGCCCGGCCGGCCGCCGAGGGGTTCGTCATCATGGACGCCTTTGGGCGCATCGTCGGGCTGGGCGAGGGCCTCGCCGGCTCCGGCGGGTTGAGCGACGATGCGGTGGCCGGGGCGGTCGCCGCGCGGGCCGTCTGCTCGGACAAGCTGCGCCGCCGCCATGTCCACCTCGCCCACTCGGTGGCGACGGAGGCCTGCCGCCGGGCGGAGAACGGCCAGGAATTCGTCGAGCATGTCCGCCGCAAGACGGGCATCGCGCTCGACATCATCTCCGCCGAGGAAGAGGCCCGGCTGGCGGTGATGGGCTGCCATGCCCTGCTTGAGGAGGGCGAAGGCCCGGCGCTCATCTTCGACATCGGCGGCGGATCGACCGAACTGATCCTGATCGACACCAGCCACGCCATGCCGCGCACGCTGGACTGGTACAGCGCGCCCTGGGGCGTCGTCTCGCTCACCGAGATCGAACCGTGCGATTTCGCCACCGAAGCGGGGCGGCTCGACGCCTATGCGCGGATGCGCGCACGGGTGCTGGACAGCTTCCTGCCATTTTCCAGCCGCCTGCCCGACAACGCGCGCAAGGGCGGCCGCCTGCTCGGCACCAGCGGCACGGTGACGACGCTCGCCAGCCTGCACCTCGACCTGCTGCAATACGACCGCCGCGCGGTCGACGGGCTGATCGTCCCGGCCAGCTCGATGCGCGAGATCTCGGCCCGGCTCTCGGCCATGTCGCCCGCCCAGCGGCGCGAGCTGCCCTGCATCGGGCGCGAGCGGGCGGACCTCGTCGTCGCCGGCTGCGCGATCCTGGAGACGATCCTCGACCTGTGGCCCGCCGCGCGGCTCGGCGTCGCCGACCGCGGCATCCGCGAGGGCATCCTGCGCAGCCTGATCACCGCGGGCGGCAAGGGCGAGCGCCTGCGCGCCGAGCTGCGCCTGCGCAAGCAGGGCGTCGAGCCCGTCCGGTGAGCCGCTCGGGAAAGGACCCACGCACCCGGCTCAAGACCGGCAAGGGCCGCACGTCCAGCTCGACCCGCTGGCTCTCGCGCCAGCTCAACGACCCCTACGTGAAGAAGGCCAAGGCCGAAGGCTACCGCAGCCGCGCCGCCTACAAGCTGGCCGAGCTGGACGAGCGATTCGGCCTGCTCAAGGGCGTCGCCCGCGTGGTCGACCTGGGCATCGCCCCGGGCGGATGGAGCCAGGTCGTGCGCCAGCGGAGCCCCAGGTCGCGGGTGGTCGGCATCGACCTGCTCCCCACCGACCCGCTCGACGGGGTGACGATCTTCCAGATGGACTTCATGGCCGACGAGGCCCCCGCCCTGCTCGAAGGCGCGCTGGACGGCCCGCCCGACCTGGTGCTGTCGGACATGGCGGCCAACACCGTCGGCCACAAGCAGACCGACCACCTGCGCACCATGGGCCTGGTCGAGACCGCCGCCGCCTTCGCGATCCAGACCCTGGCGCCGGGCGGCGCCTTCGTCGCCAAGGTCCTGGCCGGCGGCACCGACGCGGCCCTCCTCGCCCTGCTCAAGCGTCACTTCGCCAGCGTCAAGCACGCCAACCCCCCGGCGAGCCGCAAGGATTCGTCCGAATGGTACGTGATCGCGCAAGGGTTCAAGGGCACGTAAGGGCGCTCATGCCGGAATATCGCCGGCGCGTCTCGCGCGATGGCCGGGCACGCGCCGATAGCTGGTTTCTCGCCCAGGCGCGGAATGCCGGCGCGGAGATCAGCGCCGCCGATTGAACCCGCGGGCTCAGGCCGGGCCGGGAAACGGCCAAACGAAAAAGGGCGCGCCTCGCGGCGCGCCCTTCTCGTGTTCGATTGCAGCCTCGCTTAGTGCGCGGCCGGGGCGCCCGCAGCGGCCGGGGCGGCGGCTTCCTTGGCGGCGCCGTCCTTGGGAGCCTCGGCAGCGGCGGCAGCGCCTTCCTTCGGCGCTTCGGCAGCCGGAGCAGCGGGAAGCGGCTTGTTCGAGCCCTGGCTGTTCAGGTAGGCGATGACGTCGGCGCGGTCCTGCGGGTTGGGCAGGCCGGCGAAGGTCATCTTGGTGCCCTGGGCGAAGGTCGCCGGGCTCTTGAGCCAGTGGTAGAGGCTGTCCCAGTCCCAGGTGCCGCCGTGCTTCTTCAGCGCGTCGGAGAAGGCGAAGCCGCCCGCGCCGGTGCCGATGCCCTCGCCGACCACGCCGTGGAGGTTCGGGCCAATGCCGTTGGCGCCGCCCGCGTTGATCGTGTGGCAGGCCATGCACTTCTTGAACACGGCCTCGCCCTTGGCGACGTCGGCCTTGGCCAGGACGGCCTCGACCGGCGGCTCGGCGGCGGCCCCGCCCTCGCTGGAGACGACGCCTTCGATCTTGTAGCCGGGCTCGTGCGGGGGGTGGGCCTTGTCGGCCTGGAAGTAGTGCGAGCTGATGCTGCTCAGCCCCAGCGCGACGATACCGGCGCCCAGAACCCAGCCGGCGAAAGTGTTGAAGCGGTCGTCCATGGAAATTTTGCCCTGTTGGGATTGTACCTGCAACTTTGCGCGCCGCTCTAGTGACCGTGATCCGCCAGCGCAAGAGGGCCATTGCGGGATTTGCCGGGACTGCGTAATCGGCCCCGAGAATTGGAACCCCCGGTCATGCACAGCTTTCCCCAACCCGCGCTCGCCCTGGTCGACGAGATGACCCGCGCCGCCGCCGCCGATCCGGCGCGGGCCGTGGCGCTCCAGGGCGCGCCGGGCTGCAACGGCCACCGCGCCGCGCTCGAATACGATCCCGGCTGCCTGCCGCTGCCCTGCTTCAGCTTCGAGGACGCGCTGGACGCGGTGAAGGACGGCAAGGCCGCGCGGGCGCTGATCCCGATCGAGAACTCGCAGCACGGCCGCGTCGCCGACATTCATTTCCTGCTGCCCGAGAGCGGGCTGTCGATCACTGGCGAATACTTCCTGCCGATCAGCTATGCGGTGATGGGCCTGGGCCGGGGGCCGTTCGCCGCCGCCTACAGCCATCCCCAGGCGCTGGGCCAGACCCGGCACTACCTGCGCGAGCGCGGCATCGTGCCGATGTCCTACGCCGACACCGCCGGGGCCGCCGCCTTCGTCAAGGAGCAGGGCGATCCCCGCGCCTGCGCCATCGCCCCACGCATCGCGGCCGAGCTCTACGGCCTCGACATCGTGGCCGAGAACGTCGAGGATTCGGCCGACAACACCACCCGCTTCGTCATGCTGGCGAAGGAGCCGCTGGACCCCGCCGCCCTGGCCGGCAAGCCGGCGATGACCACCTTCGTCTTCGAGGTGAAGAACATCCCCGCCGCGCTCTACAAGGCGCTGGGCGGCTTCGCGACCAACGGCGTCAACATGACCAAGCTCGAATCCTACCAGAGCGGGGCGAGCTTCGCGGCGACCGAGTTCTACGTCGACATCGTCGGCGCGCCGGGCGATCCGGCGGTCGACCGGGCGCTGGCCGAGCTGGCGTTCCACGCCAAGCACCTGCGGATGCTGGGCACCTATCCCCAGGCGCGGCCGCGGGGGTGACGGGATTTTTGGGAAGGCGGGACTGCGCTTCCCTCCGAAACGGCGCCCGTTAACTTGCGCGGCACGAATGGTCGTGTAACCAAGCACTTGTGACGGCAGGGGTTCAGGCAACCGCAGCATCGGACGCCGCGCGCGACTGGGAAGCCGTGCGCGCGGCGGGCGATATCCAGTTCGCGCCGGTCCCGCCTGCGCAACCCACGCCGCCGCCGGACTGGCTGGTCCGGTTCGGCGAATGGCTGGAGCATGTGCTCCGGCCGCTCGGCAGGCTGATCGAGCACCTGCTCAGGCCGCTCGGCGAGATGATCGGCCTGTCCTGGCCGGTCTTCGAGAAAATCCTGCTCGGCCTCGGCGCGATCGGCCTGCTGGTCCTGCTCTGGGTGCTGGCGCGCCCGCTGATCGCGCGGTTGCGCGCGCCCCGCGCCGCGCCCGAGCCCGAATGGACGCCCGACCGCGCCGAGGCGCTGCTCCTGCTGGAGGACGCGGACCGCCTCGCCGCCGCCGGGCACTACGACGAGGCGACCCACCTCCTGCTACGGCGCAGCGTCCAGCAGATCGCCACGGCCCGGCCCGACTGGCTGCACCCCGCCAGCACGGCGCGCGAGATCGCCGGCATCCTGTCCCTGCCCGCCGCCGCGCGGGCGGCCTTCGCCACGATCGCCGACCGGGTCGAGCGCTGCCGCTATGCGCTGCGCCCGCTGGCGGCGGACGACTGGCAGGCGGCGCGGCGCGCCTATGCCGACTTCGCCCTGGTGAAGATCGAAAGCGCGGGGATCGGCGGATGAGCGGGCGCGCCTCCCCAGCCTCCCCCGGCAACCCCTTCTCCGTCCGCACGGTGCTGGCGCTGGTCCTGTTCGGCGCGGCGGTCTTCGTCGCGCTGCTGTGGATGATCGGCTCGGGCCTCGCCTCCGGGCCGGCGAACAACGGCGGCAGCCACGCCGGGGGCAAGGGGCTGAACGGCTATGCGGCCCTGGCCCAGTTCCTCGGCAAGCGCGGCTACGCGGTCTCGCTGAGCCGCAGCGCGGAGACGCTCGACGATCCCGGCCTGCTGATCCTGACCCCGCCGCAGAACGCCAAGGGCGAGGACATCGAGCAGATCGTCGCCAAGCGCCGCCGGATCGGCCCGACCCTGGTCGTCACCCCGAAATGGATGGCCGGCCCCGCCGGCAAGAACGGCAAGCGCGGCTGGGTCCAGCTCGGCGGCAGCGCCGCACCGCGCTGGCAGGGCTTCCTCGACCAGGTCTCGGTCAGGATCGGCCCGGGCGCCGGGCGTTGGTCCGCGCAAGGGCTCTCGGGCGCGCTGCCCGTGCCGGCGACGGTCGAGACCGGCACAGGGCGCGGGCTGGAGCCGCTGGTGATGGACCGGAACGGCGGCCTCCTCGCCGCCTATCTCCAGGACGACGGCTATTACCCCGCGCTGGAGCGGATCGCGCTCCAGACCGCCTGGGAGCCGGGCGACGAGGACGACCTCTATCCGCTGATCGTCGTGTTCGAGCCCGACCTGCTCGACAACTACGGCATGGCCGGCAAGGAGAACGCGCTGCTGGCCGACCGGCTGGTCGCCGCCGCGCTCGGCGGGGCGCCGCGCAAGGTGGTGTTCGACCTGACGTTGAACGGGCTCGGCCGCTCGGCCAACCTGCTGACCCTGGCCTTCACCCCGCCCTATCTCGCCGCGACGCTGTGCCTGCTGCTCGCCGCCCTGGCGGTGGGCTGGCGGGCCTTCCTGCGCTTCGGCCCGCCGCTCGCCGCGACCCGCGCGATCGCCTTCGGCAAGCGGCCGCTCGTCGCCAATGCCGCCGGGCTGATCCGCTGCACCCGCCGCCTGCACCTCGTCGCCCGGCCCTATGCCGACGCCACACGCGAGCGGATCGCCCGCTCGCTCGGCCTGCCCCGCGCCGCCAGTCCCGAGGCGGCGGAAGCGGCGATCGACAAGGCGCTGGCCCAGCGCCTGCCGGCCAGCGAGCCCTTCTCCACCCTCGCCGCGCGGCTGCGCGCCGCGAGCCGCCCCCTTGCCATCCTGCGCGCGGCGCAGGCGCTCCATTCGCTCGAAAGGACCCTCAGGAGATGACCGAGACCAGTTCCGTGCCCTTGGCCGACGTCCGCACCCTGGCCGACGCCATCCGGGGCGAGGTCGCCAAGGCGATCGTCGGCCAGGCGGCCACGGTCGACCACCTGCTGATCGCGCTGCTCGCGCAGGGGCACGTCCTGCTCGAAGGCCCGCCGGGCACGGCCAAGACCTTCCTCGCCCAGTGCTTCGCCGCGACGCTCGGGCTCGACTTCGGGCGCATCCAGTTCACGCCCGACCTGATGCCGGGCGACATCCTCGGCTCCAACCTGTTCAACTTCCAGACGAGCCAGTTCACCCTGACGCGCGGGCCGATCTTCTGCGACCTGCTGCTGGCCGACGAGATCAACCGCACCCCGCCCAAGACCCAGGCCGCCCTGCTCGAGGCGATGCAGGAGCGCCGCGTGACCCTGGACGGCGAGGCGCATCCCCTGCCCGCGCACTTCATGGTCGTGGCGACCCAGAACCCGATCGAGAGCCAGGGCGTCTATCCCCTGCCCGAGGCCCAGCTCGACCGCTTCCTGTTCAAGCTGCTGGTGCCCTATCCGAGCCTGGAGGAGGAGGCCCGGATCGTCGCCCGCTTCGGCGAGCGCAGCGGCCCGGCCAGTCCCCGGGAACTGGGCATCGCCGCCGTGACCGACCCCGCCCGGCTCCAGGCGGCCGCGCAGGCGGTCAAGGGCGTGACCCTGGCGGACAGCGTGATCGACTACGTCGTCCGCCTGGTCCGCGCCACGCGCGAGAGCGCCGACCTCGCCTCGGGCGCGAGCCCGCGCGCCGCGGTGCTGCTGGCCAACGCCGCCCGCGCCCGCGCCGCGCTCGACGGTCGCGACTATGTCGTGCCCGACGACGTGAAAGCGCTGGCCACCTCGGTCCTGCGCCACCGCCTGCTGCTGAGCCCGGCCGCCGAGATCGAGGGCAAGCAGGTCGAGGCGCTGGTCGAGGCCCTGATCGAGCAGACCGAGGCGCCGCGGTGACGCGGCGGTGACGGGGCGCTGAGCCTGCCATGCGATCCCTCCCCCTCTTCGTCCCGACCGCCCGCGCCGCGATCCTGATCGCGCTGGCCGCGCCGGTCGCGCTGCTGCTGGCGGCGCTCGCGCCGGGGGCCTGGATCGTCGCGCCGGTGCTGGGCCTGGTGCTGTTCGCCCTGGTCGCGGCCGACGCCGTGCTTGCCGGGCGGCTGGTCGACAGCCGGGTGATCGTGCCGGCGGACATGGAGGTCGGCGGCGACGGGACGATCACCGTCCTGGCCGATTTCGCGGGCCGCAAGGGCGCGGGTCCGTGGAGCCGGGTCGAGGCCTCGCTGGCGCTCGATCCGCGGCTCGCCCCCGGCGGGGTCGCCGTACTGGCGCTTGCCGGAAACGCGGCGGGCGCGTTCGAGGGCAAGGCGGCCCTCTCCCCCAACCGCCGCGGCACGGGCCGGGTCGAGCGGCTGTGGCTGCGCTGGACCGGCCCGCTGGGGCTCGGCGCACGGCTGGCCTCGCGCGAGGACGGCGCGACGGTCCGCGTCTGGCCCAACCTCCAGGCGGTGCGCTCGCCCGCGCTCCAAGTCTTCCTGCGCGACGCCCAGTTCGGCCTGATCGCCCGCCGCATCCGCGGCGAGGGCACCGAGTTCGAGGCGCTGGCCGAGTATCAGGCAGGCATGGACCGCCGCCGGATCGACTGGAAAAGCTCGGCCCGCCATGCCCACCTCTACGCCAAGGAATACGAGGTCGAGCGCAACAACCAGATCGTCTTCGCCTTCGACTGCGGCCAGGCGATGTGCGAGCCGGTCGGCGGCCTGCCGCGGATCGACCGCGCGGTCTCGGCGGCGCTGACCACGGCCTACGTCGCGCTCAAGGGCGGGGACAAGGTCGCCCTGTTCGGCTTCGCCGCGCGGCCCGAGCTGGCGACGCCCTTCGTCTCGGAAAGCCGCGAGTTCCACCGCCTCCAGCGCGCCGCCGCCGACCTCGACTATCACGCACAGGAGCCGAACTTCACCCTCGCCCTGGCGACGCTCGCCGGGCGGCTCCAGCGCCGCTCGCTGATCGTGGTCTTCTCCGACTTCACCGACCCGACCAGCGCCGAGCTGATGATCGAATCGATCGGCCGCCTGGTCGCGCGCCATCTGGTGATCTTCGTGACCATGGCCGACGAGGAGTTGGAGGACATCGCCGATGCCGAGCCCGGCGACATGCAGGCCCTGGCCATGGCCGTGACCGCCGATTCGCTGCTGCGCCAGCGCGCGCTCGTCACCAGCCGCCTGCGCCAGCTCGGCGTCGACGTGATCGAGGCTCCCTACGGCCAGATCGGTACGCGGCTGATCGACGCCTATCTGGAGATCAAACGCATGGGAGCGATCGGGTGATGATGGCACCGCCCACCCTTCATCGTCGCCCTGAACTCGTTTCAGGGTCCGTGGAGCAACGGAGCCGCCAAATACCCCGGCCGCGACGGACGGCGGGCGTCGGCCCATGGATGCTGAAACGAGTTCAGCATGACGGGACTTGGTCGGGTTGGGGAGCGCATCGATGGCCACGCTGACCGGCAACATCCGCGGCCTGTTCGGCGGCGGCGGCGCGGCACGGGCGCAGGACGCCGCGATCGAGGCGGCGGCCCTGCGTTCCGACCGCTTCCGCCAGGAGCGCGAGGACGACTGGAAGCGGCTGGAGGCCATCGTCAAGCGCATGGAATCCGGCCGGACGGGCAAGCTCTCCGACCAGGACGTACTCGACCTGCCGGTGCTCTACCGCACGGTCGCCTCCAGCCTGTCGATCGCCCGCGAGACCTCGCTCGACGCCGCGACGCTGCGCTATCTCGAAACCCTGGTCCAGCGCGCCTGGTTCCAGGTCTATGGCCCGCGCAGTTCGCTGATCGGTTGGCTGCGGCGCTTCTTCGGCGGCGGGTGGAGCGCCTCGGTGCGCGAATTGTGGCTGGAAATCTGCATCGCGCTGGCGGTGATGGTGGCCGGCACGATCGTGGGCTGGGTGCTCGCCGCGCGGGACGAGGCCTGGTATTACTCCCTCGTTCCCACGGAATTCGCCGATACCCGCGTGCCCGGCGCATCGCGCGAAGTGCTGGAAAAGAGCCTGAGCGGCGTGGAGAAGATTGACGGGCTGTCGTTCTTTTCCGCCTTCCTGTTTAGCAATAATGCCAAGGTGGCGATCCTGGCCTTCGCGTTGGGCTTCGCCTTCGGCATCCCTTCGCTGATGCTGCTGATGCAGAACCTAGCCACGCTGGGCGCAATGCGGACGCTCTTCGGCCAGGCCGGGCTGGCTGTCGACATCGCTGCCTCGCTTTCGTACCGTTGCACCATGGAACCCTACGCGATCCTGCTCGCCGGGGCCGTCGTTCGCCATATCGGCCGTCCCATAGCCATCACCGGCAATCACCGCGTTG
>Ga0066256_1004853_pt2 | contig 10063 bp, 7 predicted proteins | sample ThiBio_1000_biof_FD_87107 | JGI IMG/M metagenome (GOLD analysis project Ga0066256, IMG submission 87107) | Wastewater bioreactor microbial communities from Cape Town, South Africa - Thiocy_expt_1000_biof (version 2) | ecosystem: Engineered > Bioreactor > Thiocyanate-remediating >... | reverse complement strand
ACTAATCGGCGCAAGCCGATCAGGAAAGGGCGGCGGGGAAACCCGCCGCCCTTTTTCTTTGGCGCTTGTATCCGTGGGATACGCGGCCGGTCAGCTGCCCCTGACCACGATCTTCACCTTCTGCCCCGCGCTCACCGTGTCGTTCGACGACAAGCCGTTCAACTATGTCACGACCTATGTCCCCGAATCCATCGGCAAGGCCTGGACCCGGACGGACATGGAGGTCACTCCGCTGGCCGGCTTGCTCGAGCGCAGCGGGGTGGAGGTCAGCCTGGTGCGCGAAAGGGTGACCGCGACGCTCACCGACACCCACCTCTCCTCTTATCTGGGCGTGGAAGTCGGTTCGCCGGTGCTCAAGATCTATCGCACGGCCTTCGACCCCGCTGGCCGTGCGGTCGAATATCTGATCGGCTTCTATCGCCCCGACCGGTACCAGTACGAGGTCGAGCTTCCCCGGTAGGGCAGGGATCAGGCCTGATCGCCGGCCCTCCCCGCTTTTTTGCCTCAATCAGTCTGCGTGGAACAAATATGGGGCTATGCATCATCCTAAAATGCTATAATATTATGTCATAAAGATAAGACGCCGCGCTTCCGGCTTGAGACGCGTGGCGGCAAAGGGAGAAGAGGTGCTTTTGGAATCTGCGAAGATCGAGCACGCCTGCCCGCCAGGCGAAGCGATTTTACGGTTTGAGAGGGTTTCCCGCGATTTTACAGGCGTTGCCGTGGTGCGCGAGATCGATCTCGAGCTCAGGGCCGGGGAAATCCTGACTCTTCTCGGCGCGTCGGGTTGCGGCAAGACCACTACGCTGCGCATCGCGATCGGGCTTGAGCGTTGTTCCGGTGGCCGGTTGGTTTATGCCGGCGAAACAGTGGACTGTCCGGAAGAGCGACGCTTCGTTCCACCGGAAAGCCGCGACATGGGCATGGTCTTCCAGTCCTATGCCGTCTGGCCCCACATGTCGGTGTACGAGAACGTGGCCTTCCCGCTCAAGGCGCGGGGCTTTTCCAAGGGCGAGATTGCCGATCGCGTTGCGGAAGCATTGGAACTGGTCGGCCTGCCGGGATTGCAGGAGCGGGGGGGAACCCAACTGTCGGGTGGCCAGCAGCAACGCGTGGCGATCGCCCGCGCGCTGGCGTTCCAACCGCGAATCCTGCTGATGGACGAGCCGTTCAGCAATCTCGATACGCGGTTGCGCGAACAGATGCGCACCGATTTGCGACTGCTTCAGCAGCGGCTCGGCCTGTCCATTCTTTTCGTGACGCATGACCAGGGAGAGGCTCTCGCTCTTTCGGACCGTGTGGCCGTGATGCACCAGGGGCGGATCGAGCAGATCGGCTCTCCGCGAGATGTCTACTCGCGCCCGGCGACGCCCTTCGTGCGCGATTTCATCGGCACGGCTCTCCGGCTGAACGGAACGCTCCGCGGCCGCACCGAACATCAGGCCACGGTGGCTTTGGCCGACGGCACCGCGCTGACCGTCGGCGGTTCGATACATCTCGATCCCGCACGGAAAGATGGTCCGGTGCTTCTGACAATCCGGCTTGAAGATCTGACGCTGCATAAGGAAGTGCGGGAATCCGCCCCCAACGTCGTTCCCGCGCATATTCGCGCGCTCCTGTTTCTGGGAGATCATCAGGAGGCGATGGCGGAATTGCCCGATGGCACGGTCGCGACGATCAAGGTGCCCAGCAATGTCGATTGGAGTGTCGGCGACCGGATACTGATCGAACTGCCTGCCGCCAGCATCCAGCTATGGCCGGCGGAGCCCGCCCCGTGAGCGGTTCGACGGGACGGCCTTATCGTTTCTTCGATCTGCCGCTTTCGCGGTGGATAGTCGTCATGTTGATTGCCCTGCTGCTGCTGGCGCCGATCTTTGAGCTCGTCCTGGCAAGCTTCACCTTCGATGCGGCAGCGAGCGGGGCCGACAGGTTCGCCAACTGGCGTGAGTCCTTCTCCGATCCCCGGATAGTGGGGGCCACGCTGAATACGATCAGCCTCAGCCTCGGGCGCCAGGCGATTTCGCTGCTGATCGGCGTTTTCATCGCGTGGCTGATCGCCCGCACGAATCTTCCGGCCCGGGGCTGGATCGAGGTCGGGTTCTGGATCGCCCTGTTCATGCCTGCACTGCCGCTCGTCCTGGCGTGGATTCTCGTTTTCGGGATGATCAATGCGGGATTGCAGGCCGTCTTCCCCACAATGGATGCGGCGCTCGATATCTATAGCTGGTGGGGCATCGTATGGGTCCATCTGGTGACCAGCACGATCGCGGTGAAGGTGTTTCTGGTCGTGCCGGCCTTCAAGGCGATCGATTCCTCACTGGAGGAAGCCGCGCGCACCAGCGGCGCCTCTCTCTGGGCGACTTTCGGACAGATTTCGCTTCCGCTGATAATCCCCACTTTGCTGGTGGTGACCATCGTGGGGCTGGTGCGATCCATGCAGGCTTTCGAAGTCGAACTGGTGCTTGGCGCGCCGATCGATCTCGAGGTGTACAGCACCGTCATCTATCGCGCGATGTCGCAGGAGCCGCCGCTTACCGGGCAGGCAACCACGCTGTCGATCGCATTGTTGCTGGCGGTCGCGCCGCTTGTCTACCTGCAGGAACGGATGGCTCGCCGGCGCAGGGCCGGGGCGCTATCGGGCCGCTTCAGCAATCGCGTGCAGAACCTTGGGCGTGCGCGCTGGCCGCTGTTCTTCATGGTGGCTGGGCTGCTGGCCGTGATGACCGTCGTGCCGATGGTGCTTCTGATGATGGCGACCTTCATGAAGGTGTTCGGCATCTTCGATCTCGCCAACCCCTGGACGCTCGACAACTGGACTGCGGCCTTCCTGCGGGGGGACATCGTCAGGGCGTTGGTCAATACGCTCAAGCTGGGTTTCTCGGCCGCGGCGATCGGGATGATCCTGTTCACCGGCCTTGCCTATGCCGCGTTGCATTGGCGCGGCCGTGCCCGGCAGGTGCTGGATTTCGTGACCTGGGTGCCGGCTCTCGTTCCCGGCGTCATTCTCAGCCTTGGCCTCTTGCTGATGTTTTCGGGCGTGCCGTTTCTGCGGCCTCTCTATGGCACGATGACGGTGCTGGTCGTGGCCATTCTCTTCAGCACGATAACGATCGGCACCCAGCTCACCAAAGGCGGCCTGGCGCAATTGGGGGCTGAGCTCGAAGAGGCCGGCCGTGCATGCGGGGCATCGTTCTTCTTCCGCATTCGCCGCATCGTGCTGCCCTTGATCGCGCCGACGATCGCCGTGGTGGGGCTGGAAATCTTCGCCACGGCGAATGCCGCGGTCGGTATCGTCTCATTGCTGAGTACCGGTGTGACCGAGCCGTTGTCGTTGCTGCAGCTCAACCTGCTCAATGCGGGCAAGCTGGAATCCGCGGCCGTTGTCGGCATCGTGATAGCGACCTTGACGATCGGGTCGGCGCTGCTCGCGCGTTCGATCGCAACCCGTACGGGGGTGGGCCGCTATGCTCGCTAGATATCTGTGCGTTCTGCTTTTCCTGCTGTGGACCGGTGCGGCTCACAGTTCGGAGCGGGCATTGACGATCGAGGATTTGAGGCGGGAAGCGCGTGGCCAGACCTTGGTGCTGGCCGTGCAGAATATCGCCGGGCTCGAGGAAACGGTGCGCGAGTTCCAGCGCCGCTTCCCCGAAGTGAATGTCGAGGTGACGGTTCAGTCCCCCCGCAACATATCTCCCCGCATCCTTGCAGAGCAGCAGAACGGCATCTTTGCATGGGATAGCTGGTGGGCGCTGACGGCCAACATGAACTCCATCGTTCTGCCGGCTGGCGGTTTTGCTTCGCTCGACGGGTATCTGCTCCTGCCTGAAGTGCGCGATCGGGGGCAGTGGAGGTCGCCGAGCCACCTCTACACCTCAAATGCCAGGCCGGATCTGTTCGTTCATTCTATGTCGGTCGACAGCACCGTCCTGCGCAATCGCAGCGTGCTGCCGCAAGTCAGGACCGACACTCCCGCCGATCTGCTCGACCCCCGCCTGAAGGGTAGGATCGCGATCCGCGACCCGTCTTCCCCGAACAGCGGCACCTTTGCCCTTGCTGCGCTGCTGGATGTCACAGGCCCGGAATATATCCATCGTCTGTTCCATGAAATGGATCCGGTCTTCCTGGACAACAGCCGCCAACTGACTGTCGGGTTGCTGCGTGGGGACTATGCGGTGGCGATCGGGGCGGCACCCGATGTCTATACGACCTGCCGGAAGGCGGGCGGGTGCCGGAATGCCGAACGTCTGCGCTATGGCGACTATGTCGACACATATGGGGTTGGGGTTCTGCGCAATCCCCCCAATCCGGCTGCCGCGCGCCTTTGGGTCAACTGGCTGCTGAGTCGTGAAGGGCAGGCTGCATTCGTTGCGGCGATGGCCAGGGTGCAGGACGCGGGCGGCGTCAGCATGCGCAAGGATGTGGAGCCTGCTCCCGCTCACCTGCATTCGGTGCCGGACTATGCCGACCTTGAGCGATATACGGCCCCCGGAACCGACAAGTCGTCCGGCGCGCAGGCGGTGATCTTCTCTGAATTCAAGACGCTGCGCAGCAGCCCGAAAGGTGTCCGCTTCTCCGCCTGGCATGGACTGGCTTACGCGATGCTCTGCTGCGCGGGTGTGGCGCTGGTCGGCCTGTTCTTCCTGCGCCTTTCGGGCAGGTCCAGGCGACATTCGATGTGATCGCATCGACTATTGACCATATAGATATATCATTATAGTGTTTTTCAACAAGGAGAAGTCCGGATGGGCAGCAACGAGATTCAGGCCATGGATCCCGAGCAGCGGGAGCGCTTCCATCGTGAAGCGGAAGCGCAGATCGAGGTCTTCAAATATGTGAAGCCGGCCCCCACCGAGCGACCCAAGAAACTGGAATGGCTGGTGAAGCGGCCCTTGATGCAGGTCGTCGTGCAGGTCGTTCGCAGCGGGGGTGAGAACAATCTCCACTACCACACCAATTCGGAAACCACCTGGATGGTCTTGAAGGGTGGCGCCCGCTTTGTCGGCGTGGGCGAAAAGGTGCTCGCGGACCTTGGACCGGGCGAAGGCATCCATATCCCCGGCGGCAGCCGTTACAAGTTCCTCAAGACCGGCGAAGAGGATTTGGAAATCCTTCAGATCGTTGCCGTAGCGGATGTTCAGGAAGGGCAGGGTGAGCGCATAAACCTGGAAGCGCACCGTGAATGGATGAATGATAGTTCCGATCTGATGAACTACGAAGATAAGTAATTATAAATTCTAATTAAAATTATAATTTATTTCCAAACTTTAAGATTTGGAAAACTTGGGAGGGATAAAAATGCGTTCGAGGAATCTTCTTGCGTCCTCTCTTTTTGCAATTGCTGCTGCATCGATCTCGCCCGCAGTTTATGCGCAGGATGGCATGGGCCCGGAGGCCGGCCTCCAGGGTTCCAGCGGGGCAAGCCAGAACCCGCCGGCCGGCGACATCGTGGTCACCGGCTCACGCATCATCCGGCAAGACTACAATGCAACCAGTCCGATCGTGACCGTGGGCAGCGAGCGCCTGAGTCAGACCCAGGCAGTCACCGTCGAGGCGACTCTGAACCAGCTGCCGCAATTCACGCCTTCGATCGGCGCCGCCAACGTGTTCCCCTCCACCGGCGGGCAGGCGCAGCTGAATCTGCGAGGACTGGGCACGGACCGCACGCTTGTCCTGCTTGACGGCAAGCGGCTCCAGCCTTCGACTCCGAATGGCGCGGTCGATGTCAACGTGATCCCCTCTTCGCTGATCGCGCGCGTCGAGACGATTACCGGCGGCGCCTCGGCGGCGTATGGCTCCGATGCAGTCAGCGGGGTGGTGAACTTCATTCTCGACAAGTCGTTCGAGGGGGTGGAACTCGATGCCCAGTATGGCGACACCACCCGCGGCGATGGCGCCACCTTTGCGCTTTCGGGCGTGGCCGGCGGCACATTCGCCGATGGACGGGGGCATGCGGCCCTCTCGATCTCCTACTCCAAGCGCAATCAGATTCAGCGCGGCGATCGGGATTTCTTCGCGGTCACCGTGGCGAATGCGCGCTTGCCCTATGCGATGCCGTTGTTCACGGCCAACCCCCCGTCTCAGCAGGCGCTGGACGATCTCTTCGAAAGCTATGGCTTTGCCCGGGGATCGGTCGTGCGGACGGCGCCGCTCGGCTTCAATCCGGATGGCACGCTGTTTTCATCACCGGGCACGGCGGCTGGCGTGATCAACTATCGCGGTCCATCCACCGACGAGTTTCCGATCATCAACAACGCGGTTCTGTTCAGTTCCGGCCGAACCTACGACATCCAGATCCCGCTGGAACGCTACAACGTGTTTGCCAATGTCGGTTATGAACTGGCCGATGACGTGGAAATCTACGGCCAGGCACTTTACACGAACTACACCGCCCTTGCGACGACCTCCTACAATGCACTGGGCCTTGCAGGCGCAAACGGCATCGTCCCCGTCACCAATCCGTTCATTCCGAATGAGCTGCGGGTTCTGCTTGCGTCGCGGGCTCAGCCGAACGCGACGTTCCCGATCAGCTATTCCTTCCGCCAACGCGGTCCGACGAGCTATGAGACGGATTACGACATCTATCAGATTCAGGCCGGCCTGAAGGGGCGTTTCGGCGGGTGGCGATGGGATGTCTACGGCCAGATCGGCCAGACCCGCGTCACTGAGCGGACGTTCAATTCGGTTTCGAAATCGGCGGTCGACGATCTGCTTGCCGCGCCCGATGGCGGGGCCAGCATCTGCAAGGGTGGCTTCAATCCCTTCACCACGGATGTCGATGCCGCCCTTTCGCCCGAATGCCAGGATTATATCTATCGCGAGGCGTTCGTTCATTCGAAATTCCGGCAAAAGATCGTGGAAGGCACGATCCAGGGTTCGCCGTTCTCGCTGCCGGCTGGCGAGGTCAGTCTGATGCTGGGTGCTTCCTATCGTCACGACGATTATTCCCAGCGTCCGGATGCGAGCTTCCAGTCGGGCGATATCCAGGGGCTGGCAGCCAGCTTCCCGGCCCAGGGAAGCCAAGGCGTTACGGAATTCTTCGGTGAGGTCCTGATCCCGCTGGTAAGCGACACTCCGCTGATCGAACGCCTCAATCTCGATGCCGCCTATCGCTATTCGAACTATTCGACGGTGGGCAGCGTCAGCACCTACAAGGTCGACCTCGATTGGCAGGTTGCGTCTGCATTGCGGTTGCGGGGCGGCTACGCCCGCGCCATCCGGGCGCCGAGCCTCGGCGAGCTCAATTCTCCCGCGACGACGAGCAGTGTGACGATCGGTCGCGCATCCAGCACGACAACGGCGGGCGATCCGTGCGATGTCACCTCGTCCTTCCGGCTCGGGGCCAACGCATCGCAAGTGCGTGGACTGTGCCTTGCGCAGGGAATCCCGCTTGGTGCGATCGATTCCTTCACCTATTCGTCGCAGACGATCTTCGCGGTCGCGCAAGGTAATCCGGATCTGAAGGAAGAAACCGCCGACACCTATTCGGTCGGTTTGATCCTTCGTTCGCCTTTCAACACTCCGGCGCTGGCCCAGTTTCAGGCATCGGTCGACTATTACGACATCACGATCAAGAACGCGATCGGCACCTTGCCGTTCACGACTGCGCTGGCCCGCTGTTTCAATGCCGATGGATCGAATCCGAACTATTCGCCCGATAACGAGAATTGCTCGGTCATCAGCCGCAACAATCTCGGAACGATCCAGCAGGGAACCATCGCCACTTTGAACCTCGCGCAATATGAGACGCGAGGCGTGGACGTGCAGGTCGATTGGGCTGCGGACTTCGCCGATCTGGGGATGGGCAATATCGGTCGTATCGGGCTCAACTTCGTGGCGAGCCGCTTGATCGATTTCAAGGCGCAGACCCTTCCGGGACTGCCTATTCAGAATTTTGCCGGCTACACATCCAGCGCAATCGCTGCAAACAACGTACTGCCCAAATACAAGTCGACCCTTACGTTGAACTACTCGATCGGCGACCTTTCTCTTGGCGGCCGCTGGCGGTATATCGGCGGGACGACCGACGTGAGCAAGATGACGTCGGCCGCAAGCACCGTGCCCGATGTTCCGGCGGTGAGCTATTTCGACCTGTTCGGCTCCTACAATTTCGGCGAAGCCGTCACATTGCGGGCGGGGGTCAACAACATTGCCGATCGCGATCCGCCCCAGGTGGGCACTGCCGTCGGCAACACCGATTTCTCGACCTATGACGTGATCGGGCGTTCCTTCTACGTCGGGTTGCGCACCAAGTTCTGATAAGGGTTTCGGGGTGAACGCCCGGCGTTCACCCTGTTCCGCTGGGAGTTGGAAATGGCGAAGAAAGCGGATGTGTTCGCCCGCCCGGGCAACTTGCAGGTATCGCGCAGGGCCATGCTGGCGGGCAGCATGGCGACGTTGGGGGCGCTGACCGCATCCCGTGTGGCTGCGCAGGACAATGCGCCAATCGTTTTCGATACGCATGTTCACGTCACAACGGCGAACCAGCTGCGCTATCCTGCGCATTCGATCAGCGAGAAGGGGGTTCCAAACCCCTTCGACGATCCGCTGACCGCAGAACGATACATGGCGGACATGAAGGCGAACGGCGTTGCCGGTGCGCTTATCGTGCAAAGAGCCCATGTCTATGGTTATGACAATCACTACGTCACGGATTCGATTCAGCCCTATCGTGACGTGCTGGCCGCGGTCTGCTCGATCGACGCGACTTCACCCTGGGCCCCATCGGAAATTCGGCACTGGATCGATGAACACGGCGCCGTCGGCCTTAGAATAGCTTCGCCCGAACCGGGTTCGGGCAGCGAATGGATATCGAACGGCTTTGCGCTCAAGACCTGGGATTGTCTTGCGGAGCGGGACAGCGTCGTGCGTGTGCACATGTTCGAGCCCGATCGCAGCGCGGTGGTTCCCGTTCTACATTCGATCGTGAAGCGTCATCCGAAGCTGCGCATTGTCGTCGACCATGCCGCGAACACCAATCCGGTGGCAGGAAAGGATTTTGGGGTCGACCGGCTGCTGACCGATCTCATGCAGCACCCGCACATTGCGCTGATGGGATCGCCCTTGAACTTCAACAAGGCGGTGAATGGCGGCCTGATCTTGGAAGACTATCTCCCTCGGCTGGTCCGCCTGTTCGGTGCCGATCGTCTGATGTGGGGCTCCGATTTCGGGAACGGAGCCCAACCCTATGCCGAACGAATGGCGATGACCCGCAAGGCGGTGTCCGGCCTTTCCGGAAGCGATGCTCGCGCATTTCTGGGCGAGACCGCCTTCCGGTTCTACGGCCGCCCCCTGGGGGTGCGGTAAGCGCAACTCACCGATCGGTGATCGCGTGAGCGAAGGGTGGGCGAGGCCGCGATGACTGTGGCCTGAGAACCTCCGCCCGAAAGGCGCGTATCAAAAGGTCCCGGCGATTTTTGCTAGTATCTCGGCCAGCTTGGCGCGCTCGTCCTGGTTCAGGACTCCGAAGGTCTGCTCGATCAGCTGGCAGCGTACCGGTTCGGTCTTCGCCGCGGCCTCGACGCCCTTTGGGGTTACTTGCACCAGCTTGGCCCGGCGGTCGCTCGGATCCTGCGTCCGTTGCACGAGGCCGCCTTTCTCCAGGCCGTCAATCGCTTCGGTGACGGTTCGGGGGGACTGGCTGAAGAACTCCGCAATATCCGTGGCCCGCATCGGCCCGCGTTTTTCGAGGCAGAGGAGCAGCTTGGTCCTTGCAAGCGAGGCGCCCTGTTCTGCCATGCGGCGGTCCGCTGTGCGCATCAGGTGGTGATAAAGCTCCGCATATGCGGTCACGAGTTCTTCAAGTTCATCCATTTATTGAGGGTCCTCAATTTATGGTATTGCGCTATGCTGCATTTGCGAGCATTTCGCAAGGCCGCTTGGCCTTGATGCGAGTCGTTTGAAGGAAATCCATGAGCGTGACTGATGATATGCCCGCCGAAACCGACTTCGCGGGCGACGCACCGGATGCCGAGCCGCGGCTTCCGCTCTTGAAGCGCACAGGGACGCGGCGCGTGCTGCTGGCTGGAATGGCGATCCTGGTTGCCGGGGCACTGGTCTGGCTCTC
>Ga0066256_1005751_pt1 | contig 10065 bp, 9 predicted proteins | sample ThiBio_1000_biof_FD_87107 | JGI IMG/M metagenome (GOLD analysis project Ga0066256, IMG submission 87107) | Wastewater bioreactor microbial communities from Cape Town, South Africa - Thiocy_expt_1000_biof (version 2) | ecosystem: Engineered > Bioreactor > Thiocyanate-remediating >... | reverse complement strand
ACACCCGCGATCCTGTCGAAGCCCGAATGCAAGCCGGACACGCCCGCCGGCAAGCTGATCGCCGGTCTGTCGGGCAAGACGAAGCAGGAAGCCGTCGAGAAGCTCGCGGGCGTGACAGCGGAAGAAGAAACTCGGCTTCAAACGCTCACTACCGACCTGGCCAGCGATCCTGCGCGCACGGTTCGGCAGCTCCAGAGCCAGGAAGCCCGCGTCAAGTCGGCGATCGAGCAGCTTGAGCGGCTGGTGGCCGCCGCCACGGACGAAACCCGGGCAGCGCTCCGCGACGCCCATACGCACCTTGCAACGGCGCGCTCCGCCGCTGCCGCCGCCTCCGCTAACCTGTTCGCCGATGAGCCGCTGCCCGACATCGGCTCGGACGTCTGGAAGGCCTTGTGGGAGGCAGCCAGGGATTATTCCCGCGCATCCGCCTATCCCGACCGGCCGTTCCCCGTGACCGAGATTGGAGCCCATTGCGTCCCCTGCCAGCAGCCGCTCAGCGAGGAAGCCTCGAAGCGGCTCAGTCGCAAGCCGCGTCGATGAAGGATCTCGTCGGGATCGTCGCAACGATCGGCGATGATATCGGCCAGGAGGAGGTCGCGGGCACCCTTCGCCGCGGGATCCTGCACCTGGCCTGGCGGCTGCGCGCCATTCTGCGAACCCATAGCCTCGCGACTCTGCCCGATCTTCCGCCCCCAGCCACCATCTCGCTCGATCCACTACGCATGGCCCTCAGCGGTATTGCTACGCGTATCGAAGGCTTGCAGTCGGAGGCCAGCTCACCGCAGCGCGCCGCGCTCATCGCCGAGCGCGACGGCCTTGCGGACCGCAAATGGGTCGGCCTGGTGAAGGCCGATGTGCTTGCACAGATCGAGCGCCTCAAGGCCGTCGAGGCGATCGAGAAAGCCAACAAGGACACAGCCACGAACAAGATCACGACCCAGAGCGCGCGTATCGCCCAAGCGCTCGTCACCAACCGCCTGCGCGGAAGGTTCGCGATCGAGGTGGACAAGCTCGGCGTCGCGGGTCTCGCCATCGAGCTTCAGCAGGCCAAGACCACCGCTGGCGTCCCCTTCTTCCAGGTCCGGCTGATCAACAAACCGAACGAGCCGGTCGGCAAGGTCCTCAGCGAAGGCGAGCATCGTTGCGTCGCGCTGGCCGCCTTTCTCGCAGAGCTGTCGACCATCGATGCGCAGTCAGCGATCGTGTTCGACGATCCTGTCTCCTCGCTCGACCATTTGCATCGCGACAGGGTCGCCGCTCGATTGGCCGAGGCCGGCCAGACACGCCAAGTGATCGTTTTCACCCACGATATGGCGTTCTTGCTTCTTCTCGATGAAGCGTGCCGGGCGACGAAGGACCGGGAAGCGACGCCGGTCGCGTACCGCCTGATCAGCCGTGGCCCGGAAAATACCGGCTATTGCCATCAAGAACCGCCCGCCAACGTCATGCCGCTCGACAAGGTGATCGACGGGATGAAGGCCCACCTCGCCAACGTGAAAATCCATCATGAACGCGGCGATCAGGCAAAATGGCTGCGCGAGGTAACGTCCTTCCAGGACCAACTCCGCACGACCTGGGAGCGCGCCGTCGAGGAAGTGGTCGGGCCGGTGATCCGCCGCCTGTCCCGTAAGGTGGACACAACGGGCCTCATCAAGCTCACAGTCCTCACCGATGTCGATTGCACCGCTATGCGTGAAGCGTTCGGGCGTTGCTCGGCGCTCCTTCACAGTCAGCCTGGTGAGATCAATCCGCGGCTGCCCGCGCCATCGGCAATCGAAACCGAAATTGACGCGCTAGAAAAGTGGATCGCCGATATCCGGTCGCGGCAGGAGAAGGCCGCATGATGATGAAGCTTCAGGCCACGCGGCCTCGCGTCGGAGGCGCCCCTTTATGGTGAAATGGTCCGAGCTGAAACGGGCGTCTGACATCGTCCTGGCCGTCTGGCCCCACTACCGTCCCCTGTTCGAGCGCTGGTTCATGCAGGAGCTCATCGACAAGGGCGAACTCGCGCCGATCTGGCGCGAGCGCATGGTGCCGGGGGATAACGACACGGTCTTTGCCGACCATTATTCCGATCGCGAAGCTGCCATCGCGGCCGCCAATGCACTCAATCCAACCTTGCGGCAGGCACTCTCCGCGCGTCCTATGGACCCCGTCGTCAAGCGATCGCTCGAACTCAAGATCGACAAGGCCCTGCAGGCGAAACAGCGTCTGCAAGACGAAGAAGCGCTGATGCTAGTGGAAGCCTTGCGCCGTCACACCGATGACGAGCCGCCGGACGCCGCCGCCCTGAAGCTCGCGCCGGACTCCGAGCGCTATCGTCAGGACCTCGCCGAACAACTGGCCGAAATGCCCTATCTGAGGGTGGCCAAAGTGGGTCGCTCGAACAACCGATGGACCCACGCCCTTCTATATCTGGGCCCGGATGGCGTTTGGTCGAAACCCTATCAGGCCGGCGAGAAGGCCGCACTGACCGCCGAACGCGCGAAGATCGCCAATGGATACGGTCTGAGCGCCAGCACTCATTGGGGAAAGGCAAAGGCGAAAATCCGACAGATCCTTTTGCCCCCCGCCAATCAATTGCTTCAGCTCGCGCGCGTTCAGCGGATGCTCGCCGAAGCTCTTGCACGGGGCGAACGCGAGCCGGATGGTGGTGTCGGCTGGCAGGTCAAGGAGACATCATCGACGCGCGAGTCCGAAGGCGCGACGATCTGGAAGGAAGGGACGATCCTCTCTACCAATCACGGCCGCCTCGTTGTGCTGCCGTATGTCAAGGAGGACGGTGAGCACGTTCGCGGACACACTAAGAACGGCCCAAATGACGGACGTGCCTTGCCACGTCACCGTGATCATTATGTAGAGATTCCGTTCTCGCTCTACGACGGCGACCTCATGATCGGCTTGTTCGGCGAACTTCCTTACGAATGAAGAAGTGGAGCGCTAGCGATCTAAACAGGAATAACCATGGCTGCTGATTGGACGCCGGTATTCGTCCTGCCGAATATTCCGCTGGAAGCTGCGATCGGCTGCGAGATCGCCGCGCTCGCTCCCGCGCACGACCGCCGCGTTGAAGCCCTGAAGCGCGCCCATCCGACGTTCAAGCAATTCCTCAATCGCTTCACGGATAATTTCGGAGAGAAGTTCGAGCCGGCCGTCCTCCTGCTCGACGCCGATGCGCCACCACGCTTCCGCGACGTCGCCGCCCTGGGAAGTTTCCGAGACACCATCGCACTGTCGGCCATCACCCACGGGCGCGCTATGGAGCTTCGCTATCCGCGCGGGCACCGCGTTCTGTTCGGCGAGGCCTTCGCGATCTACCCCTGGATGCTCGACCGACACTACGAGGATGTGATCGGCAGCACGCCGGCAATTCTCGGCACGCATGAGCTCTCTCGCTTCAAGGGCCAATCGACGCCGGCCCTGTTCCGCACGTCGCTCGGGGAAAGCGACATCGACCAGCCGCTCCTTTCCGCGCTCATGTCGCGCTGGCGTCGACGCTATGAAGCTGCAGAGCCCGCCTGGGAGGACGTTGCGCTAATGCGCTCGCTCAACATGGCGTATCACGCTTCGCTCCTGCCGGCCGGGACGGACACGACCTTCTACGACGTCGGGCGGGTCGTCTCGCTCTGGGTCAGCGCTTTCGAGATTCTCGTGCATCCCGGCGGAAACGGTCAGGCCAACCGGGACAAGGTGTTCGAGATGATCGAGCGGACGCAATGGGCAATCCCGTCAAGCGGCCAGCTCGCGCACGACACGGGGGGCAAGACCAAGGTGAAGCGCACGTTGGCGTCTTGGCTCTACCAAGTGCTCTACGAATGCAGAAACGAAGACGCGCGCGCGTTCGGCGCCTATATCGCCGATCGCATGGACTTCATGGCGCCGCAGAAATCCACGGAGGAAGCGCTCCTGACCGCGACGCGCCCGCCAGCGGGCCGCGGCGCGCGCCGCGCTCGGGTCACTCGCCCTGCCCCCTAGTTGTCGGAGTCAGCGTCCGGCTCCGCGATCAACTCTTCCGCCAGCTCCGAGAGCCACGGCGACACGTCCTCGATCTGGACCGCGCCGGCATGGACGGCGTAATAGTCCCCGACCGTCCGAAACGCCTCGCCGACCCGGTCCGCGAATATCTTCTGCAACCTGTCATTCCGGCACAGCACGCTCGATAGGGCGCGACCGCCCCGCAGGAATTTGAGCGCGTGTTCGGTGCCGAGCAGGTAGAGATATTTTCGCTTCGCCGTCGGATGCTCCGCGAGCAGCAGATAATCCTTGAACACGGAATTCTGGCGGATCGATTCCGCGCCGCCCCGCCATCGAATGAATTTGAACTCGGCGACCCGAAGGTTGGTCTCCAGGTCGAACTCGCGCCCGGTATTCCCGGCGCCGAGCGAGACATATTCGACTCGCTCCCCTGGTTCGAGGATGTGCGGAAGGCAGAGCAAGATGCCGAGCGCGTGGATCGTCACATTGATCTGCCCGGCCAGGCGCTTCATTTCGGCCGCCGCTGCCAACGCTTCCCGACCCACGCCAGCGCCCTCAAGAAAGCTTGCGCAATCCTTCGCCGCCACGCCGCGCACCGCGCTCTCGATCCGTGCAAGCGTCTGTGTCAGGTCGGGGCCCGTGAACCGCAAGAGCAGATCGCGAATATTCGCAGGATTGGTCACACGCCCGCCTTGGCGGCGAAACGAAGCCGATCGATCTGATTGTAGTTGATCACCGCCGGGTCGGAGCCGATCACCGGAAATCGGCTCACCACGTAATGCACCACCTTGTCCATCCCCAGCTCCTGCTTGAGCAGATGCTCGCGACCCCGCTCCTTCTTCAGCGCGCGCGCATAATAGTTCGTCAGGGACCGGTTATATCGGACGAACAGCGCGCGCTCAGCCTCGATCTTCGAGAGATCAATCCAATTATTCTTGCACTGGATATTGAAGATGACACCGCCGCGCGTGGCGACGACGTCGAACTCCTTTCGATTGATCCGTTTGATGTCTGTGACGGTGAATTCCATGCGCACAAGATCGCGTTTCACCATGTCTTCGAAGATGAAGCCCGCGTGGATCTGAAAGCGCCGGCGGCTTCCGAGGTGGACATTCTTGAACGCGTAGAGAAACCGCGACAGAAGGTTGACGTTCGAGACGATCCGATCCCCCAAATCCAGGAACGGCTGATAAGCATTGGTGTTCGTCGCGTAGTCCGAGGGCTTGTTGACGAGGAGCGTCTCAAGCTCCGCGGGGTCCAGCTCGGACTGCGCACGCAGCATCGACCGAAACTTCTCCTTTTCGATCTCGACGTAATAGTCGTCGCGGCAATGGCGCGCGAAGGCGATCACCAGCAAGCCCATGACGGAAAAGTCGGAGTCCTCGAGGCCGAATGCCTCGTAGGTCGCGCCGATCAGCCTCACTCCGTTCCGCAGCTCGGCCGCTGAAAAAATCTTCCTTCGATCCAGCGCCTCCATGGCAGGCATCGTGAACTGATCACCGCGCAGCTCAGCCATCACATGGATCGACGCGCGCTCCGGTTCGAGAAAATAGTCGTCCAAGGTCTCGAAGCCGTGGCTCGCCATCGCGCCGATGCTGTCAATCTCCAGATGGAAATCCGGCAGCGCATCGAGAAGCGCGAGTTTCTGGTGAAAGCCGGTGATCGCGACGCAGCTATGCTCGACCTGCGGCAACAACACCGCGAGCGCGTCGTGTCGCTCAAGAACCGCCGAACCGGAGCATGCATAGGGCATGGTGTAGAGCAGCGAGACGAAGTGCCGTCGCCGCGACTGAAAATAGTCGACGGCGCCGCCGATCGTGTCGAGCGTGATCTGAGCGCTGCGGGCGTCTTGGCCATGCATGGCGAAGGCCACACCCATCGCGCCCGCGTACAGCATGGTCCGCGTGAACCGAGCAATCACCGACGGCTCGAGATGGGGCGCGAGCGCCCGGCGCACGGCCAGCCATGTCGGACCCGGGTTCGAAACGAACGGACCGTCCAATCGTATCGCGCACAACCAGGTCCGGAGCTGATCATCCGCAATCCCGAATTTCACCAGGTTGATGAACTCCTCAACCGCCCGGATCGTCTCATGCCACGCAGCCACCGCGTCCTCGCGCCGATACTGCGCGAGGACGGAGAGCACGCCGTTGCCATGCGCGGCCAACTGGCTCTCAATAAGGGCCTTCGCCTCATCTCCCGATATCGTGCGCGTGGCGCCGCCAGCACCGCCGTTAACCATTGCAGCCCGGTCTGATGGTTTCGACCAGTGTTCCTTCAGCGACGAAGCGCGAAAATTCGTCCCGCTGTGTCGGCACACCAAGCTTCAGGGCCTGCAGCACCTCGCAGTATTCCTCCCGCCTGACATGTAGATGATAGTCGTTGCACATACGCTGTAAGGTACGTTGGGCCAGGCTGAAATTCGAGACTGCCGCGGACCGATTTCATGGGAGGGGAATGCTTTCCCCTACGTCCGAGCCTTCGTCTCGGCCGACCCCTTCGGCGGGGAGACCCCGCAACGCCCCCTAGAGTGAGAGTGCGGACCGGCTTTGCCCGTGACGGGTTGAGGGCTGGGAGAGAGGCTTCCGGCGCCCGTCGCGGAGATGCGCGATGTCCAGAAAGATCGCAACTGCTCGCGCCGGCCAGGACCGGGCGAGCCTCTATGACGAAATCACCGACAAGATCATCGCCGAGCTGGAGACCGGCCGCGTGCCCTGGGTCCAGCCATGGGGAACGGCGGCGAAGGCGCCGCTCGCGATGCCGAGGAACGCCGCCACCGGCCGGCGTTATTCCGGGATTAATGTTCTGATCCTTTGGGGCGCGGTGGTCGAACACGGCTTTCCCGGCTTGGGTATGGCAGGCGTCACAGTAGCTCAACGATTTCACGTCCTTGTTGCCCTTGACCATTTTCTCGGGGATCTCGTGGTGTTTGCGTTTGATGTAGCGCACCTCGGTGATGCGCAGCGGGGTTTCATTTTCGGTGGCCACCGCGATCTTGCGCGCGCGTTTGTAATACGACTTGTCCGCCGCATTCTCCAGCGCAAAGGTTCTGACTTCTTGCAGCGTGTCGGCATCCAGCTCGGCATTCTCGCCAAAGTGATCGGCCAGCGCCTTGGCGTCAAGCAGCTTCTGCCACGACTTCGCCGGCATCAAACCGGGCTGATAGGCAAAGTGGCAGGCACCGCATTCTTCCCGATACGCCGCATTGCTGACCGGATTGAATTCCTTCTGGCGGAAGGGATTGCCCAGCCAACTCCAGAGACTCTCCTCGGCCTGCGCCGGACTCGCTGTTACCACCAGTGCTGTAATCAGCAACATCGACTTCAATTGGGATCGCATTATCTTTCTCCTGAGTTATTGGGCGAGCATGAAGGCGAGAAAATCGGCCTTTTCCTGTGCGGTGCAGTCGCGCCCCCATGCGTCATTGCAGTTGCGCTTGAACCACTTTTTCATTTTCTTGATGTCGGTATAGCGCTCCGGATTCACTTTAACCGACATCGGCTTGATCACTTTGCCGGTTTTGTGGTGTTTACCGTCCTTGGCAAAATCGCTGTTGTGGCAGCTGTTGGCGCAGGACCTCTTCGCGCCATCCATCTCCACAACGCGCTCCCAATTCTGTTTCCCTTTGACCGGATCGGCTTTGCCGGCGCCTTCCGTCCGGTATTCCTGCAACAGGGCATCGCTTTCCGGGGTGGCGAAAGCCAGCGGTGACAGCAGCATGCTTAACGCGCACGCGGCGGCTACGAGTTTTTTCATGTTGATATCCCCTACCAGGTCAGCTTGACGCCGATGAGCATGCCGAGCGCACCCAGCTCGGCCAGTGCGGCATGGCTGGTTTTAGTGGATGAACCGGCTGATTTGAGCACCGCATAGCCGAGCATCGAAGCGCCTGTCGCGCCCAGAATCACGTGCAGATTATCCGGATCAGTCCAGCCGTCTTCGAGGTGGAAATCATTCCAGTGCACGACAAACCCGGAAGCCACCGTCGCGGCGGCGAGCACGCCGGTCACCTTGCCTGCCGTGCCGTGAAAGCCATTCCGGTTGCGCGGGCCGGTGGTGTTATCGTCGCTCGGCGGGCTGATCGCAGTGGCGGCGGCCCCGACCAGGGTGGCCAGGCCGAGCACCAAGTGCATATTGCTGCCCGTTAACCAGGGCGGATCGAATTCCGGTTGCGCGGCAACGGCGGGGGCGGCATTGGCGCGCACCACGCCGGCGTTCTCGGCCAGCATCATCGGCAACGCTTGTTGCGCGTATTCCTGCGCCGGCGTCAACAGATCGAGTGACTCATTTTCCCCTGCCAATGCAGCCCCGGCTAAAACCAGCCAAGCCAAACAGGCCAGCCCCAATTTACGGTATGACTTCATACTTCCACCTCTCCCCATGATTGAACACTGTTACTTTTATGTCTCACCGCGACTCCTCATGCAACATCTTGCGCTTCATTCCGGTCACCATCGCCCGCAGCAGATTTTCGCGGTGCTGAATGCTCCCTTGCACTACGCCAAGCAGATGCAGCGGAATCAGGACCAGAATGGAATTCACCAGCCAGTGATGGCTATGGCGGAAAAAATAAGCGCTGTCATCCCCGACCCGGTTGGCCAGAAACCACAGCGGCCCCTCGAAATCGACGGTTCCCAAAGTCAACAAGCCGGAGGTGAAAATCGCCGCCAGCAAAGCCAGCAAAGCGAACACCATCAGCGCGCCCGCCGGGTTGTGGCCGTAGTAATGCGCCGGGGTGCCGCCGCGCAGCGAGCGCACATATAAAAGGGTTTCCCGCACTGAAAAAATGAACGACTTGAAGCGCGCATAGCGGCTGCCGGCAAACCCCCAGACGACGCGGAACAGCAACAGCGCGATCAAGGCGTAAGCCAGCCAGACATGCAGAGTCAGCAGACGGACTTCGGCGGTCAGGTAGGACAAGGCAAAGCCCAACACCAGCAACCAGTGAAACAGCCTCACCGGGATATCCCATACTTTGATGGACTGCGTTTGCGGGTTGATTGAACTCATTTTGCGATTAAGGTCGTGGCCAAAGGCGGCGCGATTGTATGCCTTGTTTTGCCGTTGTAAAGCCTCTGCTCAAAATAAATAATCACTACGCAAACAGGCCTGGGCTGCAGTGATTTTGTGGGGGTTGGCTTGGTCAAACAAACCTGAAAAAAGTTCCACCGGGTGTAAAAAAGGCTGGCACGCAGTATTCAGACGGGCTAGAACAGCCTGGCAAAAACCAATTTCTCGAATTCATCCAACGGCACCGGCCGGCTGAACAGATAGCCCTGAAAGCTGGCGCAACCATAGCGGTAGAGACAGTCGAACTGCGCTTCGGTCTCGACCCCCTCCGCGATGATGTCCAGCTCGAAATTCATCCCCAGGTCGATCATTGTCATCGCCATCACCCGGTCCGCCCGGTCGGTGTCGATCTCGCGCACGAAGGACTGGTCGATCTTGAGCTGGTCCAGGGGCAGGCGTTTCAGATAGGCCAGCGAGGAATAGCCGGTGCCAAAATCGTCCATCGCAAAGTGCACCCCGATTTCTTTCAGGGCTTTCATTTTGTCGATCGAGGCATCAATGTCGTCCAGCACCACGCTTTCGGTCAGCTCGAGTTTCAGCAACAAAGGATTGCTGGCATGGCGCTGCCGCGTTGCTTTCACCTGATCGACAAAGTCCGGCCGGGTGAACTGGCGCGCGCTGACATTCACTGCCAGAGTCAGATCGCGCAGCACGCCAAAATATTGCCAGCGCGCGATCTGTGCGCAGGCCTCGTCCAGCACCCATGCCCCGATCTGCAGGATCAGCCCGGTCTCCTCCGCCAGCGGGATAAACTCGCCGGGTGCCACCATGCCGCGCTGCGGATGTTGCCAGCGCAACAAAACCTCCGCGCCCAGCACCTTCCTGCCGGCATCGACTTGCACCTGGTAGAACAGGTTGAACTCGCCATGTTCGAGCGCATCGCGTAATTCGCTCTCCAGCGCGGCACGGCGCTCGATGCTCTCCTGCATGACGGGGTCGAAGAATCGAACCACATTGCGTCCGGCTTCCTTGGCCCGGTACATGGCAATATCGGCCGACTGCAGCAACTCCTCCACCCCC
>Ga0066256_1005750_pt1 | contig 10066 bp, 8 predicted proteins | sample ThiBio_1000_biof_FD_87107 | JGI IMG/M metagenome (GOLD analysis project Ga0066256, IMG submission 87107) | Wastewater bioreactor microbial communities from Cape Town, South Africa - Thiocy_expt_1000_biof (version 2) | ecosystem: Engineered > Bioreactor > Thiocyanate-remediating >... | reverse complement strand
GGCGGGCGTACCGGTAGTGCGGGCGCAGGAGTGTGCGGGGGTAGGCGCGGCCCCGTGTGGCTGCGCAGGCTGTTGATGCAGGATCCGCGGTGTCGTTCACACGGACCGCTCGAAACAACGTGACCAGATGGAGGTTGTGGCAGCTACAGCGCGGTTTGCTTGCTTGCGGTCGCCAGCAATAGCAGCGTCGCCGCCTACGTCGCGACCACGTTTGATTATGCCGGAGCTGGCGCTGCCGCCTCCACCGGCAATGCTGCAACACCGTGTGCCAGCGCTGTTCTTGTCGATGCCCATATTCCTCTTGCCGCGACAGCGCAAGCAGCCCTGCTCATCGGTTCCTGTAATGTGGGCGAGTAGGGTGGCATGTGCGCGCGTGCAAGCGTGTGTAGGTGCGACAAGCTGAGGTGCGGTGTGCGTACCGGTATGTGTGTGTGGGGGTGGGGGGGGGGGGGGGAGAGCGGGGGCAGCGTGCCATCGCATCGCGCGCAGGGGGCTACAAACATGCAGTCCATACCCCGTGTAAACCTTGTGCTGTTGACATGACTGTTGTGTGCGAGCATGCCGGCGGATGGGGCCGGGGGGCAATCGCATTCCAACTTCCAACAGCCGTTGGCGCCCTGCCGGTGCCGCCGCACGGCGCACTTGACTCGCGATTTGGCACGCGCGCGGCAAGAAGCGGACTGGCAGCTCCGCCGTGCGCGGAAGGTTTGTACGTTGGTTCAGCCATGTCCTTTGCTGTCACCGCCGTCGTCCGCGGATTGAAAACTTGCAGCACCGACAGGTTTCCGGCATTTGGGTGTCGTTGGAGCTGACTTGCAATGGGTGGTCAAGGCGCAACCTCCTCCATGACGTCGTTGCACAACGGCACCGCAGGATGGCAAGAGGCAGCCATGTTGAGCATGAAGATGCACCTGCAGTGGCACGGTGGAAACGAATATTGCGTTGCAATGCCCACCCTGACCCACTGTGCCCCGGTGAGCCAAGTGCGCCCTGCCGCCGGCGCCGCCAACGGCTGCGCTGCCAACGGCGACGACGCCAACGGCTGCGGCCGGTCGCATAATTCCTGTCGGAGACGTGCCGCCGCCCATGTAATGTGGCCGGCGAGCTAATCTCTGCAATTGTACTGTAGCACGCTCCAGCTGCCATGCCACGCTTCCTGCCGTTGCATTCGCTGTAGCAGCGGGGTCGTTGCTGAAGTGCACGCCACGTTGACGCCGCGGCGTCTCCAGCCGGGTGGCCGTGATCATTCAATACACCTGCAGCGGCGCATGACACCACCAATGGCGTGAACACACGCTACGGTCAAGTACAAACTGTCGCACCAGTATACGTGGCCAGTTCAACGTTGCCGACGAAGCTGACTCTGTGGCCGCGCACACTGTACTTGCACAGTGGCCAAGATGTCGCCCGACGCGCACATGGCGGAATTGCAGCAGGCGGCGACGACGAAGTAGCACGCACGCTACCTGTTGGGCCCCGGCGGCTGCTTGGTGTGCGCCGGGCGCACCTCCACCACCGCGCTCGACATGGACACCTCTTTTCTGACCGTGCACGCCCTACCGCGCGGCCGAGGGCACCATGCCATGGCTGGCTCACAGTGATGGTGCTGGCGGCGGCACCAGCGGCCCGCCTACACATGCGCGCTGTTGAACACGGCCAGTGTGACGTGCTGGGGCACCAGCAGCGCTGGCCGGCTGGAGCAGCACACCTCCATCACCTCCGTACGCGGGCAGCCCACCACCGTCGTCCCCGTCGCCGTCGACGAGTGTGCGTGCGTGTTGCTGGTCACCGGCTCCGCCGCGTGCGGGCCGCAACTGCGGCCAGTTGGACGTCCTGCCCGCCACCACCGCCGTGTCCGCCCCGCGGGTGCCGTCACCATGAGCCAGGTGGCAACTGCAACGGCCCCGCGCGCTGCAATCGCCTCAACGACTGAGTTCAGGCTGACCTCGCGCCTGTGCCACGCGGTCTATGTAACTACCCGCGCCATGCTGGACCTACGGCGCCTGCCGTGCACCTCCACACCGCCGACCGCGTAACTGAGGGAGCGGCATGGCACGCATTGCGCACCCGCGCAGTACCGCTGCAGCAGCGGCGCCGGCAGCAGCGGCAACGGGTCCGGCAACGTGCCCGGCGACGAGCCCGATGCCGGGCCCAACCACAGGCCTAGTGACGGAGTCCGGGCAAGGTGGCGAGGCGCATGGCGGGTACGGGGCCCGTGGCGCAGGAAGCGGGCGCGGGATGCACTGCGGCGTTCGCCGGGTACACGACGCCGCCGCACCAGCCGGTAGGCTGGCATTGGCAGCGACAGCGTAGGTGGCATTCAGGCCGGTGGAGGCGTAGCCGGCGCGGGTGATGACGACGCCCAGCGCGCCGCCCGCGCCGTTTGTGCGGCACGCGCTGCCGTACCGGTCCTGCCACGACGGCGGCGGCATGACGGCAACGTGCATGACGGGGGAGGGAGCAGTTGCCATGGCGCGCGCACCGCGGCCACGGCGGAGGTGTCGCGAGGGCCACGGAGGAAAATGACATTGGCGGCATTTTTCTGGACACCTTCTACTGACGCTGGCCGTACGTCAGCCAGAAGAGTCGGACGTGACGAGGACGGCAATAGCGGCAACGGTGGCGACAGTACGGTAGCGCGAACGGCATGGCAGCGGATGCGGCTGGCAGCGGATACCGGTACTGCGGCGCAATAGAAGTGACCGCGAGACGGTGGCAGCGATGTCGGCGACAATCACAATGGCGGTAGTCCCGGCAGCGGCGGCATAGGCGGCCGTGCCGGGAGGAAAGGCGGCGGCGCAATGGCGGTGGGGAGGGCTACGGCCGGCGGTGGCGGGTTGCACTGTCGACCCACACCGCCACCTGCCACCAGACCACAGCGGCGGTGCCTGTGGTGGGGAGTGCAGCGAAGGTTGCGAGCGTGGGCGCGGCGGCGGGGCAGCAGCGGCAATGGCGGCGGGCACCAGCGGCAGCAGGATGGCGACAACGGCGGCGACAGGTGTGGCAGTTAGATGTCGCCGGTGACGACACCGCCGCCGCCGCAGCGCAGGCGACGACAGCAGGCAACGCGAATGGATTTGTGGGGGTGCTGCACATGCAGAAGCAGGCGGCCAGCCGCGCCAAGCACCTGGAGTGCAAAGGTGTGTGGTTGCAGGGCGCTGGTGGGCGTGCTGCCGGGACTGTCGGCCTGTGACTGGCGCGGTTACTGCTGGACGCGCTGCGGCGTGTGCGCTGCCGAGTGAACTTGCCGATGACACCGTGGGCGGCGGCGTCTGCAGGGCACGCGCCGCGCGCAGGATGGAACCACACTGAGCTGGCGCAGCTGCAGCCGCCGGACGGCGGCCCGCCCGTGTAGTCAATAGCATGTGCACGTTGAACTGATACGCACAAGTTGCACAACGCGGCGCTGCTACCCCCTCGAGCAGGCCTCTGCGTAAATTTGCCGTAAATTAATAAACGCATTGATTGACACATGGCCTCTGCGTAAATTTGTCGTAAATTAATAAACGTATTGATTTACTCCTCGCGCGAGTCGTTAATCTGCGTTTTTTAAATTACGCAGGTCGGGCGAGTCAAAAACTGGTTCAGATGGGCGCTGGCGGAAGGGCGCTGGCGGAAGGGCGCAGAGCAGTGGTGAACACCGTGATCGAAGCTACGATCATATTGAGGGTGGCGCTGTGATTCTGTCGCGGCGGATGCGTTGTTTCGGTTTGTTGAACACAATGACTAGGCCTGGCCCGCCGCCAATTTGGCACTGCCACAGGCCCACGCGGCCGCGGCACTGCGGCACTGTGAGTATAACTTCAACGAGCTGCTCGCCGGCGGTCGGTGGAGGCCAGGCCGCGACGCGGCGGCCCAGACACCCTACTCGTAATACGCGACAGGCGGTGGCAGGGCCAGCCAGTACACAGCTCCACCCGCCGACGTGCGGCAGGCACATGCGAGGCGGCCATCTGGCAGCGACAACAGGTCCCGAATCCGGCCACCGACCAATAGGCCCACGCTCTCCACCGGCACTGCACTCGCCGCATGGCTGGCGCCAGCAGCTACCGCCAGCCGTGTGTCCCATAGTTGCACGGTGCCATCCTCTGATCCGGCGGCAGTGGCAAGCCGGCCGTCCGGCAGTGCTGCCAGTGCTGTCACCCATCCGCCTGCGTGCCCCTTCAGCACGCCCACGCAGGAGCGGGTGGCCACATCCCACAGCCGCACCGTGCCATCGTGGGAACCGCTTGCCAGCCGGCCATCAGCCAGCACCGCCAACGAAGACATCTCGTCGGTGTGCCCTGTCAACGTCGCCACACACGCCCGCGCGCCCACATCCCAAACCCGCACGCTGGCGTCCGTCGATCCACTGGCCAGCGCGCCATCGAGCAGTACCGTCAGTGCCGTCACACCGCCCGCGTGGCCAGCCAGCGTCGCCACCACCACCGCACTACTCGTGTCCACATCTACGACCCGCACCACGCCGTCGGCGCACCCGGCAGCGAGGCGGCCATCGGGGAGCACCGCAAGCGCATACACACCGCAGTCGCAGGTGATGGCCGCACGACGGCGCGCGGGCGGCACTCCACCTACATCCCACAACTGAACACAGCCATCATTGGAAGCCCGCGAAGCAGTGCCAATGGCCAGGCGGCGGCCGTCTCGCAGCGCCGCCAGTGCACACACATCGCCGCCGGGCGGCCTCATCACCGCGATTGCCTCACTTCCAGCCCACAGCCGCACCTCGCCACCTTGATCACCGCTCGCCAGCCGCCCATCTGCCAATGGCGCCAAGGCGTTTACTGCATACTGGTAATGCTGCCCACGCAGCTGGCGGGACGCCGGTACGGCACATCCATGCGCGCGGCAGCCGGCCAGTGCGGCAGGTGCCAGCCCTGTGTCAATGCAGTGTAGCAGCCGCAGCGCGCGTAGATGGTCCAAGCTGGCGCCAGCTGTCACATTGGGGCAAAATGCCAGTCGTAACTCGGTCAGCGAAGCTGGCAGGCTGGCCACCAACGCATCCCCAACGGCAGCGCCACTCATGTCCAGCAGCCGCAGCGCCGGCAGGTGCGGCAGCATGGCTGCGGCAGTGAGGCGAGCGCCTCTGGCGTGAAGGCACGCCAGGGACGGCGGCAGTGTTGCCAGCATCGCGTCACTGAATGCGGAATTAACAACAACCAGCCGGCGTAGCGCAGTCAGATGCGCGAATGACGCTGCAGGTGGTAGCTCCCAGCAGCCGGTTGCATGCAGCTCTTCAAGGCTCGGCGGCAGCGACGCCAGCGTCAGAACACCCGGCCTGCTTCCGTCGGCGTGCAACACCCGCAACTGGCGCAGGTGCGCTAGTGACACGCCCTCCCCCAACACATACACCCAAATGATGGAAAGCTCCTGCAGAGATAGCGGTAGGCCGTCTGACCGCTTGCGCAACACCCTCGTCCAGCTGCAATCCAGCGACGCCAGCGTCGTCAGGTGCGTAAAGCTGGCGTCGGGAGTCAGGTTGCGGCAGCGGCGCACATTCAGTGAGTAAAGCGAGGCCGGCAGACGGAGGATCAGCTTATCTGTCACTTGCTCACAGTCGTGCAGGTCCAGGCGCGCGATGCCCCCAAGTGCGGCCCATACTGGCTCCATTGTTAGCCTCGTCAGCCACTTCCACTCCAACGCCCCCTCCGTCAGCCTCGCGCCCACTGCTGCCGGGAACGCCGCGCGCCACCGCACGGCATCCGCCACGGGCGTGTCCGTGTCGGCCCACGGCACGGTTGCTACCACACCCGCTACCGCCGGGTGTAGCTGCCGCAGGTGCCGCGCATCGGCCGTGTTGAGGCAGGCAAGGACGGTGGCGCTCGTCACGCTGTTGCCGGCCAGCACGCGCACCAGCAGCGGCACAGGCCCCTCCACCGCGTCTGCGGCAGCGATATTGGTGTGCGCACGCCCCGTCGTGAACAGGGCGCCCAGGCGTGACCACAGGTCGCCCAGCATGCCGCCAGTGGTACCGGTACTTGGGGCTGCTGCCATGGTGTGCAGTGCAGAGTTGAGAGCACTGCGCACACGACGTGGTAAATGCGGATACCGTGGTTCGTACACTAAAATAACAAACAAGAAATCGTTGAACTATGATACAGACACGTTTGGGCGTGTGGCTCTGTGCGTGTGTGGCGCGTGTTGCAATTTTGCACAATGTATCGAGAAGCAGTGCGGTGCGGCTGCAGCCAGCAGTGCAGCTGAACTGAGCTGATGAGCCAGGCTACCAGCACACAGCGGACTGGCAACTGGCTCCACACACTGGGTAACCAGGAACAACAACGGTACCACACACACGCTGGCAGTGTGATCAACACCAGATTTAATTACAGCAATGCTACAATCGGGGGCACAGCGGCTGCGGTCGCACCAAACGGCGTGGTCCAAACGCCCCGAAATTCAACAGTCTTCAACTGCGCGCCCTACACATCAGGCGGCGGCGGGAGGTCCAGCAGGTGCACAGACCCGCTCGAGTTGATGTCGGCGCAAGCGAGGCGGCCGCCTGGCAGCGGCGCTAGCCCCTCTGCGCCAACGAGGACTCGTGCGACAATAACCATCGGCACGGCACCGGCGGCGCGGCTGGATCTAGCAGCTGCTGCGGGGCGTGTGTCCCACAGCCGGATGGTGCCGCCAAGTATGTCAGAGCTGGCTAGCCGGCCATCCGGCAGTGCGGCCAGTGCTGCCGCATTGCCCGTGTGCCCGGTCAACACACCCACGCAGGTGCGTGTGCCCACATCCCACAGCCGCACCGTGCAGTCGCGCGACGCACTCGCCAGCCGGCCGTCTGCCAGCACCGCCAACGACCACACCTCACCGGCGTGCCCAGCCAGCGTCGCCACACAGGTACGCGCGCCCATGTCCCACACCCGCACCGTCTTGTCCCACGACCCACTAGCCAGCAGCGCGCCGCCGGGCAGCACCGCGAGCACGGCCACCCGCTTTGCGTGCCCCTCCAGCACGCCCGACACGGTGGCTGCGCCCACATCCACGACCCGCACCGCGCCGTCGGCGCACCCGGCCGCGAGGCAGCCATCGGCCAGCGCCGCAAGTGCATACACATCACTGCCACAACCAATAATTGCACGCCGTACAGGGGGCACGCCGCGCACAACATCCCACACCTCAACGCTGCCAGCCATGAATTCATCCACACCAACCGCAAGACGGCGGCCGTCGGGCAACCCCGCCAGCGCAAACACGTTGCCGCTGGAATGCAGCACCGCCACCACCGCGTCACCTTCGCGTGTCGTATCCCACAGCCGCACCTCGCCGCCAGTGTCACCGCTCGCCAGCCGACCATCGCTCAGCAGCGCAAAGGACACCATTGCGCGCCTGCCTTCTCCGCGTAGCATGTCGGCTGCGGACACAGCACACCCACGCGCGCGGCAGGAGGCAAGTGCGGCAGGCGCCAGCGGCGTGTCGATGCTGTGCAGCACGCGCAGCGCGAGCACATGGTCCAGCGTGGCGCCCGCGGTCACGTTGGGGCAGCGTGCCATGCGCAGCTCCACCAGCGAATCCGGCAGGCTGGCCACCAGCGCGTCCCCGATGTCAGTGCCACGCGCGTCCAGCAGCTGTAGCGCAGGGAGACGCGGCAGCACGGCGGCGCGAGACAGGCGTGTGCAGCCTGTGATGTCGAGGCACACCAGGGACGGCGGCAAGGTTGCAAGCGAGCGGTCGGTAATGGCACAGTGCGCGATGTTCAGCGTCTGCAGCTCAGTCAAATGGCCAAAGTTCATCGCCGGCGTGAGGTACTTGCAGGCCACAGCTTGCAGCTCCAACAGGCACGGCGGCAGGGATGCCAGCGTGGCGTCATCTAAGGTGCTCCGGCTGGTGCGCAACACCCGCAGCTGGCTCAGGTGCGCCAGTGAGACGCCGGCCGGCATCTCCGAAATGACGGACAGCTCCTGCAGCGAGTGTGGCAGGCCGTCTGACCGCTTGCGCACAACCTCCGTCCAGCTGCAGTCCAGCGACGTCAGCGCCGTCAGATGCGCGAAGCTGGCGCCGGGAGTCAGGTTGCGGCAGTTGCTCACAGTCAGCGCGCGCAACGAGGTCGGCAGGCGGGCGAGCAGGTCGTCGGTGACAAACACACAGTCGCGCAGGTCCAGACGCGTGAGACCGCTCAGCGCCGTCACCACTGCCACCGGTTCACTCGTTGGCCAATTCCGCCCCGCTGACATTCGCGCGCCCACCGCTGCCGGCAGGCCAGCACGCCACCGAACGGGATCCACCACCGGTGTGTCCATGTCGGCCCATGGTACGCCCGCCACGGCGCCCGCCACCGCCGGGTGCAGCCGCCTCGCGGCGTTCACGTCGGCGGTGGTGAGGCAGGCCAGGATGGTGGCGCTCGTCACGCTGTTGCCAGCCAGCACGCGCACCAGCAGCGGCACGGCCGCATCGTTTGCAGCCGCTACCTCGTCTGCGTTTGCAGCCATTCTGTCCTGTTGCCCAGCGCCGTCGTTGGTGCCAAACAGCAGTGGGTGCACAGCAGTGCTACCGATGAGTCCTCGCGGGATGCGATGCAAATTAAAATGGATATCGCACTGCTCACAGAGAAATAATGGCATCAATGCATCAAATACATGGACTACCGCCTGTTGGCGTGTGTATTGAAGTGTATGACGCGTGCGTGCACAAATTGCGTGTGTGCGTGTGTTACCCGGAGGGGTGCGGCCACCATCGGCAAAAACTTGAACAGGCTGCTGCTGCTGTGACCCCTGACGGCAGCGTGATGACCTCGGTCCTCGGAGGCAGAATGCGCACCAGCCAACAGGGTGCCAGCCCGCTGCCGCCGCAATTGTGCGGGCGGCACGCCGTCCACACGCAGCCGACTGACATCCAAGTGTGTACGTCCTGGGAATTGTGATGGGTGTGGCGTTTTTGTGTGAGCGTGTCATTTGGGTGGCAGCCACACCCGGCCCACACCGGAGCTGCGGCGGAGCAAACACACGACACGCAGTGTGAACAACCAACCCGCATGGGTCAGGCGCCCTGGGTACTTGTGTGGGCGTGCCGGTACCGTGTCGTGTCCACAGCTGGCACACAGCGCAGGCAGCCATGACATCCGCACGCCGCTGTCCCTTGCCACGGCTACCCACCACCAGCCACCTCCATCGCACTGCGCCCCCGCCCCTGCCACACTAAGCACCCCTGCCTGTCCCTCCCTTCTGTGTTGTTCTTGTGGCGGGGTGCAGGGCTGGTGGGCGGGCATGGCACGTGCATAGTATGTGTATCATCAGTGTATGGGTGATGGTAACGAGTGGTTGGGCGGCAACCGCACAATATTCACATGATTTGGGAGTCAAATCGCAACATCAACGGCGAATTACAACACCTTACTGCATGGAGCACCCATGGTAGCAGTGATGATGCGGGTGCATTGCTGCGTGGTGCGTTATGCGCTTATTAATTGCACCAATGGCTTGGCGGGCGACTCGGACTCTTACGTTTGGGTCAGAGGCTGTCAGACATGTCTGACGAGGTGGACACCACCACGGCGCTTACTCAGCGCCACTCAACCACCAACGGTAACGCACCCAGTTATCCACCCCGTACGCAGTACTCAAGAATGGCAGCGGCGGCCGCGGCAGCAGCAGGTACCGCTGGCGCGGCGCCGGCGGTGCTACCCGCTGATCCTGCGCGCAGCGAGGCAGCGCGCGAGCGCGGCAACGCAGCGCTGAAGGCGGGCGACCTGGCCGGCGCGGTGGCGGCGTACAACGAGGCCATCGCGGCAGACCCGCGCGACCCCCGTGCGTGGAGCAACCGGTCGCTGGCGCACCTGCGGGCAGGCGACGTGCTGCCCGCATTCTTCGACGCCTACCACGTGACGCACGGCCTGGATCCCGGCAATGCGAAGGTGCGTGTGAGGGCTGCATCTGCAGGCACGCGTGCTGCTTTGGGCGCTTGACCCCCCCCCCCCCCCCCCCCCCCCCCCGGACACCCCCCCCCCCCCCCCAGCCGGCCCGCCGGCGTCGGCGGGGCAGACGCCGGGGCGCGCCGGCGAAGCCGGAGAGCGCAACATCCCGGCCCGCGGGAGCGGCCGGCGGCGGCAGCTCTGGCCCCTGCAGGC
>Ga0066256_1005748_pt1 | contig 10068 bp, 14 predicted proteins | sample ThiBio_1000_biof_FD_87107 | JGI IMG/M metagenome (GOLD analysis project Ga0066256, IMG submission 87107) | Wastewater bioreactor microbial communities from Cape Town, South Africa - Thiocy_expt_1000_biof (version 2) | ecosystem: Engineered > Bioreactor > Thiocyanate-remediating >... | reverse complement strand
GAAGCGAATGGGATCAGATGCGCGAACTCATCCGCGGCGCGAACGAAAAGGACAAGGCGCAGAGAAGCGTCTGAAAAACCATGCAGGCATGCGCAAGGCCCATCCGGGCCTTGCGCCTATGCCGCGCGCCAGAAAATGGCCAGCACGCGCCAGCGCGCAAGCTCATCGGAAGCAGGCAGCGCGCCGCTCTCCAGAGGCTTCGGCCCCGCGAACACATAGAACACATGGGCCGAGCCCGGCGCCCGGCAGACGGCACGGCCGCTGAAACGGCCGAAGCCCGGCTGGCAGGCCGGATCGTCCTTGTGCCCGTAGAGACCGCTGTAAAACGCGCCAACGCGCGTGCCGCGCGCATCGGCGACGCGCGGGCTCAGAACGGCGATGCTGCTCAGAACGGGATTATGCGGCGTCGCGGATTCAAGCTCGAAGAGAAGCGCCGGGCCATCCCAGACACGCAGCACGGGATGGGGAAGCGCGCCCGGAAACTGCACGCTTTCCCAGCGCACGGAAAGGCCCGCGGGCAGAAGCCCCTCGACGGCATGCGGATCAAGCGGCGTTTCCGCATCGAGCGGACCAATGCCCATCTCGCGCACGACATATTGATCGACAGGATCGGCGGCGCTCGCATGGGTGGAAATCACCGCCACGGCGAGCGTGTAGAAAAGGCTCAAGGCAAAGCACAGTCGTAACATGGCGGCCTCCTTGTCGCCCGGATCGAACCTTGCGGTCCGCCTGCTCAAGAATGCAGCCTGCGCGATCCTTCTTCAAGATGGCCGCGCGCGCAGGAAACTCAATCCATCGTTATCACCACTTTTCCGACCACCTGCCGGTTTTCGAGCATGCGCATGGCCTCGACCGCACGCTCCAGCAGGTCCAGCGGGTGCAGGGTTCCGACCGGCTCGTCGTCGAGATGGATAATGGACATGCGCGACTCCAGACCCTGCTTGGACACAAAACGAAGCAGTTGCGATCCAAACTGGCACAACATCTGGAGAAAACAAGAGTCCGCGACTCGCCATCCACGCTGCCGGAAAAGATTCCACAGCTTTGAATCCGCTCACAGATTCGGAACCGCAAGACTGGGGACGACTCCCGCGTCCGCCAGGGGCCCGCTAAGTGCCCGCTAAGTGGTTGATTTGGATTCCAAAGCCGCCCCGCCTTCCAACTTTTCAAGCCGGGCCGCCAGGGCTTCGTTTTCGGCGCGGGCCTTGGCCGCCATCGCCTTCACCGCCTCGAATTCCTCGCGCGGCACGAAATCCATGTCGGCCACCAGCCGTTCCAGCCGCTGGCGCATGAAGGTGTCGATCTCGGCGCGCACACCCTGCGCCATGCCGGCGGCGTCGGTGAAGGCTTTGGCTACGCCGTCCAGGAAGGGATTGTCGGTCTGCGCCATGGGAACCTCCGTTGGTCGGTTTCTATATGGAGAAGGGGTTGGCTTGGCACAAGTATGCCAAGCTGCCGGGAAATTCCTCCCGCCCTCTTCTTTTGGTCGCACGGGCGACGCTCCTCGCTGCGCTCCGGGCTGCCCGATGCTCCTTGACACAAGCATCCAACCCTTGCGATCTGGCCGCATGGTTCAGGCGCTGCTGCCCTTTCCCCAGATCGACCCGGTGCTGCTGCAGATCGGCCCGCTGGCGATCCGCTGGTACGCCATCGCCTATATCGTCGGCATCGTGCTGGCCTGGTGGGGCATCCTGCGGGTACTGCGGAACAAGGCGCTGTGGGCCGCGCCGCCCTTCCGGGGCAAGCCCGCCGCCACCGAGGACCAGATCGGCGATCTGGTGGTCTGGGCCACCATCGGCATCATTCTGGGCGGGCGGCTGGGCTGGGTGCTGATCTACGGCACCGTCCTGTGCAGCGTCACGCCCAACTATGCCGCCTTCTGCGACGGGCTGCCGCTGGGCTTCATCACCGATCCCCTGCGCATCGTCGCCGCCTGGGAAGGCGGCATGTCCTTTCATGGCGGCCTGCTGGGCGTGGTGATCGCGGTCTGGCTGTTCTGCCGCCGCCGCAAGCTGGCGCTGCTGCCGATCGCCGATCTGGCCTGCGCCTTCGCGCCGCTGGCCATCTTCCTGGTGCGGATCGCCAACTTCATCAATGACGAACTCTGGGGCCGCGTCACCGATGTGCCCTGGGCGATGATCTTCCCGCGCGGCGGGCCGCTGCCGCGCCATCCCAGCCAACTCTATGAGGCGGCGCTGGAAGGCCTGCTGCTGTTCATCATCCTGCAGGTGGCGCTGCGCGTCTTCCACGCCCACAAGCGTCCCGGCCTGCTGTCGGCGATCTTCTTCGCCGGATACGGCACCTTCCGATTCATCTGTGAATTCTTCCGCGAGCCGGACACCCAGTTCATCGGCCCCATCAGCATGGGCATGGCGCTGTCCATCCCGGTCTGGATCGGCGCGGGTCTGCTGTTCTGGGCGGCGCTGCGCAAGCCGAAAGCGGCATGACCCTGAAATCGCGCATCGCCGCGCTGATCGCAGCGCAGGGGCCCATGTCGGTGGCCCAGTTCATGACCATCGCCCTGCTCGATCCGCGGGACGGCTATTACGCCACCCGCGATCCCATCGGGGCCAAGACAGACGACAAACACGGCGACTTCATCACCGCGCCGGAAATCAGCCAGATGTTCGGCGAGATGCTGGGGCTGTGGCTGGTCCAGGCCTGGGCCGATCAGGGCTGCCCGAAAAATCCCCGGCTGGTGGAATTGGGGCCGGGGCGCGGCACCCTGATGGCCGACATCCTGCGCACCGCCGCGGTGGCGCCCGATTTCCTGGCCGATCTGGAGGTGGTGCTGGTCGAGGCCAGCCCGGTGCTGCAACAGGTCCAGGCCGAAACGCTGCGCGGAGGGGAGGACGGCCGGATGGCCGCCGACATTTCCTGGCAGCATCAGTTCGATCACAGCCTGGCCGACCGGCCGCTGTTCCTGGTGGCCAATGAATTCTTCGACGCCCTGCCGGTGCGCCAGTATGTGCGCACCGAACGCGGCTGGTGCGAGCGCATGGTGACGCTGGACGGTGCGGGCGAGCTGACCTTCGCGCTGGCGCCGGTGCCCGCGCCGCCCGGCCTGGTGCCCGCCGACCGCGCAGGCGCGCCCCTCGGCGGGGTTTATGAAACCGCGCCCGCATCGCTGGCCCTGGCCGAGGAGATCGCCGCCGTCATCGCCGCCAAGGGCGGCGCGGCGCTGCTGGTGGATTACGGCTATGAGGCGGCGCTGGGCTTTTCGGAGACTTTGCAGGCGGTCAGCGGCCATCGCTTCGCCGAGGCGCTGGCCGAGCCGGGGGCGGACGATCTGTCCGCCCATGTGGACTTTGCGGCCCTGGCCCAGGCCGGGCGGCGCGGCGGCGCCACCGTGCTGGGGCCGGTGACGCAGGGCCTGTTCCTGGCCGGGATCGGGCTGACCGACCGCGCCGGACAGTTGATCAAGGCCAACCCCGACAGCGCCGACAGCGTGATCGCCGCCACCGAACGGCTGATCGGTCATGACCAGATGGGGCGCCTGTTCAAGGCGCTGGCCTTCCTGCCGCCGTCCATCAGCGGCGCGGCGGGGTTCACGCCATGAGCGCCATCACGCGGCTGGAAGCGGCCGGCCTCAAGGCGCCGGGCATCGCGCACGGCTTTTTCGGCATTTCCGGCGGCGTGTCGGAGGGGCTGTACGCCTCGCTCAATTGCGGCCCCGGCTCGCGGGACGATGTGGACAAGGTGACGGAGAATCGCCGCCGGGTGGCCCAGGCCCTGGGCGCGGATCTGCGGCTGGTCAGCCTGTCGCAGATTCACAGTTCCATCGTCCACATTTTGCCTGCCGGGGAGGACAAGCGCGAAGGCGACGGCATGGTCACCGCCACGCCCGGCCTGGCGCTGGGCATCCTGACCGCCGACTGCGCGCCGGTGCTGCTGGCCGACGCCGAGGCGGGCGTGATCGGCGCGGCCCATGCGGGCTGGAAGGGCGCGGTGGGCAGCAAGGAAGGCGGCGGCGTACTGGAAGCCGTGCTGGACGCCATGGAAAGGCTGGGGGCGCGGCGCGAGGCCATCGTCGCGGCCATCGGCCCCTGCATCAGCCAGTCCAATTATGAAGTGGGCTGGGAAATGCGCAACAAGGTGCTGGAAGGCGGCCTCCGGATGCGCAAATTCTTCATGCCCAGCGACCGGGAAGGTCATTACCGCTTCGCCTTGGAAGCGTATGTCGCCCACCGCCTGGCCGCCGCGGGCGCGGGCCGGGTCGAAACGCTGGGCGTCTGCACCTATCCCCAGGGCAGCGGTTTTTTCAGCTTCCGGCGCACAACCCATGCGGGCGAAGCCGATTACGGACGGCAGATTTCGGCCATCGCGCTGCTGGAGCGGCGTGGCGATACGCCGGTTGCGCCCCTGGATATCAGCGGCTAAAAGCCCGTCATTAAAGTTTCATCGGGGCTGTGCACCTCCCTCCCCGGCGCGCAAGGCGCGCTTGCATCGGGGAGGTGGCCTTAGCCGGCCCACGGGCCGGCGAAGGCCGGAGGGGCAAGACATGAGCGGATCGCGGGGTATGCGCCTCATCACCGGCAACGCCAACCGTCCGCTGGCCGACGCCATCAGCAGCCATCTGGGCATCGTGCCGGTCAAGGCCGATGTGCGCCGCTTCTCCGACGACGAAGTGTTCGTCGAGGCGCAGGAGAATGTGCGCGGCGAGGATATGTTCGTCATCCAGTCCACCAGCGCCCCGGCCAACGACAATCTGATGGAACTGCTGATCATGATCGACGCGCTGCGCCGCGCGTCGGCCCGGCGCATCACCGCCGTGATCCCCTATTTCGGTTACGCCCGGCAGGACCGCAAGGTGGGCCCGCGCACGCCCATTTCCGCCAAGCTGGTCGCCAACCTGATCACCGAGGCGGGCGCCAACCGCGTGCTGACCGTCGACCTTCATGCCGGGCAGATTCAGGGCTTTTTCGACATTCCCACCGACAATCTGTTCGCCCAGCCGGTGATCGTGAAGGATATATTGGAGCATCTGGGCGGCAAGGAGCCCATGGTGGTGTCGCCCGATGTGGGCGGCGTGGTGCGCGCCCGTTCGCTGGCGCGCCGCCTCAACACCGACCTGGCCATCGTGGACAAGCGCCGCGAGCGCGCCGGGGTGTCGGAAGTGATGAACATCATCGGCGAAGTGCAGGGCCGCCCCTGCATCCTGATCGACGATATCGTCGATTCGGGCGGCACGCTGTGCAACGCCGCGCAGGCGCTGCTCGATTCGGGGGCCAAGAGCGTCGCGGCCTACATCACCCACGGCGTGCTATCGGGCGGCGCGGTGGCGCGGGTCAACAATTCCGCGCTCAAGGAACTGGTGATCACCGACACCATCCTGGCCACCGACGCGGCCCAGGATTCGCAACGCATCCGCACCCTGACCATCGCCCCCCTGATCGGCGAAGCCGTCCGCCGCATCGCCGACGAGAGCTCGGTTTCGAGCCTGTTCGACTAGGCGCCGATGCGCATCCTCCTGCTGGGCGCGAGCGGCTTCATCGGAAGCACGCTTGCGCATGCCTTGCTTCGGCAGGGTCATGCCGTCACCGGGATCGGGCGCGACATCACTTACGGCCAGCGCATCCTGCCCGGCGTCGAATGGCGCCATCGCGACCTTCGGACCATGCGCGCGCCGGATGACTGGAAGCCGTTGCTTCGCGGCGTGGACATGATCGTCAATGCCAGCGGCGCGCTCCAAACCGGGCTGCGCGACAATGTCGAGCTGGTTCAGAACGACGCCGTTCAGGCCCTCGTGAAGGCGGCAGCATGGGCGGGTCTCGGCCATATGACCCAGATTTCGGCCGCAGGAGCCGATTGCCGGCCCGCAAGCCCGTCCATGGCGACGAAGGCCCGGGCCGATGCCGCACTCGAGGCCGCCGGGATCGGCCATACCGTGATCCGCCCCGGCCTGGTGATAGGGCGCAATGCTTTCGGCGGTACCGAGCTTCTCCGCGCGGCAGCGGGGCTGCCGCTCGCCCATGTGGAGTTTGCCGGGGCAGGCGCGATCCAATGCGTTGCCATGTCCGATCTTGTCGATTGCGTGCTGCGGGCAGTTGCCGATCCGTCCGGCAATGTGGGGCGGTTCGATCTTGTCGAACGCGAGGGCAGGCCGCTGAGCGAGATCGTTACACTGCACCGCGCCTGGCTGGGTTTCGGACCCGCCCGGCTTCACGCGCGATTGCCAATTGTCGCGCTCAAGCCGGTTTCGCTCGTTGCCGATCTCCTTGGTTGGCTGGGCTGGCGTTCGCCGTTGCGCGCCAATTCCATCGCGGCGCTTGTTCAGGGCGTGACGGGCGATGCGGACGAGGCGATGCGGATACTGGGCCGTGAACCCCTCTCGCTGCCTGAAGCGCTGGCTGTGCTCGGCCCGGCGGGCAAGGCGGATCGCTGGCATGCGCGGCTTGCCTTGCTCTACCCGCTCGCCTTCGCCGCGCTGGCCTTGCTGTGGTTGGCGAGTGGTGCGATCAGCCTGTTCCGGATCGAAGCCGCGATGCAGGTGCCGATCGATGGGGGGATGGAGCGCGGCCTTGCCCGCTTCTGCGTGATCGGCGGATCACTGGCCGATCTTGCGATCGGTATTGGGCTGCTCGTTCGGCCCTGGTGTTCCATCGCTCTCAAGGCCGGTATCGCGCTGACCCTTGTCTATATTGCGGGGTCCTTGGCGATGCGGCCGGATCTGTGGCTCGATCCGCTCGGCCCGATGCTCAAGACCCTGCCGATCCTGGCCCTGTCACTGGCTTGCCTCGCCATGGCGGGAGAGCGCTGATGGAATGGCTCTATCTCGCGCGCTGGCTGCATGTGATCGGCGCGACGGTGCTGCTCGGCACTGGTAGCGGAATCGCCTTTTTCATGCTGATCGGCCACCGCACGCGCGATCCGCGGCTGATCGCCCATGTTGCCTCGACCGTGGTGCTGGCCGATTTTGTCTTCACGGCGAGCGCGGTGATCCTGCAGCCTCTCACGGGCTGGTGGCTCGCATCGCTTGCAGGCTGGCCTCTCGCCACGCCATGGATTCTGCTCTCGATCGGCCTCTATTTCCTGACGGGCGCCTTCTGGCTTCCCGTGGTGTGGATGCAGGTGAAGATGCGCGATCTCGCCCGCGCGGCCGCCAGCGCCGGCGAACCGCTGCCGCCGCTCTATTTCTCCTTGTTCCGCGCATGGTTCCTTTGCGGTATTCCCGCATTCGCTGCGGTGCTGACAATTATCTGGCTGATGATCGCGCGACCGGCGCTGTGGTAGGCGCTGCGCACAATAGGAAGGATTCGCCCTTGATTTCCGAAGCCGACATCGCCCTTGCCCACCGCCTTGCCGAAGCGGCGGCGGCGGCTATCCGGCCGCATTTCCGCGCGCTGGACGGAACAGAGAGCAAGGATGACGCTTCGCCGGTGACGGTGGCGGATCGCGCCGCGGAGGAAGCGATGCGCCGCATCCTCAAGGCCGAACTGCCGCAGGACGGCGTGGCGGGCGAGGAGTTCGGCACCGAGGAGGGCCGATCAGGCCGGCAATGGGTGCTCGATCCGATCGACGGGACACGCAGCTTCATCGTCGGGCGGCCGATCTTCGGCACGCTGATTGCGCTTCTCGACAACGGGTTTCCCGTGCTGGGCATCATCGACCAGCCAATCTTGGGGGAACGCTGGCTTGGCGTGGTGGGCCGGCCGACGACCTTCAACGGCGCGCCCGTCCGCACCCGGGTCTGCCCCCGGCTCGAAGGCGCGCAGATCGCCACCACCACGCCGCATCAGTTCGAAGGCCACGATGCGGAGCATTTCATGGCGCTGATCGAAACGGTGGCCGATGGCCGCCTGCTGCAAGGCCCGGTCTATGGCGGCGATTGCTACAATTACGGCCTGCTCGCCTCGGGCCATATCGACCTCGTCTGCGAGGCGGGACTGAAGCTCCACGATTTCGCGGCGCTTGTGCCCGTGGTCGAAGGCGCGGGCGGGACCATGGCGGACTGGAACGGCGAGCCGCTCCATGCCGGGTCCGACGGCCACGTGATCGCGCTCGGCGATCCGGCGCGGCTGGAGGATGTGGTGGAAGCGCTGGCCTGCGGGCATTAGCTTGTGACGTATGGAAGCCAGCGTAAGGAAGCTGTTCGAACGCTATGAGAGCTTGTTCAACCGGGCCCTCGGCGGTGAAGCGGACATGGGCGAAGTCGCCTCGCTCTATGCGTCCGAGTTCATAGGCGCTGCGCCGGTCGGGGTCAGGGCCGGAAAGAACGACGACGAGTTCAGGCAGGTCATGGCGCAGGGCTATGCCCACTACCGGGCGATCGGGACGAGGGAGATGCGGATACGCGGCATCCGCCTGTCCCCGATCGACGAGCTCCATTGCGTTGCCCACGTCGCCTGGACCGCGACCTAATGCCCGCAAGGGCCGGCCGGACGTGGCGCTGGATTTCGATGTCCACTACCTGGTCCAGGCGCTGGAGGGGGAGGCGAAAGTATTCGGCTGGGTGTTGGGCGACGAGCAGGCGCTTCTGCGCGAGCACGGCATCATCTGAAGCCGATCCCCGGAATTTCCGGGTAGGCGCGAATCGCTTGCTTTTCGGGCATCGTGAGCCTAATGGCGCGCCCTTCATCGACACGTATTTCACGGCCGGCCTGGCTGAAAGGGCTGCCAGGGCTGGTTTGGACGTGTCCCCGAACAGGAGACGAAAATGCCCAAACTGAAGACCAAGAGCGGCGTGAAGAAGCGCTTCAAGCTCACCGCCACGGGCAAGGTGAAGCACGGCGTTGCCGGCAAGCGCCACCGCCTGATCAGCCATAACGGCAAGTACATCCGCCAGAACCGCGGGACCGACGTGATTTCCGACGCCGATGCGAAGGTGATCAAGAAGTGGGCGCCCTACGGGCTGAACTGAGACAGGAGTACTAGCCAATGCCTCGCATCAAACGCGGCGTCACCACGCGCACCAAGCACAAGCGGATCCTGGACCAGGCGAAGGGCTATCGCGGCCGCCGCAAGAACACCATTCGCGTCGCCCGTCAGGCGGTCGAGAAAGCCGGGCAATATGCCTATCGCGACCGCAAGGTGAAGAAGCGCAGCTTCCGCGCCCTGTGGATCCAGCGCATCAACGCCGCTGTCCGCGCCGAAGGGTTGACTTATTCGCAGTTCATGCATGGTGTGAAGATCGCTGGCATCCAGCTCGACCGGAAGGTCATGGCCGATCTGGCCATGAACGAAGGCGGTGCTTTCGCCGCGATCATCGCGCAGGCGAAGAAGGCGCTTCCGGCCTGATACCGGTTACTCCCATGCCCGGCGCACAGGGAGACATGAAACGGGTAGGGGGCGAAATGGCATATGGCCGTTTCGCCCCCTTCGTTCGTCGACGAGCAGGGGCTTGAGGGAATGGATTGCAACATCGACGTGCGCTTCTTCCCGGCGCCGCCCGATCTGGAAGGGTGCTTCGCTTCCTTCTATTGCGCGACCTTCACCGTCGCCGACGGGCAGCGCGTACGCGACCTGCTGCAGCCCGAATGGGCCAACCTGCGGTTCTTCGCCGGGGACCTGCCCGATGCCGGCATGCCGGGCGGCCCGGTGCTGCGCCAGGCACGGCTGACCGCGACGGGGCCGAGTTCGCTGCCGGCGCATTTCGAGCTCGGCACCACCCGCATGTGGGGCATGGGGCTGTTCCCGCTCGGCTGGGCAAAGTTCTGCCACGGCTCCGCCGCCGAGCTGGCCAATCGCGTCGTCGACGGGGAAGCGCATCCGGCCTTCGCCAATTTCCGGGAGCTGGCAAGGAACCTCTTCGCCGGCGAGGCGGACATCGAGGGCGAGCTGGCGCGGATCATCGCCTGCTTCCGCGCGCTCGATCGCGAAGTGCCCGATGAAGAGCGGATCGTCGCCATCCATGCCGCCATGGTCGATACGGCGGTCGCCAGCGTGGCCGACTTCGCCGACCGGAGCGGGCTGAGCCGCCGCACGCTGGAGCGGCTGTGCCACCGCTATTTCGGCTTTTCGCCCAAGCTGCTGCTGCGCCGGCAGCGCTTCATGCGCAGCCTGGCGGAATTCATGCTGGAGCACGCGGCGAACTGGAGCGAGGCGATGGATGCGCATTATCACGACCAG
>Ga0066256_1005747_pt1 | contig 10074 bp, 2 predicted proteins | sample ThiBio_1000_biof_FD_87107 | JGI IMG/M metagenome (GOLD analysis project Ga0066256, IMG submission 87107) | Wastewater bioreactor microbial communities from Cape Town, South Africa - Thiocy_expt_1000_biof (version 2) | ecosystem: Engineered > Bioreactor > Thiocyanate-remediating >... | reverse complement strand
AGCTGTACGTACAAGCATCGTGCACCGTGTGGGGGCAGGTGCTGGCAACGCCGCCACTGCGTCTCACCACCGCATCGTTGGAGACGCGCATCCTGTCGGCGCTGCCATCCACCTTTATTGCGTCCGACGCGTCGTCTCCATGGCCGCTGGATCCACCGCTGGTGGTGGCAGTGGTGACGCGCCACGACGACGCCGTGGTTGCCGACGCCAGCTGCACTATTGCGTCATTGACTCACGCCGCAGAGCTTGTGCTTGTGGGCACCTCCCCGTCGCTGACGTCGCTGCGGTCCATCCCGACAAACAACAGCGGCGTCGTGGCCGTGCCGAGTTTTGTGGTGCAAACGTCGACCACCACACTGGCTGTCACTCTGGTGGTGGATTGCCAGCACCTCGCATCCGGCGACGCCGTGACGCCGCTCAACTTCACCGTGCCGGCCACATTGCTGACGGTGGAGCTGTGTGTGCCGCCGGCGACCAAGGCGCTGGTTGGGGAAGTGTTGTCGCCGTTCAGCGTGGGCATCGCAGTACTGCCACCTGGCGGTAGCCGCACGTCGCCATGCACGCCAGCGCAACACACCGACCTGCCACCCATTGCGTGCACCATTGCACTGAACACGTCCGCCACCACCACCAACGACACCTCCTCTGTATTCCTGCAGCACACGGCAGTGGTGGTGGCGGCCGACAGCCACGTTGCAACGTTTGACGCCTTCACACTGGTGGCGCCGCAGGGCGAAGTATATGGTCTGTCTCTCACCTGCACCGTTGGTGGGCTGGCCATTTCACCGACGCTGGCGTTTGCGGTGGAGACTGACGGCTGCCGGGCGGGGCAGGCTACGGTGACCATCACGTGTGCAACTTGTGATAGCGGCATGTTCAGCCTGGGCGGCAGGGGTGCTACGTGCAATGGCTGCCCGCCTGCCGGCGCCACGTGTGTGTCCGGCATCCTGACGCTGCTGCCACATTACTACCGGCCGGCAAGTCAGGCGGGGCAGCCGCTGGGACCAACCACCGAGCTGCACCCCTGCTACAATGCAGAAGCATGCACGCTGGTGTACAGCGGCAATGCCAGCGGCGCGGACTACAGCTGCTCGTACGGCTACACCGGGCCCCTGTGCGGCGTGTGCGATGCGGCCGTTAACTTCGCGCAGTTTGGCGAGGCGTGCGCGGTGTGCTGGACCGCCGGCGCGTTGTGGATGTTTGTGCTGGCAGCGCTGGTCGTCGTGCTGGTGATCCTGACGCGCGTGGCGCTGCGCAAGGCGTCTGAAAGCTCAGACGCTGCCATCGTGCTGCGCATCACGCTAGGGTACCTGCAGGCTGTGGGCAGCCTGCGCGTGTTCCGCGCCGGCAGCACGCAGGCATACAACAACGTGATGGGATGGACGGAGGTGGTAAGTGCCAGCCCATTATCGGTGGGTGCACTGCAGTGCATCTTGTGGCTACCGTACCTGTTCCAGTACGTCGCTACCATCGCGCTGCCGGTGCTGGCGTCGGCTGCAGTGGTGGCCATCTTCCATGTGGTTACAACCGGCCGGTCGTTGCACTGCAGGCCACGGTGCCGGCTGGACACCGCGGGATTCAAGGCGGCAGTGGCGGCATGGTGGGCAACCAAGCGCCATTACTCCACGCTGCTGTTTGTGCTGTTCTTGACGTACATGCCCATCGTGTCGGCGTCGTTGCGCGCGTTGGACTGCATCGAGCCGGTGGCGGGCATCCGATACTTGCGGTCCGACCTGCGTGTGGAATGCGGTGTGGGGCAGCACGCGGTTGCGCGCGCACTTGCATACGTGGTGCTAATCGTGCTTGGCATTGGGTTCCCAGCTGGCCTGGCGTGGCTGATGGGCACAGCGCGCAATGAACAGCTGGTAGACCCAGCATTTCACGCCACCTGGGGCTTCCTGTTTGACGGCTACCGCGCACCGTCGCGCACGCTCGTCACGGTGCCGGCCAAAGCTACAGACACGCATTTGATTGGTGCTCCAAAGTTACCGACTGGCGGTAGCCGCGAGGAAGGCGCGGTTGACCATCCGCCTTCGGCGCCGCCTGGCAGCAGCGCCGCCACGGCTGGGCAGCCGGGCCGTGGCCAGCGGCGGTCCAGTTTGGTATCTGACCGGCTTAACCAGGCGTGGGTGGTGTCGGGTGACAGCCGTGTGTGGTGGGAGGCGCTGGTGCTGTGCCGCAAGGCGGGCGTCGTACTGCTGGCGGTGACGCTGACTAACCCGTACCTGCAATGCGTGGGCGCCACGTTGTGGTTTGCAGCTGCTGCGGTGCTGCAGGCGCGGTACAGTCCGTACGCTAGGCGCCTGTTCAATCGGTTGGAGATGGCGTCGCTGGTTGCCACCTTCCTCACCGCTGTGGTGTCCACCGCGTTGCTGCAGTTCAACGTGGGGGTGATGACTGCTGAGTTGCACACGCCGGACGCCATGAGCAGTATTGAGTGGGCGGTGACGGCACTGCTGACGGTGATCAATTTGGGCACCTTTGCCGTGTTTGCCGGCTTGTGGCTGCGCCTGCAGTGTGCGCGTGCGCACGGCATGATGCTCCGCGCGTCAGCAGCCACAGCGCTGTTTCGGCGTCTCGCAGCGTTGCGTGGCCTCCGCAGCAACACCGCCGCGCCGCCAACACTGCTAACAAAGTTGCCACCGCCACCTGCCGCCGCGTCGACTTCCACGCTGAACCCACTGCTGTGGACTCGACTCGGCGTCGGACGCTCTGGCACTGCTGCTGACGCGGGGAGTACCGGTAAGGCCGTGATTGTTTCATTGCCGGTTGCCGCACGTGTGGACGCTCCCTCTACCGGTTCTGGCGGTGGCGCTGCCGCGGCGCCGGCTGCTGCCAAGGCGCGAGGCATTGCCTTTGCTGCCACGCCGGTGGGCCGCAGCCGCCGCCACTGACACTTTTTTATTTATTTATTGTCGCTGTCGCCATGCCGGCGGCAGCGCGCGCCGCGGCGCACGTGTGACCTGTCACAGCCTGTCACCTGTCAATGATGTCATGTTGTTTTCGTTTGTACCCGACAGTTACCAGCCAGGCAGCGTATGTTCATTCTCGTAGATTTTTTGTTTGAAATGGTCCTCATGGCAGCCACGCTGCAGTGTGCAGAGCGCGGCGCGTACAATTTCGCGCGCAGCGGCGCAGCGGCCGCAGCCAGCGCCGGCCCAGCGGCCGCGGCGGAGAGGAGAGCAGAGCAGCAGCAGCAGCCTGACAAAGAGTCCGTTACCACGTGGCCGCCGCAGCGGTGCCATTGACAACGTCACCTTGTCATCGCGCGGCAGCGTGCGCCCAGCCCCAATTATTTGAGGGTGGCAACCTTGATGGTGTCGCTAGTGAACCGGCGTGTTTCCGACTTCCGCGCGCACGTTGGTGCACACATCGAGTTGGACTTGTCAACTTGTGTCAAGTGCCGCCACCTCAGCCTCTCACCAACCTCCCTACCCCGCCTACCCGCCACTGTTACCACTCTCATTCGCCGACGCGGTAGTGATTGCTGCAACGCCCGGCACATTACACATGACACAGGGACATTGGGGAGAGGGGATTTAGCTGTGGTTGCTGCTTTGCTGCTTGCTGCCGATCGTTGCTGCGAGGGACTGTCACCGAATCAGATCACCGACTGTCACGCTCAATTGAAGGCGCGAGCGAGACCAAGACTCGCTGGGAGAGACGAGGCGCCGCTGCCAGAGCGACAAACGCTGCCGCGCACCGGGTGACTAGGCCGCACGGTCGCCGCACCTGGCGCAGCCTGCACAGGTGGCCAGTGGCCAGTGTACTGTCATCAGGGTGACGCACTCGCCGTGTGTGCCAACGGCTGCCGGCTGCCGCGGACTTTGCATCCAAGATTTGATTGCAGGACCAGCGAAACGTGAGTGGAGACACCACGGGAGCGCGCGACAGGTGTCAATTACGCCATTGCCACCTCCACCCGCTTTGTGTGCCGGACGGTTCGTTTTTGTTCCCACCCTGTTTTGTGCCCCCTGTGCCCGCCCTGTTGTGCCCGTCTGTGTGCCTGCCTGTATCCGCCGCTTGTGCCCGCCTGTGCCCTGCCTGTCTTTGCTGCTTGTGCCCCCGACGCAGTAGCAAACAGCCCTGCGCTGCCAGCCGCCCGGCACCCGTGGCCATGGATACAGCTGATGGGCGTGCCGCCCTCCGGCGGGCGCGCCGCGGGTCGGCGCTGCTGTCCGAGATCCCGGCGGAAGCCATCGTGGCGGACGCCAGCGAGCACAGCCGGCAGCTGTCACGAACCGCCAGTGACTCCAACTTGAGCGCCGCCATCGCTGCGCTGGTGGCGGCGCCCAGCCCGACAGGTGGCAGCAGTGGTGCAGGCGGCACTAGCTGCCGCAGTGCTACGCCTCCAACCACCCACCGCCGCAGCGGCAGCGGCGATGATGGCGGTGGCGGTGGCGGCGGCATCTGGCACTGGCTGCGCAGTGCCAGTGAGGGGTGGGTGGCGGGTCGGCTGGTACGCACCCTCGCCAGCGGCGCGCAGGAGTTTGAGGTGGCGTCGGAGAGCGGCGCGGTGACGGCGTCGCTGGTGGCGGCGGAGGATGTGGGCCCGCGGGTGCACGCGGTGCGCAGCCTGGCGGAGGACTTTGACGACATGATCAAGATGAGCGACGTGGAGGAGGGCAACATTCTGCACAACCTGCGCCGCCGCTTCCTGGGCGACGTGGGCGGCATCTTCACCTCCATCGGCGCCATCCTTATCTCGCTGAACCCGTACGTATTCTTTGCCGACCTGTACGCCGCCAGCGTGATGACGCGATACGCAACCCTGCGCGCCGGCGCGGAGGCGCCGCCGCACATCTTCAGTGTGGCAGCCAATGCGTACCGCGGCCTGCGGGACGACCGCACGGCGCAGGCGATCATCATCAGCGGCGAGTCGGGCGCGGGCAAGACGGAGGCCACCAAGAAGTGCCTGCAGTACTTCTCTGAGGTGGCGGGCGCGCGCGTGGCGTCCATGAACGAGCGCGTGCTGGCGGCGAACCCCATCCTGGAGGCGTTTGGCAACGCGCGCACGGTGCGCAACGACAACAGCAGCCGGTTTGGCAAGTGGCTGGAGGTGCAGTTTGACGCGGTGCACGGCGCCATCATTGGCTGCCGCGTTGTGAACTACCTGCTGGAAAAGTCACGCGTGGTGGCGCCCGCACCCACCGAGCGCTCGTATCACGTATTCTACCAGCTGGTGGCGGCTGCACCGCCGTCCTTGCGCGCGGCCCTCGCCCTGCCGTCCACCCCTGATGCCTTTGCCTACCTAGCGTCCTCCGGCTGCACTGCCATCCCTGGCACCGATGACGCAGAGGAGTGGGCGGACGTGGAGCGCGCGTTTGGGCAGCTGGCGGTGGAGGAGGCAGACCGGGTGTCAGCGTACACGGTGGCAGCCGCCGTGCTACACCTGGGTAACCTGGCATTTGCTGACGGCCCACCGCCCGACGCGCCGCCCGACGCCGCCACCAGCACCTCGGACGGCTGCTGCCACGTGCCACGTACCGACGGGTCCACTGCCCGCGTTGCACTCGCCGCCGCCGCCTCCTGCCTCGGCGTGTCGGCCGCCGCGTTGGAGCTGGAGCTGACCTCCCGCGTGCGCGTGGTGGCGGGCGCCACGCTGCGCTCGCCACACGGCGCCGCCAAGGCTGCCGACCTGCGCAACGCGCTTGCCAAGGCGCTGTACGCCCGCCTATTTGACTGGCTGGTGGCGCGCGTGAACCGCGCGCTGGCGGTGGACCCCGCTGCCGCACGCCACGGTGTCGGCGTCATCGGCGTGCTGGACATCTTTGGCTTCGAGATCTTTGCGCACAACTCGTTCGAGCAGCTGTGCATCAACTACTGCAACGAGAAGCTGCAGCAGCACTTTAACACGCACGTGTTCAAGGCAGAGACCGCGACGTACCTGGCGGAGGGTATCGACTTTAGCGAGGTGCGGTTTGAGGACAACCAGGACGTGCTGGACACCATTGAGAAGCGGCCGCTGGGTTTGCTGCCGGTGCTGGACGACGAGGTGGTGCTGCCGGGCGCCAACGACGCCAAGTACATTGGCCGCATTGCCAAGATCCACGCCGCCAACCCCCGGTTTGTGTACCAACCCAACCCGGGCACCGGTGGTGGCGGCGGTGGTGGCGGTGGTGGCGGTCGTGGCGCGGGTGCTGGTGCCGGGGCAGCCAACGCCGCAAGCCGCCCGTCGCCTGCCGCCGGTGCAGGCAGTGCCACCCGCCTGGCGTCAGTGGAAGGCGTTGACGCGCGGTCCCTGTTTGGCGTCGTGCACTACGCTGGCGTGGTGACGTACGACGTCACCGACTTTGTGGAGAAAAACCGCGACGAGCTGTTTGCTAACCTCATTACGCTGCTGGCATCCTCTTCCAACGCCATGGTGGCGCGTGGTTTGTTTGGTGGGGCGGCAGGTGGCAGCGGTGGCGGTAGCGGTGGCAGTGCCAGCGGCGGAGGCGCGCGGCGGCCTACTACGCAGGCAGGTGTGTTCAAGGGCCAGCTGGATGACCTGATGGCAACCCTGAATGCCACCGCACCGCATTACGTGCGGTGCATCAAGCCCAACAACCTGAAGAAGCCCATGTGCTTTGAGCCGCTGCTGGTGCTGCAGCAGCTGCGCTATGCGGGCGTGTTTGAGGCGGTGCGCATCCGGCAGCAGGGCTTCCCCTTCTGCGGCACGTACCACACCTTTTACTCGCGGTACCACATGGTGGCGTCGCGGTGGGCGCACGGTAGTACCGGCGGCGGCGGCAGCGGCGGTGCCGGTGGCAGCACGCTGTCCGCAGCGCCGCCGCGTCCCCACACCACCGCTGCCAAGCGCATTGGTGGCGTTGCGGTGGTGGCGCCGCATGACGCCAAGTGGTACCAGACGCAGTGTGCGGCGGTGGTGGCGGGCGCGGTGCCTACCGAGCCATGCCTCAGCGGCATCAAATTTGGACGCACGCAGCTGCTGTATCGCGCGGAGCAGCACCGCACGCTGCAGCGCCTGCGCGAGACAGCCATGATGGCAGCTGCGCCCGTCCTGCAACGGGTGTACCGCGGCCACGCCGCGCGTGTGATGGCGGCGCGTCTGCTGGCGCTGCGTGCCCGCTTGCGCGCCGCCATGGCTGCGCGCGCCCTGCCGGAGCTGCGCGACAGCGTGGCGGCAGCGGAGGCGGCGGTGGCGCACGGCGCGTTTGCCATTCGTGAGGTGGCGCTGGCAACGGCGCTGCGCGACCGGGTGGCGGAGGAGGAGGCGGTGACGGCGGCGCTGGCGGCCATGAACGGCGTGTCGCCGCTCGAGGTGGCAGACGCGCTGGCAGACACGCTGGCGCGTGCCGCCGCGCTGGACCTCTCCAACGCCACCGTTGCCACCGCTCGCAACCGGCACGCGGCGCTCGCGCGCCGCACCGCCGCCCTGGCGGCATTGGAGCGCGGCATCCGGCAGTACGACCGCGCCGCCATCGCCGACGCGCGTACCGTGGCGGCGGAGGTGGCGGACATTTTTGGCGGCCCCATCCACGATGCCGCCGCCACTGCGGAGGCAGACCGCGTGCTGGCAGAGATTGCGGCAGAGGAGGCACGCCTGGCAACGCTGCACACGGCGCTGGCGGCCGGTGCACCCAGCAAGACGGCACTGCTTGCCGCCGCCAGTGGCGCGCTGGCAAGCCGGCCGCCGCCCACTGACACAGCCGCAGAAGACGATGCTGCGGGTGTGCCACCCAGCTGGGCAGCTGGCCACGCTGCTGCGCTGGCGGCGATGGCGGACAGCACCGCCTTTGGCGGCATTGACGAGCCACTGAGTGGCCTCCTAGCAGAGGCGGCATCGCGTGACAGCAGCGGGGCGGCCGCAGACGGCGCCCCATCCTTGGTGCTGCCACCTGGTGTGCCGCCCCATGTGGTTGCCGCGCTGCGTACCCTCCGCACGCCAGACGGCCGTGCCTTGGTGTGCCTGGCGTCCCTAGTACGCACCATCCGCGCGTCACTGGCACCCGGCGGCGGCGGCGAGGCGCTGGAGCCGCACTGGGATGCTGTGGCTGCGGGACTGGCAGACATAGACGCGCTGCTGCCACAGTTGGGCGGCCGCCTGCCAAGTGTGTTGGGTGGCGAGGTGGCAGCGGTGCGCGCCGCACTGGCGTGCCGGCACCTGGCCACCGAGTTGTGGGCGGCGCTTGCTGGCGGTGCGGCGGCCGCTAGTGCGGCAGCAGCAACGGTGGCGGAGGTGGATGAGGCGTATGCGGGGGCCGGTGATGTGCTTATGCGGTTGGATGGGCTGGCGGCCGCCGTGGCTATAGCCCAGCCACCTCTGCCAGCTGCCGATAGCCTGGTGGCCATGCTGGCAGAGGTAGACACCCTGGGTGCTGACTCCACGACCGACGAGGTGGCAGCGCTGGCGCGCGGCGCCCGACTGGTGGTGGAGCTGCGCGCCACGCAGGGAGGCGGGGACAGCCACGAGCCTGTTCATGCCGTCCTCGATCGGTTGTGTGCGGGCGGCGGCGGCGACGGTACCACCCTGCGCCGACGACTGGAAGCCGCGCTGTCCGCTGCCGCCGTGGTGCCCGTGGCGCGCCCGGAGGTGCTGGCAGCTGCAGCGAGCGCAGATCGGCGGGAGGGTGCGCGGCTACTGCTGCACGCCCTGCGCGACCACGGCATTGCTGGCACACCGGGCGCGCTGGACACGACGGCGGTGGATGTGGCAGGCAGTGAGGCGGCGCTGGCATACGTTGCAGCGGCGGCAGAGGATGCCATGGCGGCTGGTGCAGCGCCCCCGCCGCCGCTTGCTGCAGCAGCAGCCGTGTTGCATGACGTCATGCTGCCGCTGCGGCGTGCTGCGGCGGCGGGTGACGACGTAGACGCGCTCCGTGCCGCCGCCGCAGCGGCAGCTGCCGTCCAGCAGCGTGGCGGCTTGCCCGACGCGCTGCATGCCGAGGCGGCGCTGGTGTGCGCGCACACGGCTGAGGTGGACCTCATTGCCGCGTGCTGCGACGGCGTGGCGGCGGGTGGCGTGCACGGCAACCTGGAGGGCATTGCAGTGGCAGGGGATGGCGGGGGCGGGCAACCTTCCCCCGCCGCCCCGGCCGCCGGCCCCCCCCCCCCCGCCCCCCCCCGGGGCGCCCCCCCCCGCCCCCCCGCGCGGGGCCCCCCCCCCCCCCCCCGCCCCCCCCCCCCCCCCCCCCCCCCCCCCCCCCCCACCCCCCCCCCCCGGGGGCGGCCGGCGCCCCACGCCGCTGGCTTCTACAAACGCCGCGTTGCGCTCCCGCCGGATCTCCTTGCAGCGGTCCACCCACGGCTCCACGTCCCACAGCAGCACCGCGTGCACGTCCGCCGTGTTGCGCCCCAGCTTCTTGTCTGCCGTGTTGCCGATGGACACCAGTGTGTTGTGCCGCTCGCTGAACGCCATGCACCGCACGCCAAACTCGTGTGCCAGCACGGTGGTGCCCGCGATGGGCTTCCACGTCCGGTCGTCCAGCACAAATATGTTGCCGTCCGCGGTGCCCACCACGATGGCGTCCAGCGCAAACGCGGAGAGGGAGATGGCAGCGTGCACCGCGGCAGGGCCGACGTGGACGGTGCGGGTGAGAGCAAGGGAGAAAGTGTCGTACAGGTACACGAGGCCGGTGGCGGCGGCAAAGAACGCAATGGCGCGGCTGGCGTGCGTGTGCACGATGGCAAGCGCCGGGTAGTCCACCTCCTCGCGCTTGCGCAGCACGCCGGTGTCCATGTCAAAGAAGTTGACATACGTGTCACCCTCGCCCTCGCCCTGCCGGCTGCACGACGCCACAAGGCGCACCTCGGGCGCCACGTTGGCTGCCACCACCGTGTGTGAGTACAGTGCGGTGCCGTGCTTCAGAATGCGCAGCGGCCGCAGGGTGGATGCGGCCTCCGTCATGATCCACTGCAGCAGGTGCACTGCCGCCGCACCCACATGGTACGCCATCACGCAGTGCCGCCCGTCCGTGTCCATGAAGTATGTCATGTGGTCAAACAGGTCGCCAAAGCTGTGCGCCTCGCTCTCCCCGCCGCCGCCCTCCTCCCCCTCCCCTCCCGCTGCCGCCGCAGGCGCCAGCGCCGCGCCCTCGTCCGGCGGCAGCGGGTTGTACGCATACCGCGCCG
>Ga0066256_1005745_pt1 | contig 10075 bp, 5 predicted proteins | sample ThiBio_1000_biof_FD_87107 | JGI IMG/M metagenome (GOLD analysis project Ga0066256, IMG submission 87107) | Wastewater bioreactor microbial communities from Cape Town, South Africa - Thiocy_expt_1000_biof (version 2) | ecosystem: Engineered > Bioreactor > Thiocyanate-remediating >... | reverse complement strand
GCCGTCGCCGTGACCGGCCGCACCGGCCGGCTCGTCTGTGCCGGCGATCAATATGGCGAGTGGTTCCCCGGCTATCCGCTCCCGCCCGAAATCAAGCTGCCCAACCGCGATCAGGAGCGCCTCACCGCCGCCGCGCGTGCCGCCTGGCGCGATGGGGAGGCGGAGGTGCTCGGCCTGCTGCGCGGCAGCCTGCAGCTCGACGTGAAGGTGGTGCGCACCGGCCGCGTGGATGATTATCTGCTCTGGCGCTTTGCCAGCGTCCGCCAGTCCAGCGTGATGGACGACTATCTGCGCGTGATCGAAGGCGACGCGGGCAAGCAGATCAGCGAAGCCGGCATCATGTGCGCGATGATCGGCGGGGAAGGGCGCATCCGCGCCGCCAATCAGGCCTTCACCCTGCGCGCCACCGGCCGGGCGGACAGCAACATCATCGGCCGCGATTTCGCCAGCTATATGCGGGTGGACGCCAAGGGCCGGATCTACTTCGCGCAGGAGGAGGCGCAGGCGACGCCGATCCGCATGTTGCAGATTCCCGTGCGCCCCGATGACCCGCAGAGCCTGCTCGTGCTGTTCATGGTCGACGATACGGTTGCGTCCGTCGACGGCATTTCCAGCCTCGCTTATGTCGAGACGCTGCTCTCGCTGCTGCCCTTTGGCCTGGGCATGGCGGATCGCGATGGTCGGCTGCTGTTCTTCAACAACGCCTTCGGCCGCGCGGCGGGCATCCCGCTTGGCGATAAGCCCAGCTATCCGGGCGATCTCGTTATCAGCGAGGATCAGGCGGCGGTGGCCGAATCGATCCGCCGCTATGCGATCGGCCCGCAAATGTCCGGCGACATCCAGATCCGCCTGCGCGGCGCACCGGACGAGCCGGTGTCGCTCAGTCTGGCCGGTGTGCGGGGTCTGGGCGAGGCGGCGGTGCTGCTCAGCCTGAAGGACAATAGCGAGGAGACGCGCCTGAAGCGCCAGGTCGCCCAGCAGGCCAGGCTGGCGGGCGGCGTCGCGCACGATTTCAACAATATCCTGACCGCGATCATCGGCCATTGCGACCTCATGCTGATGCGCCACACGCCCGGCGACAGCGATTATGACGACATCCAGCAGGTCAAGGCCAACTCGAACCGCGCCGCCTCGCTCACCCGCCAATTGCTGGCCTTCTCGCGTCAGCAGACGTTGCGCCCGCAAGTGCTCCAGCTGCCCGACGTGGTGGCGGAGGTCTCCAGCCTGCTCAAGCGGCTGCTCGGCGAGAACATCAAGCTGGAGGTCTATCACGGCCGTAACCTCGGCACGGTGCGGGCCGACCCCGGCCAGCTTGAGCAGGTGATTGTCAATCTCGTCGTGAATGCGCGCGATGCCATGCCAGATGGCGGCACGGTGACGATCCGCACCTTCGCGGTCTCCGCGCAGGATGTGCGCGACATGAAGAACGAGATCATGCCGATCGGCGACTATACTGGCCTCAGCGTCGGCGATACAGGCGTTGGCATCGCGCCCGAACTGCTCGGCAAGATCTTCGAGCCCTTCTACACCACGAAAGCGGTCGGCCGGGGCACGGGCCTCGGCCTCTCCACCGTCTATGGCATCATCAAGCAGTCGGGCGGCTTCATCTTCCCCGATTCGGAAGTCGGCAAGGGCACGGTGTTCAGCATCTACCTGCCGGTCCACGCCGGCAATGCGGAGCAATCGGGCACTGCCGTTGGCCCGCGCCGTCGCCCGGCGAGCGAGACATGGGGTACCGGCACCATCCTGCTCGTGGAAGACGAGGACATGGTGCGCAGCGTGGCCGAACGCGCGCTCACCCGCCAGGGCTATACGGTGATCACCGCGAGCGACGGCGAGCAGGGCCTCGCCCGCATGGCCCAGGCCGAGAGGGTCGATCTGCTCATCTCCGACGTGGTCATGCCCGGCATGGACGGACCTACCATGGTCCGCGCCATCCGGGCGAACCATCCGGACCTGCCCGTGCTGTTCATGTCCGGCTATGCCGAGGAGCAACTGCGCCAGTCGATCGACATCGCCGACGTCGCCTTCCTGCCCAAGCCCTTCTCCGTGAACCAGCTTGCCGAGGCGGCCCGCGATGTGCTCGGCGCCGCGCGCGAAGCCGCCGTCCGCGCCGAGCCGACCATTCCGCTCGTCGAGGATTGACGGGCGCTATCGGCGCGCTGGCGGGGCCGTGTCGGGTGCGCGGCCGTCATCAATTTGTCGCATTTCTTTAGGCAGACATACTAAGTTAATTTGAAATTTGGCTTTTTGCGACTAGCGCCACTACATCGTCGAAACTTTGGGGGTGGGTAGTGGCGCTTTGGGAGTCGAGTTACGGCCGTATATCGGTATTTGATTTTGGCTCCGTCGAGCAATCGCGCGTGCGCGTGAAGCACGCTTTTCTCTTTACTGCCTCCCTGTTCGCCGTGGCGCCCGCGATGGCGCAGGCCGATCCGTCCGAAACGATCGCGTCGGTTGAAGCCTCTGTTCCAGCGCCAGTCCCTGCGCCGAGCGAGCCGGTAGCCCCGGCATCGGCCGCAGCCGAGATCGCGCCTGCCGCACCGGCACTGTCGGATGATACGCCCCCTGTTCCGCAGGCTTCACCGTCGGATGACAATGACGACGAACTCGTCGTCACCGGTCGCCAGGGCACGCCGCCGGGCGATCCGCTCGAGGGCCTCAATCTCCAGACCTACGCAGTGGTCGAGGCTGTCGACAAGGCGGTCGTGGGGCCCGCGGCCGAAGGATATAAGAAGGCGCTCCCCGAGCCGATCCGCGCCGGCGTGCGCAACTTCTTCAACAATCTCACGGCGCCGGCCACCTTCCTCAACTTCGTGCTCCAGTTCAAATTCGGCAAGGCGGCCGAGACGGTGGCGCGGTTCGGCGTCAACAGCACGATCGGCGTCGCCGGCTTCGTGGACGTGGCCAAGCGCAAGCCGTTCAAGATGCCGCTGCGGCGCAACGGCTTCGCCAACACCTTCGGTTTCTACGGCATCAAGCCGGGACCGTTCCTCTTCCTGCCGCTGGTCGGCCCGACGACGGTGCGCGACCTGATCGGCCTGACGCTCGACAAGGCGCTGTTGCCGGTGACGGTCGGCGCGCCGTTCGGCCAGCCATATTACACGCTGCCCTCCACGGCGATCAGCTCGCTGGACTATCGCAACCAGTTCGACGAGCAGTTGCGCAAGCTGCGCGCGTCGCCTGATCCCTATGCCGCCTCGCGCGAATTCTACCTGCGCAACCGGCAGGAGGAGATCGACGCCCTGCGCCATCCGAAGCGCGCCGCAAAGCCGGTCGCGCCGATCGGACCGCTGGCCGATCCCGTCGAGTGGGTCGACCCGGAGGATGAAGGCGCGCCGCCGCAGCAAGACCGGTTCTGAAGGGGGGCGTTGTCTCGCCCGTTCCGGGCCTGGTTTCCTCGCTCCTCCCGCGCGAACAAATTTCTGTTCCCCTCTTGTTCCATGAGAACAAATAGGATACGTCCTATCTCAGGGTGAGAACATCACCGGGTTTGACATCCATGGGGAGCAGGCACATGACGGCATCTCTGAAGCTCATCGACGGCGACAAGACTAAGGGAACCATGGAACGGCAAAAGGCACTCGAAGCGGCGCTGGCGCAGATTGATCGCGCCTTCGGCAAGGGCTCGGCGATGAAGCTGGGCTCGAAGGAGACGATGCAGGTCGAGGCAATCTCGACCGGCTCGCTCGGCCTCGACATCGCGCTGGGCGTTGGCGGCCTGCCGCGCGGCCGCGTGATCGAGGTCTATGGCCCGGAAAGCTCCGGCAAGACCACGCTCGCGCTGCACGTGATCGCGGAGGCGCAGAAGGCCGGCGGCACCGCTGCCTTCATCGATGCCGAACACGCGCTCGACCCGGTCTATGCCAAGAAGCTGGGTGTCGACATTGACGAACTGATCGTCTCGCAGCCAGACACCGGCGAGCAGGCCCTGGAGATCACGGACACGCTGGTGCGCTCCAACGCGATCGACGTGCTGGTGGTCGACTCGGTCGCGGCGCTCGTGCCCCGGGCCGAAATCGAGGGTGAGATGGGCGACAGCCATGTCGGCCTGCAGGCGCGGCTCATGTCCCAATCGCTGCGCAAACTCACCGGCTCGATCAGCCGCTCGCGCTGCATGGTGATCTTCATCAACCAGCTGCGCATGAAAATCGGCGTCATGTATGGCAACCCGGAGACGACGACGGGCGGCAATGCGCTGAAATTCTACGCCTCCGTCCGTCTCGACATTCGCCGTACCGGTCAGATCAAGGATCGGGACGACATCATCGGCAACACGACGCGCGTGAAGGTCGTCAAGAACAAGGTGGCGCCGCCGTTCAAGCAGGTCGAGTTCGACATCATGTATGGCGAGGGCATCTCGAAGATCGGCGAAATCCTCGATCTCGGTGTCAAGGCCGGGGTGATCGAGAAGTCAGGCTCCTGGTTCTCCTATGATTCGGTGCGCATCGGGCAGGGCCGCGAGAACGCCAAGAACTTCCTGCGGGAAAATCCCGAGATGATGGCCAAGCTCGAAAAGACGATCCGCAACAAGACCGAGGAAGTCGCCGAGGGCATGATGACCGGCCCTGACAGCGACGATTCGGGCGAAGACTGAGCAGTGCCCGGCCGGTTCCTCCCCGTCGCAGGCGGGGAGGGGCGGGCAAGCCATCGTTGGAGGGGCGCGGGCGCGGACGCCCCTTCCAGTCCCCAGTGTTACCCAGGCGGCTGTCGAAATCGCCTTATCCTGAAGCCATGGGGCGCATGTCATGAACGCGATTTCAGCAACCCTCGCTTATGTTGAGCTTCCTGTTGCGGACAGCGAGGCAAGCGCGACCTTCTTCTTCGAAGCTGCCTTTGGCTGGACGCTCACGCGGTTCGGCCCCAGCTATGCCGGCACGATGGGGCAGGGCGCCGATCTTGGCTTGCAGGGGGATGCCGCCGAAGCGCCGGCAGCGCCGCTTCCCGGCATCCGCGTGACGAATCTGGAGGCCGCTTTGGTCGCTGTCGAGCAGGCAGGCGGTGCGATCACCAAGCCGATCTTCGCCTTTCCCGGCGGGCGGCGCTTCCATTTTCGCGAACCGGGCGGCAATGAACTGGCGGTTCTCCCGGAAAAAGAAGGGTTAAACGCCTCAGCGGGCGCGGTCATTACTGTCGCCCTGCTGAATCGCGTCCTGTCCCACCTTCCGCTCGGCTTCCTTCACTCCCGTCTTGTCGGCGCGCCCTGCTTCCCCTAACTGCAAGCCCATGACGTCGACCAACGATATCCGCCGCACCTTTCTCGACTATTTCGGGGCCAATGGCCATGAGGTGGTCGCGTCCGCGCCGCTCGTGCCGAACAATGACCCGACACTGATGTTCGTCAATGCGGGCATGGTGCCGTTCAAGAACGTCTTCACCGGCCTCGAAACCCGGCCCTACAGGACGGCGACATCATCGCAGAAGTGCGTGCGTGCCGGCGGCAAGCATAATGATCTCGACAATGTGGGCTACACGGCGCGGCATCACACCTTCTTCGAGATGCTCGGCAATTTCTCGTTCGGCGACTATTTCAAGGAAGGCGCGATCGAGCTCGCCTGGAAGCTGCTGACCAAGGAATATGGCCTGCCGGTCGAGCGCCTTTCCGTCACCATCTACCAGGATGACGATGAGGCGCACGCGCTCTGGAAGAAGATCGCCGGCCTGCCCGACAGCAAGATCATCCGTCTGGGCGAGAAATCCAATTTCTGGATGATGGGCCCGACCGGTCCGTGCGGCCCGAACAGCGAGATTTTCTACGATCATGGCGAGCATGTCTGGGGCGGCCCTCCGGGATCGCCGGAGGAAGATGGCGACCGCTTCGTTGAGATCTGGAACCTCGTCTTCATGCAATATGAGCAGATCGACGAGACGACCCGCGTCGCCCTGCCTAAGCCGCAGATCGACACCGGCATGGGGCTGGAGCGCATCGCGGCCGTGCTGCAGGGTGTGCACAACAATTACGATATCGACATCTTCAAGGCGCTGATCGCCCAGTCCGTCGCGCTCACCCGCCAGCCCGCCGAGGGCGAGGCGCAGGCGAGCCACCGTGTGATCGCCGATCATCTGCGTTCGACCAGCTTCCTCATCGCCGATGGCGTGCTGCCCGCAAATGAGGGGCGCGGCTATGTCCTGCGCCGCATCATGCGCCGCGCCATGCGCCACGCCCACCTTCTCGGCGCGGCCGAGCCGCTGATGCACCGCCTTGTCGGCAGTCTGGTCGCCGAGATGGGTGCTGCCTTCCCCGAGCTGATTCGGGCCCAGCCGCTCATCGAGGAGACGCTCCTGCGCGAGGAGACGCGGTTCCGCCAGACGCTCGACAAGGGCCTGAAGCTGCTGGATGAAGCGGTCGTCGGCCTTACGCCCGGCGCCACGCTGGCGGGCGAGACGGCCTTCCGTCTCTACGATACCTACGGCTTCCCTTATGATCTTACCGAGGACGCCTTGCGTGCCAAGGAGATCGGCGTCGATCGGGCCGGCTTCGATGCTGCGATGGCCGCGCAAAAGGCGGCTGCCCGTGCGGCCTGGAAGGGCTCTGGCGAGAAGGCTTCCGAGGAAATCTGGTTCGACATCGCCGAGAGCGAAGGCGCGACCGAGTTCACCGGCTATCTTGGCGAGGAAGGCGAAGGCACGGTCGTCGCTCTGGTCAAGGACGGCAAGCGCGTGGAGAGCGCAGCGGCCGGCGAGCAGGTGACGATCCTCACCAACCAGACGCCCTTTTACGGCGAGAGCGGCGGCCAGGCCGGCGACACCGGCCGCATCAGCGGCGCGGACGGCTTCGCCGCGAGTGTCACCGACACCGCCAAGCCGCTCGGCCGCATCCATGCGCACCGGGCGACGATCGAGGCCGGCAAGGTCGCGGTCGGCGATTTCGTGCATCTGATGGTCGATGGCGCGCGGCGTGCGCGCATCCGCGCCAATCACAGCGCCACCCACCTGCTGCACGCCGCGCTCCGCAAGGCTCTCGGGCCGCATGTCACGCAGAAGGGCAGCCTCGTCGCCGAGGATCGCCTGCGCTTCGACTTCTCCCATCCCGAGGCGTTGACGGCGAAGCAGATCGCCGCCGTCGAGGCGGATGTGAACGCGCAGATTCGCGGCAATGTCGAGGTAACGACGCGCCTCATGTCGCCCGAGGACGCCATCGCGGCGGGCGCCATGGCCCTGTTCGGCGAGAAATATGGCGAGGAAGTCCGCGTCCTCTCCATGGGCCGGGGCGATGAGGGCACTTATTCGGTGGAGCTGTGCGGCGGCACGCATGTCCGTGCGCTCGGCGACATCGCCCTGTTCAAGATTATCGGCGAGAGCGCCGTGGCGAGCGGCGTGCGGCGCATAGAGGCGTCGACCGGCGAGGCGACTGGTCAGTGGCTCGTCCTCCGCGACGAGCGGCTGCGCCCAATTGCGTCCGCCCTGCGCACCACACCGGACGAGGCGGCTGCGCGCGTAACGGCGTTCGCGGATCAGTCCCGCAGGCTGGAACGTGAACTGGCTGACGTGAAGAGGGCGCTCGCCATTGCCGGCGCCGGAGTGAGCGGCGGTCCCTCGGCAGCGGCAGCGCCGGAGATCGTGAACGGCTACAAGGTCATCGCCCAGCAGCTCGACGGGCTTGATCCCAAGAGCCTGCGCGGCCTCGTGGATGAGGCGAAGGGGCGCCTGGGCAGCGGCATCGCGGCCATCGTCGCGACCAATGACGGGCGCGCCAGCCTCGCGGTCGGCGTGACGGACGATCTTGTCGGCAAGCTCAGCGCGGTCGATCTGGTGCGCGCCGGCGTGAATGCGCTCGGCGGCCAGGGCGGGGGCGGCCGGCCGGACATGGCGCAGGGCGGCGGCCCGGATGCCTCGGCAGCGGGCGCGGCGATCGAAGCGATCAAGGCCGGCATCGCCGCCGCCTGAACCGCTGCCGACAGGCTGCGCTCAGGCTCCGGCGGCTGTCGCTGGGAAGGAGAGCAGTCGGCGAGGTCTCTCGCCGGCTATCCGGTCTATCTCGGGCGCGGCGGTCTTGCTGCGAGCGAGCCGCTTTTAGGTTCCCGCGCGCTGGTACGCAGATTACAGCGCCCGCCGTGCTGATGATGGCGACGCCGCACGCCTCGTCAGCGAGCATCTGTTCAAGCAAGACTGGCCGAACTGGGAGCGCCATCCACTCGGCGGCGAGATTGTCTATTGCGTCTCCGGCAGTCTCGTTCTCCATCAGGAAATGCCGGATGGCCGCATTGAAACGACGAGGCTGGAACCCGGCCAATATGCGATCAACCCGCCCGGCATCTGGCACACCGCGGATGTGGAAGGTGAGGCACCGGCGTTGTTCATCACCTCCGGGCTGGGCACGGAGAACCGGGCCCGCTGAGGGAGCGGGCTCGCGGCGGGCAATTCGCTTTTGGGGAGCTGCGTCTGGCATTTGAATGAGTCTCGCCGTGAGATTACCGGGGAAATGCTGATAAGCCGCGCGCGGCTACCCTCCCCATGATCGTTTCGACGCAAGGAGGGCGTCTCGCCTCGGGAGCACTGGTGCGCGCTTCAAAGCGCTTCGCCGGTCGGCTTGGATGCCGGTCTGCGCCGGTGAACCGTTAAAGCAAGTAAGGGCGGGATTGTAGCGTGTCCGGGACAGGCCGCTGTCAGGCGCTGGCGCGCAACAGCAGAAAGACAGAAATGGGATGGGGAAGCCGACGTCGCCTGGCCATTCTTCGTCATTCCGGCGAACGCGGGAATCCAGATACCCTGGCGGCGCGACGCCAGGACGGACGGCAAGATCCTGCCAGACCGGATTGGCCTGCTCGATCAAATCAAGTTTCCATGCTCTCCGGCACGTCCTGATCTGCGCTTCTCGCATGATCGCACCAGACCAGCGGCTTGACCCCATGCTTCACCGTGAAGCCGCCGAACGCCTCCCATCGGATTGGACGTGACGCGAGAAGATTGCCATGGGGACCAACGTGGTTCCGCATCGTATCGTCGCTACTGGATTCCCGCGTTCGCGGGAATGACGCGGAACGAGCCGGCAATGTCCTCAATCGCCCCGGCGCCGACAAGTCAGCCAGCGAATCCCGACCTGATCCCATCACCGCGCAGGGCTCGCCCGCTAAACTCCGTCGCCTGCTTCCTCCATGCGCCGGCTGCGCAGGCGGGGAGTCTGCTCCATCTGGGCCGCGGCCTTGATTTCATTCTGCAGGTCCTCGCGCTTCTGGTGGACCGAGGCGATCACCGGACCCATGGCAACGCCCAGGTCGACCAGCGCGGTCTCGGCGAGGTGCAGCGAGCTTTCGAGCGCTTCAGGAACAGCCACGCTGGCCCCGGCGCTGTAGAGTTCGGCGGCATGATCGGTGTCGCGCGCGCGCACGATGATTGGGAGCTTGGGCGCCCAGCCGCGCACGCGGCGCGTGATGCGCACGGCGAGCACGGGGTCATCCATGGTGACGATGAGGGCGTTCGCATGGCCCAGGCGCAGTCGGTCGAGCGTATCCGGCCGCGCGACATCGCCGAAGCGCACGACATAGCCATCGCGCCGCGCCTGGCTCACAATGTCAATGTCGCTTTCCACGCCGACATAGGGCTGATTGTGCGTGCGCAGCAGGTCCGCGACCATGCGCCCGACACGGCCGAAGCCGAGGATGACCGCGCGCTGCTTGTCACTCGCTTCCTCTTCCGCCGTCTCGGGATCGGTTGAGCGCAGTTCCACGCGGCGCGCCACATCATGGCCCACCCGCGCGAGGATGGGCGTCACGGTGAGGCCGATCGCGGTCGCCATTTGCCAGAATTCGGCGGTGTCCGGACTGATGAGCCGCGCGGTGACGGCGGTGCTGAGCACGATCAGGGTCGTCTCGGACGGGCTCGCCATCAGCATGCTCGTCTCCAGCGCGACGCCGCGCCGGGCGCCGGCGAGCCGCAGGAAGAGGGCGGTGACGCAGGTTTTGACCACGATCACCGCGGCGATCGCCATCAGCAGCTCGCCCCACTGGCTGGCGAGCTGACGCGGATCGATGCCCATGCCCACGGTGATGAGGAAGACGCCGAGCGCGAGGCCCTTGAAGGGCTCCGTCATGCTCTCGACTTCGCTGCGATAGTCGGTCTCGGCGATGAGCAGGCC
>Ga0066256_1005742_pt1 | contig 10079 bp, 8 predicted proteins | sample ThiBio_1000_biof_FD_87107 | JGI IMG/M metagenome (GOLD analysis project Ga0066256, IMG submission 87107) | Wastewater bioreactor microbial communities from Cape Town, South Africa - Thiocy_expt_1000_biof (version 2) | ecosystem: Engineered > Bioreactor > Thiocyanate-remediating >... | reverse complement strand
GGTGCTGGCGCAGCGAGAGCCCGCTGAGATCGAGAACGACCGGCTGCTGGCCATCGACCTCATCACCCGCGTCGCCCAGAGTCTGGGCCAACGTTGACGCCGCGCTGAACCTCCGTGGCCAAACGTCTGTTCGACATCTTGTTGGCGCTGCTGGCGCTGTTGCTACTCTCGCCGCTGATGGTCGCGGCGGCGCTGGCCGTGTGGCTGGACTCCGGCCGCCCGGTGCTGTTCGCCCAGACCCGCGTGGGACGTGGGACGCAGCCCTTTCAGCTCTACAAATTCCGCAGCATGGTGGTGGACGCGTCGCAACGCGGCCCCTACAACACGAGGCAGAATGATCCCCGCATCACCCGCGTCGGCCGCTTCCTGCGGCGCAGCAGCGTGGACGAATTGCCGCAACTGCTTAACGTGTTGCGCGGCGACATGAGCGTGATCGGCACGCGCCCGGAACGCCCGCAGTTCGTGGACGACTTCAACGCCAGGATCCGCTACTACTCGCTGCGCCATTGCGTGAAACCCGGATTGACCGGCTGGGCACAACTGCGCTATCCCTACGGCTCCTCGTTCGAGGACGCCGAGGAGAAGTTGAAGTTCGACCTGTTCTACGTGAAGAACCACAACTTCGTGTTCGATCTGGCGATCCTGGTCCAGACCGTGGAAGTGGTACTGTTCGGGCGCGGCGCGCGGTGACGCGTCCGCGGGGGACGTCGCGCCGCGCGGGAATGCGCCGCGCGCGGCGCTGATGCTGGATACTGGCGCCATGGCGGACGATACCGATTTCCTGACGCTGTACGACGAATTGGGTCTTGCACCCGGCGTCAGCGACCTCGACGCCCTGAAGCAGGCGTATCGCCGGCGCGTGGCGCAGTTGCACCCCGACCGTGGTGGCGGCGACAGTGACCCCGCGCGGTTGCAGCGCCTGAACCGGCTGTATGGCGCCGCGCTGGCCTTCGAGCAACGCTACGGGCGCCTGCCCGCGGCGGCGGTGACGTCACGCCGGCCCGAGCCGGTCATGCACGCGGAGCCGACGATGGCCGTCCGCGCCGTTGGCGGCCACGAACGCCGCATGCAGCCGCGCATGCGACTGCGTCCCGAACCGCGCCGCAACCGTGCGCGTTACTACTTCGCGCTGGCGGTGCTGCTGGCGCTGGCGTTTGCCGTGTGGGGTTTCGGCATCGCCACGCGTTGAACGCGTGGCGCGATCAAGCGGCGTCGCGTGAGGCGACGTCCGCGTCGCGCACCACGTCCGGCGTGATCTTCATGATCGACTGGCGCACCTCGCGCGCGAGGATCAGGCGCGCGTCGCGCGCCACGTCGTCCAGCACCGCGTCGAACTCCAGCTTGCCATCGGCGTCGGTCCAGATGATGCGGCGTTCGCGCAGCTTCTGGATGAAACCCCGGAACAGGCTCTTGTCGAAGAATTCCGGTGCGCTCTGCTGGTACAGCAGCGACAGCCGCTGCGCCGCGAGCTGGCACAGGTTTTCCAGTTGCCCGGCGGTGAGTGCGTGCGGGCCGTTCTTCACCAGCGCCGCGACCGCGATGTAGTAGCGCTCGAAGGCCTGCAGCAGGCTGTGGGCCAGCAGCCGCAACTGGTAGGCGTCGTCCTCGCGGCCCGCGGCATGGTGCAACAGGCGGCCATCGCCACCCGCCGCGAGCAGGCCGCGTGCGACCAGGAAGTCGATCAGCGCCTCGATGCGCGCGGTGAAGCCGTCGCTGTCCCACGGCAGGAACAATTCGGACTGGATGAACGGGTACACCGTGCGGCCGAGCCGCGTGACCACCTCGCGCGCGATGCGGCGGTTGTTGATGAAGCAGCACGACACCCACGCACCGGCCGCGAACAGGTGCAGCACGTTGTTGCGGAAATAGGAAAGCAGCACCGCCTTCTCGCCCTCGACCGCCAGCACGTCGCCGAGCGGGTGCTCGATGCGCTGGATCCAGCCCATCTGTTCGGCATAGGCGACGATGTCGGCCGGCGCCATCGGCGTCACCGTGGTGCGTGCCGAATACGGCAGCTCGGTCAGGATGGCCTTCATCAACTCGAGCTGCGCCAGCAGGTCGGCTTCCGCCAGCGCGTGGCGCGGCGAAGCCAGCAATGCGACCGCGATCAGGTTGATCGGATTGACGTCGGCGGCGCGGTTGACCTCCACCTGGATGCGCTCGGCCAGCGTATCGATCACGCCCGGCAACCATTCAGGCCTGGCTTCGCCGCCGGCCTGTTCGCGCCACGCGGGTTCGGCCGCGTCGAGCAGCGGGTTCAGCAGCACCGGCTCGCCGAAGTTCAGCGTGACGCGTCCGTAGTGCTGGCGCAGCGCACGCAGGCCGCGCAGCAGGCCCAGCCAGGATTCCTTTTCCTTCTTCTGGCCGGACAGCTCGCCGATGTAGGAACGGCCTTCCATCAGTTTTTCGTAGCCGATGTAGACCGGCTGGAACAACACCGGCCGGCGCGGCGCGCGCAGGAACGCGCGCACCGTCATCGCCAGCATTCCCGCGCGCGGCGCCAGCAACCGTCCGGTGCGGGAGCGGGTGCCTTCGATGAAATATTCCAGCGGCACGCCGCGCTGCACCAGCTGGCTGACGTATTCGGAGAACACCGCCGAGTACAGCGCGTTGGACTTGAAGCTGCGGCGCAGGAAGAACGCGCCGCCCTTGCGCAGGAACGGGCCCAGCACCGGCAGATTCAGGTTCACGCCGGCCGCGATGTGCGGCACCACCACGCCGCTCGCGAAAAGCTGGTAGGACATCAGCACGTAATCGGCGTGGCTGCGGTGGCAGGGCACGTACACGACTTCGTGGCCCGGCGCGTTGGCGCGCAGGGTGTCGAAATGGTGCATGGTGATGCCGTCGTACAACTTGTTCCAGAAGTTCGACAGCAGGAAGGATACCGAGCGCACGAAAGGCGGCGAATAGTCGGCGGCGATCTCGCGCGCGTAGTGTTCGGCGCGCTTCCATGCCTTGGCGGGGCTGATGTTTTCCCGGGCCGCGGTGGACGCAATCGCGGCACGCACGCCCTCGGCGTTCAGCACCGAATCGAGCACGGTGCGCCGGTGCGAAAGGTCGGGCCCGATCACGGCGGTGCGCACGCGCCGGAAGTGCACGCGCAGCACGCGCGCCAGCTTGCGCTGCAGGCGTTCGATGCGCTCCTCGGCGGCGTCCTCGCGCAGGGCGGCGAGCGAGATCGGCTGGGAGAAGCGCACGATGGTGTCGCGCCCGTTCAGCAGCAACGCCAGCAGCCGGCGGAAGTGGCCGACCACCGCCCAGTTTTCCGAGAACAGCACGCGGAACCAGCCGGATGGGCGGGTCGGCACGCGGCCCACGTAGATCGCCACCGGCATCAGTTGCACGTTGCGTTCGGGGTCGGCCTCCAGCATCCGCAGCAGTTGCCGCACCGTGTCCTGCGCGGCATGGTCGCCGCCGCGTCGCTGGAACCAGCCGCCGGTACCGCGCATCGCGAACATCGCGCGCCGCCGCTTGCCGAGTCCCGGCACCAGCGCCAGCGGACTGGGCAGGCCGGCCTCGTGGCAGGCGCGTTCCAGGATCAGGCTGTCGGAAAAGCCGTTGCGTTCGATCACGTACAGCACCGGCGTGTCGGGTGCCAGCAACGCCACCGGCTCGGCCGGATCGCGCTTGATCCGCACCCACGGCGCGAGCAACGCCCCCCACAGCGCCCGCCACCAGCCGGCGTGCACCAGCGTGTCGCGGGAAAGGGCTTCGGTCATCACGCGTGCCATCGGTTCGATGCGCCGGCCTGAAAGGATGCGGGACCCGCGATTCTCCCACAACCCCGGAAAATCCCCGTGGATCGAGGTCCGGATGGACCTCGCGCAAGCGCCGAGCCCGACAATCGGCCGCGCGGCGTCAGGAAAATGTCAGGAATGGCTGGCTGCGGGCGTCGCGCTTGCATGGGGTGCCGGGGCGGCGGCGGAAGCTGGCGGCGCGGGTGTTGCCGACGTGGCCGGGCCCGAAGCGGCTGCGGTGTTTGCCGGCGCCGGCGCGCCTGTGCTCGTCGCCGCTGCCGGATGCGCCTTGTGCCAAGCTTCCAGCAGCGCGGCATCGTACCAATGGCCGCCCTGCTTCAGCATCGGCCATTCGCCTGAAAGCGGCTTGCCCGCCAGCTTCAGGTCGAGCTTGACCGTGGCGTGGTCGGCGTCGCTTGCGGTGGCGCCGACCTTCGCGTCGGTGAGGCTGCCCGCGATGTCGAGCCCGTACAGGTCCAGCAGCTTCTCGAGGCCGTTCCAGATGATCCCGTAATTCTTCATCGTGGCCGCGTAATCGAGCGCGCGCCACTGGTCGAGTGTCTGCACGTGCAGTTCACGCGCGCTGGCGCAGACCAGCGCGATCGCCTTGCCGGCCTTTTTGGCATCGCTGAAATCGGTCGTGCCGGCCCACGCCGCCAGCGCATCCAAGCCCTGGTTCGCGAGGGTCTGCTGGGCCGGTCCGAGCTGCGGCGATTCGGCGATCATCTGCTTGATCGCGGCTTCGAGGATGCCGCCGAAAATCGGCATCGGCTGGCCCTTGCCGCGCGGGTCGGCAAGCTCCGGCTGGAGGCGCTTGGCGAGCTTCGCCTCGGCGCCGGGTTCGGTCAGCATCCGCATGACTTCCGCGAACTGCTTCTGCTGTTCGACCGAGGCCGGCACGGGCTGCGCGTGCTGCTTGTCCCACTCCGCGCGCCACGTGGCGTAATCGGCGGGCGGCAGGCGGTTCTGCATCAAGCCGTCGAAATCGCCCGTCGCGGTCAACTGCAGGCTGGTGGCGACCGCCTTTTCGGGGGTGGCGTTGCTGGGCGGTGGTGGTGCTTGATGGCAGGCCGCGAGCGCCAGCGCGAAGGTACTTGCGCAAACCAGCGCAACGGCGTGCCGGCAGGCCGGACGGGAGCGGCGGGTGGTGGACATGCGCCGGAGTGTGGCGAGCCCGGGCCGGATAGGCAAGCGCTGCCGTTCAGGCGGTCGCGGCGGCGATCTGGTCGACGATGGCCTCGGCCGCCGCACGCGGATCGGCGGCCTGGCGGATCGGCCGGCCCACCACGATGTAATCGGCGCCTTGCGCGAACGCGGTCGGCACGTCGACGGTGCGCTTCTGGTCGTCGCCCGCTGGACCGGCCGGTCGGATGCCGGGACAAACCGTGAGGAGTTCCGGCCCGAGCGCGTCGCGCAGGCGCGGCAGGTCGGCGCCGGAGCACACGACGCCGTCGATGCCGGCGCCTTGCGCGAGCTGCGCGCGCTGGATCACCACGTCGGCGGGATCGCCGTGCACGCCCAGCGCGGCGAGGTCGCCGGCGTCGTTGCTGGTCAACACGGTGACCGCCAGCAACTGCAGCGAACCTTTCGCCGCGGCCGCGGCTTCCAGCATCGCGCGGCTGTCGCAGTGGATCGTCGCGAACGTGACCGGATGCTGCGCCATGCCGCGCACCGCACCCGCGACCGTGGCCGGCACGTCGTGGAATTTCAGGTCGGCGAAGATTTTCTTGCCGCGTCGCGCCAGTTCGTCCAGCACGGCGAAGTAATCGCCGCCGCTGAGCAGCTCCAGGCCGATCTTGTAGAACGACACGGCATCGCCCAGCCGATCCATCCACGCGACGGCTGCGGCGCGATCCGGCACGTCGAGTGCGAAGATCAGGCGATCGCGGGCGGAGATGGACTCGGACATCGGCGTGGTTGCTCAAGGTGGCGTCAGCGCGGGATTCTAGCGGCACCTCCGGCACTGGAGTCGCGCACGCTCCGCTGCCAGACTCGACCCGCATGAACGACGATGCCGACGCACCTCCCCACGCCACCCGCCCCACCGCCATCGCGAGCTACCTCGCCGCCGCGGTGGCCCTGCTGTTCGTGATGTTCGTGCACCTGTTGCCGGCCCTGATCGCGGGCCTGCTGGTGTATGCGGTCGTGGGTACCCTGTCGCCGCTGCTGGAACGCAAGTTGCCGGGTGAGTTGTCGCGGCAGTTGGTGGTGGGCGTGCTCGCGATCGTGGTGGCGGGACTGCTCGCGCTGCTCATCTTCGGTGTAGTCGCGTTCTTCCGCGCGGAACTCGGCGATCCCGACACCCTGTTCGACCGCATGATGCCGATGATCGATCGCGCGCGTACCCAGTTGCCGACGTGGATCGTCGCGTACCTGCCGGTGAGCGCCGAGGATTTCCGCTACACCGCGACGCAACTGGCGCGCGCGCACTCCGCGCAGCTGCAGGTCGCCGGCAAGGAGACCGCGCACGTGTTCGGTCGCATCCTGGTGGGACTCGCGCTGGGTGCCCTGGTCGCATTGACCCACGTGCGCCCCGGCGACGGCGCCGGTCCGTTGCGCAGCGACCTGACGACGCGATGCACGCGTTTCACGCAGGCCTTCCACGACATCGTGTTCGCGCAGGCGCGCATTTCGGCGCTGAACACCCTTTTCACCGCGATCTTCCTGTTGATCGCATTGCCGCTGGCCGGGGTGCACCTGCCGCTCGCCAAGACCCTGATCGCGATCACCTTCATCGTCGGCCTGCTGCCGGTGGTCGGCAACCTGATCTCCAACACGCTGATCGTGATCGTCGCGCTGTCGGTGTCGCTGTGGGTCGCGCTGGGCGCGCTGATCTTCCTGATCCTGATCCACAAGCTCGAATACTTCCTCAACGCCAACATCGTCGGCAACCGCATCCACGCACGCGCCTGGGAAATCCTGTTGGCGATGCTGGTGATGGAAGCCGCGTTCGGCCTGCCCGGCATCGTCGCCGCGCCGATCTACTACGCGTACCTCAAGAGCGAGTTGACCGCTGCGAAGTTGGTTTGATGCGGCACCGCGCGAGGAGCCGAACCCTCACCCGCCCTACTGGCACCGTTGCCAGGCCCGCGCATCCGGCGCTCGCCAAGCAACTTGGCCCTCGGCGCCCTGCCTCGGGCGTTCGAGCCGGCGCGAACTGCCACTGGCAGTTCGCAACCACAGCCTTTCACCCGGAGGGAGAGGGAAACATCGCGCGAAAGTTATACTCGCCCGCTGCCGTCCCGGTCCCGCGTCATGCTGCGATTCTTCTATACCGTCGCGATGTATCTCGCCACGCCGGTGATCGTGTGGCGGCTGGTGGCGCGCGGGTTTCGCTATCGCGGGTATTTCCGGCGCTGGCGCGAACGCTTCGGGCGTTTTCCCGATCCGGGCCTGCGCGATTCCATCTGGGTGCACGCGGTGTCGGTGGGCGAGGTCAACGCGGCATTGCCGTTGATCCAGTCGCTGCAGCGGCGTTACGCGCCGCGCCCGATGGTGGTCACCACGGTGACGCCGACCGGTTCCGAGCGGGTGCGCAAGTTGTTCGGCGATGCGGTGTTCCATGTCTATTTGCCCTACGACCTGCCGCGCGCGGTGGCGCGTTTCCTGGACCGTGTCCGGCCGGCGCTGGCGGTGGTGATGGAAACCGAGATCTGGCCGAACCTGTTCCACCAGTGCGGGCGGCGTGGCATTCCCATGGCGGTGGTGAACGCGCGCCTGTCGGAACGTTCGCTGCGCGGCTATCGTCCGATCCGTGCGCTGGTGCGGCAGGCGCTCGCGAACGTGGCGCTGGTCGCCGCGCAATCGCACGCGGACGCACGGCGCTATCGCGTGCTGGGTGCCCGGCCGGGCTGCGTGCACGTTTCCGGCAATCTCAAATACGACATGCCGTTGCCCAAGGGCGCGCGCCAGCGCGGTGACGAAATGCGCATGCAATGGGGTGCGGCGCGTCCGGTCTGGTTCGCGGCCAGCACCCACGAAGGCGAGGAACTGGCCGCGTTCGAGGCGCATCTCAGGGTGCTGGCGCGGATGCCGGATGCATTGCTGCTGGTGGCGGCCCGGCACCCGGAGCGCTTTCGCCTGGTCGAACACGCCGCGCGCAATCTCGGGTTCGCCGTGGCCACGCATTCCGCCGCCGACGCCAACGCGGAAACGCAATGCCTCGTGATCGACGCGATGGGCGTGATGATGCGTTATTTCGCGGCCTGCGACCTGGCCTTCGTCGCGGGCTCGCTGGTGCCGATCGGGGGCCACAACGTGCTGGAGCCGGCGGCGCTGTCCAAGCCGGTGGTGGTCGGCCCGTACACGTTCAATTTCGAGGAGATCACCCGCAGCATGATCGAGGCCGGCGCCGCGCGGCGGGTCGGGTCCGCACAGGAATTGGGCGAAGTGGTGCTGGAGCTGCTGCGCGACCCGCCGGAGCTGGCGCGGATGGGCACCGCGGCGCGCGCGGTGTGCGCGCGCGATCGCGGTGCGGCGCGGCGCACCATGGCGTTGCTGGGCCGGATCTTCGCGCGTGCGCGCTATGCACAAAGCGAGACAAGCCCCGAGCCCGGCCACACGGATCTGCCGGCGCAGAAGACGCACTAGAGGAACCCCGGCACGAATCCGGGGCTGGCTCCGCCCTATTGCAGCAACGCGTTGACCGTTTCGAGGTCCTTCACCGACAACACGCCGGCCGCGTATTTCAGGTCGAGCCGGTTGATCACGTAGGCATGCCGCGCCTGCGAGTACGCGCTTTGCGCCTGGAACAGGGTTTGCTGCGCGAACAGCACGTCCAGGATGGTCTGGCTGCCGACCTCGTAGCCGGCCTGGGTGGACTGCAGCGCCTTCTGTGCCGAAGCGACTGCGTCCTTCTGGGCCTCGACCTGGCTGATGCCGGCTTCGATGGAATTGAACGCGTTGCGGGTGGTGGCGACGATCTGGCGGCGGTCCTGTTCCAGGATGTCGCTGGTCTGGTCGCGTTGGGCGATCGCCTGGCGTACCCGCGACTGGGTGCCGCCGCCGGCGAACAGCGGCACGGACAGCACCAGTCCCAGCGTGGTGTCGGTGGTGCGACTGTTGGCGTGCAGCACGTTGGTGACGTTGCTGGGCAGGCCCGACAAGTCGCCGCGGCCACCGGGACCCCACGAAGGGCTGCGCGAGTATTGCACCGAGGCGTTCAAGGTCGGCAGGTGACCCGCGCGCGCGGTGGTGATGTCGTGTTGCGAGGCGGCGAGCTGGTCGCGTTGCGCCTGCAGCATGGGGTTGCTGGCCAGCGCGGTTTTCACCCAGTCTTCCACGTTGTCGGGTTGCGGGTGGTCCAGCGGCAGGTTGTCGATCAGCGCTTTCAGGGCCACGGGCACCGTGCCGGTGATCTGGGCCAGTGCTTCGCGGTCGTTGTAGAGCGTCGTCTGCGCCTGGATCACGCTGGCCGCGGCGGCGGCCTGCTGGGCCTTGGCGTTGTCGGCGTCGGTGACCGCGGACAGGCCGACCGCATACTTGGCCTGCGCCGCTTCCAGTTGCTTGCTGAGCGCCGTCTGGTTGGCTTCGGCGTAACGCAACTGGTCTTCATCGGTGAGCACGGTGAAGTACGCGGTCGCCACGCGCAGGATCAGGTTCTGCTCCGCGGCGACGTACTGCGCGGCGGCTGCGTCCGCGCTGGCCTTGCTGGCGCGCAGTTGCGAGAATTTCCCGAGGTCGAACAAGACCTGGTTGAGGCCGACCGCCGCGGTGCGCGAACGCCCTTCGTTGTCTCCGTACGAGGAAACGACCGCGGGGCCGGTCGTGGTGTCCACGAACGTCGTGCCGGTACTGGTGCCGTGGCTGTCGTTGTACGAAACGCTGCCGTTGATCTGCGGCAACAGCAGCGCGCGGGACTGCACCATGCCCTCGTGGCCGATCCGGCTTCCGGCTTCGGCCTGCATCAGCACCGGGTCGGATTGCAGCGCCTGGCGGTAGGCGTCCATCAGGTCCTCGGCGTGCGCGGAAGCGGCCCCGGCGAGGCCCAGCGCCGCAACCACGGCAGCGGCACAGGTGCGGAGCGCGAAACGGCGGCGGGAATCGGAACGGGAAGTCATGCGGGTAAACATCCTTGGCATGGAGCGCGGCGACTGCGGGCGACGCGCTTGCATTACAGATGGAATCGCGGCGCGGGCTCGGCACCGGCGAGGAGAGCCGCATCGACGACTGGCGCGGGATGGTCGAGGTGAACGTCGTCGGCACCAAGCGGGTGGCGAGCGCACTGCTGCCGGTGCTGCGGAAGAGCTGGACGCCGGGCACGAGCGTCGACATCCTCACCGTCACGTCGGTGGCGGGCTACGTGACGTACGAGGGCGGCGGCGGGTACAACGCCGCGAAGTT
>Ga0066256_1005741_pt1 | contig 10079 bp, 4 predicted proteins | sample ThiBio_1000_biof_FD_87107 | JGI IMG/M metagenome (GOLD analysis project Ga0066256, IMG submission 87107) | Wastewater bioreactor microbial communities from Cape Town, South Africa - Thiocy_expt_1000_biof (version 2) | ecosystem: Engineered > Bioreactor > Thiocyanate-remediating >... | reverse complement strand
CCGCCCCCCAGGTGGCCGACGGCGCCATCCTGGAGAAACCCAAGGACCGCGAGGAGGCGGCGGCCATGATGCGGATGCTGAGTGGGCGGCGGCATGAGGGGCTGTCTGGCGTGTGCATGGTGGCGCTGGCAGCGGCTGGCGGCGTGGGCGGGCGCGAGGGTACGGCATGGGACGGGAGTATGGCGCTGCCAGGCGGCGCGGGCGGCGGTAGAGCACCGGCAGCGCTGTTTGTGGAGTCAACAGCGGTGGACATGGTACCGCTGACCGCCGCCATGATCGACGAGTACGTGGCGACACGGGACCCGTACGACAAGGCAGGCGGGGATGGCCCCCAGGCGCGGGCCGCCGCGATAGGGGCTCGGCTCCCAGGCGAGCACTGCGACGGCCTTGGCCACGCCCTCGGCCGTGGGGCCGCCTCCCTTCGCGGCCCCCCCCCCGCCCCCCCCCCCGCCGCCGCCGCCAAACCCCCCAACAACAAAATGAACAGGGTAAACCACGCCGGCACAGGGGACCTTCAAAGCAATAAACGGGGTCCCGGTGATAGTCAGTCACACAACACCATCAGGTTAGGAGGCACGCCTACACGCGGACGGAGATGGAGGCAATGTCCAGCGCCTCGTGCACGTGCGGCGCGCCGGAGCCGCGGATGACGTCGGTGTACAGGTACTGCAGCAGGTTGCGCGGCGACGTGAAGTTGAGGGTGGTGGCCAGGGTGGACAGCATGGCGGAGCGCGACAGCGCCAGCTGCTGCGTCACCTCCGCGTTCTTGGTCTGCAGCAGCACCGCGCCGGTGGCGGCGGCGTTGGCGTTGATGATGGTGACGTTGGCGGCGGCGTTGGCGTTGATGACGGAGATGCCGGACCGGATGACCTGGCTCTGCCGCAGCTGCTCCAGCGTGATGACGTCCTGCCCCGTGATCACCTTCGTGGCCACCGCGGCGTCAAAGGCGTCCGGGACGTCAATGTCCAGCAGGTTGAACAGCGTCACGTTGGCAAAGCCGTCCAGGTAGATGCGGTCTGACAGCGCCGTCGTCATGGCGTTGTCAATGACCGACCGGTTGGTGAAAAAGTCCAGCGTGCTGTACTGCGTCGCCACGTCCTGCGGCGGCGGGGGGGGGGGGGGGGGGGGGGGGAGCGGGGGGGGGGGGGGGGGGCGGGAGGCGCAGCGCGACGCCCGCGCAGAGAGCCCCCCCGCCGACCCGCGCCGCCCCGACACGCAGAAGGCGGCATCGCTGGAGACGGGCCGGCCGTGCGCGCCCCACAGGTTCGGTGCGTTGCGGGCCGTGAACCCCACGCCCCGCAGAGTGCGCGGGTACTTGTATGACGAGCCGCCCCCGGCCACGGAGATGCGCCGCGCCGAGTACACCTTGTCGTCATCCAGTGTGATGGGGATCTTGTTGTACTTCAGACCCCACTCCTGCGGCGTCAGCACCGCCCACGACGCCGCCAGCAGCGCAATGGTCACGATCAGCCACGCGCACGTGCACGCCGCCAGCACTATCCGCCCCTGGATCGCCATTGTGGCTTCGTGTGTTTGTGTGTGGCGTAAGTGGCCTCCTCCTGACTGCTTATGCCGCCCTCCTTAGTCTCGTCCTCTGGGCTGCTCCTCCTCCTGCAACCCTTGCCAACCTCGGTCTCCTCCTCAGCAAAGTCTAGTCCTCCTTGCTGTCTGCCCCTCTCCTCGTACTCTTCTCCCCCTGCTAGTCCTCCTCCTCTCTACCTCCTGCTCTGCTCCTCCTCCCCTCTACTCCTCCTCCTCCCCTCCGCCCCTCTGCTCTGCTCCTCCTCGCCCTCCTAACCTAGGCGGCGTTGATATGGCGCGGCGCACAAATGCACGGCGGCGGTACGCGGCCCCAAAACAAGCGCGTTCGGAACAACCCCGCCCGTCGTGCGTACTCCACGTGAATTACGCCCCCACCGCCGCCGCGGCACTTTACCTTACCACGGCGTAGCCACCCCTCTCTCTGGTGCTGCATGACCACCACACGGCAGTAGAGAGGAGAGAGGAGAGGAGAGGAGAGTAGGCGGCGAGAGAGAAGACTTGAAAGAGCGACAGCCTGATGATGGCATGGCCGCACGGACAGGTGTTACATATGCACCACAGGCGAGTCCCAACACCGGAGGGGGACGTGAAAGAAAGGTGCGGCGAGGCGAGACGCGCGCGCATTTAACGGTGACGCAACGACGGTGACATGAACCGCGTGTTGGTGTTGGTGTGAACCGTGCCCCGCTGCCGCCCAGTTGTGTGATTTTATTACTTTCTGTGACTCCTCCGCCGCCACAGTAGGTGCTTTCGTCTGCACAGCAGCAGGTGCCACAGGCCACTCCCCCTCCACCTACCAACCCCCACCACCGCCACCATGTCGGACATGAAGCACGTGGATGACGACTACAGCGACGATGAGATCGAGGTGGCGCCCAAGGCGCGCGGCGGCGGCGCGGGCGGCCTGACGGCGGCGGCGTCGGTGGGCCGCGGCCTGGCGGTGAAGGACGACAAGCTGCGCATGGCGGCGTCGGCCAAGAACCTGAAGGCGGAGGAGGAGGCAGAGGCACGCGGCACGGATGTGGCGGTGCGCTTCCACCTGCCGGGCGGCAAGGTGCTGGAGACATCGGTACGTCGCACGGGTGAGGCGGCTCGACACACTCTCACAACCCTACCTGCCCCACCTCAACAACGCGAACGCACCCCTCCCCTCACCCCCACGCACACGCAGATGAGCGAGGGCCAGGTAGTGGCGGCGCTGAAGGCGTACGTGGCAGAGAACTCGGAGCTGCCGATGGGCGGCATGGTGCTGACGCTGGGCGGCACGGTGCTGCTGGACCCCATGTCGCTGTGCGACTACCCTGTCGTCCGCGCGCGCAAGGGCGCGCTGGACGTGGAGGTGCGCAGCACGTAGAGCGCAAGTGGGGTGCAGGCGCCCGCGTCCAGCGCCGTCAACCCCTGTCGCGTGCCATGCCGCGTGCCGCCGTGTGAGGGCCCCGCCGCGCCTGTGTGCGTGCGTGTTTCTGCGTGTTTATCGTTCCCGCCGCTGCCGGCACCCAGAACTACGAGACCCCGCCCTATTTTTTACCGCGACCGTGACACTCTCAGCTTATCGTTGCTTGTACCGGCACCCCTCTTGCCTGCCTCGGTGTGAACCGCTTGTACGCCCGGGGAGGGTTCAAATGGGAGAACTGTGCGAGACCAGGGTTGGGAACCCTCCCCTTCCTCCAAACAAACAACAAGCACAACAACACAACCGAACCGTACACATACAACAGGGGACATTGGGGGCACACGATGGGGCTAGGCCTGGCTGGCAACCGCTGCATTACCATGGTACCATGGTACCACGATACTGCCCGGATTACGACGACGGTGACGCCGCCGCCTTCCCACCCGCACCGCCACCGGCAGCGGCACCCGCACCACCCCGGGTGCGTGCCAACGCGGGGTGGCCAGACAGGTACTTGGGCGTCAGTTTGGGCTCGTAGGGCTTGCGCAGCGCAATGTCCGCCGCCCCCGTGCGCTCCAGCGTCTCGGTGCGGTAGGTGGGTGCGTCGTAGCCAAAGGCGACAGCGGAGAGCGGCTTGCCGCTGGTGGTCAGCTTTGCCATCACCGCCGCGGCGCCGGGCGCGCCCTTCATGCCGGACCAGGAGGTGGGATCCACCGGCGGCGCGCGCGCGTACTTCACGTCATACAGCGGCATGGCGTTGGTGGTGGTGTACGACGTCGGCTCGGAGCCAAACAGGGAGGACACGGACGGGTGGCCCTCGCCCTCCGGGCTGGAGGGCGGCAGCGGGCCGCGGCTGGCAGCGCCCGCAACACGCGCCTCCGGCCGGCCGCGCGCCGCTGCAACTGACGCCGCCGCCGCGCGCGTCGTCGTCTCAAAGCTGGCGCCGTCGCTGCCCAGCGAGAAGTGCGCCCGGTTCACCTCCAGCGTCGCGTCCTTGTTCTGCCGCAGCGCCGTCATGTCCAGCGCGCGCGTCGGGAAGCCGTCGCGGTGCGTGGTGGCAAAGGTGCGCGCGTCGCCGCCCTCCTCGTCATGCAGCTTCCGCACCTCCGGTACGTGCGTCGTCACGCGGTGCGCCTCCGTCACCACCGGCACCGTGAACCGCGACCGCGTCTCCGTGCTGTAGTCTGCCCGGTCGTACCCCGCCACCACGCTGCTCCGCCCCTGCACCTTCGCCACCTCCGCGCTCGACTGCCGCCCGCCCTCGCGTGGCCACGTAAAGTCCGCCTTTGCCTGCGTCGTGTAGTCCAGCGCATCCACCCCCAGCTCGATGCGCGGGAACGCGGGCGCCGCCATGGTGCACGTGCGTTATTGGGGAGTGCGTGTGTGCAGCTGTGGCTGTGGGTGCAACGTCAACCGCTTGCTACCAAACCAACAGCGTTGTAGTTCACAGTTGCTGGTGATTGCTGCTCTGCTGCTGCCGCTTGCCGTTTGTTTGGCGTTGTCGTTTGACGTCGTCGTCGTGTCGTTGGTGTGTGAGTTTGAGAGTGACCTCCTCTAGGCGTCAGACAGCAGCTTTGTAGCGCACACTTATAAATGTGGAACAACACGTTGTGTGGGGGCACCGGCACACGGAAAAAGAGACACTTGGGACGGGTACACAAAGGTGCACAATAATTGCGTCATCTACTGGCGCGTTGGTAATTGCCGCTATCTCGGCGCGCGGGGCGCAGATAGCCGTTGGCGGGTTCCTGTCGGCGCATGGCAGCAAGGGCGTAACGCCACAACCAATTGTTGCGGCCGTCAACAACACCCCGCCGCCACGCTCCAGCGCCCACCCGTCTCATCCAACACGCACACCACCCTAGTGGCTGCTCATGGTGGCGGCCATCATGTTGAGGAACTCGTCCAGCGTGAGCTCGCGGTCGGCGGCGTAGTCGGCCATGGTGGCGGCGAGGTCGTCGCCCGAGATGGCGCTGGCGCCGGAGGCGATGCGCTCCTCAAAGGCAGTGCGCACCTCTGACACGGACACGGCGCCCGACTTGTCGGCGTCCATGTCATGGAACATGGCGGTGTAGGCGGCGACGAGGGGTGGCGACAGGATGTCGCGCCAATCCACCTCCGCCTTGGCGCGCTGCGCCGCCAGCGCCTGCGGCGTCGTCCACGCCAGGGTGGTGGCAAGGGCGGCGGGCGTGAGGCGGTAGAACACGGTGTCGTAAAACGCCGCCTCCCCGATGCGCGTCTCCTGCCACGCCTCCAGGCGCTGCCGCCCCGCCTGCAGCGCCGCGTTGGCCATCAGCGCGTCCCACGTGCCATGCGCCTTCAGGCTGTCTAGCGGCGCGGCATCGTCGTCGCCGCTGCGGCAGCTGTCAAACAGCTCCCGCACGCGCACCACCTCCATCAGCGCGTATGGCCCAAATTGCGCCGGCACCGGCTCGCCTGGCACCGGCTCCGGCAGGTCGGGGAGGTCCACCTTTGGCTCCTCTGCTGCCACCTGCTTCCGCGTCAGCGTGCGCAGCGCACCACGCAGGCCACGGCTGCCAGTCCGGCCAGCGCCTCCCGCCGCCGCAACTGCGCCTCCTCCCGCGGCCGGCGCGCCACCGTCTGCCCCATCTGCGGGCCCCTCTGTACCGTCGCCGTACAGCATGGACAGCGTGGCGCGCTGCGCGAGCATGAGTTTGCGCCACGCGCTGCCCTTTGGCGTTGTTGACCGTTCGCCGCCGCCATCGGCGCTGGCTGGCGCCGCGCTCGCCGGCGTCGGCGCCGGCGCTTCGCCACCGCTGGTAGCCGCCGCAGCCGTCTTTGATGCTACTGCCGCCACCATAGAAGCCACTGCTGCAGCTGCTGCAAAGGAGCCAGCGCGGCTACGCATCGGCGGCGCCGCCGCCGCCGTGGCTGTCGCTGCATCATCATCATCAACCCAGCCCATTGCATCGTCCCCACTGCCCAGCGCGCCACCACCAGATGCGCGGGCGGGCGGGCCCGTGGCCGCGGGGCTAAATGCCGCGGCAGACGGCCGGCGGCCAGGCCGCTCTGGCGACACTGCCGCCATGGCTTCCTGCATTGCCGCATACAGCGCGGCAGCGCGCTCGGTGGGCAGCTCACGGGGCGACAGGACGCCGCTGCCCGGTGGCGACGTGGCCGACCACATGGAGCGATCAAACCGTGAGGCGGGCGACAGGGGCGCGGCGCCGGCAGACGCTGCGCGGCTACCCACCCTGGCGCTGTCAACAGTGGGTGCGGCAGCGCTTGTCGTTGCAGACGGCCGTGGCGGCCGGCGCGCCGGCGGTGGCAGCTCGCTGCCTGCCATGGCGGCATAGAACCGGGCAGTAAAGTCGGCTGTGAGTGCTGGCGGCGGCGGCAAGACAACCTCCTTGACGACTGGCGCGCCACTGCCGCGGCGGCGGCCCGTACCACCGCCGGCACTAGCGCCAGCGCCCGTGCCGGTCGTACCGGCACTAGTACCTGCAGCATGCGCGCTGGCGCCGCCGTCAGCGGTAGGACGGCTTGGTGGTTCCAGGAGAGCCAGCGCGCGCGCGCCGGGCAGGCTGTTGGCGGTGCGCTCTGCGCGCTCCGCGTGCAGCGCTTGCAGGTGCGTGTTGTAGGATTGGATCTTTTTGATGGTCTTGGGCATCTGCGCCTTGTGCGTGCCGGTGGCGGCCACCAGCGCGCGCGCCGACTCGCCGTCCAGTGGCACGATCTTGCCGCCGGTGGCACTGAACTCCGTGCCGGCGGCGGCATCCGTTGCCATGTCATGCAGCCCCACCGCGCGCAGTGTCACGCCAATGGCCTTCTCCGCCTCCGTGCCGTCCACCCGGAACCCCGCCAGCGCCACCGCCGCCGCTGCCGCCGCACCAAAGCTGCGCGCGGTGGCGGTGAGCGGCGCGGCGGACCCAAGCACGGCGGCCATGGAGTCACGCGTGATGCGCATGCGGCCATCGGCGCCAGCGCGCAGGGCGGCAACCCGCTCCGCACGCGCCACCGCCTCTGCCGCACGCCGCCCGGTACGCCGCGTTCCGCCCCCATCCACCAGGTCGGGCGCCTCCACAATGTTGCGCACCGCGTACTCCTTCTCAATGACGGCGGGGTCCATCTCCATGATGTCCACCTCCGCCGCCGGGTGCGCCTGCTGCAGCACGGTGGTACGCGCCTCCGCCGCCGCCACCTCATCGTCACGCCCCGCAATAACGCCCGCCACGCCGTCCGCGCCAAACCGACCAATGATGCCGTGCACCGTGGCACGCCAGCCGGCGGCGGGGAGCAGCTCCGCCAGGCGCGTCTCACGCGCCAGCGCGGTTGTGGACGCCAGCTGCTCTGCCGCCGACGGCACCACCTCTGGCACACTCCACGGCGGCCGGTCTTCATGCACCTCGCCGGCGACAGCATCGCCCGCATCAGCACCTGTGGGCGCAGTGGCGGTGGGCCCCGCCTCGTCCGCCCCGCCCTCGAATGCCACGGAGGTAAGAAACGAGGAGCCTTCATCTAAGCCAGAGGAGACGGGTGGCGGCGGCGGCGCTCGTGCTACATGACTGCCCCGCCTGCTAGTGGCCACACCACCAGGCACACTGGCAGGTGCCGCAGCCACGATGGCGGCATGCAACGCCGCCGCCTCGCTGTCCTTGGACGCCTCCAGAGCGGGCACCTGCGGCGGCAGTAACCACTCCACGCGGGCCAGCTTGCCCAACGCAATGAGGTCCTCGTCGGCCGGCGTGTTGCCCAGCTCCCCCACCCGCATGCCATCTGCCAGTCGCCACAGGTACACGCGGCCGTCGCTGCCGCACGTGGTGGCGTACCAGCCAGCCAGCTGCGGCGGGGTGGCGGGCAACGCAGCGCCCGTGTACGGCGGCTGGAAGGCGTGTATTGCCGTGACGGCGCTGGTGTGGCTGGAGAACGCCACCACCTCGCGTGTCTCGCCATGCGACCACCGCACACGGACGCCAGCGCCGCCGCCGCCAGGCGTTGTACTCGCACCCGCACCCGCACTCGCCGGCCCGGCAACCGCATCGGCCTCCAGCGCCACGTCAGCAACGTTAAAGGGCCGCTCGCTGTCACCCTCGCCGCCGCCGGTAGCGTGCGGTATTGCAATGGGAGGCAGCAAGTGGGGCGCGCGCCGCCCTGATGGCGCAGTAGACGCCGCAGCGGCAGCAGATGGCGGCAGCAGAGGGCGGGGCCGGGATGAGGCGGCGTCCATTGGTGTGGCGCGCCCGCCACTGGCGCTGCCGCTGCCGCCGCCGCCACCGCCGCTGAACTCGGGTCCTACCAGCTGCGCCACGCGACGCGGGTCATAGGACGGCAGGTTCATTGGCCACTTGTCTGGCGGCAGGGGCAGCACGTGTTCTGAACGCGCTAGCACGTCGCTCACATCTAGCACGCGCGCGCCGCCACCGTCGTCTGCCAGCAGCAGCAGCGGCACGTCTGTCAGCTCGCCTACCTGCAGCAGCTCCATGGCGCTCACCGCCACGCGCAGGCGCGCCATGCGCACGTGTACAGATGCGGCAACCGCCGCCGCCTCCTCCTCTGCTGCATGTGCCAGCGTCCATGAGTCCTCCCCCGGCCTGCACATGCGGTTTGTGGAGGGTGGTGTGGACGTAGCGGCGCACGGCGTGTGACACTCACTCCCCACCTTCACCAACGTAACGTACACAAATGACACCTTGAATCGGCGGTTGGTAACGCCCCGCACCCGGCCACGCACGCCGCCGCCCAGCTGGTGGTGTGTCTGGTACTCTGTGATAACCTGGTCCACCAGTGCCGTCAACTTGGCATTGCCGTCCAGTGTGCTCAGCGCGGCACGCTCAGCGGCATCCGTGAGCGCCACACCATGCCGGCGCAGGCGGGAGGGGCTTACTGTCGACGTTGGCCGCCGACTCAGGGTAGGGAAAGCGCCTGCCGCCGCGGGTGAGTGTGGGCGCGAACCACCAGCGCCGCCAGACGGTCGTGTGCCTCTGGCTGCTGGCGCGGGCGCCGCTGTCGTCGCTGCTGCCGCCGCCGCCGGTCCAGCGGCAATGGCGCTGGGCGACGATGGCGGGCGAACCGTCTCGGGCATCATCTGCGTGTTGTACTCCTCGTGGATGAGGTAGCACGGGAAGTCGCGCCGCAGCGACCACATGCACAGCTTGCCCTCCGCATCGCACGTCACAAACACGGGCAGCGCCAGCAGCCAGGCGCACGCAGTGATGGGCGCGGTGTGGTGTTTAATATCGGCTAGCTTCATACGGGGGAGGGGGGGGAGGGGGGGGGATCAAGTGGTCAAGTGATATTGTGGTATTCTACCTTTTGGTCGCCGCCCGTGGCTGGGCACATACCAGATGCAAGTCTTGAAAGTCCCACACGCGCACGTTGCCCAGCGTGTCGCCCGTCACGATGGTGGACATCTGGTCCGAGATGGCGAGTGCGGGGATGGCGGAGGCGTGCGCGCGCGTCATGGAGCGCAGCGGCTCCAGCGCTGTCTGCGGCTCATCATCCAGCACCAGCAGCGTGCCATCGGCACAGGAGGCTACCAGGCAGCGCGCGGCGTGGTGGTACACCACGCGCAGCACGCTGGCGGGCGCGCGGCCGCCCTTCATCACCGCGCCGTTCACCAGGTTAATGGCGCTGAGTGTGCCGTCGGCGCGGCCCACAAACGGTTTGCGGCGGCGGTCGTCAAAGCAGGCGGCAGTGGCGTCACTGGGCGCGTCGCTGCAATACGTGTCGGTGCGTCGCCCGCCGTCCACCGTCCACACCGCTGCGTCGCGCGACGCCACCGACACGAAACAATTGAGGGCGGGGTTAAACAGCGCCGCCACGGCAACGTCAGTGGTGTCAATTGGCAGCGTGGTCACACGGTGCAGCTTGGGTGCCGCCACAATGACGTCGCCCACCACCCCCATGTCGTGCTCCCCGCCCTCCGCCGCCGCCGTCGCGTCGTGCGCCGCCGCATCCACGTACTCCATCGTCCACCGTTGCACCGGCCGCTTCCGCAGCCGGCGCGGGATGGCCATGACCACCGACCGGATGTCATGCCCCACCAGCTCCTCAATGGGCACATGCATGATGCAGGGGCAGGGACCGCGCGCCGCCAGCGCTACCTCCCAGATCTGCAGTGTGGGTTGGGGGTGGGGGGGGGGCTGAGCGCGGGAATGCGGGCGTAGTGGTGTGGGCACGCCAG
>Ga0066256_1002987_pt1 | contig 10089 bp, 7 predicted proteins | sample ThiBio_1000_biof_FD_87107 | JGI IMG/M metagenome (GOLD analysis project Ga0066256, IMG submission 87107) | Wastewater bioreactor microbial communities from Cape Town, South Africa - Thiocy_expt_1000_biof (version 2) | ecosystem: Engineered > Bioreactor > Thiocyanate-remediating >... | reverse complement strand
CCAAAAATGCCCATCAGCGTTTTCTTGATCCAGGGTTTCATGATGCAGTCCTTGCAAAGATGGTATGGAACATGACCCTGATGGTGCCCGCGGCGGCCTGGAACGTGGTCTCGACCCAGTTTCGGTTTATTTCATTTTGTTTCTTGGGCGGCGTTGGCGAAAGAGGCTGGCGGGTCGCCTATTTTGCGGATGCCAATATGTGGGCTCGCTTTGTCTGGTGTTTCCCGTGCGAAGCCGAGACACGCAGCACTGCACATTGACGCGGAGAGGCTGAATCACGGCTTTCCATGGCGGAAGCAGCAGCGGGCATGAGCGGATCAAGCGGATACCGCGAAAAGCCTCGCTCGGACGCTCAAAACCGTAAAAAAGGAAAAACCCCCAACCGTGACCGGTTGGGGGTTTGTATTTGGGCTGGCGTCTACTGAATCAAACAGGTAAGTGGTTGATTTTTAATAAGATCAACATCTATGCTTTGCAAATTGTTCCCCGATTTGTTCCCCGGTCTCAGCGTTGCTACCCCCAGGGAGTCGAGCCAAAACAGCCAACCGAACGCACCTTAACAACCAAGCTAATCCCTGTTGCAATTCGGTCACCCCTGCCATGAATTGGTTGCTAGCCACCCCGAACTTGGGCCTTTCGACGGCCCTGGGTATCTAGGATGAAAGCTGCCTGTCCCTTGGCTGATACAAATACCGCTGAAAACCGACAAACACCTGCCTGATCTGCTCGGGGCTCCCCAAGTCGTGGAGGGCATCGGTGAGCGCGTTGTACTTCAGCTTCAGCAGTGGCGACAGCTTCTCGGCATCCAGCTCGTCCACGCCCTGCTTGACGTATTGCGCCAAAACGAAATCAACGAACGCCTGCTGCTTGTCATTGAACTGCTGGTGAATCATGGCTTGCGCCTTGCTGGCGCGTTCAGACCGGGTTTCAGTCGGCGCCTCGAATGCCACATACGCCAATACGTCAAACAGGTCGCTGTTCTCGGCTTCGATCAGCTTTTGCATTTCTGCCAGCGGTTCAGCACTGAAGCCTTTGTCTGCAAGGCCAGCGAGCAGGCTCTTGCGTGTTACCGGATCGCTCCAAATGGCACGCAACTGATCTTCATCCTTGAAGAACTCAGGCAGGGTGCCAAACAGACTTTCCAGGAACTGGGCTGCTGACATGGGCGTGCCATCAGCACTCCAGAACGAGGTGGCGGTCATGCTCTGAATCGTGCGCTCCTTGCCGTTTGCCAACTTCACCTTGATCTTGGCCGTTGGCGGTGGCACTGGTGGTTCGGGCCGGTCAGGCGGCTCGACGGGTGGTCCTGGGGGCACCGGCCGTGGCGGTTCGGGTGCTTCTGGTTCTTCTGGCTCCCCATCCCACTCCGGGTCGCTGAAAAGATGGTGGGCCTTCACAAAGTCATAAATCGTGAAGTAGTCCTTGCCGTCATACAGACGGGTGCCGCGTCCGATGATCTGTTTGAATTCGATCATCGAATTGACCGGTCGCATCAGCACGATGTTGCGCACGTTGCGTGCGTCAACCCCCGTAGATAGCTTCTGTGATGTCGTTAGGACCGTCGGTATGGTTTTCTCGTTGTCCTGAAACTCTCGTAGCGCCTGGTCGCCCAACGCTCCATCGTCGGCCGTTACCCGCACGCAGTAATGCGGATCGGTGCTGGTCTTCATCTGGTTGATCAGGTCGCGCACCACTAGCGCGTGTACTTGGGTGGCGCAGAACACGATAGTCTTCTGGCGCTGGTCAATCATGCCCATCAACAGCTTGACCCGGTAGGCCTCGCGCTCCTTGATCTCGATGATCTTGTTGAAGTCTTTCTCTTCGTAGCGTTTGCCCGCCACGATGTCACCTTCAACCACCAAGTCATCCGGGGTGTAAACGTACTCGTCCAGCGTGGTGGCAATCTGCTGCACCTTGAACGGCGTCAAGAAACCATCGTTGATGCCGTCCTTGAGCGAGTACACATACACCGGCTCGCCAAAATAAGCGTAGGTGTCCGCATTTATGGTGCGCTTGGGCGTGGCCGTTAGTCCCAGCTGAACGGCCGGTGCAAAGTAGTCGAGGATGGCGCGCCAAGAGCCCTCGTCATTGGCGCCGCCCCGGTGGCATTCATCGATCACGATGAAGTCGAAGAAGTCGGGCGGGTAGTCACCAAAGTACGGAGAGTCGCCCGGCCCGCTCATGAAGGTCTGAAAGATGGTGAAGAAGATGCTGCCATTTTTGGGCACACGCCCCTTCTTCTTGATCTCATCGGGCGCAATACGCACCAACGCATCGTCCGGGAACGCAGGGAACGCGTTAGAGGCCTGGTCGCGCAGGATATTTCGGTCTGCCAGGAACAATCTGCGCGGCCGGCGCGTGGGCTCAGCTTCCGACTTCCAGTCCTTGAGATTCCACCTGCTCTGAAACAGCTTCCACGCCAATTGAAAGGCGATGAAGGTCTTACCCGTGCCGGTGGCCAAGGTCAGCAAGATGCGGTCGCGCCCGTTCGCAATGGCGTCCAGCGTGCGGGTGATCGCCACGTCCTGGTAATAGCGGCCTTGCCAAGCGCCGCCCTTGTCCTCGAAAGGCACGGCTGCAAAACGGTCGCGCCATGCATTCGCCTCGGCAAATGTCAGATTCCACAATTCTTCCGGGCCTGGGTAGTGCGGCGCATCGCCCTCGGCACCGGTTTCCATGTCGATGCCATAGATCGCCTGCCCGTTGGTGGCATATGCGTGGTCTTGTACTAGGTCTTGTGCCTGTACCGTCGAGAGGAAGTAGAGAAGAAAGCGAGGTTCGACAAGCTTGCGGTCCGCTGTGATCGTAGCCAGGTGACTTGAGACACAGCCATCCACCTGCATCATTACCCGATGGTTGAGGAATGTGGATGCGCCGCTCTTTGGGAAAAGAATTGTTCCCTTGGGGAACTGGCGCATTCCGCGGGTGCCCCGCACGTTGAGATAGTCAATTGCTGTGTCGATATCGCCGAACCGGATTCGCCCCACATCGGAGGTTCTGAAGAATGGGACCGTCCCATCGGCGAACAGCGTTTCGTCTTGAGGGGCTGAGTTCCCCGCCGTGACTGTTGCCAGTTCACCCAGATCCCTATTGATCCAAGCTCCTGTCATGGCAGCAACTCTCGGATGGTCCCCAGCACTTCGGCGCTTTCGGCATCCAGCGCCGCAATTTCATCCAGGATCTCTGCGGGCGTGCGCAGCGCCACCACCTCGCCGCCGTCCGGGTTCTTCACCGACATGTCCCAAGTGCCCGCGTCCAGGCTGGCGACGTCCCCGCTCCAGCTCTTAGGCGATGTGGCGGCGGTGGCTTGCAGCGCCACAAACTCGGCCAGGTCCGCGTCGTTCAGCGGGTTGGTCTTGCCCAGGCTGCGGCCGGGGTCCAGCTGGTAGTACCAGACCTTGCGCGTGGGCGCGCCCTTCTCGAAAAAGAGCACCACGGTTTTGACGCCAGCGCCCTGGAAGGTGCCACCGGGGCAGTCCAGCACGGTGTGCAGGTTGCAGCTCTCCAGCAGCAGCTTGCGGATGCTGACGCTGGCGTTGTCGGTGTTGCTCAGAAAGGTGTTCTTGATGACGATGGCTGCACGGCCACCCGCCTTCAGCGACTTGATGAAGTGCTGCAAGAACAGGAAGGCCGTCTCGCCGGTCTTGATCGGGAAGTTCTGCTGCACCTCCTTGCGCTCCTTGCCGCCAAAGGGCGGGTTGGCCAGGATCACGTCGTAGCGGTCTTTCTCCTGAATGTCTGCAAGGTTCTCGGCCAGCGTGTTGGTGTGGACGATGTTCGGGGCCTCGATGCCGTGCAGGATCATGTTCATGATCGCAATCACATAGGGCAGTCTTTTTTTCTTTTTGCCGTAAAGGGTGCGCGTCGGCGGGGTCTGGGGGTCGTGGGGGCTCAGGCGGGGCAGGGCGCTCATGTAATCGAGGGCTCCGCAAAAGAGGCCGGCCGCCCCCGCCGCGCCGTCGTAGATGCGCTCACCCACCTGGGGCTTGAGCACCTTGACCATGGCGCGGATCAGCGGGCGCGGCGTGTAGTACTCGCCGCCGTTGCGCCCAGCGTTGCCCATGTTCTTGATCTTGGCTTCGTACAGGTGCGACAGCTCGTGCTTTTCAGTTTGCGAGCCAAAACGCAGGTAGTCCACCAGGTCGATCACATCGCGCAGGTTATAGCCGCTTTGGATCTTGTTCTTGATCTCGCCAAACACCTCGCCGATCTTGTATTCGATGGTGTTGGGCCCGCTGGCGCGCTGCTTGAAGCCTGCCAGGTAGGGGAACAGCCTGCCGTTGACGAAATCGCGCAGGTCGTCGCCCGTCATGGCGGCGTTGTGGTCTAGCTTGCCATCTTCGGTCTTGGGGGCGGCCCAAGCCTCCCACCGGTAAGGCGCGTCCAGGATGAAGCTGTAGGTCTTGCCCTCCAATGCCGCCTCGGTGGCCTTGTCGGCCTCCAACGCATCTAGATACTTCAGAAAAAGCAGCCAGGAGGATTGCTCGGTGTAGTCCAGTTCGCTAGTGCAGCCTGCGTCTTTGTGCAGGATGTCGTCGATAGTCTTGAAGGTTTGCTCAAACATGCGCAGATGGGTCCAATGGAATGCGATGGCATTCGATGGTGGTGAAGGTTACATGATGAAACGTGCTCTTCGTCTGAACCATTGATTGGCCCGTACCGTGAGCTAACTGAGACAGGCGGAACTCAGCCGACCAACGATCCCGCTCGAGAGTCAGGCGTGGAAGAACTCACCTTTACGACTTCCTCCATAAGGGTGTGCACCTGTGTGCGGTAGTAGTTGCGGGTCACGACCGTGGTTCGGAATATGCCGCGCGACAGACAGATGAATCCAAGGTTTTCGGGCTTGGCCTGGGCTTTGGTGGCAACCTGATGAATCTCCTCCAGCCCGAAGATCATCACCCGTTCACCCTCCAAGCCCCGGGAGCTGTGGAAAGTACTCAGACGAATCTCGTGGCTCAGAGCGATGGTCCGCCGGTTGGACTCCTCCACATAGTCGATAAAGGATAGCCCTGGCCTGTTGTTTACCACTTGCTCCAAGGCCAGGCGCACCCAGCGTACAGCTGATCCGGTTTCCGACGGGACCAGTATTAGCAGATTGACTGCCGCGCCGGCCGCTTGGTCTAGCATCTGAGATACCTCGTCGGCGATCAGGCCTGCGTATACAGTGGAGACCAGTTCGTCCTGCCGAATCCCCTCATGTTCGAACTCATGGGCCAAAGCAGGAATAGGTGCATAACTCAGCGCAGCGCCACGGCGTTCGAATTCGAATTCCTCGTTGCGTGCTTGGGGTCTCGTCACACTTTCGAACGTTTTCGAGACCTGAGCCAGTCGGTCGGGCCATGCCTGGTGGAAGGCCAGTGCCGCCGCGTACTGGAGCGGCGTGTTGCGGAAGCTTCTGCGCAGTCGCTTCTCCCGAATTGGCCGCCCCCCGCTGAGTTGCTTCAGCCATTCAAACGCAGCGGAATTGGCGCGGTACAACGATTGTCCAGGCCCCATCGCAATGTAGACCGAGGCGTTAGGGGCTATCAGTAGTTCCAGCAGCTCCAGCTGCCAGTCCTGCATGTCGTGAGATTCATCAACCAGCAGAGTGTCAAAGCGTCCCCGCTGCGCGTCTGGATTGGCGCGCAACCAAACCACGATCGATTCACCCCACTTGTCCGGCGACTTGCCCTGTTGGTAAGGCAGAGCGTTCATCTTGTGTATGCCGATGGCCAACTGGAATACATCGGCGCAGATCAAGCTGCGGCCAGAGGCGTTCAGGCCCTCGCTGAAACCAACTAAGCGGCGTACATCGCTGGCCAGGGTCTTGTTAAAGCAGGCGAACAGAACCCTCCGTTTACGCATTGCGTGAAAAAATCCGATAGAAAGGAGTCGGAAAGTCTTTCCTGTACCAGGGTGGCCGCTGAAAAGACCGAACTGATGACCATCCACCGGGAAATCCTTTTCCAACCCTTTATTTATGCCGTCTTCGATGGCCTTGAGCCGGAGGCGGTCATATTCCGTTGGGTGTTGCGGCTTCGCCGCTGCCAGGAACTCGGTGAGCTCAGCGAGAAATTTTGTGCCTAGCCGGTAGGGTTCGTGGCCGCTACGGATTGAAGGCGCGTTCATGACACGGGCCAGTCGGTCGCGTAATGAGGGAAGCGTCTGTAGGTCATCACGGAAAATCAGGCCTTCGGTGATGGTTCCTGCGTATGTTCTAGCGGGGAATGCTTCCTGCCATTCCTGTCTAGATATTTTAGGAAAACAGGCAGTGATCGCAATGAATGGCAGACGCGTGCGCATGCGCGTATTCCAAAATTGTTCCAGACCTTCATATTGGGCGTAGGCCTGCTGCAAAGGACTCTCCGTGCTAGCTCTGCCGCTAATGCGCCATTCATTCGGCGCGACGCTTTCGATCATATCGAGCGTCACGGCCTTAATTTCTACCAAGTAGCAGCCCAGTTCGGTATCGGCCAACAGCAGGTCGATTTCGCGGACCCCTGGCAGAAAACCTAGGCTGAAACAAAGGCGGAACGTGGGGCATTCGAATGACTCAAAAAGGGACGCGAGTTCCTGTTCTCCGCGGCTTCTGGCTAGGCATGGGCTAAGGGTTAGATGCATGGCTGATCGGAAATGTGCTGCGGGAAACGTCCATCCTGAGAGTCGCTGATAGCAACTACGGACGCACATGGAGTGCGTCGGCGATTTGATCGGTGTCAGTTGATGAACATGGCACTTTTTTCCTCGATCGCCAACTGAATGATTGGAATTTAGCGAAATTAATTAAGAAATTAATCTTCATCCACCTGTCTGAACTTAGACCAGCATACCTGCGTAACCATCGCATAGAAAAAAACCATTCGTCGTGCTTAAAGTTGGGCTGCTTGGATCTGTGAATTTTTCCAGGAGCATGTACCCAGTAATCTTGCTAGAAATGGTCCAGCACCCGCTGTTGTTCCTGCAGGCATTTGTTCAGATGGCGGGTCATGTCGCGCAGCTCGCGCCAGTAGCCGCCCTTGAAGGCGTTGCGCGACACGGTGGCCTTACCGGCGGCGCTTTTCGGCCCGGTGGACTGTAGCCAAGGCTTTTGCTCCCTGATGCGTGCCGCCTGCTGCGCTCGGCGCTCCGGCGTCCAGCCATTGCTGCTTTTCATGGTTCAGTTCCTTCAGTTTGTTTTCTTCAAAAACTTTTTCCCGCACGCCCGTGGGGGCGGTCTGGGGGGCATTGTTGATCTGCTGCGGGCCCGTGGTCACGTTGGCCTGCTTGGCATAGACGACCGGCGGGTTCTTGATGTTGGCCAGCGTTTCGAGGGTAGCGCGGCATTGGCTTTGGGCTTTGAGTGCCAGGCGCAGAGCCGTTTCCTGCTGGCGCAGCAAGTCTGCTTGCAAACCGGTCTCGGTCAATTTCACGAACAGAGATTGCAGGGCGGTGGCCTGATTCATCAGCATGGCCTCCACCGCTCGCAGGTCACCCTTGTGCACCGCCTGCGTCTGCTGGCGCAGCGCCTCGATCAACGCGGGCGTATCCAGTTGGTCTATCAACTCGCGGCGCTCGCGGTTGGTGATGACCCGGAAACTCCCCATTTCGGGCGAGATCATCAAGTTGGCGAAGTTCAGGGCGGTCTCCTCCGAGGTTCCCCCGTTGATGCAGGGCACCGTTTTGCGATTCAAGCGCTGTATGGGAGGGGCGCTTTCTGGCGCTTCGGGTTTCTTGGTGGGCTTGCTCATGGGGTATTGCCTTGACTGTAAAAGTTGATGAAGCCTGCGCAGCGCTGCAGCTGGTGTGTCAGGCTGCTCGGCAGCTGCGTATCTGCCATGTGCAGGCAGATAGGAGTTCATAACAAGTCAAATTGTGTGCCAGCAGATCAATTAACTCATCCCGATTCATCTGGCGTTCCACGAGTTCAGCTCTCAAGCGCGTTTTGCGCGCCCGGTACTCCGGATCATTGGCAAAGGGCTCATCCATTTCATTCATTTTTTCGTCCAAGGAGAGAATAATTTGCGGATGACTTGCTCTGATAAAACAACAAAAAGGCAAAAAGTCGGCAAGAGATGCCTCGGGACAGCACACCCTTAAGCACTTCAGCAAAATCCTCAAGCGACTTTGGAATACAAAGCGATGACCTCCGCTCCAGCGGTTAGTTTGTCCAGATAGTCAGCCCATCGCTGCATCATGATTTGGCGCTGCTTAAGGTAGGTGGTGCGGTTGTAGGCCCGACCGTTAGCATCTCGCACCGCATGGGCTAGTTGGGCCTCAATGACGAGAGGGTCACACTCCAGCCGTTCGGCCAACATAGTTCGCGCCGTCGCCCTAAACCCGTGCCAAGTCTGAACATCAGGTGTGTAACCCATAGATATCAACGCCGTGCGCACCGAGTTTTCAGAGATCGACTTGCTGCGCTGCCGCTCACCAGGGAACACTAACCCGGTTGACTCGGTATATGGCTTCAAGACTTCCAAAATCTGTACAGCCTGGGTGGGCAAGGGGACAAGGTGCGGCTGTCCATTTTCCTTGCCGTTCTTGGTGCGCTTCATGCGCGCAGCAGGGATCGTCCAAAGCGCCGCCTCCAGGTCGATTTCTGCCCAAGTCGCGCCGCGCAGTTCGCCTGGGCGCTGGAAGAGCATGGGGGCCAGTCTCAGCGCTGCCCGTACCACAGGACCACCTTTGTAGCCCTTGATGGCGCGCAGCAACTCGCCCAGACGCTCGGGATCGGTGATGGCCGCGAAATGCGTTCCCCGGTAGGGAGTCAACGCGCCTCTCAGATCGCCGGTAATGTCGCGGTTCACCCGCCCTGTTGCAACCCCATAACGCCACACTTGCCGCGCCAGCATCAGGCCACGATCAGCAGTCTCAACAGCGCCGCGTTCCTCGATCTTGCGCAGCGTTGCCAGCAGTTCCACGGGTTCGATATCGGCCAGCCGCCGATCCCCCAGCCAAGGGAACAGGTCGCGCTCAAACTGGCGTTTTGCCCGCACAGCATGAGCCTCGCTCCATTGGGGTTCCTGCTTCCCGTACCATTCCAGGGCCACCACTTTGAAAGTGTCGCCCGCCGGGTTTGTGGCCTTGAGCTTTTCCAGTTTCCGGGCTTGAATGGGGTCTTGGCCCTCGGCTTTTTGCAGCTTGGCAGCATCGCGCGCTCGCCTTGCCGCTGTGAGGCCCACAGCCGGATAGCTGCCCAGCGCAAGCCGGGTTTCCTTTCCGTCGCGATAGATTTTCTGGAACCAGCGCTTTGAGCCAGCCGGACTGATCTCCAGATATAGCCCTGCACTGTCGGTCAGGCGTTCCCGCTTCTTGCCTGCTGGGCAGATGAAATTGCGGCATTGGGCGTCGGTCAGCATCGGGCATTTCCTGAGATGTTCCCCGGCCTTGGCAGGGTAGTTGTTCCCCGCCTACGGGGGTAACTTGGGTTCCGTTCCCCGATATGTTCCCCGCTCACCATTTGGCTGTCAATGGTTGCCCTTGTGTATTCCTGCTGCGTAAGTACCTGATTTACCAATGAAAAAGGCCGCCAGGTGGTTGTCCTTGGCGGCCCTTGTTTTGATGGATGGTGGAGCTGGCGGGAATTGAACCCGCGTCCGCAAGCCTTCGTCAGGCAGATCTACATGTTTAGCGATCTGATTTGGATCTCGCTACCCATGTCGCGCAGTCGCACGCTACATGGGCCGCCAGCACCCTATTTTCTCGCCTCCACCCAAGGTACCCGGATGGAAGCCAGCCCATGTAATTATCCTTGCAGCCGGGAGGCACTGATTGCTCAGAACCCCCTTGCCCAGCCCATCGGCCAACTGTTGCAAGGCTCACTGGCAATTAAGCAGCGAGTGCGAAACGTTCGTCGTTTGCAGTTAGTTTGTTAAATCGAGATTTACGAGCGTGACTCAAGCTCGACATGCACCACACTGATCCCGAACCCACGTCGAAACCAGGACAGCCCCTAGGCTTTCTATTTTAGGCGCTCACGAGCAATTGCAAGAGCTCGCCAGGAGATTTAATTGCGGCGTGGGCACCCCACTCCGAGGGATCGGTCTTTTCGCCCAAGTAGCCGCAGGTAGCGGCCACTGTGCCCATTCCCGCTGCCAGGCCCGCCACGCTTTCCCGGTCGTCGTCGCC
>Ga0066256_1005739_pt1 | contig 10091 bp, 8 predicted proteins | sample ThiBio_1000_biof_FD_87107 | JGI IMG/M metagenome (GOLD analysis project Ga0066256, IMG submission 87107) | Wastewater bioreactor microbial communities from Cape Town, South Africa - Thiocy_expt_1000_biof (version 2) | ecosystem: Engineered > Bioreactor > Thiocyanate-remediating >... | reverse complement strand
CCTTCGACTATATTCAGCGCGATGGAAGCGAAGGCGGGCAGCAGAGCTGGCGGCACGACGAGAAGGGCGGCTCGGTCTACCTGCGGCTCTCGACGCGGCCCGTGGAGCAGATCCAGCGTATCATGTCGCCGGATATGAACCGTGACATCGTCGAGGGCGGCTACTGGCTGCGGAAACCCGATGCCTCGACCTCGCTCGCGATCGTCTATATGGGGGCGGTGGCGCCGGAGGCCATCGAGGCGGCGGGTCTGTTGAGCGAAGATCGCCGCGGTGTCGGCGTGCTGGCGGTGACCTCGGCCGATCGCCTCGCGGCCGGATGGCACGACGCCCAGCGCGCCCGTGAACGCGGCCACTACGGCGCGCGTGCACAGATCGAGACGCTGCTGTCAGCGCTGCCGCGCGATGCCGGCATCATCACGGTGTGCGATGCCCATCCGACGACGCTGTCGTGGATCGGCTCGGTGCACGGCCATCGCGTGCGCGCGCTCGGCGTCGAGCACTTCGGCCAGTCAGGATCGATCCAGGAGCTCTACGCGCACTACGGCCTCGACGTGGAGGCGATCCTCGCGGCGGCCGAAGGCATCATCGGGCGGCCCGTACGCTATCGCCATCGCGTAGCCTGAGTTTTTAGTTGCCGCGCTCCGCAACGCATTCGACCGTTACTATTGTCCCCTCTCCCTGCGCTTGCCGGGAGAGGGCCACGCCAGAGGCGTGCTTTCAGCACGACGTGAGAGCGGCACAGTCGCAAACGTCAGTGTATGCCGCCGCCCCTCATCCCGACCTTCTCCCCGTATAGGACGGGGAGAAGGGGAAGTGGGTGGCGGCCGAAGCGGCGAGGTGAGATCTGCGACCGGAAAAGCAAAGGGCGGGGAGCCGAAGCTCTCCGCCCTCTTTAGAGTTTGTCACCCGCGGTCTTCATGCCGCTGGGAATCTCACTCGCCCTGACGGGCATAGCCGCCGCGGGCATAGCAGGATGGAAGGGTTGAGAAGCACCTCTTCCCAGCAGCTCGCGGCTAGTGCGCTTTGGCCCAAATTCGCCTTTTGGCACCGTATAGAAGCAGCGCCGTGAAGCCCAAGTAGACCAGCACGAGGAAGCCCATGCGCTTGCGCTCGTCCTGCTTGGGATCGCCGGCCCAATGGAGGAAGGCCACGACATCGCGCGCCATCTGGTCGACGGTCGCGGGCGTGCCATCCTGGAACTTGATGGCGCCTTCGCTGAGCGGCGGCGGCATCGAGATCTGATGACCCGGGAAGGCCTTGTTGTACTGCATGCCATCGGCGAGCTTGAAGTCCGCTGGCGCCTGCGCGTAGCCCGTGAGGAGCGCGTAGACGTAGTCGGCGCCGCCCTCCTGATAGCCGCTCGCCATGTCCTTCAGGATATGGAAGGGATGGGCAAAGAGCGAGCCCTGGTACTCCACGCCGCGCGCCTTCGTGATCAGCGAGAGGTCGGGCGGATAGGCGCCGTTGTGGACGGAGCGCGCTTCCTGCTCGTTGGCATAGGGCGGCGGGACGCGATCGGAAAGACGGCCCGGACGCTTGAACATCTTGCCGTCGTCGTTGGGGCCGTCCTGGATCTGATAGGTCGCGGCGAGCCCCTTCACGGCATCCTCGTTGAAGACCGGTCCGCCCGGCTGCACGAGGTTGCGGAAGTAGACGCGGGAGATGCCGTGGCACTGCGCACAGGCATCCTTGTAGACCTGGAAGCCGCGCTGGAGCTGGTTCTGGTCGAAGCGACCGGAGAAGCCCGCGAAGTTCCACTTCTGGCGGTCGATGTGAATGGCCTCGCCGGCAGCGTACGCCACGAACGGCGTCGAAACGACTGCGAGGGCGAAAACGGCGAGCCTCTTCATCCCGGAGGTAAGGGTCGTCATCGGCTGGCTCTCCCGTCCTTATCGCTTCTCGGGAGCCGAGGTGGCCCCAGCCGGCTGTCCGCTACCACCGAGCACCGACTCGGCGATCGAGCGCGGCATGGCCGATGGCGTTTCCATCACTCCAACGATCGGCATGATCAGGAGGAAGAAGGCGAAGTAGTAAGCCGTGAAGAACTGCGCCCAGGCGACGTACACACCCTCGGCCGGCTTGCCGCCCAGATAGCCGAGCGCCAGCACGGAGAAGAAGAAGAACCAGAGGAACCACTTGTAGAGTGGCCTGTAGCGCGCCGAGCGTACCCGGCTCGTATCGAGCCAGGGAATGAAGACGAGGACGACGATCGCCGAGAACATGGCGACGACACCGCCGAGCTTCGAGGGGATGGCGCGCAGAATCGCGTAGAAGGGCAGGAAGTACCACTCCGGCACGATGTGCGGCGGCGTCACGAGCGGATTGGCCGGGACGTAGTTGTCGGCGTGACCGAGGTAGTCCGGCGCGAAGAAGACGAACCAGGCGAAGAGCAGCACGAACACGCCGAGGCCGAACAGATCCTTCATGACCGCGTAGGGCGCCATCGGCACCGAGTCGGCCTTGGTCTTGATGTCGAGGCCCGTCGGGTTGTTCTGGCCGACGACGTGCAGCGCCCAGATGTGGAGCACGACGACGCCGGCGATCACGAACGGCAGCAGGTAGTGCAGGCTGAAGAAGCGGTTCAGCGTCACCGAGGAGACCGAGAAGCCGCCCCAGAGCCACGTCACGATCTTCGTGCCGAGACCCGGGACGATCGCGTCGAGCGACGAGAAGAGGTTCGTGATGACGGTGACGCCCCAGAAGCTCATCTGCCCCCAGGGGAGCGTGTAGCCGAGGAAGCCCGTCGCCATCATGAGCAGGAAGAGCAGCACGCCGAGGATCCAGAGCACCTCGCGCGGCGCCTTGTAGGAGCCGTAGTAGAGGCCGCGGGCGATGTGGATGTAGACGGCGAAGAAGAACATCGAGGCGCCGACCGCGTGCACGTTGCGGATCAGCCAGCCGTAGTTCACGTCACGCCGGATGCGCTCGACGGAGTCGAAGGCCATGTCGGCGGTCGGGATGTAATGCATCGCGAGAACGATGCCCGTCACGATCTGGACGGCGAGGCAGAAGGAGAGGATGCCGCCGAAGGTCCAGAGGTAGTTGAGATTGCGCGGCGTCGGGAAGTCGACGAACTGACCATGCATCATGCGCATGATCGGCAGTCGCTCGTCCATCCAGTGCTCGAGACGGGAGCCGGGCTTGTATGTGGAGTCGTGCTGAGCCATGGGGAATGCGAAGCCTTCAGCCGATCTTGATCATGGTGTCGGAGAGGAAGCTGTACGCCGGCACGTCGAGATTGCGCGGCGCGGGGCCGCGGCGGATGCGGCCGGCGGTGTCGTAGTGCGAACCGTGGCACACGCAGAACCAGCCGTTGTAGTCGCCCTTGACGTCGGAGAGGCCCTGGCCCTTCGGAATGCAGCCGAGATGGGTGCAGATGCCGACCATGACGAGCCACTGCTCCTTGCCGGCCTTCGTGCGGTTGGCGTCGGAGGCCGGCGCGCTCTCGGGAAGCGCGCCGTTACGCGCGCTGCTATCAGGGAGCGAGCTCGGATCGACGGACTTGGCCGCATCGATCTCGGTCTTGGTGCGGTGGCGGATGAAGACCGGCTTGCCGCGCCACATGACCGTGATCGCCTGGCCCTCCTTGATGGGAGCGACGTCGATCTCGGTCGAGGCCATGGCCTGCGTCGAAGCGTCGGGGTTCATCTGCTGGATCAGCGGCCAGAGTGTCGCCGCGCCGCCTACGGCTGCGAATGCGCTCGCCGCAACCACAAGAAAATCGCGCCGTGTCGCATCTTCCGTCTGGGCCGCCAAATCAGCCTCCTCTTTCATGCCCCCGGGACATCGCCTGCCCCGACTTCCTCGACCCGGAGCGCCCTCCGGATGCGACGCCCGTTCCTGACGACACTTCGGGGGATCGGCACGGGCTGAACGCTGCCGGAGACCGGCTTACACTTGCCCCATGGCGCCAGCGGCACCATCAAACAGCCATATCCCTGACGCGGTGTCCCCGTAAACATGACGTGAGCCCGCTCCTCCCCGGAACGGGCGATTTGACGCGCGTACTTTTTGCATCCTTTCTAAGCCCACACAAGCATGTCGGCCGACATGGCCGATGGGCAATTTGGCGCATGCTGCGCCGGATCAAGGCGCTGCCGCCGCTCGCATCGCGCGCCTCGCCGAAGAGAACTGGAAGACCCCACCATGCGCCTGGCGCTCTATCAGCCTGACATTCCTCAGAATGCAGGCACGATCCTGCGTCTTGCCGCCTGCCTCGGCGTCGCCGTCGACGTGATCGGGCCCGCGGGCTTCGACATGAGCGACCGCAATCTGCGCCGCGCGGGGCTCGACTATCTCGATCATGTGGAGATCGTGCGCCATCTGTCGTTCTCGGCGTTCATGGCGGGCCGCGCGGCGGCGCCGGCCGGCCGACTCGTCCTGCTCACGACGGCGGCTGAAACTGCCTACACGGATTTTGCCTTCGCGCGCGACGACACGCTGCTGCTCGGCCGCGAGAGCGCGGGCGTTCCCGAGAGCGTTCACGAAGTGGTGGACGCGCGTGTCCGCATTCCCATGCAGCCGGGCCTGCGCTCGCTCAACATTGCCGTCGCAGCGGCCATGGTGCTCGGCGAGGCCCTGCGGCAGACTGGAGGCTTGGGCAAAAGCTAGGCGCGCGGCCAGACCTGCGGGAACTCGGGGCCCTCGAACGACGCACCGTGCTCGAACTCGAGGTCCGGGAAGGGCGGTGACGTGCGGCCATTGCGCTTGACGAAGGTGGCCCCGTCGCCAACCCAGCGGAAGGAGATGGCACGGCGCCGGTTCGACGTCGTGTTGGCGGGCGCGCCGTGCAGCGTGCGGAAGTCGAAGGCGACGACGTCGCCCGGCTGCATGGCCCAGGAGCGGATCTCGAACTCGCTCTTGCGCGTCGCCATGTCGGGAACGCGCTCGCTCTCGTCGCCGGCATAGAGGCTCGTGCCATCGAAGCGCTCGGGCCGGAAGTCCTTGCCCCATCTGTGAGAGCCCGCGACGTACTCGAGCGCGATCTCGGAGGGTACAGGATCGAGCGGCACCCAGAAGCTCACGGACTTCTGCCCTTCGACGAGATAGTAGGGCTGGTCCTGATGCCAGGGCGTGGGCATGGAATTGCCCGGCTCCTTCACGAGCACGTGGTCGTGAAAGAAGCGCGCCGTCTTCGAGCGCATGAGGCGCGCTGCCGCCTCGGCCATGCCGGAGTTGAGCACCGCATCCCGGTAACCCGCGATGCGCTGCCAGTTGCAGAAGTCCTGGAAGAAGGGCGCGGTGCCGTCAGCGGGACGATAGGTGCGCTCGAAGCGGCTCGGGGCCGCCATGTTCTCGGCGACGGCGCCAGCGAGATCGCCAACGCGATCGGCCAAAAGGCCCGGCAGCAACACGACGCCATCACGATCGAACGCTTCGACCTGCTCGTCGCTGATCTTGACCACGCTCTTCCTCCCCTGCGCAAAGCGGGGCGGTCTGATTGTGCGCCGCCCCTGCTGCTCCTAGTGTCCCGATTCCGAAGTTCGCCCCACCTGGGTGCTGGCGTCCCGAGCGAACTTCGGAATCTGAAGGGACACTAGAATCATAGTGCTGCTAGTGCGATTCAGATCGAGAAATTCGCTCACGGGGAAGCGGCGAGCGCTGGCGAATTTCTCGATCATCGCACTAGTTGAGCGCGTCCTTGAGCGTTTTGGAAGCCTGGAACTTCGGCACGATCGACGCCTTGATCTCGATTTCCTTGCCGGTCTGCGGATTACGGGCCTTGCGCGCCGCACGCTTGCCGACCTTGAAGGCGCCAAAGCCCGGCAGGCGGACTTCCTCGCCCTTCTGCAGCGTGCTCTGGATGTGCTTCAGCACGGCATCCACGGCCGCGCCTGCTTTTTCCTTCGTCAGCTCGACCTCAGCGGCCACCGCGTCGATCAGATCTTTCTTGCTCATTGGAACCCTCCTTGCGACGCGCCGTAGCGCAGTCCGGGCGAAGCCACCCAAGATTTCGTCAGGCAACCGCGCGAACCGCGGCAGCACCCGCGCTACCAAGCCCTGTGACGGGGCCGCGTCAAGCGCAAAATGTGCACAAGAGAGTGTTCAATAAGCCCTTGGAAGCGCGCAGAAACACGCATTACTTGCACCGTCCTGGAACAGATCATTCGCCCTCGATCCGTTCCTGCCGCGGACCTGGAACGAAGACGGGGGCCCACCGATTTTGGTGGGCGCCCGTTTTACTTGTCCGCCTCGACTAAACGGAGGTCAGTGCGCGGTCGGCCGCGTATCGCCACCACCTTCCTGCACCGGCCCGCCCTCGGTCTCCCAGGCGATCGGCTCGGGCTGGGTGACGAGCGCGTGCTTGAGCACGTCGTCCATCCGCGCGACCGGGGCGATCTCGAGCGCGTTCTTCACGTTGTCGGGGATCTCGGCCAGATCCTTCACGTTCTCTTCCGGGATCAGCACCTTCTTGATGCCGGCCCGAAGTGCCGCGAGGAGCTTTTCCTTCAATCCGCCGATCGGCAGCACGCGCCCGCGGAGCGTGATCTCGCCGGTCATGGCGACATCCTTGCGCACCGGGATCGTGGTGAGCACCGAGATGATCGCCGTGACCATCGCGACACCCGCAGAAGGACCATCCTTCGGCGTCGCGCCCTCGGGAACGTGGACGTGGATGTCCTTGGTCTCGAAGCGGGACGCGGGGATGCCGAAGTCGACCGAGCGCGAGCGCACGTAGGCATTCGCGGCCTGGATCGATTCCTTCATCACGTCGCGCAGGTTGCCGGTGACGCTCATCTTGCCCTTGCCGGGCATCATGACGCCTTCGATCGTCAGGATCTCGCCGCCGACCTCGGTCCACGCCAAGCCCGTGACGACGCCGACCTGATCGGTCAGCTCCGCCTCGCCATAGCGGTACTTCGGCACGCCCAGGTAATCCTGGACGTTGGCGTCCGAGACCTCGACGGTCTTCTTGTCGGTCGACAGGATGTCCTTGACCGCCTTGCGGGCGAGCTTGGAAACCTCACGCTCGAGCGAACGCACACCAGCCTCGCGCGTGTAGCGGCGGATGCGCGTCTGCAACGCGTCGTCGGCGCCCGTCCACCCGCCGGGCTCGAGGGCCTGCGCCTGCTGTGCCTGCGGGATGAGATGGCGCTTGGCGATCTCGACCTTCTCGTCCTCGGTGTAGCCGGCAAGACGGATGATCTCCATGCGGTCCAGAAGGGCCGGCGGGATGTTCAGCGTGTTCGCCGTCGTCACGAACATGACGCTCGAGAGATCGTAGTCGACCTCGAGGTAATGGTCGTTGAACGTGTGGTTCTGCTCGGGGTCGAGGACCTCGAGAAGCGCCGAGGCGGGATCGCCGCGGAAGTCCGAGCCCATCTTGTCGATCTCGTCGAGGAGGAAGAGCGGGTTCGTCCGCTTCGCCTTCTTCATCGACTGGATGATCTTGCCGGGCATGGAGCCGATGTACGTACGACGGTGGCCGCGGATCTCGGCCTCGTCACGCACACCGCCGAGGCTCATGCGCACGAACTCGCGGCCCGTGGCATTCGCGATCGACTTGCCGAGCGAGGTCTTGCCGACGCCGGGAGGTCCGACGAGGCAGAGGATCGGCCCCTTGAGCTTGTTCGTGCGTGCCTGCACGGCCAGATACTCGAGGATGCGCTCCTTGACCTTCTCGAGACCGAAGTGCTCCTTGTCGAGCACGGCCTGGGCCTCGGCGAGGTCCTTCTTGACCTTGCCGCGCACGCCCCAGGGGATCGACAGCAGCCAATCGAGGTAGTTGCGCACGACCGTCGCTTCGGCCGACATCGGGCTCATCTGCTTGAGCTTCTTCAGCTCAGCGAGCGCCTTGTCCTTGGCCTCCTTCGACAGCTTGGTGTTCTCGATCTTCTCTTCGTACTCGGCGATGTCGTCGCGCTCGTCGGTGTCGCCGAGCTCCTTCTGGATCGCCTTCATCTGCTCGTTGAGATAGTACTCGCGCTGCGTCTTCTCCATCTGGCGCTTGACGCGCGAGCGGATCTTTTTCTCGACCTGCAGCACGGAGATCTCGCTCTCCATGAGCGTGTAGACGCGCTCGAGCCGCTCGGAGACCTTGGTGATCTCGAGAACGTCCTGCTTGTCGGAGATCTTGACTGCGAGGTGCGAGGCGATCGTGTCCGCGAGCTTCGAGTAGTCCTCAATCAGGCTGATGGTGCCGAGCACCTCGGGGCTGATCTTCTTGTTGAGCTTCACATAGCTCTCGAACTGCGACATGGCCGAGCGGGCCAGCGCCTCGAGCTCTTCCTTGTTGCCGGAGGTCTCGGGCAGACGCTCGATCTCGGCCTCGAAGTGGCTCGCGTTCTCGGTGTACTTGACGATCTTGGCGCGCGCGCTGCCTTCGACCAGCACCTTCACGGTGCCGTCGGGGAGCTTCAGGAGCTGAAGCACGGACGCGAGCGTGCCGATCTTGTAGATGGCACCCGGCGTCGGATCGTCATCGGCTGCATTCTTCTGCGCGACGAGCAGGATCTGCTTGTCGGTCCGCATGACCTCCTCGAGCGCATTGATCGAGCGCTCGCGCCCGACGAACAGCGGGACGATCATGTAAGGGAACACCACGATGTCACGCAGCGGCAGGACCGGGAACACTTCCCTGCCAGACCCCTTCTCCCGGGTTGTTTTCTCTTCGCTCATGGTGTCACCGCCTTTTCTCTTCGCCTCAGGACCCGCACTCGGCATCCCGGCAATGCGTTAACGCTGCTGCTGGGCCTATTCCGTTGACCAACCTCGCGACGCGCAACCTCGAGCACTCTCGCCGATCACGCCTACAGGTTTCCGGCCCCGACGGGCGACGCCCACAGCATAGTACGATCGCACAGGCTCATATGGTGAGCCCCACGATAGGGTTAAAGATCAGCGCGGCTCAGCCGCACTCAGCTATGCGCTGATGCAAACCCACCCCTGCGGGCGGCCCCCTCCTCGTCTCAGGCGATGGTACCCTTTTCCTCCGCGCGCTCGGCATAGATGCGGAGCGGCCGGGCACCACCGTCGATCACTTCGGGGCCGATGACGATTTCCTCCACCCCCTTCAAGTTCGGCAGCTCGAACATGGTATCGAGCAGGATCCCCTCCATGATCGAGCGCAGTCCACGTGCGCCAGTCTTGCGCTCGATGGCCTTCTTCGAGATCGACTTCAGCGCGTCCTGCGTGATCGTCAGGCGCACGTCCTCCATCTCGAACAACCGCTGGTATTGCTTCACCAGCGCGTTCTTGGGCTCCGATAGGATTTGTATCAAAGCCTTCTCGTCGAGATCCTCGAGCGTTGCGATCACCGGCAGCCGGCCGATGAACTCGGGGATCAGGCCGAACTTCAGAAGGTCCTCGGGCTCGACCGAGCGCAGGATGTCGCCCGTGCGCCGCTCGTCGGGGCCGATCACCGTCGCCCCGAAGCCGATCGAGGTGCCGCGGCCGCGCCGCGCGATGATCTTCTCGAGGCCGGCGAAGGCGCCGCCGCAGATGAAGAGGATGTTGGTCGTGTCGACCTGCAGGAACTCCTGCTGCGGATGCTTGCGGCCGCCCTGCGGGGGCACCGAGGCAACCGTGCCTTCCATGATCTTGAGCAGCGCCTGCTGGACGCCCTCGCCCGACACGTCGCGCGTGATCGAGGGGTTGTCCGACTTGCGGCTGATCTTGTCGACCTCGTCGATGTAGACGATGCCGCGCTGCGCCCGCTCGACATTGTAGTCGGCGGCCTGGAGCAGCTTCAGGATGATGTTCTCGACGTCCTCGCCGACGTAGCCGGCTTCGGTGAGCGTCGTGGCGTCGGCCACGGTGAACGGCACGTCGATGATTCGGGCCAGCGTCTGCGCCAGCAGGGTCTTGCCGGTGCCGGTGGGGCCGATCAGCAGGATGTTGGCCTTGCCCAGTTCGACGTCGTTGTTCTTCGTCGCGTGGTTCAGGCGCTTGTAGTGGTTGTGGACCGCGACCGAGAGGACCTTCTTGGCGTGGTCCTGTCCGATCACGTAATCGTCCAGGACTTCCCGGATCTCCTTCGGAGTCGGAACGCCGTCCTTGGACTTCACGAACGAGATCTTGTGCTCTTCGCGGATGATGTACATGCGCAGTTCGACGCATTCATCACAGATGAACACGGTAGGGCCCGCGAT
>Ga0066256_1005738_pt1 | contig 10091 bp, 8 predicted proteins | sample ThiBio_1000_biof_FD_87107 | JGI IMG/M metagenome (GOLD analysis project Ga0066256, IMG submission 87107) | Wastewater bioreactor microbial communities from Cape Town, South Africa - Thiocy_expt_1000_biof (version 2) | ecosystem: Engineered > Bioreactor > Thiocyanate-remediating >... | reverse complement strand
GCTCGGCGCCCGCATCGTCTATCTGCCGCTCTACGCGCTGGGGACGCCGGTCGTGCGGACCATGGCGTTCGGTGTGAGCATGGTCGGCATCGTCATGCTGCTATGGCCCGCCCTGGCGGTGGCGCTTTGATCTCCAGCGCGCGCGCCTCAATCCCGTATGAAGGAAGGCGCGTCTAGCGCGCGCCGGCCGCCAGCGCGTGCATCATCTCGCGGATTGACGTGAGGTCATATCCGGCCGCGGCGGCCGTCTCCGCCAGCGCATCGGGCGAGTCGCCGGCGCGGGCGCGCGCGAGCGACCACAGCAGCGTGCTACGCGTGCCCGAGCGGCAATAGCAGAGCGTCTTGCCTTCCGGATTGCTCGCCAGTGCCGCGTCCAGCGCATCGAGTTGCCAGGGGGCAAAGCCGCTGTGCGTCACCGGGATGGCGACATAATCGATCCCGGCTGCCCTCGCCGCCGCCTCGATCTCCTCGCCGGCTATCTGATCGGGCGATTCGCCTTCGGGGCGGTTGTTCACGATCAGCGTCACGCCCAGCGCCTTGGCTTGCTGGACGGGCTCGATGCCGATCTGCGGCGCGACGAGGATCGATTCGGTCAATGGCCTGAGCATGGGGCGCCTCCTGTGAGCGCAGAGCCTTACGCGCCCGACCGCCGCGAGGGCAAGGGAGGGAAACGCCGGCGTCTCAGGCCGCTGCTCGAGCCTGTTGCTTCGCCTGCGTCTTCAGCACCACCGGGCGGAAGACGACGCTGAGCAGCAGCGCCTCGCCCGCCGGCGCCTTTGCCGGCGGAGGCACGAGCAGGAAGGCGGCATCCCCGCCGGTGCAGCGGATCAGGCCGTCGCCCGCATCCTCCAGCCCTTCGGCAATGGTGGGGGCGGGGATGCTGTCCTCATGCTCCTTGGGATCGAGGAACTCGTCGACCACATGGAAGCTGGTCTCCTCGATCTGCACCCAGTCCGCGATCCGGCCGAACTGCACGCCAGCGGTGAACTGCGCGGCGCCGATGGGGATGATCGCCTGATAATAGCCGTCCACCGTCGGCACCGCGTCCACGTCCACGATGGCGTGATCGCCCCCGGCGTTCATCAGCATGACCGGCAGCTTGATCGCCCCCACGTCGAAATCGGGCTTGCGCAGATCGAGGCCGAATCGGCGCGAGGCGAAGACGGAGAGATTGATCGGCAGGCCGTGCTGGCGCAGCTCGCCGGGCAGATACATGCGCATCGCATTCTTGATGTAGAACAGCCCACGCCGTCGCAGTCCCGTCGCGGCCGCCTCCACATCGACGAACTTCACCGTCTCGTCGGTGCCGAGATTGACGTCATGGTTGAAGTCGCTGAGCACTTCGACTTCGCTCTCGACCGGCAGGAAAAGCAGGCGGGCGAGCGCGGCGGTCGCCATGCGGCGGCGCGCATCGGCCGTATCGCTGGCGGGAGGGCGCACGACGCCCCTGTCGGCATTGCGCACGAAGTCCAGACAGGCGGCCTGGATCTGCTGGCGCGCGACGCTTTGCGTCGCCTTGAGGCCGGCTTCCTCGCGGATCGGCGTGCCGTTCTTCTCATAATCGATCACCGAGCCCTGCGGCAGCGTGCAGAGCTGCTCGACGATGGCGATCGATTCGGACAGCGCATGGAGGATCTTGCGGTCATGGTCGCGCGGATCGGCAAAGCCCGCCTTGTCGAGGCCGGGATCGAAGGTCTCGCGCAGCAGCAGATATCGGCCGGAAATGTCGAGCTTAATCCGATTCCGCAGCATCGGCTCGATCATGTTCTGCACCGAGCCGTTATAGCCGAGATCGACCAGCATCACGCTGTCGCCCTCGGTGACGCCGTGGCTGCGCAGATGCGCGATCAGCTTGTCGGCGCTGTGCGCGGACCGAGCGACGATCTGGCGGACGACGTCCGGCTTGACGATATGCCTGGCGAATTTCGCCTTGGGCAGCGCGGCAAGGCGCGCGGCCTCCTTGCGGTCGAAATGGAGATGGCGCGCAAAGACCTCGGACGAGCCGGCCGCGAGCTCCGGCAGGATATAGCGCTCGATCGCCGCGCGATCCGTCATGCTGGCCCGCGCGGCGGTGAGACGGCTGATCTCGACCATGGCGACATTGCCGGCCGCTTGCGGATAGCGCGCGAGATAGGCCTGCGCCGGCAGATAGCCGTCGCGCAGCAGGAATAGGAGCCTGGTCGGCTTGCCGGTGCGCGCCTCCTGCGCGGCGGCCTCCTCGTGGAGCCAGCCGGCAAAGGCGTGGAAGATGGGGCCGAGCACGTCATGGCCGAGCCGGGCCGCCGGGGAATCGTCCCGGCGCAGAGCCACGGCGGGGCGATGCGGCTGATAGGCGGGGAGCGTGACGCGCGTGGCCGGCTCGACCAGACAGGCGGCGCTGGCCTCCAGGCGCAGGCGCTGCTCGCTCTCCGTGTCGAACTGTTCGAGATGGCAGGTGTGGATGCCGAGCCGGGCGGGCGCGGTCACGTCCGCATCGGGATTGTCGCCGCAATGCAGGATGGTCGCGGGCGATACGCCGAGCTTGGCGAGCACGGGCACGAACAGGCCCTGTGCCTTCGGCATCCCAAACTCGCTGGAGCAGAAGATGCGGTCGATCATCGCGGCGACATCCTCGCCGGCGGCCCGCGCGATCAGCGTGCGCAGCTGCGGCTCGGAAAGATAGGTGTCCGAGACGATGATGATCTGCAGGCCCTTTGCTCTGGCGGCGCGCATCAGGGCGACGGTCGGCGCGAAGCCGTAGCAGTGGCGCGCCTCGGCATCCAGCTCGGCCGCGACGAGGGCCGCGCGCGTCTCGTCCGTGGCGGCCGGCAGCGCGTGGGCGTAGATCTCCTCGATACTGACCTCGACGCGATCCTTCGTCAGCGGGATAACCCGGCGCGCGCGCGTCTCCGCCCAGATGCGTGCTTCCATGTTGCAGTTGCGCCACAGCAAGGTGTCGAAGCAGTCGAGCGACAGGATGCGGATGCCCTGCGGCGCGGAATCGAGGATCTGCGCGAAATCATAGGCGCGAACGGCGAAGGTCATGTGCGTGCGTCCCCTGCGGGCGGTCTGGTCCGCCTCGTTTATTGAGGAACGAGGTAAGGAAAGCGTTAAGCACGCGGCGGGTTGGGCGGCGTTGCGCCGAGATCGAATGCATGTTCTGCAATCTCTGGTGTTTTCTCGGCAATTGCGCGTCGGGTGCTTAGTGAGCTAAGCATTTCCCGCAGGGCATCGTCCCGTGCATCTAGCGCAGGAGAGGATCGTGATGATCCGCGAGACGGGCTGAAGGTCCGCCCCGCCTGACGTTTGGAGCAATATCATGGACTTGCTGCGCTTCACCGACTGGCACGGCCCTGGCGTGCGGGATCACGGCATCGATTCGCCGTTCATCCCTTCAAACCGGGATTATGAGGGTCTCGACACCGTCCTGCAGGATGCGCATCTGCGCCGCGACGTCGCGCGCCGCGCCGATCTCACGCCGTTCGTCCGCGACGAAGCCTCGGGCAAGGCGGCCTGAGCCTGCATGTCGCGCTCCTGCACGCGCAGGAGCATGGCCGATCCGGCTCCGGGCTCAGAGCGCCTTCTGATAGATGACGTAGCTCTTGTTGATCCGGCTATCGATTGCCTCGGCAATCGCGTTCATCCCCTGATTGTCGTCAAGGATCCAGCCGATCTCGCCGCGCGAGGAGCCATATTTGGCCACTGCATCGCGGCGGATATATTCGATCATCATGAAAGCGAGCTGGCTTGCCATGCGCGAGCTTTGCAGTCGCTTCACCACGCCCATCAGCGGCACGCGCATGGTGCGCCACTTCGGCTTGCGCAGCCACCAGAGCAGCTTGGCCCAGCCGAACGGAAAGAGGCTGCCGTTGAGCGGCTTCAGCGCCTCGTTGAGATCCGGCAGGGTCATCATGAAGGCGACCGGCTCGCCGTCCAGCTCCGCAATGCGGATCAGATCCTCGAACACGATGGGCTTGAGCTTCTTGCCGGTGAAGGCGACCTCGCTGTCCGTGATCGGCACGAAGCCCCAGTTCTGGTCCCATGCCTCGTTGAGGATGGAGAGGATGATCGCCGCTTCCTGGTCGAATTTCGACTTGTCCACCGGGCGGATGCGGATGCGCTCGTTGCGCTCGCCCGATTGCACGATGCGCTGGATGAGCGGCGGAAATTCCTGCGTGATGTCCAGCTCATAGGTGTTGAGCGTCTTGGCCGGCGTGTAGCCCGCGCCCTCGATCCAGCCCTGATAAGCGGGGCTGTTGTGCCCCATCATCACGGTGGGCGACTGGTCAAAGCCAGTGACGAGCAGGCCCGGCTCCTCCCAGATGGAGAGCGAGATCGGGCCCAGCACACGCGTCATTCCCTGAGCGCGCAGCCACGCCTCGGCCGCCGCGATCAGCGCCGCCGCGGTCTCGGCATCCTTCGCCTCGAACAGGCCGAAATTGCCGGTGCCGGGGCCCATGCCCTGCTCGGGCGGCATGGCGAGGGCGAGCTTGTCGTAATGGGCGCTGATCCGCCCGACCACTTCGGCGCCGCGCCGCGCGAGGAAATATTGATGCTCGGCATGTTCATGGAACGGGTTCTTGCCCGGCGTGAGCAGGCCATGGACCTCATCCTTGAGCGGCGGGACCCAGGCCGGGTCGTTCGCGTAGATCGACCACGGCAGATCGACGAACGCCTTGAGGTCGGTCTTGCCGGAGACGGGCGTGATAACTAAGTCGGCTGTTGTCACGGCTCTTGCCTTTGATCGGGATCAATGACCCTGGGAAAGGCGCAGCAGAGAGGGGCTTGCGGACGACTTGTCAACCCGCCCGCAGCCCGTCGCAATGAAATCATATTGCTGCCATCATCGCCCCCTAGTGCGCCGGCAGGATGAACGGAATGAACGCGATTAACGACAGACTGGATGCCCGGGCCGAAACGCGCGCCAAGGCGGCGCGCGCGCTGGCCACCACCCCCGAGGATGCGGCAATGCTGCGGGCCGCGGTGGACCTGACGCGCGATCTCGCGGTCGCGCGACCGGGGGTCTACTGGCCCGATTTCCTCGCCTCGGCGGCGCTGGCTTATGCCGGCATCGCGGTGGCGATCCTCGCCTCGCAGGGCTGGGTGGCGCTGCTCGCCGGGCTCGTCGCGGCGCTGGCGCTCTACCGCGCCTCCAGCTTCATTCACGAGCTGACCCATATCCGCGCGGGCTCGCTGCCCGGCTTCCGGCTGGTCTGGACCCCCATGACGGGCCCCCCGTGGCGCAGGCCGTCCTTCCTCTAGGGGGGGGTGCACACGCAGCATCATGCCAGGCCGCGCTTTGGCCCAGCTGCCGACCCCGAATATCTGCCGCTGGCGCTCATGAACCCCTGGTCGCTGCCGCTTTTTGTCGTCGGGGCGCTGCCCATGCCGATCGGGCTGCTCCTGCGCTTCGGCGTGCTCACGCCGCTCGGCCTCGTCATCCCGCCGCTGCGCCGCGCTGTGGTCGAACGCTATTCCGCGCTGGCGATCAACCCCGGCTATCGCCGCAAGGCGCCGGAAGGCGACCTCAAGCGGATGTGGGCCTGGCAGGAAGCGGGCGCGAGCCTCTGGGCGATCGCCCTGCTGCTCAGCCCCCTTGCGTTCGGCTGGCGCCCGCTGCTCGTCGGCATGGCGATCCATAGCTGCGCGGCGGTCATCAACCAGCTGCGCACGCTCGTCGCCCATCTCTGGGAGAATGAGGGCGAGCCGATGACGGTGACGGGGCAGTATCTCGATTCGGTCAACGTGCCGGGCGCGATTGCGGCGCTCTGGGCGCCGGTGGGCCTGCGCTTCCATGCGCTGCACCATCTGCTGCCGAGCATGCCCTATCATTCGCTGCCCGAGGCGCATCGGCGGATCTCCGCGCATCTGGGGACGGGCTCGACCTATGAGCGGTCCACGCATTCGGGGATGCTGCCGCTGGTGGCGAAGATCGCCCGGAGCACGATGAAGGTTTAAGCGCTGCGCCGGGGTATCGCGCCCCGGCCCGCTATTCCTCTGTGGTGATGAGCACCGCCTCGCCGACCAGCAGGAACAGCAGGAACGGCGCCCAGGCGGCGAGGATCGGCGGATAGACACCGAGATTGCCCATCGACAGCGCGAAATTATCGGCGACGAAGAAGGCGAAGCCGAGCGCCATGCCGATGACCGCGCGCACGAACAGCTTGCCCGAGCGGGCAATGCCGAATGCCGCGACAGAGCCCAGCAGCGGCATGAGCAGCGCCGAGAGCGGCCCGGTGATCTTGTGCCAGAGCGCCCCTTCCAGCGAGGCCACAGGCCGGCCCGATTCGCGCAGCGTCTCGATGGCGTCCTGAAGTTCGGTGAAGGAGAGGCCGTCCGGGTCGACCGAGGACAGGGTGAACTGATCCGGCCTGATGCCCTTTCCGACGGTCAGGGAGGCGACCTCGCGGCTGGTGCCGCGCACCACGTCGAACACGCGCACGCCTTCCATCAGCCAGCCCTCGCTGGTCAGCCGCCCGGTCTTGGCGGAGATGATCTGGACCAGCTTGTCGCCATGGCGATCGTAGATGTCGACATTCTGCAACCGGGCGTTGCTGCCCGCGCCGGTGATCGTGCCCGCGCGGATCAGGTCTTCGCCGTCCCGCACCCAGATGTTGGACTTGATGCCCCGATCACCCGGAATTGGGCCGAACTTGGCATTCTCCCAGGCGCTGAGGGTCGCCGTGGCGCGCACCACCACCCGCTCGTTGAACACATAGCTGATGATCGCGACGCCAAGGCTGGCAAGCATCAGCGGCGCCAGTATCTGGTGCGCCGAGAGCCCGCCGGACTTCATCGCGATCACCTCGCTGTTGGCGTTCAGCGTGGCCAGCATGATGAGCGTGCCGAGCAGCACGGAGAAGGGCAGGAAGCGCGAGATGATCTGCGGCATGCGCAGCGACACGTAGCGCCACAGCTCGGCGTCGCCATTGCCGGGGTAGGACAGCACGTTGCCAGCCTCGCTCAGCAGGTCGAGCATCTGGAGCACCAGCACCAGCATGGCCAGCATGGCGAAGCAGCGCCACAGGAAGGTCTTGCCGAGATAGACGGCGATCGAGCGCGAGGGGAAGAAGCTGAACAGCATCTAGGCGTCCCGCGCCTTGCGCCGGCGCCGCTCGCCGAACCGGGTGAACAGCGATTTGCCCAAGCGGAGAAGCTTGGCAAACTGGCGTTCCAGCGCGCCGATCGGCTGGCCGCCCGGCACATAGGCCGTCTGATAATACATCCAGCCGATCAGCCCCCCCACCAGCAGGAACGGCCCCCACAGCGCGAGGAACGGATCGATCTGCCCCAGCGCTGAGACCGACTGACCATATTGGTTGATCTTGTGATAGGTCACGATGAACACGATAGAAAGGAACACGCCGAGCGCCGAGGTGGAGCGCTTGGGCGGAATGGCGAAGGCCACCGCGGCGAGCGGCAGCAGGAACATCATCGCCACCTCTGCCACGCGGAAGTTGAAATGCGACCAGGCCTGCGCCCGGCCGAGCTGCGTATCGCGCGAGAGGCCGGCCTTGAACAGCTCAGGCAGACTCAGCTCCACATCGCCGTCGCCGCGCGTGCGGAACTGCTCGATCTTCGGCAGGTCGATGGGCAGATCGTGGCTGGAGAAGGAGAGGATGCGCGGCTCGTTGAAATTCGGCGCATTGTGCACGAGCACGCCTTCGGAGAGGCGCAGGATGATCGTGTCCGGGTCGTCCGTGGCGAGGAACTGGCCGCGCGCGGCCGTCACCGCCAGGGACTGGCCGCCGCTGCTCTGCATGCGCGCGAAGATGCCGGTCAGGCGCCGGCCTTCATCCGCGCTCTCTTCGATTCGGATGGTGAAGTCATTGCCCAGCTGGGTGAACTCGCCCACCTTGATCGAGGCGCCGAGTGCGCCCGAACGCAGCTCGAAGCGCAGCCGCTCATAGGCATATTTGCTGCCCGGCTGGATGAAGCCGACAATGGCGAGATTGAGCAGCGCCAGCGCCGCCGCGTACATGTAGGGCACCTTGAGGAGGCGCGTGTAGCTCAGGCCCACGGCACGCAAGATGTCCAGCTCGGAAGAGAGCGCCAGCCGGCGAAAGGCGAGCAGGATGCCGAGCATGAGGCCGATCGGGATGCCAAGGCCGAGATATTCCGGCAGCAGGTTGGCGAGCATTCGCCACACCACGCTCACCGGGCCGCCCTCCGTCGCGACGAAGACGAACAGGCGCTGCATACGGTCCAGCACCAGCAGCATTGCCGCGATGGCAAGGCTGGCGAGCAACGGCACCGCGATGAGGCGCGCCATATAGCGGTCCAGGGCGGTCAGCATCGGCGGTCTTGCGGCATCCTCATGCGAATGCGTGAGGCCGTAGGATGGTTGCCGCGAGGCCGCAACCCAAGAGTCTCGAACGGGCGTGGCGGCCGGGCATCGTTCAGGCGGCCGGAGAGGCCTGGCGCTGGTCCCGCCGCATGGCCATGACTTCCCCGATGGCGCTGGCGAGCTGCGTTACCGTGAACGGCTTGCGCACGATCGGGAAGCCGCCGATCTGCGCGGCCATGCCCTTGTCCCCCGCGAAGCCGGTCACGAAGATGACCGGCCGCTTGCCAAGCGCATCGGCCAGTGCCGCGACCATTTCCGGGCCGGACATGTCGGGCATCAGCACGTCGGAAAGGATGAGCGAGATGTCGGGGCGCTGGGCGAGCAACCCGGCCGCCTTGGAGGGATGATCGCAGGCGATGCCGGTATGGCCCAGCGCCGAGAGCGCCGCGAGGGTGGAGCGCAGCACGCGCGGATCGTCCTCCACGACCAGGATGGTCAGCGCCTCCACATCGGCAGGCGCGGCAAGCGCGTCCTCACCGGTCGCGGACCGCTCCTGCCCGGCGGCGGCCTGATCGGGCGTCAGGCGCGGCAGATAGAGCTTCACATGCGTCCCTTCGCCCGGGCTGCTAACGATGTCGATGACACCATGGGCCTGGCTCACGAAGCCGAAGATCTGGCTCATGCCGAGGCCCGTGCCCTTGCCGACCGGCTTGGTCGTGAAAAATGGCTCGAAAACGCGCTCCAGCACCTCGGGCGTCATGCCGCAGCCCGTGTCGCTCACGGTCAGGCAGACATAATCGCCGGGCGCGCACTGGCCGACCTCGTTCTCGGCGAGGGTGACATGGCACGTCGCGATGCGGAGCGTGCCGCGCCCGTCCATCGCGTCGCGCGCGTTGATCGCCATGTTGACCAGGGCGCTCTCGAACTGGGCGCGATCGGCCCAGATGCTCCAATCGCCGCCATCGAGCCGCAGCTCCACCTTGACGCCGGCGCCGATCGCCCGGGCGATCAGATGCTCCATGCCCGCGATCAGCTTGTCGATGTCCAGCTGGTCGGGCTGCAAGGGTTCGGCGCGGGCGAAGGCGAGCAGCCGTTCGATGAGCGCGGCGGCATGATTGGCCCCCTCAATGGCACCGTCGAGATGCGCCGCGGCCTTTTCCGGATCTCGCGCAATCTGCCGCCGCGCGACATCGATGCCGCCGATGACGACCGCGAGCATGTTGTTGAAGTCGTGCGCGATGCCTCCGGTCAGCTTGCCGAGCGCTTCCATCTTCTGGAGCTGGCGCAGGCTCTGCTCGGCCTGAATGCGCTCCTCCATCTCCCGCTGGAGCCGCGCATTGGCCTCGCGCAGCTCCTCGGTGCGCTGCGATACCGCGACTTCGAGATCATCGACCCGCGCCGCCTCGGATGCGGCCAGCCGGCGCGCGAAGACACGCTCGTTGAGCGCCGCATTGGCGAACCAGAGCGCGCCGACCACCGCGACCAGCAGGCCGAGGCCGATCACGCCATAGCTGTCGTTGAGCCGATCGACCTGGGATTCGGAATAATCGACCTGCACATTGTGGCGGCGGCGCTCGCCCTCGGCGAGATCGTTGATGCTCTTGAGCGCATCGGCAATGCCGTGGACCGACGGCTCCTTGCGTGTCGCCTCAAGCTGGCCGAGCGCACCGAGCGCCTGATCGTAGCGCACGCGGAGCGCGATCTCGGTGAGCGTCGCGCCGCGCTCGCTCATCGCGGTGCGCAGTCGGGCAGCGGCCGCGCTTTGCCGCGCATTGGTGCGCGTCGTGCGCTCCAGCGCGACCAGCTCGCGCATTGCCGTGTTCCC
>Ga0066256_1005735_pt1 | contig 10092 bp, 10 predicted proteins | sample ThiBio_1000_biof_FD_87107 | JGI IMG/M metagenome (GOLD analysis project Ga0066256, IMG submission 87107) | Wastewater bioreactor microbial communities from Cape Town, South Africa - Thiocy_expt_1000_biof (version 2) | ecosystem: Engineered > Bioreactor > Thiocyanate-remediating >... | reverse complement strand
AGGCCGTCCTTCAGCATGGTGTCGAGCATTTTCATGTCGCCCATTTTGGTGCCAGAGCGCATGTGCGCGGCGTGCGGCGCCATCGACATGGATTCCATGCCGCCGGCGACGATCACCTTGGCGTCGCCATTGGCGATCTGCTGCAGGCCGAGCGCCACGGCGCGCAGGCCCGCGCCGCAAAGCTGATTGAGGCCCCAGGCGGTTTTTTCCTGCGGCACGCCAGCTTGCATGGCCGCCTGGCGGGCCGGGTTCTGGCCCTCGCCGGCGGACAAAATCTGCCCCATGATGACTTCGTCAACATCGGCCGCGGCCACATTGGCGCGGGCCAGGGCTGCGGTGATGGCGGTCGCCCCCAATTCGTGAGCCGGTGTATTGGCAAAAGCCCCATTGAAGGAACCGACCGCCGTGCGGGCTGCTCCTACGACAACGATGTCACTGGACATATTGAACTTCCTTTCCAGACGGCGGCACCGGCTCAGGACGATGGCCGCGTGATTGATGCTGCTCGATCCTTATCATCAGAGGCGAGCGGGCAAGGTCAATAGGCCAAACGCCCGGCCGCGCGGTATTCAGATGGCATGCAGCGGCCCGGTTTTCTACCGCTATGCGCAATTCTGTTTACGCGGCGCAAAAAACGCTTATCCTCACAGTGTCATGCCGGGTCGACATGACGATTGGGCAACGATCGGGCTGAGGTGAAATGACCGACGAGAAGCAGCCAATAAAGATCAAGAAATACGCCAATAGACGCCTCTATAATACGGGCACGAGCACCTATGTGACGTTGGAAGACCTCGCTAAAATGGTGAAAGAGGGCGAGGATTTCGCGGTCTATGACGCCAAGTCCGGGGAAGACATTACCCGGCCAGTTCTGACGCAGATCATTTTCGAGCAGGAAGGCAAGGACGGACAAAATCTATTGCCGACGACTTTCCTGCGTCAATTGATCCGCTTCTATGGCGACAGCATGCAATTGCTGGTGCCACGCTATCTCGAATTTTCGTTCGGCCGTTTCGTTGAAGACCAGCAGAAGATGCGCGATGCATTTCGTGGTTCTAGGGGGCGCGGTCAGGGAGGGTAGATTTTCGAGGCGATGGAAGAACAGACACGTAAGAGCCTGGCGATGTACTCGCAGGCGCTTACGATGTTCAATCCATTCGGTCTTAATCCAGCGGCCTCCGCTGGAACCAGTGCCACGCCCAAGGCACCGGAGACGCCGGGCGCGGCCGCGCCCGAGGGCGATAAGAGCCAGGCTGACCTTGATGCGCTGAAGAAGCAGATCGAGGAAATGCAGAAACGGCTCGAAGCGATCGACAAGCGATAGCTCATGGGTCGGCTGCGGTTTTACGCAGCCGACATCTGGGAGGCCGTGCCGACGTCGTCGGCCGGCAGTTCCTGAGCGGAACCGAAATAATCGCCTTGGAAATAGTCGACCTGCCATTCGCTGAGGAGATCGGCCGTGTCCTTGTCTTCGACCCATTCGGCGACGACAGGGATGGAGAGATGGCGCGCCAGGTCGATCAAGGTGCGCACGAAGAAGCGATCGTCAGCGGAGCGCGTCAGATTCTGAATGAACGCGCCGTCGATCTTCAGCATGTCGATGTCGAGACGGCGCAGGTTGCGGAAAGACTTATGGCCCGCGCCAAAATCGTCCATCGCCACTTTCACGCCGAGAGCCTTGATCCCGCTGATGACGTGAGCTGTCGCTTCGATATCCTCGATCGCGCAAGTCTCGGTGAATTCGATGACGAGCCTTTCGGCGCAGCCTGGATGCAAGCGCAGCAGCGAGGCGACATCGTCGACCCATCGTACGCCATGTACCGTCTTGCCGGACATATTGACCGAGACATGCAGGGAGGGATCGGCGCTCATGCGGGCCAGTGCCAATTCGAGGACGCGCCGGTCGAGCATCTGCACGAGTTCGGTCTTTTCGGCGACCGGGAAGATATTGGCCGGTGACAGCACTTCGCCGCCTTCAAGGCGCAGCCGCAACAAAGCTTCATGAAGTGCGGGTTCGCCGGTGGCGCGCGCGATGATCGGCTGCATGGCGATGGAAATCCGGCGATCGTTGAGCGCTTCGACGATCGTATCGACCATGAATTGTGTGCGGCGCCGTTGATCGTTGAGCGCCAGGCTCGGCTCATATTTGACGAAACGTTCGGTGGCGCGGCTCTTTGAGATGGTCAGCGCTTCTTCCGCGTTCTGGAAAACCGCCTGCGCATTGCGCGCGTCAACCGGCGCGACGACGCCGCCCATGCGGATCTTGCAGGGAAGCGGGCCGGCGGTCGTGTTGAACGGGCTCTCGGCGACGATCCGTTCGATGCGTTCGGCGGCGGCGATCAATTTGGCTTGGTCGCAACATTCCAGCACCATCGCGAAGCGACTGCCCGCATAGCGCACCACGGGGTCGGTCAAAACCGTAACGCTGGTTAAGCGCCGGCAAGTCGTCGATCGCCAGCAGCAGGAAGGCGAAGGTCGACTGGCGACGCCGGGCATTTTCGATTTGGCGGGTAATCTGATCGGCGAGGCGCGTGCGCGACAGGGCGCTGGTCTGCGCATCGAACCGATTGCCGTGTCCAACCGGATGGGCGAGGCCGAGTGCCGAAAGGTTGCGGATGACGCCGTGAACGAGCCCCGGGCGGCCCGATTGGTCGGCGAACCAGCGGCCAGTGTCGTCAACCCAGATCGTCGGGGCGCGTTCGCCGGAGAGCGGGACGATACGCAGGCCATATTGAATGCTGAAGGTGACGCCCGCGCCGGTATCGCTCTCGGTGCCGTGCATCACCGAATCAAAACGCGAGGTCGGCGAATCCATCGACAGCAGTTCGTGGAAGGCGGCGCCAGAGCCGATGCTTTTCGGAATGATGCCGAGAACCTGCTCGGCATTCGGGCCCCAGGTGATCTGATCGCTGGCGACGTCCCAGGTATAGACCACCGCGCCAATGGAATTCAGGATATCGACCGGATTGGGGGCAAAGGCATTGATTTGATTGTCGATCTGGCGAGAAGGGCTGGCTGGCCGGTCGTTCACAGGGCACCGCGCAATACAAGGGTCGAGCGGACTCATAATTCCGCATGATTCGTTATGGCTTAAAATCCGTTAAGGAGTGGTGTAACTCCCGCTAGAATCAAGGGAACTAGGTTAGGGCTTCCAGCCGGGCGGAGCCAGTTCAAAACCGGCGAAGGTGAAGCCAGGCGCCACCGTGCAGCCAACCAGCGTCCAGGGCCCGAGGCTTTCCGCGGCCTGCCAGGCGTGCGCCGGAACTACTCCTTGAGGCCGCTCGCCCGCCAGCAGATCGGCGCCGAGCCGGATGGTCTCGATCGGCGCGCCGGCCGCGGCGATGTCGAGCTTGAGGGGGGCACCCGCATACCAGTGCCAGATTTCGACCGCGTCGACCCGGTGCCAGGCGGAGCGTTCGCCGGCGGCGAGCAAAAAATAGATCAATGTCGAACGAGCGCGTCCGGCGGCATCGGTCGCCGGATCGCGGTAGGTTTCGCGAAAATGGCCGCCCTCTGGATGCGGCTGCAGATCGAGAAGGCGGATGATTTCATCCGCGGTCATGTCTGCGGAAGCGTGGGCGGCCATCTGCGGGACTCAGAATTTGTTCTTGCGTTCACGCAGCTCGGTGAACACGGCGGCAGGCTCGGCACCGACCATGTCGAGTTGCTTGCGAATCGCCGCATCGTCGGCGCGCAGGAACGGATTGGTGCTGAGCTCGACCGACAGCAGCGAGGGCAACGTGGCCTGCTGCTTGTCGCGCAACGCGACGATCTCCTTCATGCGCTCCTGCAACGCTTTGTTATCGGGATCGACCGCGAGCGCGAATTTGCCGTTCGACAGCGTATATTCGTGGCCGCAATAAAGTTTGGTGTCGCCCGGCAGCGCGGCCAGTTTCATGACGGATTGATACAGCACCGCACCCGGCGCTTCGAAGGCGCGACCGCAGCCAAGCGCGAACAGTGTGTCGCCGGCAAAGAGCATTTTGTCGGTGGGGAAGAAATAGACGATGTGTCCGCGCGTGTGGCCTGGCGTTTCGAAGATTTGCGCTTCGAGATTGCCCACTTTCACTTTGTCGCCTTCACCCACGTAGATATCGGCGCCTGGGACGCGGTCGCGGTCGGGTGCGGGGCCGACGACACGCACCTTTGGGAACTTTTCGCGTAGCGCCGCGATGCCGCCGATGTGATCGTCATGGTGGTGGGTGACGAGAATGTCGGTGAGCGTCCAGCCCTTTTCCGCCAGGGCGGCGAGAATCGGCGCTGCTTCCGGCGCATCGATCGAGGCGGTGGCGCCTGTGGCGGGATCGTGAATGAGGACACCAAAATTGTCCTGAAGACACATAAACTGATGAACTTGCGCAGCCATGCGAATACCCTCTCGTTTCGAGCGGCGACGCTATAGCGTTTCGGCGTTTGATGGAATCACCAAACGTGGCGAACGCATCAAAATAAGAAATTCCCGGCAAAATCGCCTTTACTTGCGTCAAATACGCAGCGGGATTGAACGCGAAACGTTACCTAAATCCGCAATCATCCGTTGAATCTGACGGGGCAGCGGTGGCACACTGGGGCATGTCGCTCGATGCCGTCGATCTCCGCAGTTTTTATACCTCGCCGCTGGGAAACGTGGCGACGCGTTTCATTCGGCAGTTCGTGCGGGGCCGTTGGGAAACCTGCACGGGCCATGCGGTGCTCGGCATCGGCTATGCGACGCCCTATCTCGACGTTTTCTTGAACGAAGCGGTGCGCGTGCTGGCGTTCATGCCCGCCGAACAGGGCGTGATGCACTGGCCAGGGCAGGGCGTTTCCTCGGCGGCGCTCGTCGATGTCACCATGCTGCCGCTACCCGATGCGAGCATCGATCGGGTGTTGGTCGTGCATGCGCTCGAGACGAGCGATCAGCCCTATGATCTCCTGAACGAAGTTTGGCGCGTGTTGACGCCGGGTGGACGCATGATCGCCGTCGTGCCCAATCGCAGCGGCATGTGGGCGCGCGTCGACTCAACGCCGTTCGGTTACGGCGAGCCTTATTCGCGCAGTCAGTTGCGCGAGCTTTTGAAGGAAGCGCAGTTCTCGCCGATCAATTGGTCGGAAGCTTTGTATGTACCGCCCTTCGCGCGGCCCTATCTTCTGCGCTCGGCCTTGGCCTTCGAGAAGGTTGGCGGCAAGCTCGCTCTGCCGGGCGCGGGCGTACATCTCGTCGAAGCGACGAAGCAGCTTTACAGCCCGGTGGTCGTGCGGCGCGGCTTGCGGCGCAGAGCGCCGCAATTGCAGCCGGCCTTGGCGCCGGCGCGGAGCGTCGATTAACGCCGCAACATCGCCGGATAGGGCAGGCCGAAGCAATTGGCAAGAAACAGCGCGCCGAGCAGGATGCCTTGCGGATCGATATTGTGTTCGAGGCCGACGCTGAGATGCCATTGGCTGGGAATGCCCGCTTCGCCCAGCGCATTGGTGCTCAGGAATAGCGATTGCACCGGCACGACCCCATCGGCGCTGCCGTGCAGCAGGAAGATCGGCGGCGCGGTGGCGGCAGTGTGCGTGACCGTTTCCTTCAGATGTTCGGGACCGATCAGCAGACCGGAATAGCTGATGATGCCGGCGGGCCGCTGCTTGCGGCGCAGGCCCGTATGCAGCGCCATCATCGCGCCCTGGCTGAAGCCGACGAGCGCGACGTCTTTATCGGCGAGGCCATATTTCGCCATCTCCGCATCGACGAAGCTATCGATGATCGGTTGCGCGGCGCAGGCGCCGTTCCAGCGTTCGTGCGGATTACGATCGGTGAGGTTGAACCATTGCCGGCCCATCGGCATTTGCTGACAGGCTTCGTGGGCGTTGGGCGCGACGCAGACGGCATCGGGAAAAATCTTCTGCCATTCGGCGCCGATGGTGATGAGGTCATTGCCGTCAGCGCCATAGCCATGAAGGATGACGATCAATTGTTTGGCCTTGCCCGACGGCGCTTCGCGCCGCGGACCGTCGATCACCGGTTGCGCCATAATCTGTCTCCTGATGTTGGCGGTGTCTTACGCGCCCGAAGGGGCGTGGCGCAAGGTCAGGATTTGAGGACGCTGGCGGGGGCGGCCGCACGCTGGTTGATGCTGGCGGAATAGGCCCAGAGCAGGCGCGCGGCGATGCCGCGCCAGGGCCGCCAACGCTGGCCGAGGCGCGCCAGTTTCTTCTGATCCGGACGTTTCTTGAGGTTGAGGGCGAGTTTTGCCGCCTCCTGCAAGGCGAGGTCGCCGACCGGCAGAATGTCGGGGTGTCCGAGGCAAAACAGCAGATAGATGTCGGCGGTCCAAGGACCGATGCCTTTGAGCGTGACGAGACGGGCATGCGCCTCTTCGGCGGAAAGGTTTGCGAGATCGGTGAGATCGATGGCGCCGCTGGCAACCGCTTCGCAGACCGCGCGCATGGTCCGCATTTTGGGGCCGGAGAGGCCACAACCGCGCAAATCATCGTCGCTGGCGCCGGCGATCTCGCCCGCGTCGAAAGTTTCGAAGCGGGCGCGGAAACGCGCCAGGATGGCGCGGGCGCGGGCCGTGGAAACCTGTTGCGAAATCACGATACTGAGCAGGCCTTCGAGGCCAGGCTCCCGTTTGCGCAGCGGCGGATGGCCGGCCGCCGCAAGCATATGGCCGACAATCTCGGGATCGATGAGCTTGAGTTGCTCCAGGCCTGTCACCAGAGCGTCTTCGGAGCGGATCAGCAGCGGCGGCTCGATGGGCGTGGCGCTGTGCTTGATTCGCGCTTTCCGCGTTCCGCTTTTTGGGGCCTGCAACATGGACATCTGGTCTTGAAAGCCGCTCTTGAGTCCGCTGCCGGCACGGCGCATCCTGCCGGCGAACGGAATGATCCGCATAACGACGCGACAATGCAACACAAGACTCGGCAAGACGAGACCGCACCGACGCGACAAGATCTGTCAGGAGTGACGCGCAGGATCGCCGCCGACACGCGTCCGGTGTTGCGTTTCGCCCCCTCGCCGAACGGCTATCTTCATCTCGGGCACGCCTATTCGGCGCTGCTCAATCATCGCCTGGCGCAGGAGATGGGCGGGCGCTTTCTGCTGCGCATCGAGGATATCGACACGCAGCGTTCGCGGCCGGACTACGAAGCGGCGATTTATGAGGATCTCGCCTGGCTGGGGCTGTCCTGGGAAGAGCCGGTCATGCGGCAATCGGAACGGTTCGCTGTTTACGAACTGGCGCTGGAGCGTCTGGCGGCGCGCGGCTTGATCTATCCTTGCTATTGCACGCGCGGCGAGATCGCCGAGCGGGTGGCGCAACGGCCGGACTGGCCTTGCGATCCCGATGGCCAGCCGCTTTATCCAGGTACGTGCCGCGCTCTTTCCGCCGAGGGGAGGGCGCACTGGCGCGCGCTTGGTCGTTATGCGGCGCGCCGGATCGATATGGCCTTCGCCAGGACCTGTATCGATGGGCAAATCGGCTGGCGCGAATTTTACGACGATGCCGAAAGCCGCGAGCTTTACGCCGAGCCTGGCCTATGGGGTGATGCGATCGTCGGCCGCAAGGATGTGCCGACCAGTTATCATCTGGCCGTCGTCATCGACGATGCGGCGCAAGGCGTGACCGACATCGTGCGCGGGCAGGATCTGTTCAACGCCACCAGTCTGCATCGCCTGTTGCAGGTGCTGCTCGATCTGCCCGAACCGCATTATCATCACCACCGGCTGCTGGCCGATGACGACGGGCGCAAACTGTCGAAAAGCATCAAGTCGATGTCGTTGCGACAACTGCGCGCCGAGGGTGTGACGCCGAGCGATATCAAGCGCCAGCTGGGGCTGTCTTAATTGGTCCGCTGGGCCACGCGGGTGGCGTTCGGCGCCTTGGCCATCAGATCGTCGATGCGCTCGCGTTCGCGACGGAAGTCGGAGATCTGGCGACCTGTCAGTTCGCGCGTCCGCGCCAGGCGGATACGCAACGGGTCGACGAAACTGCCGTTGACGATGACTTCATAGTGCAGGTGCGGGCCGGTGGAGAGACCGGTCGAGCCGAGGAAGCCCACCACCTGGCCTTGGCGCACGCGCACGCCTTCGGTGATGCCGCGGGCGAAGCCCGTCATATGGTTGTAGGTGGTGATATAACCGTTGGCGTGCTGAATCTCGACGCGGTTGCCATAACCGGATTCGCGCGCCGCTTTGATGACCGTGCCGTTGCCGGCGGCGACGATGGGGGTGCCAACGGGCGCGGCCCAGTCGACGCCCGTGTGCATGCGCGAATAACCCATGATCGGGTGGCGGCGCATGCCGAAGCCAGAGCGCTGTTCGCCAATGGCGATCGGTTTGCGGATCAGGAAACGCCGGGTGGAGCGGCCGTTGCCATCGAAGAAGTCGATTGAATTATCATCGGGCGAGACATAGCGATAATATTTGAACGTCTCGCTGCGCGCGGTGATGGAGGCATAGAGAAGATCGTAACGGCCTTCGCCTTCGTCGCTCTCCTCGTAGAAGGCCTCGAAGGAATCGCCCGCGCTGGTGGCGCGTTGGAAATCGACGTCATTGGCGAAAATGCGCACCAGGTCGTCGATCACCGGCCGCGGAATTTCCTGCTTCAGCGCCGTTTCAAAGAAGGAGTTGTAGAGGCGCATGCCGCCCGAATCTTCTTCATCGTCATCATCGTCGGCCGGTTTGCGAATGGGTTTCGAGGGCGTCAGGAAAGCCTGCGCCACCTGCACATATTCGCCATTGTCGGCGAGCGCGGCGGTGCTCTCGAGATTTTCATCCGTATAGACGGAAATGCGGCATACCTTGCTGGTCTGTCCGTTGCCGTCGGTGTCGCACAGCAGAACGCGCACCTTCTGGCCTTCGTTGACCGGGCCACCGCCACGACGGGAGCCAAGCGCCGCGGCGATCTTACGAATCTGATCCTTGGTCGCGGTATCTTTCAACACGTCATCGAGGGTTTCGCCACGCCGCACGACGATCAATTGTTCATCGCTGTCTCGGTTCGCCTCGCTCTTGGGGATCACGGAAACGTTCTCGGCCACCATCTTCACGGCGATGGAGGAGAAGGGCGCGGTGATCGGCGAGTCCGTCGGATTGGCGTAGGACAAAGCGCCTGGATTGAAATTGGCGCGGCTGGTGCGCATCAGCAGCATCTGCGAGGGCAGGGCCAGGGGCGCTTGCGCGCCGCTGCGCATCGCCGATTTCACCGTTTCGGCGACCTGCGCTTCGACTTCCGGACGCGACAGACCGAAATTGTCCTCGGGGATCGGGCCGACATCCTCGCTGGTGAAGCTGACGTCGGCATCGTCGCGAGAGTGATCGAGCTCGACCTGCAGGTTTTCGTTTTGCGACGGTGCGCCAGCGAGAAGTCGCAGCGGGTTGAATTGCGGAACGTCGTCGGCGAGACCCGTGCTGGTCAGCGTCATCGTCGTCGCGACACGGGTGAAGTTGCGGGTTCTGACGATCTCGCGATCGCCGACGCGAATGGTCGTTGGCGTGCGGAACGTTTGCCGTGCCGCGATCAAATCAACCGGGCGTACGAGGCGATCGCCGCGGTGCGCGGTGTCCGTATCGCGTTCGGGCGAGCGGGGCATCATTGCTGCCAGCTGGGGTTCTCCGGCCAGTTTGGTGGTTTGATCGGGGGAGGCGAAAACGGCCGAGCCGATCAACAATCCACCGGCCACGCCGGTGAGAGCCGTGCCTGAGAGCCAACGCAGAGAAACGCGGCGATGATCCTGATCGGAATGGCGGCGGCCATCGACCTCGATCGGCGGGTCGACACCCAGGTCGACGGAATTGCTGGAACGTCGTTCGTCGAGCCGTCGATCAGGGACGCTGCCTTGCGCGCTCGCTTGGGAGTTCCCTTGAGGGTTCCCCTGAGCGCTCCATTGCGCGTCGGTGGCGGATGTCGGCGAACCTGGCACTCGTCAAATCCTGGTTTTCTGGCGTTCGACTGTGACGGCGCCCGTTGATCGATCTCGATTCGAAAAAGTCGGGTCGAATCATGGCTTCTGGCGCGAAAAGCGTCAATGCAAACCACGTGATAACCCGTGGTTGGATTGTCTGCTTGAAGGTGGATGACCCTTCCGCCTGACCGTCCCCGGCTTGCGATCGGCTCCTCTCGGAGC
>Ga0066256_1005734_pt1 | contig 10094 bp, 4 predicted proteins | sample ThiBio_1000_biof_FD_87107 | JGI IMG/M metagenome (GOLD analysis project Ga0066256, IMG submission 87107) | Wastewater bioreactor microbial communities from Cape Town, South Africa - Thiocy_expt_1000_biof (version 2) | ecosystem: Engineered > Bioreactor > Thiocyanate-remediating >... | reverse complement strand
AGCCGTGGCCGGTGGGGCCCTCGGCGCGCACCTTGATCCACCAGATCTTGCGCTCGCCATAGAACACGGTGAAGGCGTCGGTGGGCGACGCGAGGCCCTCATCCAGCACGAGGGCGGGGCGCACCTCACCCATGATGGCGTGCGCCAGCAGCAGCTTCATGCCGCGCCCGCCGCCCACCTCCTCGTCTGGCACCCACAGCACGTGCACCGGCCGCGTCGGGGTGTAGCCGCCCGCCCGCAGCCGCCGGATGGCCTCCAGGTACTGCATGCCCACGCACTTCATGTCCTGCGTGCCGCGGCCCCAGATCTTGCCGTCCGACACCTCCGCTGCCCAGGGGTCGCGCGTCCACCGCGTCGGGTCGGCGGGCACCACATCCATGTGGCTGGACAGCACGATGGAGGGTGCGGCAGGGTCACGGCCGGCCCACGTCATGAGGTAGATGGGGTGCCCCGGCGCCAGCTCCAGCGACCGGAATGCCAGTCCCAGCTCTTCCGCCCATCCCGCCAGCAGCCGGCCCGCCTCGGCATACCCGGGCGTGGGGTCTGGGTGCACGGTGCGGCACCGCAGGTACGCCTGGAACCCGCGCCCCCGCGGTGGCGAGGGCGTAGGGGGCGGAGGGGACCGCGTGGGTGCCCGGGCCGTTTGTGCCGGTAACTTTCCCGGCCCCACCCCCCCCGCCGCCACTAGCTGCTGCCGCCGCTGCCATCTCGTTGCTAGCAACTCCGGTTGGGCAGGAGCGCGCGACGAAGTGTGCGCGTCGTCGCGTGTGCGTATGTAATGTCAAAAGTCAATGCGGGGACGGCGCCCAGTACGTAAGCGCCGCAACAGCAATAACGCTCCTAATGATGCAACGCGCGCCGTTTGCAGGTGCGCAACAATTGGCCCCCGCATATCCACCCAACAGCTGCCGCAGCAGCAGCGGCAGCGGCCAGTGAGAGAAAGAGCGAGAGAGAGAGAGGAGCGAGAGAGTGAGAGAGAGGAGAATGGGTCCGAGTTGGTGGGTGTCGCTCGCCTGCCTGGCACCCAACAAATGAAAGTATAAAAACACGGCGCTTGCCAGCTGTGCGCACGCCCTGCACCAATTTCCCTGACCCCAACCTGCGCATGGTTGTTGTCGGTGGTGTGTGTTGGGCGTGGCAGGAGGAATACTGCCAACCGCGTCGCACTTGCTACTAGCTGCCTGCGGTGGTGCAGCGCGTCCCTGTCCTGTCATGGCGTCATCGATACAGCCCACCACGGCGGCGTGGGCAGCGAGTGCAGCAGCGGCGTTTGGGCTGATGCGGCGCTGGGCGGCCGACGCGCCAACCCACCCAGCCTCCCATGGCCGCAGTGCAGCTGTGGCAGACGTGCCGCCGCCACCGCCGCCACTGGAGCCGCCTCCATCACTGCCGCCACTGCCGCCGCCGCTGCATGACTCGACCACTGAGGGCACGCACATGGATGCCACGCCAACCTGCGCCGGGGGTCTCACGGCTTTAGAGCCAAGTTGGATAGGTGCCGCCGCTGCTGCTGCTCCTGCAGTGTCGGGCGTGAAGCGGCGCCGGGCGCTGATGCGCGTGGCCCCCTCCGCATCCACCGCTGTTGCAATAGAACCAGCCGGGGAGACCACCCTGGAAGGGGGCGCCGCTGCGTCTGCAGCGACAGGCACCAGAACAAGCGCGCGCAGTGCGATAGCGATGGGGGGAAAGTGTGAGCATGGCCTCCGGCGCTATTACTGCAAAGAGTGTGGTGGGGCCGGCATCTGTGAGCATGGCCGCCGACGGTGCAACTGCAAGGAATGCGACGGTGCCAACATGTGTGAGCATGGCCGCGTGCGTAGCCGTTGCAAGGACTGCGGCGGAAGCGGCATCTGCGAGCATGGCCGATATCGGAACGACTGCAAGGAGTGCTGCGGGGTAGGAATATGCGAACACGGCCGCAGGCGGCACTACTGCAAGGAGTGCGGCGGAGGCAGCATCTGTGAGCACAATCGCGTGCGGCACCGCTGTAAGGAGTGCGGCGGGAGCAGCATTTGCGAGCATGGTCGCCGGCGCAGCGTCTGCAAGAAGTGTGGTGGGGGCGGAATCTGTGAACATGGCCGTCGACGCAGCAAATGCAAGGAATGTGGTGGAGCCGGCATCTGCCAGCACGGTCGGCAGCGCTACGGCTGCAAGGATTGCGGTGGGCGCGGCATCTGTCAGCATGGCCGCCGGCGTGTTTACTGCATGGACTGCGGCGGGGCTGGCATCTGTGGCCATGGCCGCATTCACAACGACTGCAGGGCGGGCCCCGGTTGCCCGCACGGCCGCCTGCCTCGCCACTGCCGCGAGTGCCGCGCTGCTGGCGGCGCTGGGGAGGCTTAATTTCGATTTGCCGACGCACGCACACACTCACACACACCACAATTCAAAAGCACAGGGCTGGCACAGGGCAAAAGGCGGAGGGGCGTAACATGCGGTATCAAAAGAAATACACGTGCCGATGGGACACACACCCACGGAGGCGCTAGTACTATAGTGTTACCGTACGATACTGGTTCCCACAGCCGTGGGGCGGGTGCCGGTAGGCTGCCCAACGGCTAAGGGGCAGGGCGGCACCATCATGTGACAGCGTGGTGGCGCGCCTACGGAGGGCCGCGGCCTGCCGAGGCAGGCACGCAGGCCGGACCGAGGACGCCACCCGCCTTACTTGAGATGCGAGAGAGGAAGGCTTGGGGTGGCTGAAGCTTAGCCCAGCGGCGGCCGGATGGTGCCGCACGCCTCACAAGACAGCCAGAGAGGGCGATTGAGGCAGGTACAGATGGGGCACGCCCAGTCGTGTTCCTCGGGACCCGCATCCGCCGCCGCGGCCAGCGCTGGCGCTGGCGCCGGTGCGGCAACAGGCAGGGGCACGGGGGCAGGCGGCGGCGCGGCAGCAGGCCGCGGAGCAGCCGAAAACGACAACGCAGCCGCCGCGGCGGCGGCTGTGTTTGAGGGGCGTGACGCCGCGGCAGGGAGCACCACGGCGGCAGCGGGACGCGGTGGGCGTGCAGCAGGTGCCGCGGCGGCAGCAGGTGGCGGCGCAGGGGCAGGTGGAGGCGCAGGGGCAGGCGGCGGCGCGGGGGCAGCCGATGGCGACGTACTGTGAATAGCCAGGCCACTCATCCCGCCCAGCATCCAGTCAAAGGGTTCGTATGCATATGCGTAGGCAGGCGGCGTGCCACCTGCCAGCGGTGACGGCCGCGACGAACTTTTGCCGCCACCGGGGGCGCGGGCGGCGTCACTGACGGGTGCGTGGGCGTCACTGACGGGTGCGCGGGCGTCACTGACGGGTGCGCGGGCGCCACCGCGATCGGCGGCGTCGCCGCGGTCGGCGCCACGGCGAGGAAGGCTGCCACTGGCTGGTGCAACGTCGCGCCCCCCGCCGCCCCTGCCACCACCGCCTGCTGGCTTTACGTGGAGCTTGAAACAGGCGTCGCCGTATGCACACTTACCTTGCAAGAAATGGAAGCACACGGGCCGCGGGGAGTCGCCTGTCGCTGCTGCTCCAGCCACTGCCGCGGGTGTAGGCGTGGGCGTGTGTGTCGACGGTGTTGCAACCACCGGCGTGCGTGGCGGCGGCGCGCCCCGCGGCGCAGTGCTAGCAGCCGCCTCCAACACAGCATTCCAATGTAGCTTGATGCGCGCCTCGTCCACCATCTCGCGCTTGGGGTACGGACCCACCACCAGCACTGCCGTGCACCCCTCCTCCCGGATGTCACGCAGGGTGGACGCAAAGTCGCCATCGCCCGTAACCACTGCAATAGCCTCCAGCGGCAGGCCGTCCGCACGCTCGCGCAGCTTGCGCGCCACAGCGTCCTTCAGCGCATGATCGGCCGCACCCTTCTTGTCACCCACATCCACCACCATCACGTTTGCCACCCGCAAGTTACCCACCACCGTGCCCGTGAGGGCGTAGCGCGGGTCCTCCAGGTGCGCGTTATAGAACGCAATGGTGTCCACCACCATCCCCTCCCCAATGTGCAGCACCTCGCCCAGCTTCTCCCGCAGAGTCGCCATGACGCGCGACACCACAGCACCAGGCGGCAGCGGCGCATTCTCAATGTCCCACGCCACAAACACGCGCCGGCGGAACGGCGGCGGCGGGGTGGGCGACGGCTTTGATGCACCCCCCATCGCAGGCGGCGGCGCTGCCACGGGCCCCCCCCGCCGGCCCCCCCCCCCCCCCCCGCCGCCCCCCCCCCCCCCCCCCCCCCCGCCCGCCCCCCCGCCTTCCCCGCCCCCCCCGCCCCCACGGCCCCCCCCCCCCCCCCCCCCCCCCCCCCCCCCCCCCCCCGCGCCCCCCGCGCCGCCGCACACCCCCCCACCGGCCGCCCCCTCCGCCCCCCCCCCCGCCCCCCCCCCCGCGCCCGCCGCCGCCGCTGCTGTCTGCACCGCCATCACCGTCGGCTGGCCCCTTTAGGAAGTCAAACCCAAACGACGACACGGTGGCGGGCGTGCGCCCTGTGGGGTGCACGTACGGGCACTCCACACCCGCGCGGCACCAGCTCTTCAGCCAGTCGCGGCACACCTTGGCGGTACCGCGCTTTACCGCGTCCGCCACGACCGGTGAGTGGCGCAGCCAGCACTCGTCGTTATTGCAGTCGTCGGAGCAGCCCGTCATCAGGTACAGCGCGCAGTCATATGAATCCAGCACCTTCCGGCTGGGGTGCGTGGCCAGGCAGCGCGCGCCGCGCGGGCAGGTCGGCTGGCCATAGCTGCGCGCCGTCCAGTCGGGGCACAGCGACCGGTCAGCGGTGCTCAGGTCGCGATGCCGGAACATGCAATCCTTCCGTGTGCACCCGCCAATACGAAACTCGTGGAACAGGCAGTCCACGTCGGCCCGCCCATTCATCCGGCGCCCATCCTCGCCGCCCTCGCCACCCCCGCCGCCCTCGCCACCACCGCCGCCACCACCACTACGGTACACTGCCAGCATGTCGCGCAAGGTGTAGTTGATGGTGCCGAAGGTGGACGCCGTCGCGCGCCCCAGCTCAAACTCGGTGCGGTCCATCGGGCACGTGATCCGCTTGGCGGTGCCCACCAGGCGGCGCACGCAGGCGCGGCAGAAGGTATGGTCACATGGCAGCATCACCGGCTCGTGCTCCACCTCCGCCGTGTACTCCTCGCTGCACACGGGGCACTCCAGCGCCGTCTCGTCCTCCATGTTTGATTAGCGTCTGGGAGGTGTTTGGGAGGGGGTGGATATCAACGTGGGTTTGCGGGCGGGCGGGTGCGGTAACAAAGTGCGGCGACAAGCGAGGAGGGCCCGCGGAGGGTTGTGCTGGGCAGCGTGGCCAGTAGAGTTGCGCCGGTGCCAGGTGCGTGGGCGCACGGCAAGTGAGAGCGGCGTGAGTGAGTGAGTGAGTGAGGAAAAGGGGGAAGGCGAGGGGAAAGGAGGAGAAGGAGGACCGGGTCAGTGCGTGTCTGGCTGTCGGTGCGTGCGTGCGTGAGCAGCGAGGTAGAACGAGTGCGTGTGTACGTATGTGAGCAAGTAGCTTTGAGAGAGGGTATGTGTGCTGCAGCACTGCCACTGCAGCGTGCCAGCAGTAGCACACCCACAGTGCCATAGCAGCAGACTGCCAGCAGTAGGGATGAGGAGCGGGGACGAAGAGAGCGGTGAGAGGGAGGTTGCAGTGCCTGGTTGCACGGCCACGTGTGAGTGACACTGTGACACAGCCGCACTGCCACCGCAGCCACAGCACTGCCACAGCTGCATCAGCACAGTACCAGTCTACCAGTACGAGCCCAGTACCACCAGCAGGAGACCAGTAGGAGACCAGACCAGTAGGGGAGATGAGGAAACCAGTAGGAGGCGAGAGAGGCCCCCTAGAGGCGAAGAGGGGCCGAGTCGCGCGGGCACGAAGAGTGCGTGTGTACGCACATAAATAGGTTGCAAGACGTGATTCACAGCGTAAATAAATGGCGCCCACTACTAGATGGTAGATGCCTGCACTTCGGACTGATTTGTATTATTGCCGCCGCGCCCGGGTGGCGGCGCAGTGGCAGCGGTATTAGGCGGGGGTAGGGGTCAGAGGAGGAAAAGATAGAGAAAAGAAAGAAAAGAAAGAGGCGAGGAAATAGCGAGGCGGCAGGCTGGCGGGCACAGAAAAGTCGAGGTGCGCCGCTGGGGCAGCTGGCGCAGTGGTGACAGCGCCGGTAAGTTGCCCACGTCAGCGTAGCGTCACTTGCAACGCACGCTGCGTGGAATACCGGCCCTGGTGACGCTGACAAACAACGCAGATCGCCGAGATCGACGCGACGCGCTGCCACAGGTTGCTACGTCGATCGTGACCGCACGGCCGCAACGGTGCAACCAGCACGTCTGGCACAACACCAGCAACGCGACAACACCTGCGCCTGGGTCTTCAGCGCAGCTGCAACGCCGACAGCCTCTGCTGCGGAATGAGTCTGGCAGCCATCGAGCAACCAATGGCAGCGCGCCGTTTTACGCTGCCTCGGCTGCGAGGCAGCAACTGTGCAAGCATGGTCAGGCAGCTTGCCACGTCCGCGCCTCCAGGTGACTTGCGCATTGCAGCGCGCCCTGGCAAAAGCTACTGGTACTGGGAGCCACAAGCCCCGACACACACCACAATTCAAAGCAGAGGGCACAATGCGCAACGACCGGTCAGCGGTGCGCAGGTCGCGGTGCCGGAACCCGCAGTCCTTGTAGTCGCCCCATTAAAGCTCCCATTCTCTACCGGTATGCTTGTGTTTCTTCTTATCCCTGCCCTTGGCGGCCGGAGATTCAAGGAACAGAAGTTCCGCATCGTCGTCGTCGCCGCCGCCACCGCCATCGTCGTCGCCGAGAGGCGGCGGTGGTGGCGGCGGTAGTGGCAGCACCCACGACGACGACGATGTCGGTGGCGGACGGGTACTCGCGCTGACAACGACGCCGCCAGGAAGCCGCAGCAGGAAGTCAAACCCATACAACGTCATGGTGGCGGGCATGCGTCCCTGGCAGCGTCCCGTACCGGTAGGGTGCACGTACGGGCAAGCCACTCCCACGCGGCACCCACCCTTCATCCAATCACCGCACACCTCGGCGGTTCCGCGCCGCACGGCGTCCGCCACCGCCGGCGAGTGGCGCAGCCAGCATTTGTCTGCGTTGCACGCGGCGGACCCCTCCTCCAGGTACGATGCGCAGTCATACAAATCCAGCACCTTCAGGTTGGGATGCGTGAATAAGCAGCTCGCGCCGCGCGGACAGGTAGGCCGGCTGACGCCGCCGCTCCTCGCCGTCCAGTCAGGGCACAGCGACCGGTCGGCGGTGCGCAGGTCGCGGTGCCGGAACCAGCACCCCACCTTATGTTTGCACCCGCGGGCATGAAACTCGTGGTACGGGCAGTCCATGTCGGGCCACCGGTGCTCCCCGCCGCCGCCGCCAGCCGCACCAGCACCACCACCGCCACTGCCACCGCCACCACCGCCATGGTGCGCTGCCATGATGTCGAGGTGTTGGCCTCGCCACCGGTAAGGAAGGGCGCGAAGCCAGACGGAATGAGTGGTTCACAAAAACGCAGGCTGTAGAGCGTACCACACAGCTGAAACACTCATGAACATTCAACAATTAGATACGTTTGGGTTTGGTGTTAGAATTGCCGCCACCGCCATTGGCAGCGGGCGTGGCCGCAGCAGAACTTACAGAGGACCTCAAAATCTGTGCTGGAAATCTGCAGAAGGTTCATGCCATACCGGTAATTAGGGCAGAAGGTTCGGGGACACGATGAGGCGTGCCGCCCTGCGCGTCGTTGCGGCCCGTTGCCACAGCCGGCGCCGGCGATGGCGCCGCGCGTCGGAGCGTTGGAGGCAGCAGCGTGAACTCTGCTGCCGGCCATGTGTTGGTTGCCACCACATTGTCACCAGCATGCTATCGATAAGCCACATGTTGTGCGTCACCGGTACTGGCGTGCTGGCGTGGCTGCATTGCCAGTCGTGCCGTGGCGGGCACAATTGATGAGACGGGGCCGCCGCAGTACCGGTACTCGCCGCCGGTTCAATAATCATTATCAATCAATTATTACCAAAGATTATTGGTGCTCCGTCGCCGCCATCGCCGCGGCGTACCGGTAACATTTTTCAATAGAACATAGACGTGGCGTCAGTGACGGCGACGCCATCATGTTGAGCTCAGCCATGTCACCTTGTCCTCCGTGCTGGCTGCGGCCACTAACGCCAACACTTGCGGAACGGCAGCATATCGGAGGCCGACTTCTCGCACCCGGCGGCCGTTGAACAAACAGCGACAGCGACGCGTCGTTAGCGGACGTGGCCCTCACGCGTCTCCGTATGTAAATGTAGGGTGCATACCAATTCAATTCGGAGACTGATTCTGAGTGAAAAAGGATTGAACCCAGTGAACTGCCTGGGCAATAACGTGATGGAGGCCCGATGGGCTGGCAGCACCAGGTGGCGGCGCGGCAGCAGGTTCGACCGTGCCGCCACCTGCTGCCACGCCGCCAGGGGACGGCGCGGTGGCAGCGGCGGTGCCGCGGCGGCAGGTGACCGCGCGGCAGTAGGTGGCCCTGCTGCAGCAGGCGCTGCCGGCGGCCGCCCCAGCAGCAGGCAGCGGCCGCATGGCGGCGGGTGGCTGCGTGGCGCCTGGCGGCGCGGCAGCAGGTGATGCCGCGGTAGCAGGTAAACTCTCGTGTAGATAGCGACACGTGTCACCGAATTTGCACTTGCCTCTCGAGAAATAGGCACACACGGACCGTTCTGGAACCACCGGCGAGGCGCCAGCAGCGGCAGCAGGTGACGCCACCGCAGTAGGCGACCGCACGTCAGCAGGTGACGGCGCGGCAGCAGGTGACGCCACCGCAGCAGAAGGCGGCGCTGCCGCAGCAGAAGGCGACGACGCTGCAGCAGGCAACAGCGCCGCGGCCGCAGGTGATGGGTAGGCCGTCTCGTGTAGATTGTGGCACATGTCACCAAATTTGCACTCGCCTCTCAAGAAAAAGGCACACGCGGACCGCTCTGGAACCACTGGCGAGGCGCCAGAGGCCGTCAGCACTGACAGCACATCATTCCAGTGCAACACGATGCGCGCCTCGTCCACCATCTCGCGCTTGGGACGTGGGCCCGCCACCAGCACCGCAGTGCACCCTACCTCCTGGATGTCACGCAAGGTGGACGCAAAATCGCCGTCCCCTGACACCACCACAATGGCCTCCAGCGGCAGGCCGTCCGCGCGCTCGCGCAGCTTGCGCCCCACCGCATCTTTCAGTGCATGATCGGCGGCACCCTTCTTGTTGCCTACATCCACTACAATCACGTTGGACACGCGCAGGCTACCCACCACCGTGCCGGTGAGAGCGTACCGCGGGTCCTTCGGGTGCGCGTTGTAGAACGCCATGGTGTCCACCACCATCCCTTCGTCAAGGTGCAGCACGCCTTTCAGCTTATTCCGTAGAGTTGTCATGACGTGCGACACCACGGCGCCGGGCGGCAGCGGCGCATTCTCAATATCCCACGCCACAAACACGCGCCGGCGGCGCGGCGGTGCCGGTGACAGTAGCGGGGCGGACGGCGGTGACGGCCGCAGTGGGACGGGCGCTGGTGATGACAGTGGCGGGGCTGGCAATGGTGACAACCGCGACAGGACGGGCGCCGGAGACGGCCGCAGCGGGGTGGGCGACGGTGACGGCCGCAGCGGGGCAGGCGACGCTGACGGCCGCGACGGGACGGGCGGGGCGGGCAATGGTGACGGGGACGGCAGTGGTACCGGCCCAGGTGGTACCGGCCCCTTCAGGAAGTCAAACCCATACAACGTCGTGGTGGCGCGTGTGCGCCCCGTGGGGTGCACATACGGGCACGTCACACCCGCACGACACCAGCTGTTGAGCCAGTCGCGGCACACCTTGGCGACACCACGCTTTACGGCGTCCGCCACCGCCACCGAGTGGCGCAGCCCGCATGTGTCTGCGTTGCACGCGCCGGGCCCGCCCGTGAGGTACCGCGCGCAGTCAAACGAACCCAGCACCGTCATACTCGGGTGCGTGAACCGGCAGCCCGCGCCGCGCGGGCAACCAGGCAGGCCGTCGCCCCGCGCCACCCAGTCAGGGCACAGCGACCGGTCAGCGGTGCGCAGGTCGCGGTGC